>JRHI01001874.1_pt1 | contig 16121 bp, 21 predicted proteins | sample 215371 | NCBI WGS metagenome assembly JRHI01 (sample SAMN02929681, study PRJNA255918) | sediment metagenome | biome: cave system; feature: Ice Cave; material: Sediment; isolation source: sediment from deep within a dark volcanic ice cave with no known source of... ...
GTTTTACTGTGCCTCTCGGCACCACTCCGCGTAGACGAGTTCAAGCCGAATGGCGTAGAGCGGGCTATCGCGCCGGATCGCACCTAGGCGACCTCCGTTGGCGGCTTTTGCATGGAGCGCCGCCGCGATCGACGCTGGAAGGCCATCGACGGCGTGGCTGGCGGCGAGACGCGCAGCCGCCCGTTCGGCGGCCGCCAAACGGTCGCGTACTTCGGCCTCTGCCGCCTGTTTTCTATCGTCTTGCACGTCGTGAGTGAGCCGAAAGAGGCAGCCTCGGCACGCCCAGAGGATCGCATCTGGTTTCTCCGGATCAGGAACCGTCGCGACGACGTCGCTCGCCATGCACCCGAAACAGCGTTGGGGTTTGAGGTGTCCGCGGCGCCGTGCGCGATGGCGGGCAACGCGCAGCTTCACGGCGGCAGGTGAGGAAGAAGGTGCGCTTGGACTCGCGCCGCTCACGGATTTTTCAGCTTTGCGTTGCCGAGTGCGCCAGCGTCGCATTGCCTCGGCATGATGCGCCCGGCACAGCTTCCCGCCACCACGGCGCGCGGCGATCGTGCACAAGCGCTTGACACATTGGCGCTCGCGCGTCGGCAGATCGAGAAAGCTTGGCTCGTCAACCGCGTTCATTCTTTCCATGGTACCACACGTTACAGGCGTCTGACCCTCGATAATATCTCTTTCTCATGGGCCAGGAATCACGAGCGTGAAACAGCAAACAACGTGGCAATGATGGCCAAATGGGCGCGCCAAACGTGAGTGATCTCGCCCTCGCGAGCGTCGCACCGCTCCAGTCGACGATCGACGCCGTCGTGGCCGAGCTTCGCGCCGCCGCGCGCGACGCGGCCGACGCAAGTAAGGCGCCCGCGACCGAGCGCGCCTATGCCGCCGACTGGCGCGACTTCCGTGCCTTCACGGCATCGATTGGTCGCGAAGCGTTGCCGGCCGAGCCCGAGACCGTGGCGCTCTACGTCGCCGACCTCGCGGCCCGAGGCCGTCGGCCGGCGACGATCGCCCGAAAGCTCGCGACGATCGGGATCTACCATAAGGCGTCGGGCTTCGATGCGCCGACGGCGCACGGCGTCGTCCGCGACGTCGAACGGGGCTACCGCCGCAAGCTCGGCGTCGCGCAGCAGCAGAAGACCGCGCTCGTGCGCGATCCGCTGCTGGCAGTCCTCGCACCGATTCCGAGCGATCTCCGAGGCCTGCGCGATCGCGCGCTCATTTTGGTCGGCTGGGCGGCCGCTCTCCGGCGTAGCGAGCTCGCCGCGCTAGAGATTCGCGACGTCGTTTTCGAGCGCGAGGGCGTCGTGCTCGCGATCCGGCGCTCGAAGCGCGATCAGGAGGGCCAAGGAGAAGAAGTCGCCGTCCTTTTCTCGGCTGAGCTCGAGCAGTGCGCGGTTCGCGCGCTGCAAGCGTGGCTCGGCGCGGGGGCCCTCGCTGATGGAAGCGTCTTTCGGAGCATCGCTCGCCACGGCACGATCGGCCCAAATCTTTCGCCGTGGGCGATCGGTGAGATCGTCAAAGCGCGCGTCGCCGCCGCCGGGCTCGTCGGCGACTTTGGGGCCCACTCGCTGCGTTCGGGCTTCGCGACAGCGGCCGCGCGGGGCGGTTTCGGAGAAGCGGCGATCATGAAGCACGGCCGCTGGAAAAGCGTCGCGGTGGCGCGGCGCTACATCCGCGCCGGTAACCGCTGGGACGAAAGTGTCAGTGTGCTCTAGGTCCTCACCCTTACGAGACGCCAGCAATCATGCGAAAAGGGACGAACGCATAGCGTTCGACCCTCCTCTTGTTGTTAGGATTTTCTAGGCAGCGGTGTCTTCGTCGCTCGCGAGTTCCTCCGCAATTGCGGTGCGTAGATTCGTAAGTTCCTTCAGCACATCGGCGCGGATCTCGTCGATGTAACTCCAGGTTTCATCGACAGCCGTCTTCACGGAGGTCATCTTTTTCGGCGCTTCAGGACTTCGGGTGGGCGGGCAAGAGGTCGAGCCCACCACAGTGGAATAGAATCGCCGCTGCAAATCGGCCCTCATTGCGATAGCCGCGCGCGCGGAATTTGATCATTTGGATCTTGCTGTTGAGGCTCTCGGCTGCCGCATTGGTGATCGGCTTGCGAATGTACGTGATGATGTTCGCAAAGTGACGTTTGAGCGTGCGCGCGACGCTGATCATTTCGGGCAATTGAGAGTGCGTCGCCCACCGGTACCAATCGGCAAAGAAACGACGCGCCGCGGACTCACGCCGAGACCGCCAGAACTCCGTAAAGTGCTCCTTCATCGACCACGCGCGGCCAAGGCGTTTGTACTGGCTCCGCAAGGCGCTCAGATCACGTCGTTCGTCGCGGTCGAGATTCGCAAACGAGCGCAACCAGGAATACTTTTAGTCCCTTTCAATGCCGTTCGGTCGAGCGTCTTGTCACGCATCATCGCTCGACGAGTGAGATCGACGGCTTTGGTGAGATATGCCGTGATGTGGTACTTATCGAAGACGATCTTCCGTGCCGCATCGGGCACGTGTGCTACGGTCGACTCGAAGTACGGCTGCCACATATCCATCGCGATGCCCTCAATGGCATGAAGTTGTTCGTGCGAAAGGCCGTCGTAGAAAGCGTCAATCGATTCGCGCTTGCGACCGCGACCGACCCACAGGACCTCGCCGCGGTCCAAGTCGGACACGATCGTGAAGTACCGATGCCGCTTTTTGACGGCCTTCTCGTCGATGCCGAGATGCCGCACAAGACGTGGCAGTCGCCGCTGCTTACCGCGCTCGACCGCCCGGAGCATAATGGAATCGACTTGGTCCCAGCTGATGCCCAAGCGACGCGCGACCGCCGCGACGGACATCTCGAGTAGGAGGGCGATCGCCAAACGCTCGAAGCGCGACGTAAACTCGGTGCGACCGCTTGACCAGGGAATCGCAACGGTCGTGACGCCGTGCTCGGGACAATCGATCCGGGGTACGGAGGCGTGCAAGAAAAGTTGGTCGCCGGCCAGATCGAGGTCACGCCAGACGCGCTCGCGATGATCGTGCTTGGGGCACTCCCGATCGCATTTTGGACAGCGACCCGCGCCTTGCCATTCAAGCCGAACATCGACCCGATTTCGCTCGAGATCGAGCTTTGATTCGGTCACGTCCCAAGGATCTTCGACGCGCAGCAACCCGCGGATGAATTCGGTGTCTCGCATGGCGTAGCATTACGACGGCCGACCGATTTCCTCTCGCCCGCCCACTACAAAGCCGGAAGACCCATCAAAACAATCGAACGCGACGGCACGAAGAGGAGAGAAAATGACGACCATGCGCGACACGCAACTTGAATCGAGACAAGACGGCAAGCTCTTCGCGGCCTTCGCGCTCTCTGGGACGTTTTGGCTGCTCTTAACGACCGCGGTTGGGCTCCTTCTGAGCTTTAAGTTTCCCTATCCCGATCTTGCGACGAGCCCGTTTCTTTCATTCGGTCGCCTCCGTGCGATCCATACGAACGGCACGTTCTACGGTTGGGCATCGGTCATGTTGACGGGGGCGGCGCTCTACGTCGTCGCGCGAACGAGCGGTATCCCGCTCAAGGATCGCGCGCTCGCTTGGGCATCGCTTTGGTGCTATAACATCGCCGCCGTCGTCGGGACGATCACGCTCGATCTCGGCATCAACAACGGCGATCAGGAATATCGCGAGTGGGTCTGGTACGCAGCGATCTTCTTCGTTGCGGCGATCGTACTCGCGGGGATCGCGACGATCCGAACGGTCATGGCGCGCGCGGACCGGGAGATCTACCTTTCAAATTGGTATTTTATCGGCGCCTACGTTTTCACGACGATTCTCGGGCTCACCGCGGCCTTTCCGTGGTACCAGCACGGCCTCGGTCAAGTCGCGGTGCAGGGCTTCTATATGCACAACGCTGTGGGCATGTGGTTCACGTTTCTCGTCCTCGGCCTGACGTACTACATCTTGCCGAAGCTCCTTAATCGGCCGATCTATTCCTACGCCCTCGGCGTGCTCGGATTCTGGACAAACCTCGTCTTCTATCCCGTCATCGGCGCACACCACTTCGAATTCTCACCGCTGCCCTGGTGGTTTCAGACGCTCGCGATCGTCTTTAGCGTCGGCATGCTCGTGCCGGTCTGGGCGGGCAGCGGCAACTTCTTTCTCACGATGCGCGGGCGGTGGGAAGCGGTGCGGCGGTCGCCCGCGCTCCCTTTCATCGCCGTAGGCGTAGCATGGTACTTTGCCGGCTCCACTCAGGGAACGATCGAAGCGTTCCGTGGCGCGCAAGCGTATTGGCACTTTACGAATTATACCGTGGGACACTCGCACGCGACGATGTACGGATTCATCACCTTTATCGCATGGGGCGCCGCCTACGCGCTCTTGCCTCGCGCGACGGGAAAACCAGCGTCGGCGCTCGCGACGGGAATTCATTTTTGGCTCGCACTCATAGGCGTCACGCTCTATGTCGGTGTGCTCTCGATCGCGGGGACGCTTCAGGGGATGGCGTGGGTCGCGGGCGATCCGTTTATCAAATCGGTCGATGCGGCGCAGCCCTTCTGGGTCGCGCGCGCCGTCTCGGGCACGATGATGTTCGTCGCACATTGTCTCTTCGCGTATAACGTCTATTGTATGACGATCCGAAAAGCCCGCACCCAACCTGTGCGGCAGATGCAACTCACGCGCGAGGTCGCACCCGTATGAAAAACGTCTGGGTCTTGATCGGCTCGTCAGCCGCCGTTTACACGACTCTCGCCGTCGGGATGGCGATCATTCCGGGCTTCGCCCTCTCGGCCACGAAACCGACTCCGGGTCTCCAGCCGCTCACCGCATTGCAAGCGCAGGGTCGCGATGTCTATGTGGGTGAGGGCTGTTCGTATTGTCATACGCAGTACGTCCGACCGCTCGCGCAGGACAAGGTCTGGGGTCGCCCGTCGACGGCCGGCGACTATGCCTACTCGACGCCCGAATTATTCGGTACGGAACGAAATGGCCCCGATCTCACGAACGTCGGGATGCGCCAACCGAGCGACGTGTGGAATCTCATCCATCTTTACGAGCCGCGCGCGCTGACGGCCGGATCGATCATGCCGTCGTATCGTTACCTCTTCGATGAGAAGACGCACGCAGCTCCGGGCGACGTCGTGGTGCCCGTTCCGGCGGGGTTCGCGCCCGCAGGCCAAGTGGTCGTCGCAACGGCTGATGCGAAAGCGCTCGTCGCCTACATCGAATCGCTCAAACAACCGACGCTCGCGGCGGCGAAACCATGAGCGATATGGCGCCTGTCGATCCGCACGACTTCGTCGGGTATGCGATCGTCGTTGCGGGCGCGGCGTTCACGACGTTTAGTTTCGTAGCAGCATTCGTCTGGAGCATTCGCCCGGGCGAACGCAATGCCGACCATCCCAAGAACTTAATCTTTCGGGACGATCGCTGATGCTCGAAGAACGTGAAGACGACGTTCGGATCGAGGATCCGGTTGCAGTCGCACTTTTCTTGGACGATGCGACCGAAGCATTCGCATCGTATCGTCCCCCCGCAACCGTATCGCTCGATACGGCGGGACTTGCCGACGGTCCGCACGTGTTGCGAATTCGCGCGGTCGACGGACTCGGCAATATCGGCGTGCGCACGATCGCGTTCACCGTTGCGAACGGCCCCGGCATCAGCGTTACCGGACTGCGCAACGGTTCGACCGTCGCGGGAAAGGTCGATTTCAAAGTCAACGCATTCGGCGCACGAGAACCGTTCGACGCGCACCGCGCGGAATCGCAGAATCCGATTCCGGTGTGGGTGTGGGTCGTCATCGTCGTCATCGGCGCGTGGGGCGGATGGTACGCGATCGAAGCGTTCCCGACACCCGCGCAGTACGCCGCGACGCCGACCTATGCTGCCGATCCAACGAAAATCTCGGCGCTCGCAGCTCCGGACGCGGGCTCGGTCCAAGCGCCGCCCGCAGCGTCGGGAAAATCGCTCGCCGGATTCGATTACGGTGCGACCGGCCCGAATCTCTATGCCGCAAATTGCGCGGCGTGCCACGGCGCTGCCGGTGCCGGAATCGCCGGGGCGTTTCCGGCGCTCGTGAAAGACCCCGTCGTGCTCGCGGCCGATGCAAAAGCGCACGTCGTGACGGTCTTGAAAGGCTTGCACGGTAAGACGATCTCGGGAGTTGCGTACTCATCGCAGATGCCCGCATTCCCGCAGTTGAGCGATGCCGAAATCGCCGCGATCGTGGACCACGAGCGAACGTCGTGGGGAAACGGCGCGCCGACCATCACGCCCGACGACGTGAAACGCTTGCGGTAAGCCGCCTCGCACGCCCTACTTCAGCGCCAAACACGTACGCGCTCGTTCGCGTCTCGCAATCTTCAGAAAGATCGGCATCACGCATGGAATTTACACGCTCGTCCTTCGTTCGCTCCGGTATCGGTGCCGCGACCGGGCTCGTCGTCGCACGGCCCGATTCGCCCCAACGCGTCGCCGCAGCGCCCGGCGAACCGATCGTCGACGGGACGGACGATCCATTTCCGATTCCGTGGCTCGATCGAAACGGAAGCCACAATCAGGTGCCGGCGCCCGGGCAAGAGCCCGCACATCTCTATCATTTTCAGGGAAATCTCGCGCGTTGTAACGATTTCACCGGCATGGGAACCGACGTCCACGGCAAGCGTTTCCGCTTCGGTGGCCCGACGACCGATATCGGTTTGATGCGCGGCCGTTATATTGCGACGGACGGCAAGGAACGGACCGGCACGTTTCTGCATCTTTGAATCACCCTCTTCGAAGGACCGGAGGTCCCTTCCGACCCGCGCGGTGGTTCGCGCGTGCACGATTTCCATCCGCCGATTTCGGCGTCGGGTTTATTCTGGACCGTGCGCGTCCCCGAGGCGTGCTGCACGTTTGCCGCTGACGGTTCTTCGGCGAGCGTCGACGTCCGCGACCTCTCCATCGTCGATCAGCCCGCCTTTCCCGATCGTACGGGTACGGCACCGGGTACGCTCTCGCACATGCGCGTCACGTGGACTGCCACGGCGCGAGTCGAACGAATCGCCAATGCTGGAAAGCACTTCGCGTTCGAGGGGCATGAGGCGACCTCGCAGATGGAATTCGCCGTGACGATTCCCTCGACGGGATTCGTGTTTACGAGCGACCCGATTGCGACATCGAGCGCGCGTTTTTCCATCGTCGGATCGGAATCGAACGGGCAATACCTCGCGAGCGTCATGCCGGATCTCGTCGGCCTCACCGAAACGCAAGCGCTCGCGCTTCTCGGGAACGCGAGTCGCACGAAGGTCACCACGCAGGTGCTCGGGCACGAAAGCCTTGGAAACGCCTTCCGTCACGACCTCACGAAAAGCATCGTAATCGCGACCGAACCTCCGGCTGGTAGCATGGTGGGCATCGATCGACCGATCGTTCTCCACGTTCGCTAGGCACGAGAAAAGCGACGCTCGGCCAGCGCGTAGAGCCTGTGGCCGAGTTCGTGTTCGTCGAGCGAGCAGGCGACTTGAGACGAGCGATCGACGTTGTACCGCACGGCATCTGGCCGTCGGGCCATGACACGCGCACGTACGCTTCGATCGAGCGTTCGAATGCAGCGGTCGTTTTAGAAGCGACCCGCGATGGCCCGACGTTGCCGACGTAGGCAACAAACGATCGTCGCATCGCGTTACGCACACGCACACCGTTCGTTCTGGAGATTTTTTTGCTCAATCGTGCTCTCGTCGCTGCCGTGGCAGCGATCGCCGCCCTCACGCTCTCTGGTCCTGCATTCGCGGCGGACGGTAATACGCGCGTTTATGCGATCGCTACGCAAAATGCCTCGAGCGAACTCGGAACCGTCACGTTGACGGCGCTCGGTCCGAAAACGCGCGTCGTCGTGGCACTCGCGAACGCACCGACCGATATCGCGCAACCCGCCCATATCCATGCGGGATCGTGCGCCAAGCTCGATCCCAAGCCCAAGTTTCCGCTTACGAACGTACTCGACGGAACGTCGACGACCCTCATCGACATGCCTCTCGCGAAACTCGTAGATGGTGGCTTCGCCGTCAACGTTCATAAGTCGACGAACGAGATCGCGAGCTACGTCGCTTGCGGCGATCTCGGGAGCGCGAAATAGCGCGTTCCACGGAACGGCGTATCCGCGAGCGTAAAAGGCTTTCGTACTGCGAACCGCGTTCGTGAGGATGTGGCTTCCCGTCGTAACTCGGGCCGCTCGAACCGCAATGGGCGGACGATCGTCGGGTCGTATCCCACGCGCTTGAGGATGCTCGAGGCGAACTACCCGTTCTCCGTTGCACCATGCCGATCGTAGCAATCCCCTTCGGAGGGGTGCATTTACGCCACAGTGAGGTGCACGAGCGGTAGTGACGCAGCGTTGTACGCATTCATACCGCCATCCACGTTCGTCAGATTTTGAAATCCGCTCGATTCGAGAATCGATGCCGCGATGCTCGAGCGGTAGCCGCTGCCGCAGAGCAGGGTGATCGATGCGTTGGGATCGATGAGATCTCGTGATGCTTCGAGCGAGGTGAGCGTAATCGGCACCGCACCGGGTGCGATACCCGTCTCGATCTCACCCGGCCGACGGACGTCGATCAGTTGCGAGTCGAGTCCCCGTTCGATACGTGTGTGAAGCTCTCGGACGGAGATTTGCGGGATGTTTCCAAGCGGAAGCCCCGCCTCTTTCCACGCGGCGATGCCTCCGTCCAAATATCCGTCCACGGTCGTAAGGCCGATTCGCGCGAGGCGCATGACGGTCTCGTCGACACTCGCCGAATCCGGCGCCACAACGACGATGCGGCGTTGGAACGGCACGAGCGATCCCGCCCACGATGCGAATTGCCCGTCGAGGCCGATGTTCATCGAGCCCATCACGTGCTCGGGGCCGTAAATTTCTGATGGCCGAACGTCGAGAAGGAGCGCGCCGTCGCGCATCGCGGTCCGAACCTCTGCCGCCGATAGCGCTTTCGGTTTTGCAATCTCGCCGAGCGATCCGACACCCGCTCGATTCATCTCGGCATCGAGCGCGAAGTATGCCGGCTGCTCTGGCAGCGCGGTCGTCATCAACGCGACGAACGCGTCTTTCGTCATCGGCTGCAAGGCATGATTGTTCGCGCGTTGCGCGCCGATCGTCGACGAGCGCTCGGTGGACATGTTGCGCCCGCAAAGCGATCCGGCGCCGTGGGCGGGATAGACTTCGACGGAGTCATCGTTGCCGGCAATCGTCACGACGCCGAGATGAGACTGGCGGCAGACGAGGTCGATGGAGCGCTCGTGGCGCTTCCGATTTCCGGTAAGGGTCTCCGCATCGACGTCTTCGCCGAAGATCGTTTGGTGCTCGTCGTGCCGGCGTCGCACCCACTTGCGGCGCGAGCATCCGTAACGTGTGCCGAATGCGCCGACGAGCCGTTCGTGATGTTCGAACGAGGATCTGGTGTCCGAGCGCTCCTCGAAGAGCGCCTGGGCGAACGATTCGATGCGTTAAATATCCGACTCGAACTCACGAGTAACGACTCGCTCCTTCGGTGCGTCGAGGAGGGAATCGGCATTACGTTTTTGCCCGAACGCGTCGCGGAAAAATGGCTCGTCACCTCACCGATCGTCGCGCTCGCGCTCACGGACGTCGATCTATCCCGCAAGCTCGCCTTCGTCGTCCAGGAAAGTCGGCCATTATCGAACGCTTTAGCGGCTTTTTCATCCTGGGTAAAAGACGCGTTTCGGACGCCGCTTCAGGGTGACAGCGGGGCGTAGCCTTGCGATAGACGCAATCGCAACTCGAGATAGTCGGCGGCATGACGGATGCAGTAACCACGTCGTCACTGACTCGAAGTAAGGATTATTCTGCCGCACGATTGAGGTCACTATGGCGACCGTTCTACCTGTAACTTCGTTCGATTCGAAATCCGCCGGGTCGGCTCGTCATTTTCGCATCGTCATCGTCGGCGGTGGGACTGCTGGCATTGCGGTTGCGGCACGCCTGCGAGCTGCCGGACAGCGAGATATCGCGCTCATCGAGCCGTCGACCAAGCACTACTACCAGCCGCTCTGGACCCTCGTCGGTGGTGGGATCGTCGAAAAAGAAGAATCGGAGCGCGACGAAAGCGGATATATCCCGAAAGACGTGACGTGGATTCGGCACGCCGTCACGAGTTTCGAACCGGACCGTAACGCCATTACGCTCGATTCGGGCGACCAGGTTGGATATGACTTTCTCGTCGTCGCACCCGGTCTTCAGGTCGATTGGAATCGCATCGACGGCCTCGAAGCGACGCTCGGCCGTAATGGCGTGAGCAGTAACTACCGTTACGACCTCGCCCCGCTGACCTGGCAGTTCATTCGAGACTTTCGCGGCGGAACGGCGCTCTTCACCTTCCCTGCGGGTCCGATCAAATGTGCGGGAGCTCCTCAGAAGATCATGTACCTCGCCGCGGATTATTGGCGCAAGCATGACGTGAAAGCGACGATCGTTTATGCATCTGCCGCACCGGTTATCTTCGGCGTCAAAGCCTATCAAGAACCGCTTCATCGCGTGATCAAACGATACGGCATTCAGACCAAATTCAATCACAATCTCGTCGCGGTCGATGGCGAAAGCAAAACGGCGACGTTCGCGATCGTTGGCAGCGAACCGGTCGAACGCGTGACGCTCGGGTTCGCTATGATGCACGTCGTTCCGCCGCAGAGCGCACCGGATTTCATCAAACGAAGCCCGCTCGCTGAATTAGATGGCCCGCAGAAGGGCTACGTAAAGGTCGATAAAGCGACCATGCAATCTCCGCTCTACGGCAACGTCTTCGCCCTCGGCGACGCAGGGAGCACGCCGAATTCCAAAACCGGCGCCGCAATCCGCAAACAAGCCCCCGTCGTCGTCGCGAATATGCTCGCCGCGATGAAAAGAGGCCCGATGCTGGCGTCTTATGACGGCTATGCCTCGTGTCCGCTCGTAACGGGCTACGGAAAGCTCATCCTCGCCGAATTCGATTACGATGGCACGCCAGCACCTTCGATCCCCTTTATCGATACGACGAAAGAACGTTGGAGCATGTATATGCTCAAGCGCCACGGCCTTCCGTGGATGTACTGGAACCTCATGATGCGCGGACGAGCCTGAGCGAGGCAAAGGTGAATCGCTTTGAGGTAGGCCCGATAAGCGCGAAGCGATTCCGATACGACGCGGCGACGATCGACGCACTCCCGATCGGTTGTACGGAGTCGTTTGCTGGAGTCGGGGATCCGCTCGCCGTCGGTCCGCTCGAAGTCGGCGAACGCGTCGTCGATTTCGGCTCGGGGGCTGGGCTCGACGCACTGCTCGCGGCCAGAGCGGTCGCGTGAGAACGCACGGGCGCTCTTTAGAGATGGTCCCGGTCGCTTCGGGATGGGCCGATGTCGTCATCTCTAAACGGCGTTTTTAACTCGTGCCATGACAATCCGGCGGTCGCGGCAGAAATGCGTCGCGAACTCCGCGCCGGGAGGCCGTCTTCAGATCGCGGATATGCTCTTAGAGGCACACGTTTCGCACGGAGAGCTTGCGGAACTCGGCACTTCGTCGGATTGAGTAGCCGGCGCGGAGTGGGAGCGGTCGCTCCTCGAGATCGTCAGGCAGGCGGGATTTCTCGATATCGCCTCGTCGAGTGGACCGGTTATCGGACGTCACACGCGACGCAAGGCGCGCTCATACGAGCCCGCGTCTAGCCGACCCGTGAGAGTTCCTCGCCGGCCACTTCCCAATCCATCGGACTCAGCGCGATTCGCGTCGCATCGAAGCCGCGTTCGCGTAGGTATGCGACGGCTTCGTCTGCGAATATGCAATACGGGCCACGGCAGTAAGCGACGTAGCGCTTCGATTTCGCGAGCACGAGTTTTCCGCTTTTGAGCGTTTCGAGCGGCGCGTTGATCGCGCGTGGAAGATGCCCGGCGCCATATTCTTCCGAAGGCCGCGTATCGAGTATCGCGACGTGGGGATCGGCGATGAGGGCGCGCACCGTGTCGTAATCCGAGATGCCCGCGTCGCGATCTCCGAGGTGCTTTTTTACCGCTGCGCCGACTTCGACGTCGTTTTGTTCGGCGACATCGCGCATGCTTTGCAAGAGCCGATAGACGTTCGTGCCTGCGGCTCGGTAGTAGGCGAAGGTACCGCGTCGATCGACCGTGACCAGCCCGGATTTGGCGAGGACTTGCAGGTGCTGTGAGGCGTTGGCGACCGATAACGCCGTCTCCGTAGCGAGATCGGCAACCGTCCTCGGGCGTTGTACGATGAGCTCGAGGATCTCGAGCCGATGTGGGTTCGATACGGCCGCGGGAATCCGGGCGAACGCCGCGTAGACGTCGTCTTTGAACCGCCGCTTCGCGACCGGCCCCATGCGTCGAAACTTCATCGTCGTAGAGAGCGGTTTTCGGCTCGCCCGTGGCTTCCTGCCGCCCGTGCATTGACGCGGCGACAAATATTCAATATATTTCTTGAATATGGTTCGAGCATCGAAGACGGTCGTTCGGGGCGTGATTCCGCGCCTCGGCCTCGCCGCAAATCGCGGTCGGTTCTGGTTGCTCGTGACCGTCAACGCTTTCGTGGGCACGATGGTCGGCATGGAGCGCGACGTGCTACCGCTCGTCGGTACGCGAATCTTCGGGCTCCGTTCCGATCTCGCCGTGCTGTCGTTCATCGTAACGTTCGGCTTTACGAAGGCGCTCGCCAACCTCTTCGCCGGTCGCAACGCCGACCGAACGGGGCGCAAGCCGCTGCTCGTCGCGGGCTGGCTCGTTGCGATTCCGGTTCCCTTCCTGCTCATGTTCGCGCCCGATTGGGGATGGATCGTCGTCGCGAACGTGCTGCTCGGGATCAATCAAGGCTTGTGCTGGTCGATGACCGTCGTGATGAAGATCGATCTCGTGGGTCCCGAGCAACGCGGCTTCGCTATGGGACTCAACGAATTCGCAGGCTACCTTGCCGTCGGCATCGCGGCCTACGTCTCGGGCGCGATCGCTCAGACGTACGGTCTGCGGCCGTGGCCCTTCTCGATCGGCGTCGTCGCCGTAGCGGCCGGGCTCGTKCTTTCGGTAATTTTCGTGGGCGAAACGCACGGCCACGCGCGTTTAGAAGCCGCGACGAAGAAGCGCACGAATCCGACTAAGGCGTTCGCGGCGCCATCGTTTGGAACGCTCTTCGCGCAGATGTCGTGGCGCGATCGGACGCTGTCGTCGATCAGTCAAGCGGGCCTGGTGAACAACCTTAACGATGGCCTCGTCTGGGGTTTGCTGCCGCTCTACTTCGCACTTTCGGGTTTGAGCGTCGAGCGCATCGCGATCCTTGCCGCCACATATCCGATCACGTGGGGCTTCTTGCAGCTCGTCACGGGCGCGCTCTCCGATCGCATCGGTCGTAAATGGCTCATCGCGACTGGCATGTGGCTACAGGCCTGTGCGATCGTGCTCTTTCTCGTGCACGCGCAGTTTTGGATCTGGTTTGCGGCGGCCGTCTTGCTCGGCGCGGGAACGGCGATGGTGTATCCGACACTGCTCGCCGCAATCGGCGATGTCGTCGATCCGCTCGTTCGCGCGTCGTCCGTCGGAGTCTACCGGCTCTGGCGCGATTCGGGGTATGCATTCGGCGCACTCGTCTCGGGTATCGTCGCGCACGCGCTCGGCCAAAGCGCGGCAATTGCGGTCGTTGCCGCACTGACGTTCGTCTCGGGCGCCATCGTCGCCGTCCGGATGCGCGAAACGCACCCGGCGGTCGTTCCGGCACGCGCATCCGGAGTTCCATCGTAGAGCTCTTCGTGCGCTATTCCGCCTTGGACCTCGGCGTCTGGTTCCGTTTCTCGTGGTCGGCTACGAGTGCGCCCGTTCGGAGGAACGTTTCGGGAAGCGTGCGGACGTGCGTGGGTCGAGACGTTCGACGACTTCGCCCATGACGGCGCCGTACAGCGCGTTGAGCGACCACGCGAGTAGCGGCGTGGCGGGCGAGAGGGCACTGCCGCCGATGCCGTGACCCGTCATCGGAAGCACGGCGAAGAGCTGTAGGGCGCCAGCGACCTGTGCGAAGAGCAGACCGCGCACCCAACCCGGACCCGGAAGTCGATCGCGGCCCACGACGACGTAGGCGACGGCCATCCCGATCCCGAGCGCGAGATGAAAGACTTCGGAGCCGAGCGTGCCGATGGGATGGCCGAAAACCAGACGCGCGAGACCGCCCGTTCCCGGCTTGAGGCCGGTCGCCATCGTGGCGCGGATCGCAATCGAATTGACGATAGCGCCGATCGCGCCGGCGAGGACGCCGGCGCGGATGTGCTTCATTTCCAACGGATCGGTTATTGAGCGGGAGCGGACGAGTACGTGGTGACTGGTGCGATCGCGGTCGCCCGATCGGGCGAACGCGGCACGCCCGGGCCGAGATACTTCGTGAGGTATGCGATCACGGCAGTCTTATCGCCCGCCGCAAGGGGCGCGCCGAACTTGATCATCTTCGTGACTTCGGCGGTCCAGGTTGCCTTCGAAAGCCGCTGCGTGTACACCATATCGAGGGAATGACAGACCTGGCAGTTCTGCTGCAACGCCAGCAATTCGTGGCCCTTCGGCAGCGTCGCGCCGCCGAATTCCGCGACGGCGTGCGGTCGGGCTGCGCTCGCATTGCTTGCGGCGACGCTCGCCGTTGCCGTCGCGGCCGCGCGTTGATCGGTCGACGAACCGCCGCCGCACGCGGAGAGGAACGCGAACGCACCGGCGGCGAGTCCGAGCTTCACGGCGTTGGACGAACGAAGAGACTCAAGCACTGGCAACCACCACATCGACGCGTTGGACGGCATTCCATAGATAACCACCGGGATTCCACGGCGAGATGCGCGGTTGCACCGCACCACGACTATCGTGGGCTCGTGCGAGAACGGACGCCGTACCCGAGGCGCTCGGCGTCCATGGAAATGCGAACGTGCGCCACGCGAACTTACCGACGTTCGGTCCGAGTACGGCATCGCGCCACGAGCGCCCGCCATCCGTCGAGACCTCGACGCGCGTGACGTACGCACCGTCTCCCGACCACGCGAAGCCCGCGATCGACACCGACGCTCCCGACGTGACTTTGCTATCGGTCGTCGGGCTCGTCACGATCGATTTGACGTTGATCGCGGTTACCGGATGTTCGTTTCCGGGCTTCACGCCGATGCCCGGCGGCCCGAGAACATTGGGATAGCGGTAACCGACCGCCGTCCAGAAATTATCGGTCAGCTTATCGGTGAGCGTCATGCTCGTGATCCACTTCACCGAGTGATCGGCCGCCCAACCGGGAACGATCAGCCGTAACGGGTAGCCGTGATAGTACGGCAACGTTTCGCCGTTCATCTCGTAGGCGAGGATCGTATCGGAATCCATCAATTTCTCGAGCTCGATGCCGCGAATGAACTTCGGAGTCGTCGGTAAGACGGGGACGTCGGAGCCGAAGTTCGTCGCGAATTTCGCGCCGGGCTTGATGCCAGCTTTTTTGAGAATGTCGCGAACGCGGACGCCGCTCCAACGGGCGTTGCCGACACCTCCAAACTTCCACTGAGCGCCCGCCGGATGCGATACCTTGGCGTACGCGACGCCGTAGAACCAGCGGCTATTTCCGGAACACTGCAAGACGGCCGGGACGTCGACTTTCTCCATCTTTTTCAAGTCGGCCATCGACAATTCCATCGGCCTCGTCACCAAGCCGCCGACGCTCAACGTAAACGATTTCGGGTCGATCGTATTCGGTGGTCCCATGTGGCTTCGGATAAAGAAGACGCGGTTGGGCGTATTCTGATTTCCAGCGAGCTCGTCGAGCGGCGTGCCCCAATCGTACGGTCGTTCGTTGACGACGTCCAACAGCGGCTCCGCGCCGGCAGCACGCGCGGCGGCGACGATACTGGCAGCCGCACTTCCCGCGAGAAAGGTCCCGCGTCCGAGAGTCATCGACATGGCATCATCCCTTCCGAGTTCGTCCGCTATTTCAGTCACGAACTGTTTCAAGCGAAACGCGAAGTTACCTCTCGCCAAACATCGCGTCGATCCGTCCCAGCGAAGAGCGCATCGCTACGAACACGAGTCCCCCGAGAGCGGCGGAAACGAGCACGAATGCGAACGACGCTATCGACAACACACGAACGAGCGAGGCTCGCGGA
>JRHI01001875.1_pt1 | contig 16113 bp, 12 predicted proteins | sample 215371 | NCBI WGS metagenome assembly JRHI01 (sample SAMN02929681, study PRJNA255918) | sediment metagenome | biome: cave system; feature: Ice Cave; material: Sediment; isolation source: sediment from deep within a dark volcanic ice cave with no known source of... ...
GACCCAACCCCCAGCCAGTACTGCGGGCACACCCAGAGTCCGCGCGCCGTCGCCACCACCGCGACGGCGAAGCCCACCATCAGACAGACGAACACGCCGTAGTAGCCGCAGCAGATCGCCTGCGCCGCCATCGTCGCGCCGAGGGCCGCGCCGCGGCCGACGCCGGGCTTGTCGGCCATGCGATGGAACGCGAGCAGGCTGAACGGCAGCCCGGCGGTCATCAAGAGTTGGATGTGCGCCGTGTGCGCGAACACGTACGGGCAGAACGCGAAGGAGATCGCGGAGATCGCCGCCGCACGCCGATCGGCGGTCAGATACCGCACGAGGTAGTAGGCACCGGTCGCGCTCAGGATGAACCCCATCAGCAAGGCAGAGTTGTGCGCGGCGTACGGGTTGCGCGTGGCCCAGTAGACGGGGACCGCCATCGCGCCGGCGCCGAGGTTGTTCTCGGAATAGGCCAGGGTGCCGCGATGCGGGTAGAAAATGTTCGCGTCGAACACGTGCCACGGATCGACGACCAGCGCGCGCGCAACCCAGGCGACGTTCCAAATCGACAACTTGCCGTCGCCGTTGTCGACACGTCCCACGTGTCCGAGCGCGAACGCCGTCGGGTATGTGAAGGCCGCCGTCAGGACGGCGCTGGCAAGAAGGACGAGGCCGAACTCCCTGAGGCCGCCGCGGTGGCCGCCGCGCTCCTCGGTCATTTCGCGACCGGAATGGCGGTGAATCGCATCAGGACGCCCAGGTTGCGGTAGTCCTTCGACTCCGGATTCCGCAGGTGCTCGATAAACCCTTCCGACGAACGCGCCGACAGCAGATACGCATAGCTGCGGAAATCGCGCACGCCCGAGGCCGCCACATCGAAGGTCACCGGCCTGTCGGGCGTCACGGCGATCCTCGTCTGGCTGCCGCCGGCCGAAACGGTGAACACGGTCGGCACGCGTGATTCGACCGTCATCCGCAGGTGATCGATCGGCCAGTCGCTGCGCATGACGATGTCGGCGCGGCCGTCGCCGGCGATCCACACCCCGGCGTGTCCCGCGCCATCGATCACCTCGGGCGGATACGCATGCTCGTCGAGAAAATACAGCAGCACATCGCTGAACCACGCGTGTGCCCGGGGACCCGCGGCCAGCATAATCGGCAGATCGTTGGCCATCGTTACTTCGACCGGCAGGAACCGCGCGAAGCCGCGCTCGGTCGTCTGGTACGGGCTCTTGGCCGCCACGAAGGGGTTGATCAGCATTTTCGCAGTGAAGAGCGCGCCGCCGACCCAGGCCAGCAGCGCCGGCAGCGTCGACGTCAGCGGCGGCGTGAGAAAGAACAGCGCGGCGTAGACGCCGATGATGTACCGGTTCCCGGTCGGCCCGCCGCCGCCGCTCCAGGAATACGGCAGGAAGATCAGGAGACCGGCCGCCGATCCGACGAATGCGAGAAAGATGAGCAGCCGCCACGGCTGGAACCGCTCGCGCGAGACCAGCCACAAGACGATCGCGACGACTCCCGGAAAGAAATACGGCACGAAGCCGAAGTGCCGGCCCACGAGGAAGTACTCGGCGTTGTGAGTGAATCGGTTGGTGAAGTCGGCGAGCACGCTGCCGGCGTCGGAGTCGTTGGTGCTCATCTCCGTGCCCTTGCGATCCCAGACACTCTCCTTCGATCCGTCGAAGGGAAAGGCGGTGTAGAACGTTTTTCGGTCACCGCCCTGGTAGTTGAATTCGCCGGTGTTCATCGCCGTCAGACCAAACAGGGCGCACGCGATGAGGACGGCGGCGGCGCCTACCAGGAAGCCGTCCAGCCACCGCCGCCGCCACCAGAGCCAGAAGACCGGCGGAACGATCAGGAGCGCGTGGGTCGGTTTCGAATAGATCGCCGCGCCGAGCAGAATCGCGGCGACGACATCGCTGCCGCGTCCGCGCAGAAGGCTCGGCGGATCGGACTCGACCTCTTTGTAGAGCCAGAGGAAATACGCCAGGAAGATCAGCGAGAAGTGCAGAATCTCCGGGGCGAGAAAAACGGCGTAGACCGGCACGCACGCGGCGCCGACAAACGCCAGCGTGAACAGCAGCGCGGGTCCCGGCCGCGAGCGCGCCGCCAGGAACGCGTAGCCGCACGCACAGACCGCGAACAGCAGCAGCACGTGCAGCACGAGGAAGCCGTTGAGCCCGAGCAGCCGGACTAATGGCGCGGCGACGACCGGATAGAGCAGCGGCTTCGCGAAGTAGAGACGATCGGTCCGCCGGTCGGGCAGCGCGACGGTGTGAATGAACGGCGCCGCCCCCGTCAGGCGCACTCGCAGCTGTTTCCCCTTCTTCAGGAAAATGCCGTCGGGGCCGGATCGGTAGAGACCGAAGAACCGATCGAGGTCGCGCCGCTCGTACGTCAGGTCGTGGTCGTAGGCGAGGCTGAGAGTCATCGACACGTACGTGGACTCGTCGCCCTTGACGCCGAAACCGGTCTTGACGACGTCCACGGAGAGTGCCGCGGCGAGCGCGACGATGAGGAGGACCGCTCCGGCTTTCATTCCTGTGCATCATATCGCGACGCGCTTGACCTCCCTCCCCTCCCGGCGTACTGTGAGTAACACCTGAAGCAGCAGCAACATCGTCTCGATTCCGTCGCACCCGTGCCACCTGCAGTCGGCGGCCTCGTCTGGTCCGTACCGGCCATCTTTTCGGGCGCGGTCCTCCTGATTCCCGTCGGTTCGGCCGTCGTCTCGCCGATCGTTCCAATCGCGCTGCGGCTGATCCTGGCGGCGCTCTGGCTCGCGGCCGTCGTCCGGCCGCACGCGGCGCTCCTGGCGCTCGCGCTCCTGGTGCCGTTCGGCTCCGTGCTGGTGGCCGCCCTCGACGCGGCGCCCGTCCAGTACACCGAAGCGCTGGTGCTCGCCACGCTCTCCGGTACGCTGGTCGCCGCCGCCCGGGAGCGCCGCCGCGTCGCCGCCGCGTCGCCGTCGCTGGCGCCAGCCGCCGTGGTCTTCGGCTGCGTCGTGATCTGTTCGCTCGCCGTCGTGCTGGCGGTGAGCCAGGTCGGCGTCGGCGTGCGCTGGCTGTTTGTCTCGAACATCGCGACCTTCCTCGCGCGCGACTACGTGACCGGCGCGCCCGGCCAATGGACCGGGATCGCCGCTGCGTGTCAGCTGCTGGAAGGGGTCCTGCTGCTGCTTCTCGCCAACCGTTGCACCACTCTCCGCGTGGTCCGCCCGCTGCAGATCATGAAAGCCACGGCCGCGGCGGCGGCGGTCGCGGCGGCGCTGAGCCTGACGCAGTTGGCGTCGGCACTGGGCGCGGCCGGCTCGATGCGTGAGCTGCTGGCCCGGATCCTGACCAGCCGCATCAGCGTGCACGCGACCGACGTCAATGCCGCGGGATCCTATTACGCGATGGCCGGCTTCGTGGCGATCGGGCTGACCCTGCACGAGCGAGCGCGAGGGCGGCCCGGCCGGCTCTGGGGCCTGATCGTCGCGGCGGTGTTCGCCGCCCTGTGGCTGACCGGGTCGCGGACGGCGGCGGTCGCCTCGGCGGCCGTGCTCGCGTGCACGGCCCTCGTCGCCCGGCGCGACGCGTGGCGCCAGCGACCGCTCTGGCTGATCGCGGCAGGCGCCGGCCTCGCCTGCGCGGCGGGCGTGCTGATCGTCGGATGCGATCCCCGGGCGGCGGTGGTGGGCCGGAGTGTCGCCCGGACATTCGAATCGCGCACCGCGTTCATCACGACCGGCGTGCGGATGATCGCCACGGCCCCGGTCTTCGGCGTCGGCATCGGCCGGTACTTCGAAATGTCGGGCCGCTTCATGCCCTCGTCGATCTACTGGTTCTTCTTCCACGAGAACGCGCACAACAACTTTCTGCAGATCGCCGGCGAGCTCGGCCTGGCCGGCCTCGCCGCCTTCGTGTGGCTGCTCGCGGCGGCGACGGTGCGCGTCACGCGCGGATTGCGCGCGAGCACGGAGGATCGGTTGCTCGCAGGCGCGCTCGCCGGCCTCGCGGCGTTCGTCGTCACCTGGATGGCGGGGCATCCGCTGCTCACCCCGGAGGTGGCGTTTCCGTTCTGGATCCTCGCCGGCGCGGCAGTCGCCCGCGCCGACGGCGACCGGCGAACGCCGCTCGTGCCCCCGGCCGAGACCGACGCGGCGTCCCCGTCGATTGCGCGCGGCACGCGCGTCGCCGTGGCTGCGGCAATGCTCGTACTGATCGCGAGCGTGCCCGGGCGCGTCCGGCGCGATGCGGCGACGTTGACCCTGTCGGAGCAGAGTTTTGGGTTCTACGAATGGGAAGGCGATGCCGCGAGCGGCCGCGCGCGCTGGACGGGTCGGAGCGCAGGTTTCTTCGTGCCCGCGCACACCACCAACGTCGAAATCCCGATGAGCGCGACATTTGCCGAACGGCGTCCCACGCCGACGAGGGTGAGCATCGCGATCGACGGGCGGGTCTTCCATCGGCTCGAGCTGACCAACGGCGACTGGATAACGCTCCGGCTGCGCCTGCCGCCGCAGAAGACCCAGACGCCTCAGCCGCGTCGCGTCGACATCATCACGAACCCGCCGTGGTCGCCGGCCGAGCTCCTCGGCACGCACGACTCGCGCGTGCTCGGTGTCCACGTGGGTGAAATAACTGCGCGCTGACCGGAATCGTGTATTCTGAAGGCGTTCCTTGTGCACCGTACCGTTTTCCGAGCGAGGCGGCAAAGCCCGCGGCCTTCTCGACCTCGTCAGCGGCCGCTTTCCTGCCTTTGTCTTCGGGGGACGTGTCGGCGCACTCCTGCCGGTGTTCCATTTTCACGACGTGACCCGCGAGGAGCTCGAGCCGAAGCTTCTTCATCTCGCCGACAACGGCTATCGGTCGGTCACTTCGGATGAGATTGCCGGGTACGCGCGCGGCGACTTCCCGCTTCCCGCGCGCGCCGTCGGGTTGTGTTTCGACGATGCGTGGAAAAGCGTGGCGGAGGTGGCCGCGCCGCTGCTGACGCACTACGGCCTGACGGGAATCACGTACGCGATCCCCGCGCGGATCACGGAGAGCGGTGAGGGCGACTCGCCGTTTGCCACATGGAACGCGCTGTCGGCGCTCCATGCGTCCGGTGTGATCGACGTGCAGTCGCACACCTACTCGCATTCGCGCATCTTTACTTCGTCCGCGGTCGAAGACTTCGTGCAGCCCGGCTACGAGATCACGCCGCTCCTCAATCGCCCGCAGTTGTCGGCGCCGCCGGCGCTGGCCTTCGTCACCCCCGCCGATCTCGGCGCGCCGATCTACGGCATGCGGTCGCGGATGTCGGACGCGCGCCGCGTGCTCGTCGCGCGCGAGGCGCACGACCGATGCGTGGCGTTGGTTGCGCGCGAAGGCGGACGCGCGTTCTTTTCCCGGCCCGACTGGCGCGCGCAGCTGAGTGCGGCTGTGACATCCGCGAAGCCCGCATCAATCGAACGCGTCGAAGATCAGGAACGCACGATCGAAGACGAGCTCGCGCGCAGCCGATCGATGCTCAATGAGCGGCTCAGGACGCGATCGGTGGCGCACATCTGCCTGCCGTGGGGCATCGCGGGCACACGCACTGCGGCGCTGCTGAAGCGGACCGGCTACCGATCCGCGTTCGCCAACCGGCTTGCCGGCGTGCACGCGGTGCGCGCGGGCGACGATCCATACTGGCTGAAGCGGCTGCCGAATCACTACATCGCCCGCCTGCCCGGCCGCGGGCGGCAGTACTGGTTCTCATGACGCCCGGGTTTCCCGAGGACGTCGGCGTCGCGATCGTTTGCTACAACAACCGCGACACGCTCGCCGCCACGCTGGCCTCGCTCGACACGGCAGGGTGTCCGCGGACGCACCTGCTGATCGTCGACGGCGCCAGCACCGACGGCACCGCGGACTGGCTGCGCGAAACATATCCCGGCGTACGCGTCCGCACGCTCGATCGGAACGACGGCCCGAACCCTGGCAGAAACGCCGGTATCCGTGAAACGCCGCAGCCGTACGTGTTCCTCATGGACGCAGACGTGCAGGTGCAGCCGGAGACCGTTCAGCGCCTGCGCGCGGCCATGGGGCACGACCGCACGATTGGGATCGGCAGCCCGATCGTCGTCCACGCCAGCGAACCCGGGACGATTCAGTACGCGGGCGGCAGCCTGCATTTCATCTGCGAGGGCATCAACCCGTGGATGAACCTGCCGCTCGACGCCCGTGGCACCGCGCGCGCCGACGTCGGCGTCGCCTCCGGCAACGGCTTGCTGATCGATCGCGCCGCGGCGATGGCCGTCGGTCTGTTCGACGAGCGGTATTTCATGGGCAAGGACGATGGCGACTTCACGCATCGGGTGAGAATCGCGGGGTACCGCATTCTCGAACTGCCCGATGCGCTGGTCCTGCATGGAAGCCGGCCGCGCAGCAACTGGCTGTTCTATTACCAGATCAGGAATCGCTGGCACTTCATGCTGAAGAACTACCAGTGGCGCACGCTGATCGCCATCCTGCCCTGCCTGGCGATTCACGAGCCGCTGCAGCTGCTCGTCCTCCACGCCAACGGCCACGGCCGCACGTACTGGAAGGCGGTGCGCGGCCTGTTCGCGATGCTGCCGGACCTTGCGCGCGATCGCGCGCAAATCGCCCGCTTCCGCAAGGTGCCCGATGGCGTCCTGCTGCGAAGCGATCGGCTGATCGTCCGCGACGATCTGATGACGCCGCTGGCGCGGCTCGGCAAAGGCGCGTACGAAAAGGCTCTGGCCGCCTACTGGAGCCTGCTTCGCCGCACGGTGCTGGCCGGATGACGCGCGGCGTCCTCATCCTGACGCCGTATTTCTTTCCCATCATCGGCGGCGTGGAGAGCAACGCCGAGCGTCTGGCCCGCTATCTCGCCGGCCGGCGCGTGCCCGTGCAGGTCCTCACCAAGCGCATCGGGCGGCAGCTGCCCGACGCAGAGGATCGCGACGGCATCGCCGTTCGACGCGTCGGGCCGAGCGGCGAGCGATCGTCGTTCGGCAAATGGCTGCTGACGCCTGCGGTCGTCCGGTGGCTGATTCGTCATGCGGCGGAATACGACGTGGTCTGCTGCGTCGACTACCGCGCGACCGGCGTGGCCGCGCTCCTCGCGCGCCGCGTGACGGGCCGTCCTGTCGTATTTCAGGCGCAGACCACGGGCGTGCTGTCGGGCGACAACGTGGATCCGCTGCTGCGATCGTTGGGCGTCCGCGCGCGCGGGCCGGTGGCGCGGGCGCTGAAGTCACCGATTCGCGAACTCTACCGCGGCGCCGATGCGTTTGCGTGCATCTCGCGTGACATCGAACGCGAGACGCTCGCGTGCGGCGTTCCCAGAGAGCGGGTCCACTACCTGCCGAATGCCATCGACATGACGCACTTCCGGCCCGCCGATCTGGCCCAGCGCGCGCGTCTGCGCGAGCGGCTGGATCTGCCGGCCKGCCGCGTCGTGTGTCTGTTCGTGGGGCGCCTGAGCCGCGAGAAAGGGGTCCTCGATCTGCTCGAGGCATGGCGACTCCTGCAACCGTCCGATGCGCTCCTGATCGTGGCCGGACCCGACATGACGGGCCACGCCTGGGATGCGGGCGCGCCCGGCCGCGCGCTGGTGGAACAGCACGGTTTGGGCGCGTCGGTCCGCTTCGTCGGCCCGCACGAAGACGTCGCGCCGATGATGCAAGCCGCCGATCTCGTCGTCCAACCGTCGCATTTCGAAGCGCTCGGCCTGTCGGCGATCGAAGCGCTGGCCTGCGGCGTGCCGCTCGTGGCGTCTGCCGTCGGCGGCCTCCTCGACTTCGTCGTCGACGGCGAGAACGGCCGGCTCTGTCCGCCGCAGGATGCGCCGGCGCTGGCGGCATGCATCGGCCCCCTGCTGTCGGACGCCGGCGCGCGCATGAGACTTGCGGCCCGCGCGCGTGAGTCCGTGCTGCACGAGTACGACGAGCAGGTCGTCTTCGGCCGGATGCGCGCGCTGTTCGATCGCCTCTCGGGGGCGCGATGAGCCGCGAGGGCGGCGGCCGTATCTCGTTCCTGATCAGCAGCGGCTACGCCACAGTCACCGCGGCCAGCGCCCTGATGCTCGTGGCGCTGCTGATGGTGGCCGGTCGGCTGCTGCCGGCGCCGGAGTACGGGAAGTTCTCGTTCGCGCTCGCGCTCGCCACCATCGCCGAGACCCTGATGGACATCGGCCTCGGGCCCGTCACCGTCCGCACGGTGGCGCGCGACCGTGAGGGCGCCGGCTCGCTCTTCCGCCACATCCTCGGGCTGAAGCTCGTCTGGGTCGCCGTGGGCCTGACGGCGCTGCTGATCGCCGCGCCGCTGCTGCGACGCGATCCGGCCGTGATCCGGGCGTGTTATCTGCTCGGCATCTCTTCGGCGATCCGCTCGTACCTGCTGAGCGTCCGCGGTCTGCTGCAGGGGCTGAACCGGTTCGACCTGGAAGCGATCACCGTCGTGGCCGATCGCATCCTGCTGCTGGGATTCGGTGCGCTGGCGCTCCTCGGCGGGTTCGGTCTCTACGGTCTGAGCCTCGCATTCGTCATCGCCCGCCTTCTGATGTTCATGGCCGTGACGCTGATCGTGAAGCGCGTGGCAGGATCGGCCGCGCCGGCCTTCGATCGCGCTGTCTGGCGCGATCTGCAGGCGGCCGCGCTGCCGCTCGGCTTCTTCATGATCACGCTGACGCTCTACACCTACATCGACACCGTTATACTCGGCCTGATGCGCAGCGACGCGGAGACCGGCTGGTATGCGGCGTCGTACCGCGTCTACGAAGGGCTGATGTACGCGCCGTCGGCGCTCTCGACCGTGCTGATTCCGCGCTTCTCACGGATGTTCGTCGACGATGCGCACGGACTGCGCCTGCTGTTCCGGCGGTCGCTCGCCGGCTCGGCGCTGCTGGCGGTCGTGGTCGGCGGCGGCGGCCTGCTGCTGGCGCGGCCGCTCGTGCTACTGCTCTACGGCGCGGGGTACGAGCCGGCCGTGGCGCCGCTGCAGGTGCTCGCCGGCGGATCGTTGTTCGTCTTCTGCACGTGGATCCTGCACGCCGCGGCGATCTCGATGAACCTCGATCGGCGGCTGCTGAAGACGACCGCCATCGGCCTCACGACGAACGTGGTGCTCAACGTCCTGTTCATCCCCCGCTGGGGCATCACCGGCGCCGCGTGGGCAACGGTGATCGCGGAAGCGGTCATCCTGGCGCTTCTCTTCGTGCAGGTGCAACGCCGGCTGGTCGCCGCCGGCGCGCCGTCCTGAGCAGCCGGAGCGATGCGACGCCTTATGATGATGAACCATCATGTACGATAGTCTCCGGGAGCTCTGCCTGCGTCTCGCCAGGCATCGGCGGTCGCGTCTGGTCGGGATGCTCGCGGCCGGCTGCCGCGGCTTCGTGCAATGCTGCGAGAAGTACAACTACAACCCGCACACGAACGGTGAATACCATCTGATTCGGCGGCTGGCCACGCAGTCGCCGGGCTGTGTGTTCGACGTGGGCGCCAATGTCGGCCGCTGGGCGATCGCCGCCGGCGAGATCTGTCCGGACGCCACCATCCATGCTTTCGAGATCGTGCCGGAGATCTTCGCGACGCTCCAGCACAAGACATCGCACCTGCGCTCGGCGGTGACGAACAACTTCGGCCTCGCCGACACGGAAGGGGCGGTGACGGTCAAGTTCTTTCGCGACGACCCCGAGCTGTCGTCCCTGATCGACGTGCCGTACGAGCGGCCCTCGGTCGGCATCGTCTCCCGGACGATGACGGGCGACGCCTATTGCGAGCAGCGCGGGATTGACCACATCGATCTCCTCAAGATCGACACGGAGGGTTCGGAATTCCTCGTCCTCGAGGGCCTGACCGGCATGCTGGCCCGCGGCGGCATCGACGTGATCCAGTTCGAGTACAGCCGGCTCAACATCCTGCGGAAGTTCCTGCTGAAGGATTTCTACGAAGTCCTGGGCGACTGCGCGATCGGCAAGCTGTTTCCGGATCACGTCGCGTTCAAGCCGTACGATCTGCTCGACGAGACATTCAGAGGCCCCAACTACGTGGCGGTCAGACGCGGACGGCCCGATCTCATCGCGCTCTTGTCGTAGGAGGAGCTCGGATGCGTTTGACCACGCGGGATCGGCGCTCGGCATGGATACTGGCGGCGGCGCTGTTTGCCTCGTACGCGTACTTCTATCAGGCCGGCGGCTGGAGCCAGAATTCGCGCTTTGCGATGATTCGCGCGCTGCTCGAACATCACACGCTCCAGATTGACGCCTACCGGCTGCATACCGGCGACCTGGCGCTGTGGGACGGGCACTACTACACGGACAAGGCGCCCGGCTCCTCGCTGCTCGCGATCGCACCGGTCGCCCTGGCGCGGGGCATCGATCGGATGGTCGGCGTCGATCCCGAAGGCTTTCCAGGGCTCGCCTGGACGTCGTACGTCGCCGCGGTCACGACCTCCGGCCTGTTCACCGTCATCGCCGCGGTCGCGGTGTTCTGGCTGACGCGCCGCTGGGGCTTTTCGCGCGGCGCGGCGCTGTTCGCCGCGACGGCTTGCGGACTGGCCACTCCGGCCTGGGCCTACGCCACGCTGTTCATGGGGCACGCGGTGACGGCCGGGTGCCTGATGCTGGCGTTCGCCGCGGCGTCCGGCATCGCCGATGAGGACGGGCGGCCGTATCTTCGCGCGTGGATCGTCGGCCTGTCCTGCGGGTGGGCGGTGGTCACCGAGTTCCCTGCCGCGATCCCCATCCTTCCGATTATCGGCCTCGCCATGATGACGGCCCGCGACCGACTGCCGCGACAGCTGGGTCCGATCACGTCGCGAATCATCGCGGGCGGGGCGATTCCGGCCGCCGTGCTCCTCGGCTACAACACGCTGTCGTTCGGATCGCCTTTTCACTTGGGGTACACCAGTGAGGTCGACCCGCGATACGCGCCGATGCAGCAGGGCGTGTTCGGCATCAGCCGTCCGAGGTGGTCGGTGCTCTGGGCGCTGCTGTTTGGCAGCTACCGGGGCCTGTTTCCGATCGCGCCGCTCATGGCGGTCGCGCCGGTCGGGTTGGCATGGCTCGCTCGTGCGAAGGAGCGGCGGCGCTCGGTTTGGGTGGCGGCGACAATCCCCGTGTTCTACCTGCTGCTCAACGCGTCTTATTTCTTCTGGGAAGGGGGCTGGGCGTACGGGCCGAGGCACCTCACGCCGGCGTTGCCCTTTCTCAGCCTCGGCCTCGCGCCGCTGTGGGACCTGTGCCGTCCGTCCGGTCGCGCGCTGCTCGTCGTGGGATGGATCTGGGGTGTTGGCCTGACGCTCGTCGCGGTGTCGACGACGGTGCAGCCGCCGGCCTCGATCGCGAAACCGGTCTCGGAACTGCTGTGGCCGGCGTTCCGTGACGGCGACCTATCGCTGAACCCGGCGACGTTCGTGCACAACAGCGTGGACGCGGGACGTCTGCGCGGCGGCGTCGTGCCGCACGCCGCCTGGAATCTGGGCGAGCTCGTGGGGCTGCGCGGCTTGCTCAGTCTGGTCCCGCTCCTTGCGGTTTGGGCAGCCGCGGCGCTGCTCCTCTTGCTGCTGTGACTGACGCGCGCGACACCGCAGGCCCACAGCAGTTCGGCAACGCCGAAGCGAACCTGCGGTTCCTCGAGGACACCGGAGCGCTGTCGCCCGGTGTCGAGGCGCTCGAGATCGGCACCGGCACGGGCGGCATGCTGCGGACGCTTCTGGACCGGGGGCTGCGCGCGCGTGGCGTCGAGATCGACCCGGCGCGCATCGTGGAATCGCGGGAGTGGTTCGGCGACCTGCCGGTCCAGCCGGTCACCGGTGCGGACCTGCCGTTCCCGGACGCGTCATTCGACCTCGTGCTGAGCTTCGACGTGTTCGAGCACATCGCGGACAGCGACGCGCATCTGCGCGAGGTGCACCGCGTGCTGCGCCCGGGCGGCCGTTATCTGATCCAGACGCCGAACAAGTGGTCGAATGTCGTCTTCGAAACGATCCGATGGAAGAGCGTCACGCGCTGGAGGGACGATCACTGTTCGCTGCACACGCCGGGGCAATTGCGGCGCCGGCTCGAAGCGCACGGCTTCTCGGTGCGGTTCTACGATGTGCCGGTCGTGAACGAGTTCTTCCGCGAGAAAGTGCGCCGGTACGTCGGCCGAGCGGGCGTCCTCGCGCTGGCCCTCGCGAACCCCGACCGTCTCCCGCTCCGCTGGCGGACGAACTTGTACGTGGAGGCGAAGAGGTTGTAGCGGTGGCCGTCAGAATCTGACGCCCACCCCGATGCCCGCGCGGTTGACGGTGATGGGCGTGTCGGTCGAGATGTGGCCGTACTGATACTGCAGGTCGACAATCAACTGCCGCCACGCCGGCCAGACGATGCCGCCTCCGACGACGAATATCAGCTTCGTCTCGTCGCCGGAGAGATCGGTCCCGACGGTGACGTACTGCGCCAGCGTGCTCGCCGCATTGGCGCCGGCGATGAAGAACGTCACGTTCTTGGTGACGGTCGCCATGCCCGCTCCGCCGAGGAGGTACGGCTTCAGTACGGAAGCCGATGGAATCCGGTACCGCACGCCGCCGACGACGAAGGTCGCCGGCTCCTTGACCGAGTAGCTGACGGCGCCCGTCTGCAGCAGGGTGAGCGCGCCGGCAATGGTTTGTGCGGAGGCGCCGATCTCCGGGGTCGCGACGTCGCGAATCTTGCCGAAGGATCCGAACACCTGCAGCTCTTTTCTGAGGGTGATGCCAATCTCGGCGCCACTCGACTGGCTCGTGACGTTGCCGAACGCCGATTGCGCGATGCCTTCGATGTAGCCGTGGTCGAGCACGGCTGCGGGCGCCGGCGGCGGCGTCTGCGCGCTGACCACGGTCGCCGCCGCACTCAGGAATCCGACCGCAAGAGCCATGGAGAGTCGCATGCTGTTGTTCCGCCTCACTTGATGCGCCCTATGGACCGCGAGCCCAGGCTCGTATCGCGCCAGGGCTGAACGATGACGTTCGACCGCTCGTCGACGGTGCGCTTCACCGGCCCGTTTCTCGCCACCGACGACACCATGAAGCCGACCAGCTCGCCGACCCGCGGCACCCAGCTGCTGAACGGCGGTCCGAAGCCGCTGTCGGGTCCGATCGTCCGCGTCCCCTGACCCGCTTTGCACGACGAGGCGCCGCGATAGATCCATTCGCCGGCACCGCCATACCACGTGCCGCCGATTCGAGCGAAGTACCACTGATTTGCGTAGACGCCGAAATTCGGGTCGTTGCCGAACGGCCAATGGGAGTCGGGCCAGCCAGGATCCGTATAGCTCATGCACACCGGACCGTCGCCGCCGCCGTCCTGCTCCACGAGCGACAGGACCGCCGTCTGGGGCCAGCTCGACACGTCGGGGCTGTTGAGATACACGACCTTCCGCAGGTCGATCGCCAGCGAGGTCACGAAGGACGCTGGCAGGCTCGTCGGACCGGTGACGCCGTTGGCCTCGTCGATGACTGTCACGCGCCAGAACAGCGTCGTTTCCGCCGGCAGATCCACCGTCGGCGTGTAGGTGGTCCGCGGCGTGCCTTCATTCACTCTCGCCGTGATGAGCGCCGGGCTGAACCCGGCGTCGGCCGCGATTTCGAACTTGTAGGTCAGCGCGCCGACCGGGCCCGAGTGCGTGGCGTTGGTGACGGTCAGCGTGGGCCGCGCTCCCGTGGCCGCCGCGGCAATCGGGGCGAGAAGCGTTGCCGAGTCGATCACGATCGCGGGGCCGATCGTCACCTTGCGCGCCGCGCTGAACGGACCGGTCGTGCCGCCGCCCTCCGCGCGCGCGTGCCAGTAGTAGTCGGTGCCGGCGGCGATCTTGTCGATCGTCACGCTCGTCTGCCCGCTCGCGCCGGCGGCGACACCGCTCTTGGTGTACGTCTTGGTCCCGAAATTGGCGTCGGTCGAGACCTCGAACGTATAGGCCGCCGTCGCCGACTGCGTCAGGAAGGCGTTGGCGACGACCAGCGTCACCGGTTGATCGACGTTGCGGATAAACGCGCCGGCCGCTGGCGAGACAGGCCGCGGCACAGTGACCGACGAGGTGGCCTCCGCGCTGTCTGGTATGGCGGCGGATGTCGTCGTGCTGGGCTGCGTTGGGTTGCTGCTCGTCGAACACCCGGCGGCGGCGAGGCACACGAGGAGCCCGGCCGTGACCATGAAGCTGGATTTGAACATGTTATTTCATGGTAACAGATGGATCGATTCGAATCAACGCGTGGATGCGGGCTAGAACGAGAAACTTCTACCGCCGGCCGACGGAAACGACACCACGACCACGTTCGATCGCTCTCTCACGCTGCTCGGTCCGTTGTTCCGTGCATCGCCCGACGTGACGAAGAAGCCGACCTGCTCACCCGGAGCCGGCTGGTGCCCCGTCATCACGCCCCAACGAATGGCATCGAAGTACCAGTTTTGAGCGTACTGAGTCACAGGGCCGCCGTTTTCGTACAGACCCCGCCAGTACTCGATGCAGCCCGACGCGTGCAGCTGACCGTTGATGCTCAATACGATCCAGAGCGTGTATTGGATGCCGCCGGACCAGCCCGGCGGGATCACTTCGGGCCACGAGCTCTGCCGGGTGAACTCGACGTGCACGCCGCTCGGCATGAGATCGAGCCGCGTAAGCGAGGCCGTCACGGGCCAGTTGGCGACGTCGGACGGCGAGTTGTGAACGATCGCCTGATTCAGGTTGATCCCGTCGCCGGGCGCCGGTACGCCGGGCGTCGGTCCGCCGGGAGTGGGTGCCGGGTTATAGGCCGGCGGCGCCGTACTCACCATCTGAAACGCCGCTGTCGGCGACCACGGTCCGGTCGTCGTCGGGTCGTAGGCGCGGACGCGCCAGTAGTACACCTTGCCGGGAGACAGATCGACAGGGGACGTGAGCGCCGTCTGATTCGGCGTTTCTGCGATCGTCCATGTCGCGAGTTTGTTGATGAACGCGTCGCTGTCCGCCAGGTCGATCAGATACGTGACGACGCCGACCGGGCCGGATCGCGGCGCATTGCCGACCGTGAACGTCGGGCGCAGCGTGAGCACGGTGGAGTTCGGCGCCGGCAACAGCAGGGCGGGCACCTCGATCACGATCGGCGTGAAGACGTCGAAGGCCGCCGCGGTCGCGTATGGACCGGTATTGGCCCCGTCTTGCGCGCGCACGCGCCAGAAGTAGGTCCGGCCGCTCGCCAGCGCGTCGGTGAGCCGCAGGCTGGTGCGACCGTTTTCGCCTTGCGCGATGCCATCGCGGGAGAAGACCTTGTTGTCGAACGCGGAGTCCGAGGCGATGTCGAACGAGTAGGTCAGGGGGCGCACACCGTTGCTCCCGGCGTTCTCGATCAGCAATGTCACCGGCTGCTTTTCGGAGGGAATCCTGGTTCCGGCGGCGGGCTCGAGCACTTTCGGCGCGGAAATGTTTACGCCCGGAATCGGGCCGGCCACCGTCGGGCTCAGCGGGCTGGAGCTCTTGCTGGCCTCGCACGCGGACACCGCCAGGGCGGCGACGACAACCCCGAGGGTCATGAATCTCGAGTACATGCGTAACGGGTTCTATCGGAGCGAAGCTGTGAGAACTTTAGCGCAGGCCGCGGATGGGCCTAACTAACTGTCCCGTTTGAAGACGCCACGGCCTTCTTCATCGCAACCCGATCCGCACCTGGCATCCGAGCCACCGCCGGTCGGTGGAGCCAGCATCGTGATCGGCCGGGCGAAAGCTTCCAGGGGCCTCGACGGTCACCGGCACCAGGCGATTCAAGGGCGAGAGCGCCACCTCGATATCCCGTGTCTGATCCGGCGAGAGCGCCACCGATCGGTCCTGCCCGTCCACGATCACGCGCACCTGCCCGCCGACCGGACCGGCGTACAGCGTGAGCCTCAGCGTCGATGCGTTGCCGGCGGCGACCAACACGGTCCCGGCGCGGGTGCCCCGCGTCCAGAAGACGCCGCCCTCAGGGTACGTCGCGCCGTCCGCATACGCGATGTACGCGTCCGCGCGACCGTCAATCGGCTCGAAGGCGCGCACGTTCACGTCGAGTCGCGTCGATCGAGGCTCGATCGATTCGGCAACGATATCGACCTGCTCCGCCGACGTCGCGAGCGCTTCCGGTGCCACGGCCACCCAGACGGCCGCGGCGACCGGCAGGCCGAACG
>JRHI01001876.1_pt1 | contig 16100 bp, 9 predicted proteins | sample 215371 | NCBI WGS metagenome assembly JRHI01 (sample SAMN02929681, study PRJNA255918) | sediment metagenome | biome: cave system; feature: Ice Cave; material: Sediment; isolation source: sediment from deep within a dark volcanic ice cave with no known source of... ...
GGCCAGAGGATACTGTACATGCGCCCTCATTTGGAACAGGCTCTAAATTGGAGCCGGCTCATCCTCACGGATGGGTTTCTTTTCCGGGTCGATTCGATCAGCGGCTGTTCTCAGGTCAAGGGCGCTCTTCAGCCAAGAACCGGGGCAATCCCCTGTGCAATCAAACAAATACTCCCGCAGCGGGTTGTTCAACCTCCAATCTGGAATCGGTGCCGCCATCGCATCCCTCCTCCGCTTGAGTTGGAACCGCGTTCAGAATGACAGAGCGTTGAGGTCGGAGGTTCGGTCAGGCTAAAGAATCCATGCAAGCCGTGGGAGGGCGGCGGTAACCTGGAGTTATCACCGTTCCCGATTCCACACCCCCCCCAAGGAGCTTGCAGCCACGACCACGACCGGCACTATTCTGGCCATCGACCTCGGCAAATACAAGAGTGTCGCCTGTGTCTACGACCGTGCCGCCGCCGAACCCCATTTCGACACCTTCCCCACCTGCCGCGCCGAACTGCTCCGCTTGCTTCAGCGCTGCCAGCCAGCTGTCGTCGTCATCGAGGCGTGCCTGTCGGGTTTTGCTTGCACCAGCAACCTGTCAGGTGTATAAATCAGCGCTATCGACTATTCCCAGCAGCCGGGGTTTCACCGGTGGTTCTTGCTCGGGGGGATTGATCGTGTTCCGCCGCAAGGGATGGATGGCTGAACTCCTCGCGCTCCTCCTCGCACCTGGCCTCTTCGTTCCAGCTGCTCCCGCGCAGTGTCCGGCTGGTTACGGCATGCGGATGTGGTACCAGGTGCAGATGCAACAGTGGTCGCTTCAGGCCCAGCCGTTGCAAGGGTACGGCTTGATGGCGCCGCAAACCCTTCAGGGGCGGGGCTTGCAAGGACGGCCGCTCGGTGGGCCGATGGGTTTGCAGCCGCGGTCGCTCGACCTCTCGCTGCAGTTCGGCTCCAGTCGCTCGTTGAGAGGCATGTCGGTCTCTGGCCCGAAAACCATCGATTATCCCTCGATTCCGCTCTCGAAAGTCGGCATTTCCTCGTGGCAATACCCGAAGGCGCGGCCCGTGGTCAACGAGACGACGCACACCATGCTCCAGGCCCGGCTGCTGAGTCGGGGAGGGTCGCTGACCCCGCGGAACATCGGCGAAGGCAAGCACGCGCTCCGGCCGGCGGAGATGCTGCGGCCGCGCGAGCTGAACGGGCAGGGCATCCCGTTGCAGGCGAGGGGATTGACCCCCAAGGTGACGATCGGCATCGAGTTCACCTGCGGCAAGTGCCACGGGCCGGATCGGCCGCTGAATGCGCTCGGCATGCCCCAGCAGCCGCGCCGTGTCGCGCCGCCCCCGGAATTGTTCGCCCTGCGATTCCCGCAGCAGGGCCGCCAGGCGCCGCCCGCCATGGCGGCACGTGTGCCGCTCCCCGCTCAGCCGGCGCGGGCCATGCTGCCGCCGCCGTTGCTCGCCGTCCTGCAGGCACCCATGCTGCCGCCGCCGGGCGGTATCCTGATCCGCCGGCCGGAGATGGGCCGTGTGGCGGCGCCGGAGGATACCTTCGCTTCTCGCGCCGCGAAGGAGTCGATGATGCCGCCGCAGGGCCGGGTTGTCATCGATCCGTTCGCGCCGGATGCTCTCGACAGGATTCCGAAAACGCTGACGCTGCCGAGTGAGATGAACGTGACAGAGGCTTCTCCCCTGCCGCCGTCCCGCGGAAACGCGGCGCAGCGGCTCTGGCCGGCGCCCGTCGCGCTGGTGGCACCACGACCGGAACAGCCGGTGGACGTCTCGGTGCCGCTGGAACTTGTCTTCGAGGAGCCGCCGCTGCCGCCGGCGCCGGGAGCCATTTTGCCGCCGCCGCCGGTGGAGGAAAGCGCGGCCGAACCGACGCCGCCGCCATCCGCGCTGGAATTGGTGGCCTTGCCGCCGCCGCTGCCGTCACGGGTACGCTGAGCCGCAAGCAGCATTCAGCGCTTCAGCGCCTTCAACGCCGCGGCCGCCGCGGCGCGGACCCTCTCGTTGTCGTCCTGCAGCGCCTCGCCCAGCGCCTCGGTGGCTGTCTTGTTGTTCCTTGGCCGCATCTCAGCGAGCGCCGCCGCCGCGATCAGCCGCAAGTCGGCGTCCTTCTGCCGATCCTTCAAGACCGCGCACAGCACCGGAACAACCGTGTTCAGCTGCTGCGGTTCCACACGCCACAGGGCATGAGCAGCGTAGACGCGCACATTGACGTCGTCGTCCTTCAACCGTTCGCGCAGCAATCGCGCGGCCGACGACGCGGGCGGACCGATCGCTCCCAGCGCAAACGCCGCCGCGGCCCGCAAACCGGCCTCCGTCCGCTCGTTCAGCGCCTCCTCCAGCGGTTGCGCCGCGTCCTTCGCCGCCGGTCCCATTGTTCCCAGGGCCGCCGCCGCCGCCAGACGCAACGGCATGTCGTCGGTCCGCAGTGCCCCAATCAGGTCCACGACCGCCTCCTGAGCCTCCGGACCGATCCTGCCCAGCGCCTCCGCGGCGGCAAGACGCAGGTCCTTGTCGCGCGTGTTCAGCGCCTCGCGCAACGCGGGCACGGCTGGCTTCGCCTTTGCCCGCAGCATGCCCACCGACTGGGCCGCCGCCCGACGATAACGCAGGTCGTTGTTGTTCAGCGCCTTGAGGAACAGGTCCAGGTCCGCCTCACCCGGCTCGCCGATCTGGAGCATCGCCTCGCCGACGGCCTGACGGACGCGCTCGTCCCGGTCGCTGCCGGCATCGTGCAGGGCGCGGTACGCCGCCTTCGCGTCGGGACCGATCTTCCCCAGCGCCCCCGCGGCGAAGAGACGTACCTCGGCATCGTCGCTGCACAGCAGGTCGCCAAGCGTCACGATCGCCACCGGGGCCTGCCGGTCGATGGCCCAGAGCGCCTCGGCGACGTGGCCGCGCACGGTCTTATCGCTGTCGGTGCGCAGCGCCTCGGCGAGAGCGGTCACGGCTCCCCGAGCATCCTCGCCGATGGCGCCGAGTGCCCCGGCCGCCAGGGCGCGGACCGTCTTATCGGGATCCTTGAGCGCGGGAATGAGCGCGAGGACCGCTCCCTTCGCGTCGGCACCGATCGCCTTGAGCGCCGCCGTTGCTCGGGCGCGGAGCAAGGCGTCCTCCTTGTCTTGCAGGGCCGCGATGAGCGCCGGCAGGGCAGCCTGGGCGGCCGGGCCAAGATGGATCAGGGCCGCGGCCGCGTGATGACGCACTTCCACGCGCTCGTCGTGTAGCGCCGCGGCCAGCGCCGGTGCCGCCTGCTTCGCCGGCGGCCCGATCTTTCCCAGCGCCAGCGCCGCCCGGGCGCGGAGGAGTGGTTCGTCCTTGCGGAGCATCTCCGCCAGGAGCGGCACGGTATCCCGGGCGGGCGGACCGATCTGGGCCACGATCTCCGCGGCAGTGTCGCGCAGCGCGCCGTCGCGGGATCGCAGCGCTTCCAGCAGCACCGGCGTCACCGCGTCGGGCTGGCCCTCCACGAACCAGAGGGCCTGGGCCAGCGTCAGGCGTACGGCGCCGTCCTGCTCCACGCGCAGCACGTCCTTCAGGTCCGGCACCGCGTCCCGGGCGTCCGGGCCGATGCTGGCGAGCGCCTGGGCGGCGCCGGCACGCAGGGCGGAGTCGGAGTCCTTGTCGCGCAGAATGGCGCGGAAGACCGGTACGACCAGCGGCGGCTGCCGTTCGACCGCGAACAGCGCCTGCGCGGCGTAGAGCCAGACCGTGACCTCCTCGTCGCGCAGCGCCTCGGTCAGCGCCGGCACCGCCTGCTTGGCATCGGCCGGCCGAGCATTGCCGATCATCCAGAGCACCTGGGCAGCGGAGCTGCGCAGACGCGGGGCCTGCTTCGTCTTCAGACCGGCGAGGAGGATCGGCACGTCGGCGGGACCGGGACGGCGGCCGATGCGCTCGAGGGCAGCGTGAGCGGCCTGCTGGACTTCGGGGGCCATCTCCATCTTCTCCGCATTGAGCAGCGGCGGCACGGCGGCCTTCGCCCAGGGACCGAGCGCTCCGAGGGCCTGGACAGCGGCAGCGCGAACGGCCGGGTCCTTGTCGTCGAGCGCTTCCACCAGGTCGGGCACGGCGGCCGTCACTCCGCTGCCGAGTTCCGCCAGGGTGGCGGCAGCTTCGGCGCGGACCTGCGGAGTGGCTTCTCGGTCTTTCAAGGTTTGCAGCAGCAGCGCCACGGAGTGAGACGCGCTCGGCTCTACCGCCGGAGGCGAAACATTGGCGAGGGGAGGGGCAGGCGGGGGCGTGGCGCGGAGCACGGTCGCCAGGATCAGGGCTTGCAGGCTGACGGCGCAACCTGCCAGCGAGAAGCCGAAACCGCTGCCCGGCCGCATCGCCGCCCAGCAGACGGCCATGCCACCCAGGAACACCCCCGCGGCGCTCAGCGCCAGACCGATCGGCCCCAGCGCCGGCTGGCAGAGCAGGGCGAAGCCCACCATGCCGAGGATGAGCGCCACGCTCCCGACGATGCCGGGCCACGGTATCGCCGCGCGCGGTCGAGGCGGAACAGGCGGCTTGCGTTCCTCGGCGATTTCCAGCATAGGCTTGGTGGCGGGAGCCGGTTCCGGCGTGTGGGGGTGGAGTTCGGGAACGGAGAACGGCTGGGGTGTGCCGGCGACGCTGAAGCCGTGTTTGCACTGCGGACAGGTTACCTGACGTCCGGCCATGTAGGCGGGCACACGGAACTCGTGCTGGCACTGCGGACATTGCGTCGGGCGCGGCATGGCGCTCCCCACGGTTTCACCAGCCCGCGGCGTCAACAAGGGTAGAAAGAAACCCTTGCCGGCGCTGCGGGCTTTCCCGAATTATTCTCTCCCGGCAGAGCGCGTGCAACGAAATTCCTACCTCGCGCAGTGCTCGACCTTCCGTGGGAAAGGGTTGCATTCCCGGCCTGTCTCGGGGACAATGGATGCTCTGCCTGTTTTTCCTACCTACCTCGGGGGGTTCTAACCAATGACAGCCACACGCAAAGGCTGGTCCGTCCTGATGGCCCTCGCGGCCTTCACCTGCTCAGGCGGCCACCTCCTCGCCGACGATCTCTACGACAAGACTCCCGCCAGGACCGACGCCGTTGTCCTGCCAGCGCCCGCCGATGTGCAAGCGCTTACCGTCGCGCCCACCAAGATTACGCTCAAAGGCATCGACGACGCCGTGCAACTGGTCCTTACCGCCCAGCTGGCCGCCGGCCGGCCCCAGGACCTTAGCGGCGACGTGAAGTACGAAGTCGCCAATCCCAAGGTCGCGCGGATCACCTCGTCCGGCCAGGTCATGCCGCTCGGCAATGGCACCACCGAGATCACCGCCACGTACGGCGACAAGGTGGTCAAGATTCCCGTGACCGCGGAATCCTGCGACGTCAACCTGCCGATCAACTTCACCAACCAGGTCGTACCGATCTTCACGAAGCTTGGCTGCAACGGCGGCGGCTGCCACGGCAAGGCGAGCGGTCAGAATGGCTTCAAGCTCTCGCTGCTCGGCTACGAACCGGAGGTCGATTTCAACGCCCTCGTCAAGGAAGCGCGCGGCCGGCGTGTCTTCCCCGCGGCCCCGGATAGCAGCCTCCTGCTGCTCAAGGCGGGCGGCGGCATCGCCCACGGCGGCGGCAAGCGCATGGACGTCGGCTCCGACGAGTACCGCGTCATCCGCCGCTGGATCGCCTCCGGCATGCCCTTCGGCAAGCCCACGGATCCGGTCGTTACCGGCATCGAGGTGGCGCCCGATCATCGGGTGTTGCCCCGCAACAACAAGCAGCAGTTCGCCGTCCACGCCCACTACAGCGACGGCAGCGTCGAGGACATCACCCGCCGCGCCCAGTACGAGAGCAACGACCCCGAGGTTGCAGTCGTCGAGGCGGATGGCCTGGTGCGGACCCTGGCCCTGAGCGGCGAGGCGGCAATCATGGCGCGTTACCAGGCGCAGGTCAGCGTCTTCCGCGCCACCGTGCCGCTCGGCAAGGAAGTGCCGCGGTACGCCTTCGAGCCGCGGACGCTGGTGGACCAGCGGACGGTCAAGAAATGGGAACAGCTCGGCATCGTGCCGTCGCCCCTGTGCGGCGATGCCCAGTTCGTGCGCCGGGCCTATCTCGACATCGCCGGCACGCTGCCGACGCCGGACCAGGTGAAGGCGTTCGTCGCCGACAGCAGCGCCGACAAGCGCGACAAGCTGGTTGATACCTTGCTCGATTCGCCGGAGTACAGCTACTACTTCGCCAACAAGTGGGCCGACATCCTCCGTGTCAAGCGGGGCAACCAGCAGGGCCGGGCCTACGGCACCTTCGCCTTCCACGGCTGGATCCGCGAGGCAATCGCCACGGACAGGCCGTATGACGAGTTTACCCGCGAGATTCTCGGCGCTGTCGGCGACGAGACGAAGTGTCCGCCAGTCGTCTGGTACAAGGACCTGCAAACGCCCGACCAGTTCGTGGACAACACCGCCCAGGTGTTCCTCGGTCTGCGTCTGGCGTGCGCCCAGTGCCACCATCATCCGTATGAGAAGTGGAGCCAGGACGACTACTGGGGCATTGCCGCCTTCTTCGGCCGGCTCGGTCGCAAGACGATCCCGGTGGCGGGGCAGAACCAGAACCAGAACCAGCAGCGCCAGGTGTTGTTCACGCGCTCGACCGGCACTGTTGTCAACAAGCGCACCAACAAGCCGGCGGTACCAAAGCCGCTTGACGGTGAGCCGATGAAGATCGACGGCGACGACGATCCGCGCCATGCTCTGGTGGACTGGATGATCGATGCGCAGAACCCGTTCTTCGCCCGCGCCTTGGCGAACCGTTACTGGGCGCACTTTTTCGGCCGCGGCATCATCGATCCGCTGGACGACATGCGCGTCACCAATCCGCCGTCCAATCCCGAGTTGCTCGACGCCCTGGCGAAGGACCTCGTCGAGCACAAGTACAGCCTCAAGCACCTGATCCGCACGATTTGCAAGAGCCGGACGTACCAGCTCAGCGCGACGCCCAACGAGTACAACCAGCACGACAGGCAGGCGTATGCGCGTTACTATCCGAAACGGTTGTCGGCGGAGGTGCTGTTCGACGCGGTCAGCCAGGTGACGGGGAGCCCGACGGCGTTCAATGGTTTGCCGCAGGACACGCACGCGCCGCATCGGGCAATCATGCTGCCGGACGAGTCGTTCCAGTCGTACTTCCTGGACGTGTTCGGCCGGCCGCAGCGGCTTAGTGCCTGCGAGTGCGAACGGGTGAGCGAGGCGAACCTGGCGCAGGTGCTGCACCTGCTGAATTCGGATGAGGTGCAGAACAAGCTGTCACGGAGCGGGGGCCGGGCCGACGCCCTGGCGAAGGACCCGCGGCCCGATGAGGAGAAGGTCAAGGAACTGTTCCTGGCGGCGGTGGCGCACGAGCCGGATACGAAAAAGCTCCAGCTGGCGCTGGACCACCTGAAGGCGCACGCCAAGGACAGGAAGGTGGCCTACGAGAACCTCCTCTGGGCGCTTCTGAATACGAAGGAGTTCCTGTTCAACGAGTAGGACAACCTGGTCAGAGCGCGGAGCGTCAGCGACGGGAACACCGATCCGGGTGCTGACGCTGCCGGCTCCGAGCCGATCACATCAGCGAGCGCACTCTTGCCAGCCCATTGTCATTGATCGCGAGGAGGCGATCGTGCGGGAAACCCGCTGGCTGCGCTGGTCCGTCGCCTGCGTGTGGCTGGTCACCGGCGTGGCCGTCCTCCATCCGTACTATCGCGCCGTCGGCAGCGAATACCTCGGGCGATTGGGACTGCCGAACTGGCCGATGGTCGCCACCTGTGCCGCCGAAATCGTGCTTGCCCTCTGCGTGGCGCTGGGGCCAGCCAGCACCTGGATCACGTTCCTGCAATTGGCGACGGTCCTGACCTTCACCGCCATTCTCGGCTGCGTCCAGCCCCTGCTGTTGGCCAATCCGTTCGGTATGCTCACGAAGAACCTGCCGCTGCTGGCGGTGGTCGTCACTGCATGGCTGGTCGAGCGCGAAGGCTGGAGCCGGCGCGCCATCTGGCTATTGCGTTGCGGAGTGGCGCTCATCTGGATCACCGAAGGGATCTTTCCGAAGATCCTGTTTCAGCAGCAAGTCGAGCTGGACATGGTGACGCGGTCGGGCCTGGTCCCGTGGCCGCCGCCGATTTTCCTCGCCGGCCTGGGCATCGCGGAGTTGGTGGCCGGCGTGGCAACCTTGCTGCTGCGCAGCTGGCCCCTGCGTGTGCTGCTGGTCTGTCAGCTCGCGGCCCTGATCGCGCTGCCGCTCTTGGCCGGCTTCCTCGACTGGCACCTCTGGGTCCATCCCTTCATGCCGCTGGTCAAGAACGTGCCCATCCTCGTCGGAACCGCGCTCCTGCTCTGGCAAAGCGGGGTCGGAGAATCGTCCCGTGCGAAGGACAGCAGTCAAATGGAACGACCCCCGGATTTATTTCCCGCCTAGTTCTCCTCGTAACTGTCAGAGGATTCGGTCGCCGACTGCACGGCGAGCGGTACCGGTGTGCCGCCGCGCTGCAGGTACAGCTCGTACAGCTCGCAAATGAAATAGGCGCGGACGAATTGCAGCAGAGCCGCGACCGGGAATAGCCCGAAATACAGGCAGAGCAGACCGAGCAGGACAAGCGGTATTCCAGTCACCATGAGGAACAGCTCGGTCAGGAGCATTTCTTTCCAGACCAGACGGATGAACTCGCGGACGAACGTCCAGGAGAATGCCGCGGAGAAGTCCTGCATCAGACCGGACCGCAGCATCAAGGGCAGTACCACCAGGTATGCCGCCAGGTTGAGCAGCAAGAAGAACAGCAGAAAGACGATGCCGATGCCCACCCAGACCGCGACCGCCGTTTCGTCTCCTTTTTGTGCAACGGTTGTCATCAGGCCAATGACGAAGATAACGTACAGAACAGCGAAGATTAGCCCAAGCGGCAGAGCGACGACCAGACTCACCAGGAACGGCCAGGCACCGCGGAGGAGGTACTTGCCCAGGCGATTGAAGTCGAAGTCTGGATAACTCTCCTTCCGCCGTAAGTGCAGCGATTCGATGATGTCAAAGTGGTAGCCCAGCACTACCATGGCCCCGGCGATCGGTATCAGCGTCGCCACCGTGCATACCGCCCAGTTGGTCAGCCACTTCTTGTTGCGAAAGACGAAACGGTACGCCTCGAAGTACTTCATACGCGATCTCTCATACCCTTGTCAGTGAAACCGCCGACTCAATTCTCGCCGTCCTTGTATCCCTTCTTGAACGGCGCCGGATCGATCACGTCCGGAAAGCCGTCGCCGTCGCTGTCCTTCAGAAATTCCAGGTCCAGCCCATACGCCTCGCGCACATTCGTCAGCGCATGGGACGTGATCTTCTCGCCCTTGACGTTCTCCACCCGCCCCTCGATCCTGCCCGGCACCTTGAACAGCCATTCCGGATTCAGCCGCTCGACACCCGTATCCATGCCCGCAACCATGAAATGCTCGCTGATCTTGCCATCGCCGTCAACATCGCATGGGATTTGCTCCGTCTGGTAGAGCACCAGGCTCTCCAGGAAATCGAGGACGTTGCGCCGCTCCGACCGGCTCAGGGCCACATACGCCTTCCGCGCCGCCAGCGCCTCGCCGCCGTGACGGCGAATCACCGCGTCGAGACTCAGGCTGGCGCCGTCGTGGCCGTAGGGACCCGTGCTGCCCACGCCCCACAGTGGCGATGTGCGGAACAGCTTCACGACGCTGCCGTCAAACTGCATCTGGTGAAACGCCTCGCCGAGATCGTGATACTTGAAGTCGCTGTAGATACCGCGCACCGTGTACGCCTCGCGCCGCGGCAGCCACACGCCGTTCTTCCGGTCCGCGCGGTAGACCAGATTCCCTTCCAGACGTTCGTTCCTGTCGTTCCAGCCGACCTGCAGCTCGAAGAAGCGACGGTCGCCTGCGTAGCGCTGTGTGTAGTCGGCGGCCTTTGGATTGGCCTCATACAGGTGCCAATCGGGGGTATGGCACGCGGCGCAACCGACCTGCTTGAAGAGCCGTTCGCCCTGGCGCACCTCGCCGGTGATCTCGCCGCGGGCCGGAGCCGGATGATTGAGCAGATACCATTCGGCCACGTCGAGGTCGCCCTCGCTGATCTCCTCGCAGTAGCCGTCGCGGTCGGGATCGTCCCTGCTGATGCCGGTCGGACCCCGCGCGGCACCGCGGTCCTTGCCGGCCGCCGTCACGCACTGCACGGCGCCGGCGTTCGACTCCTGCGCGAAACCGTCGCCGTCCGGATCGTTCAGCGTCGTCGGATCGAACGCCTGCAGACCCAGGTGGATGTCGAACGGTGTGGCGATGAAGGAACGCAGCGTCGTCGAAACCGGCGGGCGGAACGGCATGTGGAGATGGCCGAAGCCGAAGCACTGCACCTCGAAGGTGTAGCCGGCCACGCCCGGGTAGTTCAGGTCGCGGGCAAAGGCGATCCGTTTACCGTCCTTATCGACGTAGATCGGACTGAAGACCGGGTTCAGGTCGGGTTTGCCGTCGCCGTCGAGGTCCTCGAAACTGCCGTAATCGATGGCGACGCGTTCTCCGGCGTTATCTCCCCCCCTCTCTCCGGGCGGGAGTGAGGGCGCGGCGGGCAGGTTGTAGAGGACGCAGCGCTTGCCCTTCGCCTCCTCCTTGCTGATCCAGCCGTCGCGATTCGTGTCGGCAAGGGCCAACGCCTGCAGACGCATCTGAATGCCGATCATCTCGACGAGACCGGCGCCGAACATGTGGGGCGTGTTGCGGCCCTCGCCGCCGTTCTTGGGCATCGTGGCGCCGGCGCCGCCGTCGCGGTAGGGCGTGTTGTGGCAGATGGCGCAGGAGTTGACGGTGCTGCGCGACATCATCTTGCTGGCGCCATCGGGCAGGAGTGGACCATCGAGCTTGCCGGCGTCTCCATAGACGCCGTCGCGTTCGCGCCATTCGCGCTGGATCAGGCTCCAGCCCCACTTGTAGCCGAGCCACGGATCGCTTTGTTGCAGGTACATCGAGCCGCCGCGCAGGATGGGGTTGGTCGTGTGGACGACGTGGATGCGCGGGTTCTTGATCGACAGGCCGGAGAGGTCGCGCGGTGTGTCGATGGGATTGTCGAGCGAGTTGCCGGGCCGCTCGCCGAGCTGGGCCGAGAGACGGCCATAACTGGCCCAGAGAAGGACGACGCCCACGGCGGCTGCCGCGATGCCTGCAACGGTGCCGATTCGCTTGACCATGGTGGACTCCAGCGAAAGAGTGGTCCGTATTTCGGGGGCGGAGGTCCGTTCCGTGATCTTCCTGCAGATAAGACGACCCTGCCATTGTCGCCGATGGAGCGCGGGATTTCCACTATTTCCATGTAGCCGCGACGCGCAGCGGCGCGGGAACCCTGGGCTCCGCTGCGCGTCGCGGCAATATGGGAAAAAGCCTGCGGGGGCTTGACCACCGCGCGCCGCTTCGTTACCCAAAGTATGTTGACCGCGACACGGGATCGTCCACCACGAGGAGGTTTCATGAGACAGGGGCTGTGGATGCGATGGGCCGCGGCGCTGGCGCTCGGCTTGCTGCCGGCGGCGGCGGTGCCGGCGGCGGACATGGGGCCGTTGCTGGCCCAGATCAAGGCCGTGGGCCGCGAAGGCGCCGGCAATGCCGAGGCCGCCCGGGCCTGGCGCGAACTGGCCAGGGGCGGCCCCGAGACGTTGCCTGCCATTTTCACTGCGTTTGATGGGGCCGATGCCGCAACTGTCAACTGGCTGCGGCCCGCCGTCGATGTCATCGCCGAACGGGCGCTGAACGCTGGCCAGACGCTGCCCGCTGACCGGCTCGAAGCGTTCGTCAAGGACACGCGGCACAACTCCGCAGCGCGGCGCCTGGCCTACGAATGGCTCGTCCGCGTCGATAAGACTGCCCCCGCCCGGCTGCTCCCCGGCATGCTGCGCGATCCCGCCGCCGAACTGCGCCGCGACGCCGTCGCCGTCGCGCTCGACGCGGCGGACAAGCTGCTCGCCAGGGGCGACAAGGACGCGGCAACCGCTGCCTATCGCAAGGCCCTGCTCGGCGCGTGCGACCAGGACCAGGTGGAACGGCTCGTCGCGCAGCTGAAGAAACTGGGCGTCGAGGTGGACGTGGCGGGCCACCTCGGTTTCGTCCGCCGCTGGCTGCTCGTCGCGCCCTTCGACAATAGCGGCGAGGCGGGCTATGCGAAAGTGTACCCGCCCGAGCAGGGCGTGGACCCGGCCGCGACGTACAAGGGCAAGAAGGATGCCGAGGGGCGCTGGAGCGACTTCACCAGCAGCGACCGCTTCGGCCTCGTCGATCTCAATCAGGCGCTCGGCCGGCAGAAAGGCACCGTGGCCTATGCCTACGCCGCCGTCGAGTCGCCCGCGGAGCGGCCGGTGCAGCTGCGGCTCGGCTGCATCAATGCCGTCAAGGTGTTCCTCAACGGCAAGCAGATCATTGGCTGCGAAGAATACCATCATGGCATGTCCGTAGATCAGTACGTTGGCTCCGCCACGCTCAAGGCCGGTCGCAACGAACTGTTGCTGAAGGTGTGTCAGAACGAGCAGTCGGAGGCCTGGGCGCAGGAATGGAAGTTCCAGCTGCGGCTTTGCGATGCGGCCGGCGCGGCCGTGCCCTTCAAGGAAACAGCGCTTCGGCGGGAGGTGCAGCGATGACACGAACTGGATCCCTCGCCTTGCTTTTGCTCGCGACGGCGTCGCTGGCGGCGAGCGATTGGCCGCAGTTTCGTGGGCCGGACGGCACGGGCGTGGCCGCGGCGGGCAAGGCGCCGGTGAACTGGAGCGCCACGGCGAACGTGCGCTGGAAGATCGATCTGCCCGGGCGCGGCGTCTCCAACCCGGTCATCGCCGCCGGCCGCGTTTACGTCACCGCCTCGTCCGGCTATCGGCAGGACCGCCTGCATGTCCTCTGCCACGACATCCAGACCGGCAAGAAGTTGTGGGAACGGCAGTTCGGGGCCACCGGCAGCACGATCACCAATCCCAAGACGTGTACGGCCGGCGCCGCACCCGTAACCGACGGCGCGGCCGTTTACGCCCTCTTCCACAGCGGCGACGCGGTTTGCTTGGACCGCGACGGCAACCTGCTCTGGTATCGTTCACTGGCGCGCGACTATCCGCTCATCACGAACCAGGTGGGCATGGCCGCCTCGCCGATTCTGTACAAGGACGTCCTGATTGTGCCGGTGGAAAACGCGGGCGATTCGTTCGTGGCCGGTCTCGACAAACACACGGGCAAGAACTTGTGGCGCTACGAGCGCGCCCGTGCCATCAACTGGACTACGCCGCTGCTCGTCCGTCACGGCGGCGGGGCGGAAGTGCTGTTCCAGTCCGCGAACGAGTTGACGGCGTACGATCCGGAGGACGGCACCCGCCGCTGGGCCCACGCGGGCAAGGGCCTGTCCACGATGCCGTCCCCGGTGGCTGCCGGCGAGAACGTGCTGGTGCCCGGCGGCGATTTCGTGGCGCTGCGCCTGGTGACGGACAAGGGGTCGCCGGAGGTGGCATGGAAGAATAACAAACTCAACAGCAGCTCCGCGACACCACTCTTTTACCATGACCGTATTTACACGGTCAACTCGGCGCGCGTGCTGAACTGCGCCGACCCGAAGGACGGCAAGATTCTGTGGCAGCAGCGCACCGGCCTGACCGGGCAAATTTGGGCGTCGCCGGTGGCAGCCGACGGCAAGGTGTACGTGACCAGCGAGGACGGCGGCGTTGCCGTGGTGCAGGTCGGCGACAAGCCGAAGTTGCTGGCGAGCAACATGCTCGAGGAGGCCTTCCTGGCGACGCCCGCGATTGCCGATGGGGCGCTGTTCCTGCGCTCGGACAAGCACCTCTATTGCATCGAGGAAAAGGACGGTCGATGATGGACCGTGTGCCGCTGGCGACCTGGCGTCAAGATCGCCAGGCCGCCAGCGGTCCCCATCGTGGGAGTCTTCCCCGTGACGTCCTCCGCCGTTCTCTGGCTTCGTGGTGCGGATTGCCCCTTGTTGCAATCCGATCCCGAGGCTGCCGATCCGCTGGCACTGCGCCTCGTGCAGCGTCTCCTCGAATTGGCGCTCGTCCAGCAAGACAGCGCCGGCCTCGCGGGAGTGCTCCTCGAAGAAGTGGCCGGTGTGTTGCGCGCCGACCTGGTCGCTGTCGTCGAGGCGCCGCCTCCGTGGGCGATGCGCTGGCACCATCTGCGCCGCGGGGTTCGTCCCCTGACCGAAGCCCTGCCGCGGACGCTGCTGTCGGAGGTGCTCGACCGCGAGGCCGGTGCTGCCCAGCCACCTCTCAACAACTCGCCCGCCTTCCTCGCCGTCTGCCTCAGTTACGTCGAACGGCCGAACCGCGTCCTCCTCGTGGCTCGGCCGCGCGAGCCGTTTACCCGCGCGGACCTGGAGTACGCCCTCGCCGCCGCCCATTACCTCGGCGCCGGCCTGGAGCGCGCCGCCGCCTGGGACGACCGCGCCGCCGACCTGGAACGCCTTGAAACGCTCTCGGCCATCGCACGTCAGCTGATCGAACACCGCGAGACCGTGCCGCTGCTGGAGCACATTGCCGAACAAGCGCGGCGCTTGCTGCAGGGCGAACGGGCGAGCATTTTCCTCTGGGATCGGTCGCGCAACGAGCTGGTCGGCCGGCCGGCACTGGGTATGGCGGGCGGCGAACTGCGCGTCCCCGATCAGGCGGGCGTCGTCGGCCGGGTCGTGCAATCGCGGCAGGTGGTGCAGGTGGACCAGGCGGAGGCCGAGCCTGCGTGGAATGCCGAGGTCGATTCCGCGTCCGGCTTCCGGACGCACAACTTGCTGTGCGTGCCACTGCTCGACGGCGCGGGCCAGTGCCTCGGCGCCCTCGAAGCGCTGAACAAAACCGGGGGTCCCTTCACGCCGCGGGACGTCACGACGTTGCAGGCGCTGGCGGCGCACACCGTGGTCGCGCTGCAAAACGTCCGCGAACGCGAGGCCCTGCTGCGCAGCAACGCTCAGCTGGAGAGCCAGGTGCGGCGCGGCAGCCGGATCGTCGGCGGCAGCACCGCGATGGAGGCGCTGCGCGTGACGGTGGAGCGCATCGCCCACACCGACCTGCCGGTGCTGATCCTGGGCGAGAGCGGCACTGGCAAGGAGGTCGTCGCGCGCACCCTCCACTACAGCAGTCCGCGCCACGGTCAGCCGTTCGTGCCGGTGAATTGCGCCGCCATCGCCGAGACGCTGCTGGAGAGCGAGCTGTTCGGCCACGAACAGGGTGCCTTCACCGGAGCGAACGTCACGCGGCCGGGCAGGTTCGAGGCGGCCAGCGGCGGCACGCTGTTCCTGGACGAGATCGGCGACCTGTCGGCTGGCGGCCAGGCAAAGCTGCTGCGCGTGCTCGAGGAAAAAGTGGTCTACCGCGTCGGCGGCAATCAGGCGATCCCGGTCGACACGCGCATCGTGGCGGCGACGAACCGCAACCTGGCCGAGCGGGTGCATGCCGGCAAGTTCCGCGAAGATCTCTTTTATCGTTTGACGGTGGTGACGCTCGACCTGCCGCCCTTGCGGCAGCGGCGCGAGGACGTCCTGGTGCTGGCCGAGTATTTCCTGGAACAATTTAGCCGCGACGCCGGCCGGCGCCGCTTGACGCTGAGTCCGGACGCGAAACGGCGGCTGGAGCAGCACGAGTGGCCGGGCAATGTCCGCGAGCTGCGGAATCTGCTGGAGCGGGTGGCGTTTCTGTGTCCGCACGATCGGATCGAGACCGGCGACCTGGCGTTCATCCTGCGGCCGCCGGCGGAAACAGGCGATCGTTATGGCGGCCTGGCTTTGGCCGAGGCAACGCGGTTGTTCGAGCGCGACCACATCGCGCGGGCGATCGAGCAGTCGCGGCGGAACATGTCCGACGCGGCGAAGTTGCTCGGGCTGCATCGGTCGAACCTGTATCGGAAGATGAAGATGCTGGGGATGGAGGTGCCGTGAGGAGGCGGTTGCCCGACCGCCGCGCCGACCGCCGCTACGAACCGGGGACCGCGCGACGCGATTGCCCCCGTTTTTCCTGCCAATCTCCTGGCGCCGCCGGTAGAGTGCACCGGCCCTTGGGCTGCGCTTGGCTGGGGGGAAACCGAGCTTGAAGTGGTAAGAGGCTGTTCCAAATGAGGGCGCATGTACAG
>JRHI01001877.1_pt1 | contig 16092 bp, 15 predicted proteins | sample 215371 | NCBI WGS metagenome assembly JRHI01 (sample SAMN02929681, study PRJNA255918) | sediment metagenome | biome: cave system; feature: Ice Cave; material: Sediment; isolation source: sediment from deep within a dark volcanic ice cave with no known source of... ...
AAGCACGCCGCCAGCGTTCGCTCTGAGCCAGGATCAAACTCTCGTTTGAATCTGGAAGCTTGGAAAATAAAACCCCCGATTCGCATCGGGGCCAGCCATTCCAAGCAATTTTTTTGTCGCTCGATTCACTCAGTTATCGAACGGGTTCTGGCACATCTCATCCAATTGTCAAAGAGCAGGCCCCCCTGTCATGCAGATGGGCTACTTAGGAACCCCGAGTATACAAATCGTCGTGCTGGTTGTCAACCCAATCTTGTGATTTTCCACAGGTTCAAATAGTCTTCCTAAACATCTAGCGCTTTTGGCCATGCGGTTGACCACGCGAGCAAAAAATAAGATTCAAAAAGCGAAACCGAGGAAATTGGACGTCTAAAAATTCATCCTGGTTGCCCCTTGAATGGCATACTCTTGAAAGCGGGCGCACATCCACAGAGGTGCATAGAGCCTCAAGCGCACCCGCCGCTAAACTAGTCACTGCAGGGGATTACCATGACGAAAATGCATCGCAGAGAGTTTGCCAAGATTACCGTCGCAATGGCGGTCCTGGCGCCCGCTGCTTGCGAACCGCGAGCGCTTGGGCAAACAACAGAAGCTCCCCAGACCAAAATAAAGCTCACGGCTAAACAAGAAGATGACGTGAAGAAAGCGATCGAGCGTCGTACTCAGCAGCTAGCTCTCATGCGCGGCCGCGCTCTTCCTTACGACCTCGAGCCTGCATTTGTGTTCACGGCATGGACACGCCCGCGAATTCAGCGTAAACCGTAATCTGTTTCATCGATTGAAACTATTGGTCGCAGTGGCTCGGTCGATTCTCCCTGAGGAGTCTGAATGCTATCTGAAGACATCCTATATCTCAGCGTCCACGAGCTTGGAGCGCAGCTCCTCGCCAGGAAAATTTCTCCGCTTGAGCTAACGGAGTCCTATCTTGCGCGTCTCGAAAAAATTGGACCCAAGGTAGGAGCCGTTGCAAAGCTCACGCCCGACTTGGCGCTTCAGCAGGCGCATGCCGCGGAGAAAGAAATTGCCGCCGGCCGCTCGCGTGGACCGTTGCACGGAATTCCGTACGGCGCCAAAGATTTGCTGGCCACTCGGGGCATCCCCACCACGTGGGGCGCTCCGCCTTTTAAAGACCAAGTGTTTGATTACGACGCAACGGTAATCAGAAAGCTGCGCGATGCGGGTGCAATCCTCGTGGCCAAGTTATCCATGATCGAACTGGCCGGCGGAGGCGGCTATAACAACGGCAACGCTTCTTTACAGGGCCCGTCACGATGCCCCTTTAATCTTGAACACTGGGCCGGGGGCAGTTCCAGTGGGCCCGGCGCAGCGGTTCCGTCAGCCCTGGTCGGGTTTGCCATCGGATCCGAGACGCTAGGTTCGATTATGACGCCATCCGCATATTCAGGAGTCAGCGGGCTGCGCCCCACGTACGGCCGCGTCAGCCGTCACGGCGCGATGGCTCTGTCATGGACAATGGACAAGCTCGGTCCGATGTGCCGTAGCGCCATAGACTGCGGACTCGTCGTCAACGCCATTGCCGGCAACGATCCTCTTGACGCAACCTCGCGCCATGAAATGTTCTCCTGGTGGCCACCCACCGATCCGCGGAATGCCAAATCGCTCTCTGGAAAAAGGCTAGGGATGGTGAGGCCTAACTTCAAGGCTCCGGGTTTCGGAGGTGATCCCGAAGTTGGCGTGGCATTCGATGCGGCCGTCGAGGTCTTAAAAAAACTTGGGGCTAAAATAACTCATGTAGACCTGCCGGACTTCCCTTATGGCGCCGTGGCGGTGACCCTTTATACTGCTGAGGCTGGCTCAATCTTCCGTCCCTTTATCGAAAGCGGGAAAGTGAATGAGCTCATTGACAACACACAGAAGGCCGGGCTCATCGCCGTATTATCCTTGCCCGCCACGGATTATCTGGATGCCATGCGCATTCGAGCGGAAATTTTGCCGTCCGTAGGCAAGCTCTTTCAACAATATGACGCGATTGTCGCGCCATCCCGTACGTCTCCAGCACCGCGCCTCGATCTAAATTTCGACGCGACGCCTCCCCTGAAGCAAGGCGAGGAAAAACCGGTAACTCCGGCGCCCGGAAGCTTTGAAAAATGGAATATCATTGGCATGTCAAACATCGCCGGGCTTCCCGCGATTTCCGTACCCTGCGGATTCACGAAAAAAGAAAATCTTCCTCTTGGAATCCAATTTGTCGCCGACGCATTGCGCGAAGACGTTTGTATTGAGCTCGCTCACGCCTATCAGTTGGCCACAGATTGGCACCTCCGGCGTCCCCCGAGTCTCTGATGCGCGCCGATCTGCCAAAACGTGTTCAATCTTTCATCGGCGAGCATAAAATGTTTCGTGCCGGGGACTGCGTAGGGGTCGCCGTGTCCGGCGGCGCCGATTCGGTCGCGCTGCTGCTATTGCTCCTGGAGCTCCAGGAGCGTCTCGGCATTACCCTCTGCGTTCTTCATCTGAATCATAAGTTGCGCGGCTCGCACTCTGATGCGGACGAGAAATTCGTGGGCGAACTTGCCGCCTCCTTGGGTTTGGAATTTTACGCCGCCCAAAAAGATGTTGCCGCCCAAGCTCGCCAGGAACGCAGAAATCTCGAAGAACTTGCGCGTACACTGCGCTACGAATTCTTCCGCTCGTCAGTCAGCCTTGGACGTTCCACGCGAGTTGCCGTAGCGCACTCCGCCGACGACCAAGCCGAAACTGTACTTGCTCACTTGATCCGCGGGACCGGCCCGGCCGGTTTAGGCGCAATCTACCCGGTCTCCGGAGTAGTTGTGCGCCCCCTGCTGGACGTCCGCCGCGAGCAACTCCGCGCGTATCTGCGTAAATGCAAGCAGGCATGGCACGAAGATCTCAGCAATTTGGACATAACGCGGATGCGCGCCCGCATCCGTCAAGAGTTACTCCCATTGCTGGAAAATAAGTTTCAGGTGGGCGTGGTCGAAAATCTCTCGCGCTTTTCCAAGCTGGCGCGCGAAGATGAAGTGTTTTGGAAATCATTGGTGGAGGATTGCTATCAAGCCATGGTGGAAAAAAAAGGAGCAACGTACGAAATTGCCACTGAAGACCTCCTCATGCCCCTACGCTTCAATAGCCAATCGTCCTGCGAAAGCGAAAGCAGCAACGTGTCAGCGCTTAGGAAAAGGCTTATTCGACGCATCCTAACGGAAGTGAAAAGCGCGGACTTTAAGAGCGATCGTAAACAAATTACTTTTGACCACGTCGCTCAGATCATTCAACTGGCGAACACGGGCAGCAGCGGACGCTCTTTAGGTCTACCCGGCGGACTTACAGTATTACGCGAGTTTGATCGCTTGATTTTTTCCTCGCAAGCGTTTGGTTCAGTGTCCCTTCCGGGTCGCGGACGCCATCCCCCAGCCAGTCAACCGGCACGGTACGAATACAAAGTTGACTTAGACTCCACGGGAACAGCCACTATTAAAGTTGTTGAAATAGGAAGCATCTTTCACTTGAAAGTAATTGACTGGCCCGCGCTTACGAGCGAAACTAGATTGTTGGTCGCGGCTCTCGATCACGCCCTGCTTCGCCCGCCTCTTCTGCTGCGCAACTGGCGCCCGGGTGACTCCTATCGGCCACACGGGCGGAAACGAATGCGCAAATTGAAGCGGCTGCTTTTAGAGAAGCGTGTGGGTTTGCGAGAGAGAGCCGGCTGGCCCGTGCTCACGAGCGCCGGAGCGTTGGTTTGGGCTCGAGGGCTGCCTGTATCGGCTGAATTTGCTCCGCGACACGAGACGAGGTCCAGCTTGCTGATCGCTGAGGAAGCGCTGTGAAATCCGGCCTTACAGCGGCTTATTCACCAGCGCGAATTGCATCGCAGGTAGCGCGCCTGGGGCAGGAAATTTCGAATACCTACCGGGGGCGCACGCTAGATGTTGTTATAATTCTGGAGAGTGCTTTTTTGTTTGGGGCGGATCTGATCAGGTGCATTTCCAGCCCGGTGGTCTGCCATTTTGTCCGTAATGATGTGCACGATGTTCAGCAGGGCGGCTATGTGCGCCGGGAGATTTTTTTTAGTCTTCGGCCAGTGTTGAAGGGACGCGACGTTCTTCTGGTTGATATGGTTCTCGAAACCGGGGTCACAACTGAATTTCTGCTCCGGCGGTTGTGGGAGGGGGATCCCAGGTCTTTGCGCCTCGCGGTATTGCTCGATAAGCCGCAAGAGCGCCGTGTCGACGTAAAGCCTGATTACTTTGGCTTCGCCGCGGCATCTAAGTATTTAGTGGGCTACGGTCTGCCCGGGGACGATGGTTCGCTGCGAAATTTGCCATATTTGGCCGGATCAAGAAAACCTGACAGAGACCGGCAAACCGCACGGCCGGTAAAACGAAGCCGGCGCAAGTCGGGTAGGAAATGATCGGACGCGTGGGGGAATTGTGAACTCTAGTTCAACAGCAAAAACTATCCTGTTTTGGATGCTGATTATCTTCCTGGGGGTGATGCTTTGGAAGATGGTCTCGCAAAGCGGACAATCTGCACGGGAAACGGAACCTTCTTTTAACGAGTTCATGACTCAGGTAGAAAACGGCAACGTACATGAGGTAACTCTCTATCTCTCGCCGAATAGCTATGAAGTGCAGGGTGAGCTGCGCCAGCCCACCAGCAAATTTCGCGTAACGATCTTCAAAGAGGCCGCGCCTGACTTGGCTAAGACCCTGACGCAAAAGGGTGTGATCGTTCGCGTCAAAGAGGTCACACGCGGTGACTGGATTGTATTCTTGCTTAACGCCGCCCCGCTATTTCTCTTGGTGGGTTTTTGTATTTTCCTGATGCGCCAGATGCAGGCGGGGGGAAATAAAGCCCTCAGCTTTGGCAAGTCGCGCGCTCGTCTCCTTTCGGCGCAACAGAAGAAAGCCACGTTTAAGGATGTTGCGGGAATCGAAGAAGCCAAGGAAGAGCTTCAGGAAATCATTGACTTCCTCAAAGATCCGCAGAAATTTCAAAAGCTGGGTGGACGCATTCCAAAAGGTGTTCTGCTGGTCGGGCCTCCCGGCACTGGCAAGACGCTTTTGGCGCGGGCCATTGCCGGGGAAGCTAACGTACCCTTTTTCTCGATCTCGGGCTCGGACTTCGTGGAGATGTTCGTCGGCGTAGGCGCAAGCCGCGTGCGCGACCTGTTTGAGCAAGGCAAGAAAAATGCTCCCTGCATCATCTTCATCGACGAAATTGACGCCGTTGGGCGGCATCGCGGCGCAGGGCTTGGCGGTGGGCACGATGAACGCGAACAGACTCTTAACGCTCTCCTCGTGGAAATGGACGGCTTCGAATCAAACGAAGGCGTTATCCTGATTGCCGCCACGAACCGCCCGGACGTTCTCGATCCCGCTTTGCTGCGTCCTGGACGCTTTGACCGCCGCGTCGTCGTCCCTCGCCCGGACATCAAGGGACGCGAAGAAATTCTGCGCGTTCACACCCGCAAAGTGCCCCTCGGGGATGATGTGGACCTCTCCGTGATTGCTCGTGGAACCCCCGGTTTTTCCGGTGCCGATCTTGCCAATCTCGTGAACGAGGCTGCGCTGTGGGCAGCGCGCCAAGGCCGCAAGTTCGTGTTAATGGCCGATTTTGAGATGGCCAAAGATAAAGTCCTGATGGGCGTCGAACGCAAGTCCATGATTTTGTCCGAGGACGAAAAGAAAAATACTGCCTTTCACGAAGCTGGACATGCTCTCGTAGCCGCTAAAACCCCCGGTGCGGATCCGCTGCATAAAGTCACGATCATTCCACGCGGCATGGCCTTGGGCATTACCATGCAACTGCCCATCGATGACAAACATACGTACACAAAGGAATATCTGGAGTCCACCCTCGCTGTGCTTATGGGCGGCAGGACTGCCGAGGAATTGTTTCTTGGTCATCTAACCACTGGCGCTGGAAATGACATCGAGCGAGCCACGGAAATCGCCCGCAATATGGTATGCGAGTGGGGCATGAGTTCTCTCGGGCCGCTGGCCTTCGGCAAAAAAGAAGAAGCTATCTTTCTTGGCCGTGAGATTACCCAGCATCGCGACTACTCGGAAGATACCGCCATCCACATTGACCGCGAGGTACGCATGATTGTGACCTCGGCCTACAATAACGCGCGGAATATTCTCGAATCAAATCGCGATACCCTCGAGCGCATTGCGCATGCACTTCTTGAACGCGAAGTCCTCGATGCGATTGAGTTGAAGTTAATTATGGAGGGCAAGCCGCTACCCGACAAACCGCGCACGCCTCCGCCCGCGCCGCCATCTCCAGTCTTGGGTACCGAACCCAAGCCCGCCGCGCGTCCCGAGTTGCGTCCCGCACCCAGCTTCACCAAGGGCGGCAAAACCGCGCCTGCTTAAACGATTCATTAGCCATGAAATCCCCCGGGACACGCCCAGTCGTGGCCTTTTTTGTTCACTTCTGTATTTCCATCCACCGGCATATCTACGTTGCGCCAGACTCTGCCAATCGATGCGCTAATAAATGACAGCCGCAATATGTCAGCGTAGAATAGAACTATGCCGATAAATAACCCGCGGTTGGTGGAAGTTAGTTGCCCTTGTTGCCACGCGAAATTGGCCATCGATCCAGATCTTGCTGTGGTGCTTTCTCATGAATTGCCTCCCAGATCGGTTCCCGGAGTAGACATTTCAGACGCCAAACGAATCCTGCAGGAACAGGCGCAGCGGCGTGAAGATAAATTTCGCGACTCGTGGCAGGCCGAGAAGGTGAAAGACGACGTTCTGAACCGTAAATTTGAAGAAGCTCTTAAGAAAGCGAAAGATCAGCCGGTCGTTAAGCCGCTGCGAGACTTCGATATCGAGTAATCGTAAGCGAACCGAACCGAACCGAACCGAACCTCTGTCCTAGTTATCTGCCGTGAAACGCAAGCCGCGAACAATCGTCTTTTTCCTGTGCGTCATGCTGGCGTTAAGCGCTAGCGTGCTGGAAATGTTCGCCGCAGCTGCTACCACACAGGCAAACTCCGAGCCGCAGCAACAACCGCCCAAGGCAGGCCATCGAGCAAAGTTGCCAAAGCAACGCGTCATTGACCTTGGCCCTATCGCGCGAGATCCGGAAACCGGCGAACTCAGGAAAAAGATTGCACCGGAAAAAAATGATGAAGTATCAAGATTGAATTCCGAGCTCCACGTCAGAGCCGCAATACGTTCGCACGTTAACCTGATTCAGGTGGGTTGTTCAGCAGTTGACCCCGACGGGAAGCCGATAAGGGGATTGCGCGCTGAGGATTTCCGCATCTTGGAAGATGGCGTCATCCAGAATATCGCGCACTTCGATGCCGCAACCGAGCCGGCCTCGATTGTGCTTTTGATCGATGCGAGCCCGAGCGTCTACCGCGAGCTTCGTGAAATGCGCGCCGCGGCGCGGTCGCTGGCGGCAAGTCTAGCGCCCCGGGATCAAGTCGCAGTAGTGGCATTCGCGCGGCAGACGCACGTCCTTCTGCCCCTTACGCGCGATCGCGAATTGCTGGAACGCGCGCTGGCGTCGCCTGAGCTTGCTCGCGTTGCGAACGAAAGCACCTCAAATATTTATCAGGCTGTTTATCTCGCCGTGCGCGATTTATTTTCCGGACACACCGGCCGCAAAGCGATTCTGCTGCTCACGGACGGACAGGACAGCGGCCTGGGTCTGGGCTGGGACGCATCGACAAGTATCCAGCGCGCGGCCGAAACAGCAGGACGCCTCACATTTGAAGATATCCTTCGCGAATTATCTTCGGCAGGAATCGAGTTGTACGCAATTTCCACCGAGCCGCATCCAAAGGCCATGACCGCGCAATGGTTCGCCGCGCATCAGAGCGCACCAATCGTAACAGCCTCGACCCGCAAGCTTGCGGTGCCTTTGTACACAGCTTATCTCGCGGAAATGGTGCGGCGCATTGGCGGGCAAATTCATTTTTTGCGCGAGGTGGGCACGCTTGGCGGTGTTTACCGGAAAATTGCCGAAACGCTGCGCGAGCAGTATGTGCTCGGCTACTATCCCTCTTCGGGATTGGCGAAGCCGGGCTGGCGCTCTCTGCGCGTGGAATTGCCGGGACGCCCTGCGCAAGTGGCGCATCGGCCCGCCTACTATGTTTCCGCTGAACCCTAAAATGGACAAAATCGCTAACTCTTGCCACGCCGCCAGTCGCATGGAGTTTTTCCGGATAAAGTACAATGAAACGTGAAATGCACCGGCGAAAGCTGTTCCGCGTAAAGCTGCTCTCAAAAACCCTTTTTCTCGGTGAGCGAACGCTCCTGATGGGCGTGCTCAACGTCACCCCTGACAGTTTTTCCGACGGCGGCCTCTTTGCGAGCCCCGACCGCGCCGTCGCTCACGCGCTCGCCATGGAAAAAGCCGGCGCCGATGTGATTGATATAGGCGGTGAATCCACCCGGCCGGGTTCCACAGGCACTTCACTCGAAAAAGAGTTGCGGCGCGTTATGCCCGTTCTCGAAGGGTTGCGTTCCAAACTGCGCATCCCAATTTCGATTGATACGCAAAAGTCCGAAGTGGCCGAAGCCGCGGCGGCCGCCGGGGCCGAAATCATCAACGATATTTCCGGATTACGAAGCGACCTGGGCATCGCGACAGTCGCGCGAAAACACAAACTTGCCCTCATCCTAATGCATATGCGCGGTGAGCCGCGAACCATGCACAAAGGACCATACGCACTGAATGTACTGCGAGACGTAACCGCAGGCTTACGCTCCGCAATCGCTCGAGCACGCAAGGCCGGGATTTCACCTTCGCAAATTATCCTGGATCCCGGCATCGGCTTTGGCAAACGTTTCGCGCAGAATTACGAGCTTCTCGCGCGACTTCCGGAACTGGCGAAGCTGGGCTATCCACTCCTGGTGGGGACTTCACGCAAAACATTCGTTGGCGCAACACTTGGGCGCGACGGCAATCGCATTCCGCCTAAGGAACGCGTATGGGGTACGGCCGCTACGGTTGCTGCAAGTATTCTCGGCGGAGCGCACATCGTACGCGTTCACGACGTCGTCGAGATGGCCCAGGTCGCCCGCGTCACGGATTGTATTCTCGATTCGCGGCTCGCGCCAAAGTCTTAGCCGCGTTGGCGCGCTGCGCTATAATCCGCGAACGATATTCCATGCCAGGGACCTTGCCAGCCTGCAGTGCCAGATTGGTCGATATATTTAGCGATCAAGATTTTTTTCAAAGGAGCTGCTAATGCGACGAATTGCAATTCTAATCACCATGCTGGTCCTGACGGGTGTCTGCCCGTTTTTAGCAGCAGCGCAAATTCCGCCACCGCAATCCGGTTCCCTGCAACTCAAGCCACCGCAGGGCACAGCGGGGTGCTCGGCAATCGGGACTTCGTCATGCGAGCAAGCCGCCGCGAAAATTCTTCCTCTAGTGATGGGCCCGTCCCCGCTGGAAAGCAATCTGCGACGCCTCACTGACGAAATTGGTGGTCGCGTCACCGGGACTCCAGCCATGAAGCGCGCAGTCGAATGGGCCGTGGCCGCGTTTCGCGCCGCTGGTGTAAGTGTTCACACCGAGAAATACATGATGCCGGTGACCTGGAGCGAAGGAGCGACGCGCCTGGCGATCCTCACTCCAATGTCTTTTTCCGTGCACTTGCTTTCGACCGGTTGGTCGCCCGCAACCCCAACTGAAGGCGTGGAGGCCAATCTCGTGGATGTTGGCGTCGGCACCGCGGCGGAATTTGCCGCGGCGGGCCCCGCAACACGAGGAGCCATCCTCTTGGTTCACTCCGAAGTGAGCGTTACTTGGGCCGACCTCTTCAACGAATACATGCGCGCGCCGGAGATTATCGCGCGCGCCAGTAAATCCAATTCGGCGGGGATTTTGTGGATGTCCGCGAGAGAGCGGCTGCTGCTCTATCGCCACACAAACACTCTCGAGGGAGAATTAGACAAGATTCCGCAAGCCGTGGTGGCGCGCGAAGACGCCATGCGCCTCGCACGCTTAGTTGCCGGCGAACAAGCAGTTCGCGTGCGCCTGGAAATGCCCAACCGCATCGGCGGCCCGGCCGAGCAGGAAAATGTTGTTGGCGAAATCCGCGGCCGCGAGAAGCCGGACGAAGTGGTCATTCTCGGAGCGCATCTGGATTCGTGGGAGCTTGGCACCGGCGCGCTCGACAACGGCTGCAACGCGTCGCTCGTGATCGAAGCTGCCCGCGCGATCGCCGCCAGCGGCCTGGTGCCGCGCCGCACTGTCCGCTTCATTCTTTTCTCCGGCGAAGAGCAAGGCACTCTCGGCTCGCACGCGTATGTCCTGCAGCATGCCGCGGAACTCGACAAAATCCGCGCCATGATTGCCTATGACGCCGGCATCGGTCGCGTGACCGGCTATTCGCTCGGAGGACGCAAGGATATTGAGGCTGGGGTACGCGAGGCCTTGAAGCCGCTCGAATCCTGGGGCGCCAATAACCATACCGTCGACGCTTCATTTGGCACTGACAATTTCGATTTTCTCCTCGAAGGCGTACCGACCCTTGTTGCCAATCAGGAAGAACACAACTACCTGCCAAATTACCACGCGCAGTCCGACACGTTCGACAAAATAGATATTCGCGAGCTCAAGCTCCACACCGCGCTCGCCGCAGTGACGGCCTGGAGTATTGCCGAACGCGCGGAACCGCTTGGCCCGCGCATCTCGCGCGCGCAACTCGAGACGGTTCTTAGTGAGACGGGTCTCGACAAACAAATGCGATTGCTGGGCTATTGGAAATCGTGGCAGACAGGAACCCGCGGCCGAAAACCGTAGTTAGCATCAATGGATGCGAACGCCGGGCTATAACGACTTGTCAAGCCATTGGCAATTATTGGCAAATTCGAATGAACAATGCAGACAAAACCACAGTTCCGCAAAACGGTATTTCGCGTGAATACTCGAACTCTCTTGTGAATCGACTGCTGCTGTTAAGGTCTCACCAAATTCACGTCGCCTCTCCTTGAATGCGATCCACGCGGTATAATTGTTTGTGAATACATTGAAGCGTATTCCTGTTAACGCTGCCGTGGCGGAGGATTGTCCCAGCAGGGGTCTGCTGAATCCGATTCTGGCGTTGGACTACGGCCGCAAGCGCATCGGCCTCGCAGTGTCCGACCAGCTTGGCGTGCTGCCTCGGCCGATCGAAACCCTCGTGCGAAAAAATCGCCGAGAGGATATTAAACGGCTCCGCGAGATCGCTCGTGAAAATGGTGCACGCCTGCTGGTCATCGGTCATCCCTTGCGGCTTGACGGCTCGCGCGGCGAAATGGCCGGCGAAGTCGAACGCTTCGCCGAGCGGCTCGGAAAACAACTTGGTCTGCCAGTCGAGCTCATGGACGAACGTTTAACAAGCTGGGAAGCCGAGCAACTCGAAGACCAGTTTGCAGGCCCGCTCGCCGCCTCCCTCAGCGGAAAAGGCGAAAAACACGGCATGGATTCCGTTGCCGCCGCAATTATTCTGAGGGATTACCTCGAACAGCGTCGCGCCCATCCGGCGCCACAAGGCTGATATGCGCCGCCTCTTCAATTTTCTCCTGGTTGTGTTCTTCCTCGCCGTGGGCGGCGTGGCGGCCTGGCTATGGTTTTCGCTGAGCGTGCCTTATCAGGAGTTTCCTCAGGAAGGCATATTCGTCACGGTGCCGCACGGCGCTTCTGGCCGGTCCGTCGGGCACATCCTCGCGAGAAATGGCGTGGTACGCAGCGCTGTGGCGTTCGAGCTTCTTACCCGTAGGCACCCCAGCCGCACTCTGCAAGCCGGCGAATATTTTTTCGACCACGCGGAGACCGCAAACGAAGTATTCGACACCATCTCGAGCGGGAAAATTTACGTAAGAAGTGTCACCGTCCCCGAAGGCTACACCATGTTTGACATTGCGCAACTCCTCGAGCAGCAGGGGCTGCTCAAGCGTGCGGAGTTTCTCGAAGCCGTCCGCGATCCCTCGCCCATTCTTGATCTTGCTCCGAACGCGCGGAATCTCGAGGGGTTTCTTTTCCCCGCGACGTATCCGTTTCCGCGCCATCCATCGGCGCATGATGTTGTCGCAGCGATGGCTCGTCGTTTCCGCGAAGTCTGGCAAAGGCTCTCACCGGTTCCACCGGCAGACGGCCGCGCCGTGGGGCAAATTGTGACGCTTGCTTCTCTTGTCGAGCGCGAGACGCCGGTGCCCGCAGAGCGCCCCATCGTAGCGGGCGTCTTCACCAATCGATTGCGCGCCGGGCAAGCGTTGCAATGTGATCCGACCGTAGCTTATGCGCTGGCTATCAAAGGAAAATACAATGGGACGTTAACTGGCGCAGACTTGCACCTCGATTCGCCGTACAATACTTACCAGCATCCAGGACTGCCCCCGGGGCCTATCGCGAATCCCGGTGAGGCGTCGCTGAAAGCAGCTCTCGAGCCGGCGCCGGTGGACTATTATTATTTTGTCGCGAATACGCAAGGCGGTCATTTCTTCAGCCGCAGTTTGGCCGAGCACAATATTAATGTTGCGCAGTATCGCCGGCTTCTAAAGCCACAGCGCCGGGACGCGGCCACCGAGTCCGCGGCACTACCGCAAGAAAATGAGCCACGGCAGAAAGAGCGCATCCGACCGAAGCCGGCTTCAAGAAAGAAACTTCACACGAAAAAACACTCATGACTGAGACCGAACATCCCACCAAAAAGAAAATGATTCTCGAAGTTGCTCGCGAGCTGCGCGTGCCGAAATATACCCCTGCTGAGGTCGAGCAAATCCGCCGCCAGCTCATCGTCCGCTTGGGGACTGGTGGAAAGACTTCTGCAGACTACATCGCGGGAGTGCTCGAAACTGCCGGTTTGCGAGTGGTGTGGTCTACAAAGGCGGATACCGAGGGACACTACGAGGAGGAGTTTCACGATTTGCTGCACTTCGGCACTCTCGAGGAAGCGGAGATATGCCTGATCCGCCTTGACGAGCTGTTGCGGCGTTTCCGCGCAGAAGAGGAAGTTGCCGCCGTCGAACGTGTTCTCGAAGTGGCGCGGCTGGGCCGCAGGCGCGCGGAAATGATCGCTCGCAACGCCAAAGTCGAACAGCATAAGCGCGCTGAAAAAGAAGAAATCATGAACTGGTTCAAGATCTGGCTGGAAACGCCAGACGCGTTCTTTGACTGGCTCGATGTTCGCAAGCAGTCGCCAGAGTTTCAGCGCAACTTCCCACCCATGCCCGAAGAAGTCTGAGTCTCTCCAGCGTCGCTTCAGAGGGTTATCGCGATGCTATCGCGTTGCTCCTCATGACATCGCTGCAGCTTTTCTCTACAATCTTCAAGGCATATGCGACCTAACCCCTACGCTCTTGAGATCGAAGCGCCCGACCTCGGAGCAGACGTCAAAGCCGTGGGTCTCGAACTGATTGGAACCATCAACCGCGAGCCGGTGCGTGGGCCTGAAGCTGGCCGTATCTGGGCGGCGACCGTCCAGGCAATCGCGGCCGGTGAACCCTGGGTACTGGATTTCTTCAGCCACCTGGAACGCGTACGCGAGTTCTGCCGGTTGCAACATATCCCGTTCCGTCATGCTGCCGAGCGGTGTTGTGTTATTTCTGAGCTAGACGCCGAACAACTCATGGAGATTTTCCAACGCTTTGACGCGGAAACTTTTGGAATCCGCGCCGGCGGCCCGCTGGCAACGAGCGGCGACGAGGGAGAGGATGCCGAACTGGAAGCGGATCTTTCCCGTCGCGGCGTGGATGCCTACCATTCCGCATTTACAAGGTATTACTTCTGCGCCGTCACTGACTTTGAAAACGGATTCTTGACCTTACTCAGCAATCCGCTTAGCGCAAACGAAGTCACCCGACGCGTCAAGCCTGCTGTCGCGCCATTGCAGGTTTCCGTCGCGCTGCCGCAATAGCCTAGTCTCTTGCAGCGTTGACGCACCTGGCGGTGGCTGTTAGATTGCTGAATCCTCTGTGGAGTGGATGACACTGCGAACCAACATCAAAACTTGGCTGCTTTGGGCGACGCTGGCGGGGCTTTCAGGCGCCGGTTGCGGATCCGTGCGCAACACGCGCGTCGTCCCCAAAGGGCAACTGAAGGCCGCACTCGAAGCCTCGTCCGCGCAGCTCATCTCCGAATATAACGAAATTGCACGCGGAGTGCGCAGCGTAAAAGGCACCATTGAGCTCGCGACCACGGCAGGCTCTTCCTATAGCGGCGTTATTCAGGAATATCACAACGTGAAGGGTTTTTTGCTGGCGCAGCGACCTGGCCACGTTCGCATGATCGGCCAAGCTCCTGTCGTTGCGAAAAACATATTTGATATGGTCAGCGACGGTCAAACATTCCGCATTTACATTCCTTCGAAGCAGAAGTTTATCGTCGGCTCGGCTAGTCTGGATCGTCCGGCAAGAACGCCCCTTGAAAATTTGCGTCCGCAGCATTTGCTGGATGCCCTTTTCTGGCCGGAGATTACTGCAGACTCAGCCCCGCTGTTCGAAGAATTCAGCGACGACGCGGGCCGCTATTATATCTTGACGGTTCTGCGCGGCTCACAGCCAGCGGAGATTGCGCGAAAGATCTGGTTTGACCGGATCAACCTTCAAATCACGCGCCTGCAAACCTATGGCCCGGCTGGCCGGTTGGCTTCAGATGTCCGTTATGCCGTTTGGCAAACCAAAAGTGATACGCCCGCTGGACCTTCCGCCACGCTCCCGTTTCCGCGCAACATTACTCTCATTCGCCCCCACGATGATTACCGGCTGGAGATTCGCATTCTCAAGCTCACTCTCAACGAGCAACTCTCCGAGGCGCAATTCAAGCTCGAGCAGCCGCCAGGCTCGGAACTCATCACCGTAGACTCAGGTAAAGCGGGAAATAGCCGCGCGCCTGAAACGGAAATTGAAAGCGGGAAGCAAGAGAGTCCGCTGTGATCGGCCACATGGTTGTACGCAATGTCGTACACCGGCCGATGCGAACCGCCATTAGCATTATGGCCGTCGCCGTAGAAGTCACCCTCGTTGTAATCATTGTGGGTCTTACCAGCGGTATTCTGCATGAGACCGCGAAACGCATCGAAGGAATCGGAGCAGATGTGATGCTGCAGCCTCCATCAGCATCCGTTTTCCTAGCTTTCAGTGGCGCTCCCATGCCCATCAAGATTCGCGACAAACTTCAGGAAATGAAGTACGTCCATGCGGTGGCGCCGGTGCTCTTGCAATTCAGCTCCTCAGGGGGCGTCGATATTATGTACGGTATCGAACCCGAGTCGTTTAGTGCGGTCTCCGGCGGATTCACATTTCTAAAGGGACATGACATGCAGGGCCCGGACGATATTTTGGTGGATGATTGGGCCGCCAAAGCCAAGTCCGCGGTCGTAGGAGGCAAGCTCCGCCTGCTTGAACGGGATTGGCACGTTGCAGGAATTGTGGAACACGGCAAAGGTGCGCGATTATTCGTACCATTGTCGACGTTACAGGAGCTTTCCGGCGCTCGCGACAAAGCTTCCGTCTTTTTCATTAAATGCACCCGTCCCGAGCACACCCCGGACGTAATGGATCAGATTCGCAAGGTTTTTCCGCGCTACGAAATACGACCGCTTAAGGACTTGCTCTCTCTGATGACTTCCACAAACCTGCCGGGCCTCGAGTCCTTCGTGGATTCGATGATTGCCCTGGCTGTAGCCATCGGGTTCCTGGTTATATTTTTGTCGATGTACACCACGGTGATCGAACGCACGCGTGATATCGGTGTTCTGAAATCCTTGGGCGCCGGCAAGGAATACATCATTCGGGCGCTGCTTATCGAAACCACATTTATATGCCTCCTCGGCGTCGTGGCTGGTATAGCTCTAAGCTATGCAACTCGCGCCGTGCTTCTGACCAAATTTCCTACCCTCTCCATCCTGATGACCACGGAGTGGCTCGTCAAAAGTGCTTTAATCGCGGTCATCGGAGGGTTGGTAGGCGCCTCCTATCCTGCCTGGCTCGCAAGTCGCAAAGATCCGGTCGAAGCCCTGGCCTACGATTAAAACCCCGGCAAAACCCACTGTAAGCTGCAGGCGGCACTCTTGCCGGCTATAGCCAGCAGTATCCGGAAGGTTTGTCGGACGTATCTTCCTCTCCTAAACTCCGCTGAGTTCTGAATAAGTAG
>JRHI01001878.1_pt1 | contig 16089 bp, 15 predicted proteins | sample 215371 | NCBI WGS metagenome assembly JRHI01 (sample SAMN02929681, study PRJNA255918) | sediment metagenome | biome: cave system; feature: Ice Cave; material: Sediment; isolation source: sediment from deep within a dark volcanic ice cave with no known source of... ...
CGATAATTTCGCGCTTGCCTTCGCCGTCGCGATTAGAGAACGGAGGATGCCGTGCAACGAGCAGCCGAAATGGATCTGGCCATGGTCGAGGATGCGCGGGGCCGCATCGATTACGATGAGTGCGGGACCGGCCCAACCATTGTGCTCGTGCCCGGATCGTGCAGCACCGGCGCCGCGTGGCGGCCTGTGATCGCGACTTGGAACAACCGGTTTCGCTGCGTGACCACGAGCCTGCTCGGATATGGCGGCACCGCGGAGCGCCGCACCGCGCGCAATCCTTCGATCTCACACGAGGCTGAAGTGCTGGAGGCGGTCGTTCGCAGGGCCGGAGGTCGCGTCCATCTGGTCGGCCATTCCTTCGGTGGCTTGGTCGCGCTGGCCGTGGCGCTCCGCAAGCAGGTACCCTTGGCAAGTCTCGTGATCGTGGAGGCACCGGCAGCCGAGGTATTGCGCGACGCCAAAGAGCACCAGCATTATCGCGCCTTCCGCCGCATGACGGAGTCCTATTTCGCCGCCTTCGAGAGTGGGAACCTGGAGGCGATCGCAGAGATGATCGACTTTTACGGCGGCGCCGGCACATTTGCTTCCTGGCCGCTCCGCGTCCGCGCCTACGCCGTCGCGACGACCAGGGTCAACATCCTCGATTGGGCGAGTGCGTATGGTTTCCCGCTGGCGGCGGCATCGTTGGCTGCAATCGACATCCCCGTTCTCATCGTTTGCGGCGGGGCAAGTCATCCGGCGGTGCAACGTGCCAATGCGCTCCTCAGTGAGCACATGCGCGGGGCGGCTCTTGCCACGATCGACGGGGCCGCACACTTCATGATCACCAGTCACGCAACCCAGGTGGGCCGGTTGATTGCCCGGCACGTGCGCAGCGCAGACGATATGCCGATAGCGCCTGCGGCGTGAGCGCCAGCGTGGCATCGGCGCCGGCGACGATCGCCGCTGGTCTTGAGCCGCTTGTCGTCGGTCGGCCCCGGCTTCTGAACGCGACGATGTCGTCTGCGATCGCTACTATTTGGACTGGCGAAGCGTTACGACCTTGTCGTTGGCAAGCGCCTCGATCTCGGCCTCCCCCAACCCGAGCTCCTTCAGCACCTCCGCGGTCTGCGCACCGAGCGGCTGGGGTGCGAGGCGCACCTCGGCGGATTGGCCATCATAGACGACAGCGTGGTTGAGGAGCGTAACCGGCGCGCCGGTGACGCCCTCGCCGGGCACCGTCACCAGGGATTTCATGTGCTTGACCTGGGGGTCTTCCACGATCTGCGCATAGCCCTGCACGGGCGCGAACCAGATTTTCAGCGGCTCCATGCGGACAGCCCAATGGGCCGAGGTGGCCGTCTTCAGCCGTTGCGCGATCAGCTCGCCGATCTCGTCTTGCCGTGTCCAGGGGTCCTTGTCGGTGAAGGTCGCGAGTCGAGGCTCGTCGATGGCCGTGGCCAGCGCCTCGAGCGGCGACAGTGAAATTGCCAGGTGGCCGTCTTTGGTGGCGTAGACGCCGTAGGGAGCCGCGAAGTACCAGCCGGCGACGTGGCGGAAGGCTTGTGGCCCAGGCGGCTTCGCGGGCGAGTTGATCCAGGCGACGAGCGACTCCGCCTGCAGGTCGAGCGCGGATTGCATCAGACTTGCGTCGACGCGGCAGCCTTGACCCGTGCGCTGCCGCCGCACGATGGCGGCGATGATGCCGAGCGCGAACAGTGCCGCGCCGTGGTGGTCGATGACGGAGGCGCCGGCGGGGCGCGGACCGGTGGCGGCCTGCCCGGTGATGGCCATCATGCCGAACAGGGCTTGTGCGAGGAGGTCCTGGCCCGGCTTCTCCGCATAGGGGCCGTCGGGCCCGTAACCCGAGGCGGAGGCGTAGATCAGGGAGGGCTTGCGCGCCTTCAAGGTCTCGTAGCCGAGGCCGAGCTTCTCCATCACGCCCGGCCGGAAGTTCTCCGCCACCACGTCGGCGGTGTCGACAAGGCGCAGAGCGAGCTCGCGGCCCTTCGCCGACTTGAGATCGATGGCCACGCTGCGCTTGTTGCGGTTGGCGCACAGGTGCAGCACGCTCTGGCCGTCGTGCCAGACATCGCCGCCGGCCCAGTGCCGCTGCCAGGCCCCGTCCGAGCCCTCGACCGCGATCACGTCCGCGCCCAGGTCTCCCAGCGCCTGGATGCCCATGGGGCCGAGCAGGAAGTGGTTGAAGCTCACCACGCGGATGCCGCTCAGCAGGTCGAGCATGCCAGTCCCTCCCGCCATGAGGTCCAACCCTCCGGAGGAATTGCTAGAGCCCGCGACGCTGGCCGGCAAGCTCCGGTCGCATGGCGCACGGCGGAGGTGCAGGCCAGCTGCGCGAAATGGTGACCCCAGCCTCGAAAGTGCGAGTTGCGAACAGGAGAGTGCGTGCGCACGCTTGCTGTCCAATGGACGGGAACGCGGGCTTCACGTTAAGCAGAACGGCGATCGTTGATTCTCTCACATCCTCGGCCCATGTGCCCGGCCTCTCATAGCCCCAACTCCGGCCTGTTGGATCAGGAGCGGGTCCAATGCGCGGAGCCCGCCTTCGTCATCGATGCTGGCGCTGGGGCCTTGCTCGGCGCCAATGCCGGTGGATGGAGAGCTTGGGGGCTCGAACCGGCAACTGCCGCGCCGCCTGTCGCCATCGACGGCGCCATGCCGGCCCTGCAGCGCCTGCGGGAGATTGCCGGCGGGCGCGGGGGCGTCTCTTCTGGCCCCGAGGCGCTGACGTTCTGGACCGCAGGCGGGGTCGTGCGTCTCATCTGCCGTGTCGAGACCATCAGCGCGAGGGGCGCCACCGTCACGGTCAAGGTGCTAGGCGCGGGGCCGGCGGCCGCCGCGATGGAACGCGACGCCATCGGCTATGCGACTCGCGGGCACGTCAACGGTCATGCCGGCAAGCGCAACGGCTGGCAGCCGGAGGTGGCGCTCGATGCCTGGCTGGCGCACGAGCTGCGGACGCCGCTCAGCGCCGTCATCGCCTATGCGGAGATTCTGAAGGACGAGCACTTCGGGCCGATCGCCAACGCGCGTTACAAAGGCTACGCGCGCGACATCTACGAGAGCGCGCGCCATGCGCTCGGCGTGGTCGACAGCATGCTGCGCGGCGACGCCAACCGTTCGGTGGTGCCACCACTGGCTTTCGCGGAGCTCGAGCCCGTCCGCGTGGTGGAGAGCTGCCTGACGGTCGCCCGCCCGCTCGCCGAGCGGGCCGGCCTCGTGCTCGGCACGCAGTATGCGCCGCATCTGCCGCGCATTGTCGCCGACGAGCAGAGCCTCAAGCAGATGCTGCTCAATCTGCTGGCCAACGCCATCAAGTTCGCGCGCCGTGGCGACCGCGTGACGATTGCGATCGGCTACGAGGGTGGCGGTGCGCTGCGCATCTCCGTCGCTGATACTGGGCCCGGCATGGCGTCCAGCTCGGAGCAGACGCCGAGCGCCCTGGCGGGCGGCCGACCGGGTGCGGCAAGACCTGACGGCGCAGGCCTCGGCCTCGGGCTGCCGCTGACGCGGGCGCTTGCGGCCGCCAACGGCGCGGCGCTGGCCATCGAGAGCGTGCCCGGTCAGGGTACGTGCGTCACCATCTCGTTCGACCCGGACCGGATCGTGCCCGCGTGAGCGGCTGCTGCTCGTCGTGCTCGACGGGGGGCACCTTATCCATTCCCCGTGAGCCGGCGTGTGCTACTCAAAAAATCTGATATAGAGACTCTCCAAGAGGGTCCGCAGACCCCGAGAGACGAGCGAGGAAGCGTCACCGGTGAGTGCCTCAGCTGCGCAAGGCGGCCTCTTCAGCATTAGCGGCCGGCAATGGCTCATCCTGCTGATGGTGCAGCTGTCCAACATGCTGTTCGGCATGACCATCACGCTGGCCAACCTGGTGCTGCCGCAGATGCGCGGCACCTTCTCGGCGACGCAGGACGAGATTTCCTGGGTGGTCACGCTGAACCTGGTGGCCACCGCCATCGCCACACCGATGACTGGATGGCTGGCCAACCGGCTCGGCTGGCGCAACACCATGTTCTTCACCGTGCTCGGCTTCACGGTTTCCTCCTTCCTGTGCGGGATTGCCAACAGCCTCGAGACGCTGATCCTGGCCCGCATCGCCCAGGGCCTGTTCGGTGCACCGATCATGCCGATGGGACAGGCCATCCTGCTCGCCACCTTTCCGCGCCACCTGCAGCCGCTGGCCCTGGTGATGTGGGGCGTGGGCGCGGTGTTCGGTCCGGTTTTGGGACCGATCCTCGGCAGCATCGCGACCGAGGCCTACAACTGGCGCGCCGCCTTCTTCATGATCGTGCCGGCGGGCATGTGCGCGCTGGTGTGCATCTGGTTCGCGCTGGCGGACCATACCCAGCGCACATCCGTGCACTTCGACTGGATCGGCTTCCTCGCGCTTTCCGTCGCCATCCTCGCGGCGCAGCTGATCTTCGATCGCGGCCAGCGGCTGGATTGGTTCGACTCCAGGGAGATCATCCTGTGCGCGCTGATCGGAACGCTGGCCTTCTGGATCTTCGCCGTGCACTGCCTGACCGCGGAGAAGCCCTTCCTGAACCCGCGCCTGCTGCTCGACCGCAACTTTGCCGTCGGCACCCTGATCGCCTTCGTCATGGGCACGATGAACTTCACCAGCCTGACACTGTTCCCGAGCCTGCTGCATGATTTGCGCGGCTATCCCGACAGCGTGATCGGCACGTTGATCGCCGCCCGCGGTGTCGGCAACTGGACAGCCTTCTTCTTCATCGTGCAGCTGACGCGCATCGCTCCCCGCTTTGCCATCGGCGCCGGCCTCGCCATTCAGGCGATCGGGGGATACTGGATGGCCCAGTTCGACATCAACCTGACCGACTCGGGCGTGTTCTGGAGCAACTTCCTGATGGGTCTCGGCCAGAGCGTCGCCTTCACGCCGATGACGATGATGGCCTTCGCCACCCTGCCTGCGCATCAGATCACCGAAGGTGCGGGCGTATTCACGCTGATGCGCAATTTCGGCTCGAGCCTGTTCATCTCGCTCTCCATCCTGGTGCTGGTGCGCTCTACCAGCACCAACTACGCGCGAATGACGGAGTTCATCACGCCCTACCAGAAAATGCTGATGCTTCAGGGCCTGCCGGAGCCGTGGAATCCGGAGACGGCGAGCGGGCTGCTCAGGCTGTCGAACGAGATCCAACGCCAGGCGGCAATGATCGGCTACGTGAACGCCTTCTATATGATGGCCTTCACGGCTGCGGCGGCGGTGCCCCTCGCCTGCCTGCTGCGCAGCGCCGCGCGGGGACGGTGAGGGCGGGGGCATCGGGGCGGATGCCGGGGCGGGAAACCTGACACAAATCTCCAAGATCCGTGGCTTCAGGGTCTTGACGCTGGGGGCCGTTGAGCGTTCCCAATCCGTGCCATGAGCGAGCTGGCGCAAGACGGAAAGGCTTCAGGGATTGCGTCCCTGCTCGGGCGATGGCGGCGGCGGCTGCCGGAGTCGCCGGGCTGGACTCTGTTCGTCGCGGCTCTGGCCGCGGTCATGGCACTGCCGCTGGCGACGGTCGTCGCCCTTTCGCTGAGCGCGCAGGAAAGCGTGTGGCCGCACCTTATCCGCACGGTGCTGCCGGGCGCGCTGGCCGACACGGGCCTGCTGCTGGCTGGCGTGGCCACGCTCACCCTGCTCTTCGGCACGGGCACGGCGTGGCTCGTCACCATGTACCGCTTCCCGGGCCGCGGCCTGTTCGACCGCCTGCTCGTGCTGCCGCTCGCCATGCCGACCTACATCATCGCCTACTGCTACGTGGAGCTGCTCGACTTCTCGGGACCCGTGCAGCGGGCGCTGCGCGCGCTATTCGGCTGGCGCACGGTGAAGGACTACTGGTTCCCCGACGTGCGCACGCTCACCGGTGCCATCCTAGTGCTGTCGGCAGTGCTCTACCCCTACGTGTACCTGTCGGCGCGCGCGAGCTTCGTGCAGCAGTCGATCTGCGTGCTCGAGGTGGCGCGCACGCTGGGGCGGACCTCGGCCGGTGCCTTCTGGTCGGTGGCGCTGCCGCTGGCGCGACCGGCGCTCGCCGCCGGCGTGGCGCTCGCCCTGATGGAGTGCCTGAATGACCTGGGTGCCGTGCAGTATCTGGGCGTCTCCACCTTGACGGTCAGCATCTACGCGACCTGGCTGCAGCGCTCCAGCCTGGCGGGCGCGGCGCAGATCGCGCTGGTGGCGCTGCTGTTCGTGCTGGCGCTCCTGGTCGCCGAAAGGGCCGCACGCGGGAAGAGCCAGTTCCACCATACGACGGGGCGCTATCGCTCCATCCCCTTCTCCGATCTGGAAGGCTGGCGCGGCTATGCGGCCGCGGTTGCGTGCTGCCTGCCGGTGATCGCCGGCTTCGTCGCGCCGTTCGTCGTGCTCCTCGTGCAGGCCTCCGCGCACATGAGCGACGCGCTGGCGAGCGGCTTCTGGCGGGCGATCCGCAACAGCGTCGGCATCGCCGCGCTGGCGGCCGGCACGACCGTGGCCCTTGGCCTCGGCCTTGCCTACGCGCGGCGGCTTGCGCCCGCCGCCTTCGTGCGTTCGGTGGTGCAGGCGGCGGGCCTGGGCTACGCCATGCCGGGGACGGTGCTGGCGCTCGGGTTGATCATCCCGCTGGCCGCGCTCGACAACCATGTCGATGCCGCGCTGCGCTCGCACTTCGGCATCTCCAGCGGGCTACTGCTGTCGGGCAGCCTGTTCGTCATCGTGCTGGCCTACACCATCCGCTTTCTCGCCGTATCGCTGGGCGCCCTGGAAGCGGGGTTGGAACGGCTGTCGCCGAACCTCGATGCGGTGGCCCGCACGCTGGGTGAGACCGCGCTGTCGGCATTGTGGCGCGTGCACATGCCCCTGCTGGTTCCGGCGCTGGGCGCCGCGGGGCTGCTGGTTTTCGTCGACGGCATGAAGGAGCTCCCCGCCACGCTGCTTCTGCGCCCCTTCAACTTCGAGACCCTGGCGACGCACGTCTATAGCTACGCGGCGCTGGAGCAGTTCGAGAGTGCGGCGCTGGGCGCGCTGACCATCGTCGCCATCGGCCTGGTGCCGGTGCTGCTACTGCACCAGGCCGTGGCCGGGGGCCGGGCGGGGTCGGCACGTTAGCCCGGTGGGCGTGCTGGCTCTCTTGCCCACAAAATCCGCGCGCAGCGTGACCCGGAAGGGACAGTGCCGCGCGGCAATCAATGCTAYMKGCGGAAGGTTGGGGATTGAGCTGCTTCGCGGGGGGCAGAGTGATGCGTGTTGTCTTGCGTATTTTGGTTTGGGTGATCTCAAGGACGCCGCTCCGGAGCGTCCGCAGCGCCGCCATCGTCATCAGCATTGCGATCGGCCTACCCGCTGTGCTCACGAAGTCCGTCGAGAGCCATATCCATGTGGAAGCCGACGGCACCACCGTGTCCTGGTACCCCCAGGAGTGCTGCCACCACGGCGACTGCCGGCCCGTCGTCAGAGTCCAGCGCGGCCGGGCGGGATTGTGGATGACGACAAGTGATGGTCTCACCGTGCTGGTCGGCCCCCGCGACGCGCGCAGGGCTTCGCGCGACATGCGCTGGCACGTGTGCGTTGCGCCGGACGAGACCGAGACCCAGAAAATCCGCTGCGTCTTCGAGCCGCCGAACTCGTAAGCCGGTCGGGTTTGCGATGCGGCCAGCCTCAAGTCGCTTCGGTCGCGCGCTAATACGGGAACCCTAGCGGCGCCAGGGTGCGCTGGACGCTTCGCATCAAGGTGCGCACGATCTTCGGGGGCCGCGACTGTGCTCGGTGACGCGGGCGGCGCTCGTAGACTCCATCGGGAGGCACCGGCGCATCGGCGCGTGGCGGGCCGCGAGGACGTTCGCCCGGCGGCGGTGGAGCGTCTGGCTTGGGCATGACCGACGCCACGCGGGGACGATCGGGGGACACGGCAGGCTCCCGCTCAGCCTTGGCGTCGGCCGGTGGTGGGCTCGCCTTGGCGACGATCGGCTCCGGCCTCGTGGTCGACTCCGGTTTCTTGGCGTCGGCCAGGGTCGCCTCAGAAACGCATCGACCATCCAGGGCCGTGGCAAGACCCGCCGGGCAGGGCTTGCCGCACACCTTGTCGTTTTGGTTCTGCACGAGCTTCAGAAGGATGTAGTCGGGCTGATCGATCGGCAGCCTGGCGTTCACCCGATCGGTGAAGCCCTTCATGGCCATGCGGCTCGATGGCGTCCACACGCCGCTGATCTCGCCCTCGTAGCAGCCGACGCGCTTCAACTCGCGCTGCAGCTCCCGGGTGAGCGCGACGCGGTCCCCCGGAAGGGGGACCGGCCTCGGAGGTTCTGCAACAGGCGCACGCGTCGGCTCGCCCCCGCGCTGGGGCAGCGCGACGACGACTGCAGCTTCATCGGGGGATGCCGCCTGATCCGGCCGGCCGAACGCAAAGGAGAGGGCGCAGGCGCCAATGCCAGCGCCCGCCAAGATGATGAAATGCCCGACCACGTTGTTCATCGGATGCCTCGCCGCGATCTGCGTGGTCGTTGGATCCAACGCGAAACTTGCGGCCAAAGGAAGACCGGGAGACGACGCCGGGTTTCGCATTGCCGCTCGAGTAGGCGGCCGATGACGGGCCCAGGGACGCTAGCTAGGCGGGCTTCGCCTTGCGTGCGGCCACGCGCTTTTCGATGTCGCGGATGAGGGCGCTGCCCATCGGCGACTCGGTCTCGACGCCGAGCGATTCTGTTAGCCTGGCGAGCATGATGTAGAAGCCCGACATCAAGATGAGCTCGACGATCTCGCGATTCGAGAGGTGCTTGCGAGCCTCCGCGAGCGCGGTTTCCGAGGCGCGGACGTCGACCACCACCTCGCGAATGAACCGCAGCGCCGCCTTCTCGCGGGCATCGAAGCAGATGGCGCGGTCGTCGCCTTTGTCCAGTGCCGCGATCTGCGCTTCCGTGCAGCCGAGGTCGCGTGCGATCGGGACGTGCTGCACCCATTCGTATTCGCCGCCTTCGAGCCTGACCGCGTGCAGCAGGCACAGCTCCCGGAGCTTGGGGTCGAGCTCAAGCTTGCCCAGCAGCGTGCCGCCGAGCTTCATGACGGGCTTCACGCAACTTTGCGCATGCGCCATCATGTTGAAGATGTTGGCCGGGGCCGGCAATCGCCCGAGCATCTCGCGCACCTCGGGGCTGGCCTTGTCGAGATCGGGATAAGGGATGCGGGGCACGGGCGTCTCTTGATTTTTCAGTCGGAAGCGGAGCGATTGTTTGCCGATTGCAATTATGCACTGGTTTCCGACATCCGCGCCAGCATCCAAAAAGTATCCTCGCGATGTCGCACCGAATCACATTGCATGACCGCGTCCAGAGCAGGATCGCTTCAGATGGAATCACCTGCCTCAAATTCAACGTGGGGCTGAAGCGTGAATCCTGCTCTACTTCTTTTGTTTAGAGCGAGATTCACGTTCCTGGATGGAAGCCCCAGTGCTTCCATCAGGAACGATATCGCTCCAGTCGTCAGCGCGCATGCGGAGTTTACCGATGGCCAGTTCCCCGCCCGCCCACGAGGTCTACCAGCACGGGCACCATGCCTCTGTTGTCACCAACCACGCCAAGCGCACGGCCGACAAGGACGCGGCGTTCTTTCTCCCCCTTCTGCGCCCCGGCATGCGCCTGCTCGACGTCGGCTGCGGGCCGGGCTCCATCACGGCGGGCCTCGCCAAACATGTGGCGCCAGGCGAGACAATCGGCATCGATGCCTCGCAGAGCGTGATCGACACCGCCCGCTCGCTGCGCGATGCGTCACTGGGGAGCCTCACGTTCGAGGTCGGGAGCATTTACGCGCCCCGCTTCGCACCGGAGAGCTTCGATGCCGTCTTCGCGCATCAGGTGTTGCAGCACCTGGCGCGGCCGGTCGACGCGCTCGCGCAAATGCGCAACCTCCTGAAGCCCGGCGGCGTGGCGGGCGTGCGAGAGGTCGACTGGGGCAGCGCCACGTTCTATCCCGAGAACGACGGCATGCGCCGTTTCCTCGCCATGTACTACGAGCTGGCGCATCGCAACGGCGGGGAGCCGAACGCCGGCCGCCACATGCGCCGCTGGTTCCGCGAGGCCGGCTTCGCCGAGACGCGCATCACGACCTCGACCACGTCCTACACGGACTCCGCCGCGACGCACGAATGGGCCCACACCTACGCCGAGCGCACGCTCCACTCCAATATCGCCGACAAGGCCCTGGAATACGGCATCGCCACGCGTTCGGACCTGGAGAGCATGGCCGCCGGCTGGCGCGCCTGGGGCGACGACCCTGACGCGCTCTACTGCTTCTCCCACGCCGAGGTCGTGGCCTGGAAACGCTGACGCGCTGGAACACGAAGCGCCAGGCTCACTTGCTCGGCTGGGCGATCAGAAAGCAGTTCTTGAACCCGGCAGCCTTGAGCCGTCCACAGATTTGCTCTGCCTGCTCGAGATTCCTCGAGGGTTCAACCACAACGCGGTAGTAGGTGCCGAGCGTGCCCACTTCGTCCTTGTGGACACTGACCGCACTGCCATCGAGGACTGCGGATGCCTTCGACCGCACGTCGTCTGCAATCTTGAATGCATTTTCCGGCACCTTCAGCGATTCGATCACGGGCATGAACAGTTCCGGCCGATTTACCGGCCTGGGCGCCACGTCACCCCTGACCGCAGGCTTTGGCGTTCGCCAGAGGGCAGGAATGTCACTGATGGGCGGCGCAATGATTGCCACGGCCATGGTGACTGACGCCAGCGTCGCGCATGCAAGAATTCCCGCCAGCCGGACATAGTTGGACGCAGCGCTTCGCGGCTTCGCGGACTTGCCGGCAGTGCCGCTAGACTCGGCCCAAATTCCCATGAGGCCGCGGCGGCGCGGGTGCGACAATAGCCCGTCCTCGTCAGCCTTTGATCCCGATTGGCGAGTCAAGACTTTCTGGATGCCTTGCACCATGCGCGCGATGCGCGGGTCTTCGCTTCGCCCGTCCCAATCGGCCAAATTCTCGGCATGGATCGGATCGAAAATTCGCGGCGGCGGACTTCCATCGATCGAAACCGGTACAAGAATCGCCTGCCCGCGCGCTGCTTCGTAGTTGACCCAATCGGAGTCGATCGAGTTCCTGCTCCAAACGGCGATGACACATTGAGCTATGCTGAGGCGCCGTTCTATTTCGACTCGCCAATTATCACCGACGACCAAATCCCGATCCCAAAAAACCGCGCACCCATTGGCCTCGAGGGCCGCTGCGAGCAATTCGACACGCTCGATATCCTTCCTGGCGTAGCTAAGAAAGACGCGAGCCACATCCGTCGAATACATTGTACGCTCCCCACTAGCGCTGACGGCAATTCAAGCATTATTCTGTAGTCGCCAGGATAGTCTTGTTGACGCGGCTATTACAAGGGCGCGCCCCCCAGTCAGATTGTTGGCACCTGTCGGGTGCGGACTTTGTGCCACAGCCAAAAACATTAGGACAGATCAGAGAGTTACGTGGTCCGACGAATTCATCTTCACCCCATCGAACGGACCTCGCGCTCAGCCTGAATCCTTGTGGCCAAACGACGTTTCGCGAGCATCCATCAGAGTGCTTTGTCGACGAGCTGCGGTCACTTCCCCGTCGCTTCGCGCCACGCCAGCAGCCGCTTGATGCCCTCGCGCATGTCGACCTGCGGCTTCCAGCCGATGGTCCGCTCGGCGAGCGTGTGATCCATCTTCCAAGCCCCGCCCGAAGTCAGGCTGACCTTGCCCGCCTCCGGCTCGATATGCTCGGGCGCCAGGTCCTTGCCGGCGAGCTCGGTGACGAGGCGCACGATCTCGAGCGTCGTGGTGGGGCGCGGCCCCGAGATGTTGACCGCGACGTTGGTGGCATCGGCGGCGAAGGCCGCCGCATTGGCGCGCGCCGCATCGCTGACGTGCACGAAGTGCTTGGCGTCCGCGCCGTCGCCGATGACGCGCGGGCGCAAGCCTTGGCGCACGCGGTCGTGCGTCTCGATGATGTAGAGCGCATTGGTCGCCCGGTAATGCTGGCGCTCGCCGTACACCGTGGAATAGCGGACCACCACGTAGTCGAGCCCGCGCTTGGCGAAGGCGTCGCGGCAGAGCTGCTCGCCGATGATCTTACTGGCGCCGTAGATGATCGCCCCCGGTGGCGCGCCGTAGGTGAGGAACGGCGTGGTTTCCACCAGATCGCCCTTCAGGCCGGGCCCGTAGCCGTAAACCGCGCTGGAGGAGGTGAATACGAGTTTTTTCACGCCCGTGATGCAACAGGCCTCGATCGCGTTCTGCAGGCCGCGGATGTTGACGTCGAGGCCCATCCAGGGGTCACGATCCATGGTGATCGACATGAGCGCGGCCAGGTGCAGCACGCCGTCCATGCCCTTGGCCGCCTCGATCAGCTGCGGCAGCCGCATCACGTCGCCCTGCACCAGCTTCAAGCGCGCATCGCCCTGCAGGTGCTTGATGTTGTCGGCGGATCCCTGGAAGAAGCTGTCGAGGATTTTCACCTCCGCGGCGCCTTCCTCGAGCATGACCTCGGCCGTGGCCGAGCCGACGAGGCTGGCGCCCCCGACGATCAGGAAGCGGCTGGCTTTGATCGGGAGCGAATGCGATCTCGCGGCACGCGGGGACGTTGCGCTCATGTAGGGACCACAGTCGGATGGAGTTGCGGATAAGATGAGGCGATAGACCCGACAATGGACCGACCCAGCTCTCCTCGCAAGGCACGTGGGTGGGCGCGTTGACAGTCTGCTCGCAACGTCTGACGCTGTCGTCCCGGCTCTGCGCGCTTGCGCGCTACGGCCGGGATGACACGTAGGAATGTGAGGAGCGGTCATGCCGGATGCGAAGGTTGCCCTCGTGATTGGCGCCGGAGATGCTACCGGCGGTGCCATTGCCCGCCGCTTTGCGCGCGAAGGGTTCACCGCCTGCGTCACGCGGCGCAATGCCGACAAGCTCGCCCCCCTCGTGGCCCGCATCGAAAGCGAGGGCGGGAAGGCGCGGGCCTTCGGCTCGGACGCCCGCAAGGAAGAGCAGATGGTGGCGCTGGTCGACACCATCGAGCGCGAGGTCGGCGCAATCGAGGTGGCCGCCTTCAACATCGGCGCCAACGTGCGCTTTCCCATCCGCGAGACCACCGCGCGCGTCTATTTCAAGGTCTGGGAGATGGCCTGCTTTGCCGGCTTCCTGATGGGCCGCGAGGTGGCAAAGGTGATGGTGCCCCGCGGCCGCGGCACGATCCTGTTTACGGGCGCCACGGCCAGCGTGCGCGGCAGCGTGGGCTTTGCCGCGTTCTCCGGCGCCAAGCACGCGCTGCGCGCCCTGGCGCAGAGCATGGCACGGGAGCTGGCGCCGCAAGGCATTCACGTGGCGCACGTGGTCATCGATGGCGCCATCGACACCGAATTCATCCGCGGCAATTTCCCCGAGCGCGCCGCGCTGAAGGATCGCGACGGCATTTTGAGCCCGGAAGCCATCGCCGAGGCCTACTGGCAGCTCCATCTGCAGCACCGCACCGCCTGGACCCACGAGATGGACCTGCGCCCGTGGATGGAGACGTTTTGATCCTACCACTCCTCCGTCGATCTCGACTGGCTCTCCGCGGTGCGGCCGCATCCGGTCAACGATGCCCTCATGCGCGTTGCCGGCGCGCTGCCGCTGCTGACGCTGGGCTTTGCGGCCGTGGCGATCGCCGGTATTGCGCCGGTGCTGACCGTCATGGCGATCCTCGTGCACGCCAATCTCGACTGGGATTGGGCCCACTACGCACGGTTGTGGCCACGCCGCGGTGCCACCGCTGGCACCCACACGGACGCGGCCAACGCCCGGGACAAGAACTTCGCCGGCCTGTCGCCCATTTGGGACATCCTGTTCGGCACCTATTACATGCCGCGGGACCGCCGGCCCCGCCAATTCGAGACGGCGAGCGCCGGTCCCGCCGGCCTGACCGGCCAGATGCTGTTCCCCTTCTGGCGCGGCTGATGCACGCAGGGCGGCCGTCTAGCCTTGGTTGGATCAGCATGTTATGTTTTTTATTAAGCAGCGCGCTCAACACTCGGGACTCTCATGCACATTGACCAGCTCGGAGGCGAGCTGACCGCCCGTATTCTCGATGTCCCTCGCGCTGCGGACGTTACAGGCCCCGGCCGGGGGACCTTCGAGGGGAGAAGCCAGCGGGCTTCTGCCGCGGGACATTCGTTAGGTGGGCGTTAACTAGTGGCATGGCATTCGCATAGACGCAGATTGCGAGCGTCCGTACACGCTGTGCCTATGTGTGAAGCGCATAGGTCCAAAGCCAGAGGCCGGATAGCCGTCTACACCCCGGCATGGATATCGAACCCACAAATAAACCATCATCTCCACACAAGACGCCCACCCAATGAGTAACCGAGAGTTATCACTGTCGCGTGCGAGATGGCAGGTTCTAGTCGATTTCGACGGGACCGTCGCTCCGGACGATCCCACGGACCGGCTGCTCGAGCGGTTCGCCGACCCGGTGTGGCGCGTGGTCGAGACGGCCTGGCAGACCGGCAAGATCTCGTCGCGCGAATGCATGCAAAAGCAGGTCGACCTATTGCGCGTCTCGCCCCAAGAGCTCGACGAGGAGATTCGCCGCGTCCGCATCGATCCGGGCTTCGCAAGCTTCCTGAAGTTCTGCCGGCGCCAAGGCGCGGACGTGAAGATCGTATCCGACGGCTTCGATCGCGTCGTGCGCGCCGCCCTGCAGCGGGCCCGGCTTTCAGTCCCGTTCTTTGCCAACCGCCTCGAATGGCAGGGGGGGGACCGCTGGCGCCTGGGGTTCCCGCACGGGCGCAACGACTGCCGGGTGAACGGGGCCAATTGCAAGTGCGCGCACGGGGAGCGGCTGCCCGGACCCCGCGTCGTGATCGGCGACGGGCGCTCCGACTTCTGCATGTCGACGCGCGCCGACTTCGTCATCGCCAAGGGCGCACTCGCCGACTATTGCAGCAGCCGCGGACAGCCGCACGCCACCTTCACCGACTTCCACGATGTGACGGCGCATCTGGTGGCCTGGCTCACCGCGGTCGACCTCGCGCCGGCCAAGGCACCCCGGATGTTCGCGCATGCGCAGGAATTGCCCGCCCTGGAAACCTAGGGCCGGCTCGGACAGCAGCAGGGAACAGCGGGATGCGCGTGGTGGATCAAAGCATTCGATTCGCGGGGGGGCGCGTGGGCTTCCTGCTGATCCACGGGCTCGGCGGCACGCCAATCGAGATGCGCTACGTCGCGCAAGGTCTCGCCCGGGCCGGCCATACCGTGCATGTGCCCCAGCTCGCGGGACATTGCGGTACAGCCGACGACCTGCGGGCCACCGGCTGGGCCGACTGGTACGCGACCGTGGAGGAGGAGCACCGGCGGCTGAGCGAACATTGCCACACGATCGTGGTGGGTGGACTCTCGATGGGGGCGGTCATGGCCATCCACCATGCAGCCCGTTATCCGCGCCAGGTGTCCGCGTTGGCGCTGTACGCACCCTCTCTATGGCTCGATGGCTGGGGCATCCCATGGTACACGTCCCTGTTCGGTCTCCTCACCCAGAAGTGGGCCGCGGACTATGTCCGGTTCGAGGAGAGGGATCCGTGGGGCGTCAAAGACTTGCGCCTGCGGGCGCTGGTGGAGCAGGCGCTCCAGAGCGGTGACAGCTCGCGCGCCGGCATCGCCGCCATGCCCGGCGGCCTGATGCTGGAGCTGCGCTGGCTCGTGCAGCAGGTAAAGCGCGAGGTGAGCTCGGTACGCCAACCCACGCTGATCGTCCACCCGCGCGAGGACGACCGGGCCAGCCTTCGCAACCTGAACTACCTGCAGACCAACCTCGCCGGCCTGGTCGAGACGCTGGTGCTCGACGACAGCTATCACGTCGTCACCTTGGACCGGCAACGCCAGCTCGTCGTGAGCCGAACGCTGGATTTTATGGCGCAGCTGCAGAGGATCGACATGACGCCCCCGGCGGGAAGGGGCAGCGTCGAAACCGCGCTGGATTCCCGGCCTGTCTGAGACCAGGGAGTAGGGCGCAATAGGGTGTCATCCGTATTGCGCCGATCACCTGTGCAGCGGCGCAATACGCTTCGCTATGTCGGTAGCGGGTGAACTTGTCGTGTTTTTGTAGCTCG
>JRHI01001879.1_pt1 | contig 16075 bp, 16 predicted proteins | sample 215371 | NCBI WGS metagenome assembly JRHI01 (sample SAMN02929681, study PRJNA255918) | sediment metagenome | biome: cave system; feature: Ice Cave; material: Sediment; isolation source: sediment from deep within a dark volcanic ice cave with no known source of... ...
TCGTGTTCATCGTGGTGGCCCTCGGCGGGCTGCAGAACGCCGGCGCAGCCGCGCTCGGCGCGCTGGCCTCTATGCTCGTCGGGTGAGCGGCGGTCTGTCACAGGATTTGGGAGAACCAGTGATTGCCGGGACCGATGGCGGGGTTGTGAGCGGCCGGCGTCGCGGGGTGTCACCAACCCTCCTCGCCGGCGTCCTGGCACTCTTGATCGGCCTGTGCGGCACGCTTGTGGTCAGCCGGCTGCTGATGCGCAGCCCCGCGGTGGCGACCACCTCGGCGTCCGCGCAGTACCTCCCCGCGGTGGGCACGCAGCCGCAAACCGCGACCGACTTCTCCCTGCCCGACCAGAACGGCAACACGGTGTCACTGGCCGGGCTGCGCGGCCAGGTGGTGCTGCTCACCTTCATGGATCCGCAGTGCACAGCGATGTGCCCGATCGTGGGGCAGGAGCTGGGAGCGGTGGAGGCGACGCTTCCCGCCGGCGTGCGACCGGTGCTGCTGGTGGTGAGCGTCGCGCCCGGCCGCACCGGCGCCGATGTCGCCAAGTTCGTCTCGCACGTGACCTGGCAGGCGGGCTGGCACTGGTTGCTCGGCAACCAGGCACAGCTCCAGGCAGTGTGGGCCACCTATCACGTCGCCGTACAAGCGTCGCCGACCGACGTCGCCCACGACGAGACGCTGTACGTGGTCGACCCGCACGGCCGCATCGCCGCCGGTTACAGCGCGCCGCTTCCGGTCCAGGACGTCGCATCAACCATCACCGAGTCATCGAGGTGAGGCCATGAATCGCCGGGCCGCGCTCACTGTGCTCGCCTTTCTCTGTGCCGGAGTGCTCGTCGGCGCCTTCGCCACCAACTACCTGCACAGCTCGCCGACGCCGTACAACAACGGCAGTCCAACTGTCGACATCAAGCTCACCACCGTCGGCCAGATCGGCGCCCTGCGACCCAACGATGACCATCCGGCGTGGGTTGGTTACTACCCGACGACGTTCTTCAAGGTGCCACCGAACGCGACGGTGCGCATCACGATCGACCAGCAGGACACGCCGACCGGGTTGCGCAACGAGTATCTGGGCTTGGTGCGGGGCACCATCGGTGACAGCATGACGATGTACACCTCGGATCCGTCCTCGCCCGGTGCGACCGGCCAGACCATGCAGGCAATCGATCCCACCAAGGCCGCGCATACCTTCTCGGTTCCGGATCTCGGTGTCAGCGTTCCGCTGCTCGGGCTCGACACGAGCAATCCGAAGAACACCGACAACTTCGTGGTCTTCAGCTTCAAGGTCCCGTCCTCGGGGATCTTCCACTGGCAGTGCTTCGTCCCCTGCGGAGCGGGCACGCTGTATGGCAACGGCGGCCCGATGCAGACGCTCGGCTACATGGACGGTCAGATCGAGGTGGGGTCATGAGCCCCACCCGACGCCTCGTTGGCACACTGGCAGCGATCTGGCTGGTCCTCTCGATCGTCGGCATCGTCATCATGATTGTCTTGCCGTTCCCGCCGGGGCCGGCATCGAACGTCTCCCAGAGTGTCACCGACACCATCAGGCTGCTCGGATACGCGGCCTGGCCGGTGTTCAGCCTGACCATCATCGCCCTCATCGGTGCGGTGATGGTGCGCCGCCGCGACCCTGATGCCCCACTGGAGTCGGCGCGGGAGTTGCGGGGTAGCCCACGCCTGGCGTCGGCCTGGCTCGGTGTCACCGGTGCGATCGTGCTGACCCTGGCAATCATCGGCACCATCACCCTTGCGAACGACGGTGCCGCGGAGACCCTCGGCCTCGGCAGCGGTCGCGCGGTCAGCACCAACGCCAACGGCGGCAACGCGGAAAGCAGCTCGACTCTCGAGGTGCAGGTGATTGCCCAGCAGTGGCAATTCACCTACCGCTACCCGAGCCTCGGCGGCATCGAGAGCCCTCACCTGATGCTGCCTGTCAACACCAGCGTCACGTTCCACATCACCTCGCTGGACGTGATCCACTCGTTCTGGCTCATCGCCCTCGGAGTCAAGGCCGACGCGGTGCCACTGCATGACAACGTCTTCTATGCCACAACCCAAACCATCGGCACCTACCGCGTCGAGTGCGGCGAGCTCTGCGGTCTGTGGCACGGCGCCATGAGCGACAACCAGGCACGGGTCGTCAGTGCCAGTGACTTCTCGGCGTGGTCACAACAGCAGACGGCTGCGGACGCCCCCATCATGAAATACCTACCTCCGTACAGCTACACGTACCAGCCCGGGCCGAGCGTGTATGGGTGAGGTTGGGAATGTCGGCGATGTATGAAAACGAGGGATGGACATGACAACAGTGGCGGTCGCGCGCCAACCCCGCCGGCTCTCCCACACCGTGGCGCAGTGGGGCCTCGCGCTGGGAATCGTTGGAGCATTCGTCGGCTTCCTGGTCGGCGCCTTCATTGGTAACCACGTGGTGCCGCCCGACAGCTGTGGGGGGCTGTCCGGTACCTGTCCCAACTCCCTTGGATCCAACGCTGAGCTGATCATCGGCTACACGGGCAGCGCCGTCGGGTTCCTCGCGGGAATGGGCTTCTTCAACTATCCGGTGGCGCGGCTGATCGGCCGACCTCGCCCCACTGAGGCCGACGAGGCCTTCCTCTACGGTGAGGACGGGGGCTGGAAGCGCTACTTCCGTCTCAACGTCGACCACAAGGTGATCGGGATGCAGTACGTGATCGCCATTCTTGCGTTCCTGTTCCTCGGCGGTCTCGGCGCGATGTTCATCCGCGCGGAGCTCTTGCAAACCAACCCATCGTTCACGTCCGCAGAGTCCTACCTGACGGTGGTGGGTCTCCACAGCGTGATCATGATCTTCATGGCCTCCGCAGCCATCATCGGCCCGTTCGGGAACTACTTCGTGCCGATCATGGTCGGATCTCGAGGCATGGCGTTCCCGCGCCTCGAAGCCCTGACATTCTGGCTACTCCCACCGGCAGCGCTGATTCTTCTGTCCAGCATCTTTCTGGGTGGTTTTCCCACCGGCTGGACCGGGTACGCACCGCTCTCCGACGAGGCGGCGCGCGGCATGGATGCTTACCTGGTGGCGTTCAGCCTGGTCGCCGCATCCCTGTCACTTTCCGGGCTCAACATGATCGCCACCGTGATCTGCCGACGAGCCCCCGGCCTGCGCATGACCCAACTCCCGGTCTTCGTCTGGGGGGTCTTCGTCACCTCATTCTTGGGCCTGCTGGCGGCGCCTGTGCTGGCGGTTGTCCTGTTCATGGAGATCCTCGACCGCATCGGCCATTCCACCTTCTTCGTCCCGGCCGGCGGAGGCACGCCCTATCTGTGGGAAAACCTCTTCTGGGTGTTTGGCCACCCCGAGGTGTACATCTTCATCATCCCCGCATTCGGGATCATTCTCGAGATGCTTCCGGTGTTCGCCCGCAAACCAATCTGGGGCTACCGGGTAGCCCTCGGTGGCATGATCGGCGTCGGTGTCCTGAGTTGGTTCGTTTGGCAGCACCACCTCTTTGTCAGTGGCATCGCACCGTCGCTGCGCCCCTTCTACATGTTCTCCACTGAGGCAATCTCCATCCCCACCAGCATCATTTACCTGGTGGCGATCGGGACCTTGTGGAGATGCCGCGCGAGGTTCACGGTACCGATGCTGTTCGTCATGGGGTTCCTGTTCAACTTCCTCATCGGCGGTTTCAGCGGAGTCTTTCTCTCCGATGTGCCGAGCGACTTCCAGCTCCATGCCAGCTACTTCGTGCAGGCACACTTCCACTACACGATCATGGGAGCGGAGGTCTTCGCGCTGATCGGCGCCATCACGTACTACCTGCCTCGCATGACCGGTCACGTGCTCAACGAGCGCTTGGGCAAGATCCAGTTCTGGTGGATGTTCATCAGCTTCAACGGGACCTTCCTATCACTGCTCTCGGTCGGCATCCTGGGGATGCCGAGGCGCGTGGTCAGCTACGACCCGGGTTTGCAGGGGCTCAACATCTCTGCCTCGCTCTTCGCGTTTGCACTGGGAGCCAGCATGCTCTTCTTCCTGGTGATCCTCCTCAAGGACACGGTGATCAAGCCGGTACACGCCCGCGTGGTGAACGTATGGGAGTCGCTCGGCCATGAGTGGCAACTCCCGCACCCGATCCCCGTGCACAACTTCACGACCTTGCCGAGGGATTGGGATCTGCCTTACGACTACGACCGCCAGGAGCGCCGAGCCGCTGTGCCGGGTGGGGGCATGGCACAACCTGAGGGAGTTACCGAATGAGCACCAGTGCCGTCGTCTTCGAAGGGGACGAGCCCATCGAACGGGGCGGGGCGATGGAGAGGAGAACGCTCCTGCTCGGCAACCGCCTCTTCCTTGCTGCCAACACCATGGCCATGCTGGCGATGCTTTTCGCGTACCTCTTCCTCCGCAGCCAGAACTACGGTGGCAACTGGCGGCCGGACGGCATCGCCGCCCTTTCCGGCGTGCCCATGGCAATCACCCTGTTGCTCCAGCTGGGTTGCCTGATTGCAGTGCTCGCCGCGCTGGCGGCGGCGCAGCGCGGCGGCACTGTACGCGGCATCGGCCTGATCGCCTTGGTTCTTGGCCTGACCGCAGGAGCGGCGCGCGTCTGGTACCAGTACAACCTCGGCGACGGATGGGTGATCAACACGCGCGTGGTCGCCGGACAGACTGTGCAGGCCGGCACCTACACGGCGGTCTCGGAGATGTGGTTCGGCATCTTCATCGTCGAGGTGCTGCTGGGCTGCCTCTGGCTGATGTCGATCGTCGTGCCCGGTGCGCGGGCTCGCGACCCTGGTGCGACGCTGAATCACCTTCGCGCCTTTTCGGAGTTCTGGCTGTACCTGCTCGTCGCCTCGACGCTCGTCTGGATGCTGGTTCGGTTGGTCTGAGCCCGGCACAGCGCACGTATGAGCGACTTCCTGCAAGCACTGCTCGGCGGTTGGTCTGCCGAGCCGGTGCCGCTGATCGCAGCGGCGGTCGGCGTGATCCTCTACGATCGAGGAGCACGCCGGCTCGCGGCGACCGCGCCGGAGCGCGCCCCCTCACGCACGCAGAAAGCGTGCTTGGTGGCGGGCATCGCGGTCATTCTCATCGCCTTGCTCTCCCCGCTCGACCACTTTGCCCTGCGGCTGCAGTGGACCCACATGCTGCAGCACGTGCTGCTGCTGGTGGCGGCGCCACCGCTGCTGGTGCTGGGGCGGCCCTGGGAGGTGGCAACCGCCGGGTTCGAGCCGTGGCTGCGCCGCGTGCTCACCGCACCGCAGCGTGCTCTGAGCAGCCGAGGTCGCCAGGTGCTCACCGCCTCCGCTGCGGTCAGCGCGTTCGTCTCGGTGACGTGGCTGTGGCACATTCCCGCCCTCTACAACCTCACCCTGCGCAACGACGCGATCCACAACCTCGAGCACACCGCGTTCCTCGCCGTCGGGTTGCTCTTCTGGACCATCGGCCTGCCCCACCGGGACGGCGTCCGAGCGCTGGGGTTGATGGGTCGCGCCGCGGTGGTGCTCGCCGGGCTGGTGGGGAGCTGGATGCTGGCCGTGTTCATCGGTTACGCACCGACGGTTCTGTACGCGTACTCGGGCAGCGGGAGCCTGACCGCCATTGCCGACCAGCAACTGGCGGCGGGAGTGATGTGGGTTCCGGCCAGCCTGCCGTTCGTGATCGTGCTGGTGGCGCTGGGCGCGCGCTGGTTCGAGAACGACGCCCTGGCCGCGAACACCGAGCCGCCGCGCCGTCTCGAGGCGCGCCAGTGAGCACGCCCGCCCGCGCCGGCCCAACCGCGCTGCTGCCACTGCCGCGTAGCCAGACACCGGCGCGCGTTGGCGCGATGGTCGCCGACTATCTCAGCCTCACCAAGCCGCGCATCATCGTGCTGCTGCTAATCACCGAGCTCACCGCCATGGTGGTGGCGGCGCGTGCGCTGCCCGACCTGCGCCAGCTGATCGCGGCAGTGGTCGGCGGCTTTTGCGCCGCCGGCGGAAGCGGCGCGCTCAACTGCTGGTGGGACCGCGACATCGACGGGCTGATGCGGCGGACCGCCAACCGGCCGATCCCGACCGGGCGGATGCGGCCGGTGGACGCGCTCATCTTCGGCCTGGTGCTCGACGCGCTCGCCGCAGTGGTGTTGTGGACCCTGGCGAGCCCGCTCGCCGCGGCGCTGGCGCTGCTCGGCTCCGCGTACTACGTCGTCGTGTACACGATGACGCTGAAGCGGCGCAGCTCCATGAACATCGTGGTCGGCGGCGCCGCGGGTGCGGTGCCCGTCCTGGTCGGTTCGGTCATTGCCACCGGGCAGATCGGCTGGGTGGCTGTGGCGCTGTTCGGGATCATCTTTTTCTGGACGCCGCCGCACTCGTGGGCGCTGGCGCTGGTATACCGGCGTGACTACGCCGGCGTGTCGGTGCCGATGCTCCCCGCGGTGGCCTCGGAGCGCACCACGCTGCGGGCGATCCTCGCGTACACGGTGGTGCTGGTCGCGGTCAGCCTGCTGCCCGCGCTGGCGCTCGGCGCGCTGTACGCCGTACCTGTGGCCGCGCTCGACGCGTACTTCCTGGTGCTCGCGGTGCTCGCCCTGCAGCGCCGCACCGTGCGCAGCAGCGCCCGGCTGTTCCACTATTCGCTGGTGTACCTGGCCGCGGTCTTCGCCTGCAGCGCCGCGGCTGCGCTCATCGCCGGCGGCTGAGGTGCTGCGGTGGAAGGCCGCGATGCTCGCCGCCGTCGCGCTGGCCGGTTGCGGTACCGCACCGACGGGGGGCGCGGCAACGCCCGACGTGGGCGCGCGCGTCGGCGACGTCGCCCCGCCGCTGAGCGGGACGTCGCTGCAGGGTCACCAGGTGGCGCTGAGCGCCTGGCGTGGATCGGTGGTGGTGCTGGTGTTCTGGGCGTCGTGGTGCGTGCCCTGCCAGGCCGAGCAATCCTCGGTGAACGCGGTGGCCGAGCAGGAGAAGGCCGCCGGGGTGCGCTTTGCCGGCGTCAGTGTCGACGTCGACCGCTCGGCGGCACAGCAGTACCTCACCAAGTACTCGGTGCCATACGACAGCCTCGTCGACAGCTCCGACACCGTGGTGCTCAGCTACGAGGTGCCCGGGCCGCCAACCACGTTCGTCATCGATCGCAACGGCCGGGTCGCGGCGGTGATCGTGGGCCAGCTCAACCCCGACGACCTGCGCGCCAAGATCGCCGGTGCGCTGGCGGCCTAGAGCCTTCGGACCGCTTGGCCGCGGCCGGGTCAGCTCGTGGCGAGGGCGATGTTGAGATCGGACGTGTCCAGCGCCTGCCGCATCGACACCCAGTGCAGGACGTACATCTCGGCGCCGCGAGCGGTGATGATGCTTCCCAGGTCGACGATGCGTGAGCGGGGCCACCCAAAGGACTCGAGCAGCTCGGACGCCTCGGCCTTCGCGCCTGCGTCGTCACCGCTGACGAAGACCACGTGGTCGCCGGGGACACGCGAGGGGTCGACCATGACCAGGTGGTTCATGGTGTTGAGCGTCTTGACCACGCGGGCGCTCGGGAACTCGCGCTGGACCTGCTCGCCGAGGCTGTCGTCGTTGCAGACAGTCAATCTCGGGGGCATTCCCCGGGAGAAGTCGAGGGCGTTGGTCAGGTCGAGGAGCAGCTTACCCTCAAGGTTGGCGGCCCCGGCGGCGCGCAGTGCATCGAGCGTGGTCGCGCCCGCGGTGCAGTTGAACACCACCTCGCCGTAGGCGGCTGCGTTTGCAAAGGATCCCTGGCTGGCCGCGGCGGCCTGATCCGCCCAGGCGACGGCCTTCTCGTTGCCGGCCGCACGCGCACCCATGCGCACCGAGTGGCCGAGTTGGAGGAGCTTGGTGGCGATGCTGGATCCGACCATCCCGGTACCGAGAACTGCGATGTTCATGGGGTGTCATCCTAGCCGCCGCCGCAGTGGCCCGAGTCGCCGGTGGGGTCGTCGAGGCTGAGGCGGTAGCCCAGCCCCTGGCGACTCTCCAGCCTGCACGGGAGGTCGAGGCCGGCGGTCTTCTGCCGTAACCGCGACACGTAGGTCCGCAGCTGCTCCTCGGCGATGGTGACGGTGCCCCAGGCCTCCCTGACCAGGTCGGCGGCGGCGAAATAGCGATTGCTGTGGCCGAGCAGGAAGGTGAACAGCTCCCATTCCCGTCCGGTCAGGGTCACCTCATCGCCTCCCGCGGTGGTGATGCGACGCTGATCTGCGTCGAAGACGCAGCCGAGGATCTCGATGCGGCTGGCGACCGCGACGGCGGAGCTCGGGCCCTGCATGCGCAGCGCTGACTTCACCGCGCCGACCAGGGCCCCAGGGACGAACGGCTTGGGCAGGAACTGGTCGGCGCCGGACTCGAAGGACACACGAGCGTCGGTGGTCGACTCGTCGACCACGATGATGGGGCACCTCGCCGCGGCTCGGAGTTGCTCCACGGCTTCCCTGCGCCCGTCCTCCCCGCCCCCCACGCCCCAGACGAGCAGATCGTAACCACCCTGCTGCAGACGGGTGAGGCCCCTCTTCACCGAGGGGACCGAGTCGGCGTCGCACCCGGCGGCGGTCAGGCAGGCCGTGATGGTCACGGCGTAGTCGGGATCTGCCTCGATCAGCAGGGCCCGCGGCGCGCGGGAGGTACTGACCGGCTGTGCGTTGATTTTTTTGCTCTTTCCCATACCTGCTCTCACTGCATTTTTGCGTACATGGATGCGAAGGTGGTGGGGATGAAGGGGCTCAATTCAGCGCATTTTGGCCAAGTTCCCGCGCCGCTCGTACTCATTATTGACGACGACGACGACCTCAGGAACCTGTACGCGGCCGCGCTCGACATGGTCGGTATCGAGGTGGAGGTAGCGCACAACGCGGCGGCAGGGTGGACGGCGGCGAGAACGCTGCATCCCGACCTGGTCCTGGTCGACATCGATCTCGGCGACAGCAACGGCCTGGACCTCCTCGACCAGTTGCGTGCGCATACATGGCCAGGCCGTCCGCCGCGGCTGGTGATGTTCACCAATGAGAACAACCCGGCGTTTCTCACTCGGGCGGCGGCCGCCGGTGCAGACGGCTACCTGGTGAAGTTCGACGTCAGGCTGCCGCAGTTCATCGAAGCCATGACCAAGTTCCTCGATCGCAGCGGCGACGAACCGGCCATGCTCGCGTAGGAATTGGGCTGCGCCGTTCCGCCAACCGTCGGCGCTATAGTCGTCTGCACACGGGAGCCCATCGGGGGCTGAGAGGGCGGCGCGGGCCGCCGACCGTCGAACCTGACCCGGGTCATGCCGGCGTAGGGAGGTGAAGCGCTTGCAGCAGACCGATGCCTTTACCGGCGTGCGGCCACGGCATGACGGCCACATGGTCATCGAGAGCCACGGCATGGCACCCATCCCCGAGGACCAGCGGTACGGCGCCTCGTGGCGCAACTTCACGGTGTGGTTCGCTCCCAACCTCGAGCTCTCCGGGATCTTCACCGGGACGCTGGCGTTCACCATCGGTTTGGGTTTCTGGCCGGGGTTTGTCGCCATCGTGGTGGGCGTGACCCTCGGCGCGCTGCCGGTCGCGCTGCTGGCGACATGGGGACCAAAGACCGGGATGGGCCAGCTGCCGCTGGCCCGCCTGCCCTTCGGCAGGACCATCGCCCTCCCTGCGGCCGTGCAGTGGCTGAGCTCGGTGGCCTGGGACGCGCTGGTGGGACTGTTCGGCGCGCAGGCGGCACAGCTGCTGTTCCACGTCCCCTTCGTGGTCGGCGTGCTGATCGTGCTCGCCATCGAGGGTATCATCGGCTTCCTCGGGTACGAGTTCATCCATCAGCTGGAGAGGTGGGGCAGCGGCGTTCTAGCCATCCTGTTCATCCTGCTGTCGGTGAAGATCCTTCAGCACGGTGGCATCCAGACCGACAACACCGTGCACGGCGCTGCCGCGGTCGGCGCCTTCGTCCTGATGACCACGATCGCCTTCAGCGGCTCGTTCAGCTGGGCCACCTATGCCGCCGACTACAGCCGCTACCAGTCCAAACAGACGCGATCGTCGCCGATCTTCCTCTGGACCCTGGCCGGGCTGGCCGGCTCCTTCATATGGATGTACACGATCGGGCTGGCCGGCGCCCGGCTCTTCGTCGACCAGACCGCGGGCGGCGTGCAAGCCCTGGTGGGCGGTGGCCTGCTCGGGGTTTTGGCGCTGCTCGCGGTCATGTTCGGCGCCGTGACCAGCAACGCGATGAACGACTACTCGGGGTCGCTGGCCGTGCAGGCAGCGGGCATCCGGATGCGGCGCAACTGGAGCGCCGCGCTGGGCACCGTGCTCGCGTTCGCACTGATCCTCTGGCTCAACTCCGGGAACCTGTCCAGCAAGTTCCAGAACATCCTGCTGTTCACCGCCTACTGGATCGCCCCCTTCCTGGCGATCATCCTGATCGACTGGTACCGGCGCGGCGGCAGCGTCAGCCGCGAGGGCGTGGCCGCGCTGATGCGCTTTAGCAACCTTTCCGACGGCTGGCCGGCGCTGGCCGCGCTGCTGGTGGGCTTCGCCGCGATGGTGCCGTTCATGAACACCGGGCTGGTGACCGGAGCGGTGGCCATAGCTCTGAACGGCGCCGACCTCTCGTTCTACGTCGGCTTCGTGGTGGCCGCCCTGGTCTACGTGGCGCTGCTGAGGGTGCGCAGCGGATCGGCCGTCAGGCGGACCTGAGCCGCCGCGGCTGCGCTCGTCGCCGGCGGCTGAGGAGCGCGGTGGCGGACCCGCGCTCCTCGCCGCCGTGCGCCCTCTACGGGCCGGCCGGACCCTTGCAGCTGAGACCCTGGTTGGCGCCGACGATGGCCGTCTGTTGAGCCGTCACACAGCCGTAGGTGATGTGCGTCGGACCGTGGAGCGCGGTGCCCTGGTCCGTCCACGCCAGTGCCGCGCTTCCGCCTCGATCGATGGCAATGGAGATGGAGTCGGCGAGGTCTCGGTTACCGCCACTCACCGTGCAGAAGATTCCGTTGGTGCAGATGCCGCCCACGTGCATGACGCCGCTCGACGCCGAGGTGACAGCGAACTTCGGGACGGCATCGGTTCCGTCAGTGGTCTGCGCGAACTTCGTGTACCAGGGCGACAGCGCAGCATCGGATGGAAGCAGGTCCGGGGTGTGCAGGTAGATGAAGTCGACTCGGCCTGTGCTCCCAGCTGCGATCCAGGGGAAGTAGTTGGTGCCTCCAGCGTTGTTGACACGCACCGGCGTTGACCAGCTCGTCGCCTTGTCCGTCGAATGCGAGAACCAGATGTCGAACTCCGGGACACCGTTGACGTTGTTCAGGTTGTCGGGAAAGACCGAGTACACGTTGCCGGATATACCCGAGCTACCGGAGTCGTCGACTGCGAGAGTCGCAAAGATCTCGTCAGTGTTTGTGGTCGGCGGGCCGTTGAACACCAAGTGTGCGTCCCAGTTCGTCACTGTGGCGGCACCCGATCCGGTGGCCGGCAGCGAGTGGGCGACATAGACCTGATGAAAGTTCTGGTCCTGGGTGATGTTGCACCCCTGGAGGTTCGTTGGGGGGTCTGCCGTGATCCACTGGATGTAGACCTCACCAGTCTCGGGGTCAACTTCCATGTCGCTGGGCACGGTGTTGCAGATGGAATTCCCCTCGATGAGCAGATTGTTGGCGATCGCGTCCACGGATGGCCCGAAAGTCTGCCCACCGTCGTTGCTGGCGGCGACCCAGATCTGGCTCACCGAAAAGTCGTGGTAGCCGATGTAGACCTGGTCCTGCGTGGCCACCGCCTTCGGATAGACGGCCAGCCAGGGTCGGTCGATCAGTGATGCGTTGACCGCCGCGATCTCGTTGGTCGTCCAAGTAGCGCCGCGGTCGTCGCTGTAGCTCAGGTGCGTCTGGAGAGTCAGTGGTAGCTTTTCCAGCGAGCTGAGGTAGACGCGGTGTGTTCCAGGCAGACACGTCGTGGTCGCCACGACGCAGGGCGTCGGGCCACCGACGCGAATGTCGACGTCGCCGAGGTCGCTCTGCGTCCGCACCTGTGTGAAGCTTCGGCCACCGTTGTCCGAGCGGGCCACGTGCGACCCGGATGCCTGCCAGGCGACATAGACCGTGCCGTCTGAGCGATCCACGGCCACAGACGGCTCGGTGGCGTGGGTCTGGGTCGATGGCGACACCTGTGTGGTGAACCCGGTCGCAGCGAGCGCCGTCACACTCCACAGGACCAGGGAAGCTGCCGCTACCAGCGGGACCCACCAGCGTCTCTTCATTTGACTCCCTCCAACCTGAACCATGCGCATATCAGGAATGCCGCCAAACCCACGAACAGCGCGGCATACGGCCAAGCGGTCATGAAGTGTGATACCGCCTGTGCACGAAGTCAAGGATGGTTGAATGGGCGGGCAGCCGAGGCGGACCAGGACCAGACTGGTCACCGGGTATGCTCCACAGCAGCCTCTGGATACCGCCGTTGGAGATCGCCGTGACACCACAAGAGCTGTCTGCTGAACTTGCCCAAGCCCTCAGCGATCTTCAACTCCTGCGACACCCCTTCTACCGGCGCTGGGAGGCAGGAACACTCGGCGCCGGTGAGCTCGGTGCCTACGCGGGTCAGTACCGACACTTCGAGGCCTCGCTGCCGAGCACGCTGCGTCAGGTGCTCGCGCTGCTGGACGAAGGTCCGGCGGCCGACCTGGTCCGTCGCAACCTCGCCGATGAGGACTCCAACCCCGAACCACACGTGACGCTCTTCGAGAGCTTCGCCGAGGCCGTCGACGCCCCCGCCGAGGCGGCACCCACCGCCGCCACCCAGGCTCTCCTCGACACCTACTTCCGGCTGACAGAGGCCGGCGGCGCTGCAGGGCTCGCTGCGCTCGTCGCGTACGAGGTGCAGGCGCCGGGCATAGCGGCATCGAAGGCCGAGGGATTGCGTCGCCACTACGGTCTCGACGACGCAGCAACTCGGTTCTGGGACGTGCACGCAACCATGGACCGAGACCATGCCGCGTGGGCGATCAGCGCTCTCGCCGAACTGCCGGCGGATGAGGCCACCGTTGTCGACGCAGCTCGCACGGCGGCCACTGCGTGGTGGGCATTCCTCGATGACCGTGAGGCGGCGGGTCGAGCCTTCCCGGCCGGTCAACGGGCGATGGAAGTGGCATCCTGAGCATGCCAAGCTGAAACGGCCGCCTGCCTGTCCGCAATGCGGCGAGGCGGAAACGCGTCAGCTGGCGTCCCTCTTCAACTGCAAGACGGCCAGCGCCACCTTCTGACCAAAGGTAGGCAAGAGGCGGTAGAGTGTTTAGTTCCGGCACACGCTTGACGAAGTAGTACCGCCTCAGATTTGACACGTCCCTCAACTGACAGCTGATCGAACGAGCTTGTGTCTGCGCACCACCTCCTTCGTTGCAGATCCTTTGACGTACGTGCCCGGGGTGCCCTTCGGATGGGTTTTGACAAGGACTTCGCCGAGATAGAAGCGCACCACGTCGTCCTCAGCCACGATGGTGACCTCTCGGCGCGCGTAACGTCTTCCGATGCTGTAGACGGCGCCGCCAAAGCCCACCGTGCCCTGCTTGGCAATGAGGCGGGTGACGCGGAAGGGATCGTCACCGTCCGCGGCTGACTCCACGGCCACCGCGGTCAGCTGCGGACGTACCGGGACCGGAGCGGACGCCTCCGGCTCGGGCAGCGTTCGCGCCGCCTCATCGTACTGAAAGCGCTGCGCCGGGGTGAGCATTCCCAGGCTCTGGTGGGGCCGCTCGGTGTTGTAGTGGCGCACGTAGCCATCGATGGCCTCCTGCGCCTCCTCAAGCGTCTCCAGCTCACGCTGGTTGAGCAGCTCGGCCCGCAGGCTGCGGTGGAACCGCTCCACCTTGCCGCACGTGGTCGGCGAGTAGGGCGCCGCCAACAGGTGCCGGATACCGTGTTCGTGACAGATCCGGTCGAAGTCCACCGTGGCGGGAAAGCTCGAGTAGCGAGCCGTGAAGACGCGGCCGTTGTCGGTGAGGATCTGGTCGGGAATCCCGTGCCGCTGCAGGGTCGCCGCCAGGCCACGGCACACCGAGCGTGAGTCCGCCCGGGCCATCACCGCGGCGCAGACGCAGAAGCGCGAATGGTCGTCGACGCCGGAGAGGATCGCCGCTGGCGTCTCGTCGGCGAGGCGGAATCCCACCACGTCCATCTGCCAGAGCTCCATCGGCCGGCTCCGCTCCCAGCGCCGGTACTCGGTACGGCGGCGTCGCTGCGTGCCTGGCTCGATGAGCCGATTGCGCACCAGGGCCCGGTAGATGCTGGTGCGCCCCGGGAGCGGCTCCACCCCGCGCTGGGCCAGCTCGAAGTGCAGCCGGGTTGGGCCCCAGCCAGGGTGTTGTCGGCGCAGCTCCACCAGCAGCGCCTCGGCCGCTGGTGCCATCTGGTGCGGGCACGAGTTCGGCTTGGCGCGGCGATCCACCAGGGCGGTGAGACCGCCAGCCGTGTACCGCCTCAGCCAGGTGTGCAGGGTCTGCCGGCTGATGCCGTGCTCGTTGGCCACGTCTGTGACCGAGAGGCGGTTCTCCAGGACCGCCAGGACGATGCGATAGCGCTGTTCCACCACGCTCAACTCCACAAGCATCCCGGCCCTCTCCTCGGTGCTCAGCCAATCGCTGAACCCAAGGTCACGCCGGGCGGCCGTGTCAAGAAAGAGCCGGAACCGCGCCGCAAGGTGTCAAGGATGTACCGGAACTCCGGTGTCGCCCTTTAACCGGAACTACACACCAAGCCACATGTAGGCCGTGTCCCTCACGTGTTCACCGTCTGTCCATGGCGGCCATGACACGGTGATGTGCTCGAACTGTGGCGACGCGCTACCGAGTTCCGAAGCTTGGTACGGAGGCCATGGCGGCTACTTGCACATGTTCGGGACGTCAGCCCGAATCGCCGATCCGTTGTGTACGGCGAACTGGGTGTATGGGTGAACGTTGGCGGGTGGCGGAAGGGTCGCAGAGATGACGTAGTTGCCGGGAGCCAGTACAAACCGGTAGGTCCCGTTGACACCGACAGTGGCGCGGCCGGCAACTTCGGTCGGAAAAATCGCCTCGTAGCTTCCCGGGCTCGTGTTCCGCCACGTGACCTGACCCGTCAGCACCGTCACCGTTCCAGCGACGTGCGCGGGACCGCCCGGGATCGGAATGCCCTCACACGGGTCGATCCCGCCGGTCACAATCGCCGGACCCGCCGGCGACCCTTGTGTGGTTGGCACCGCCGAGGGGCGGGTCGTTTGGCTGCATGAGGCGAGCGCGCCGAGCAGCAGAAGTGCCACGGGAAGGCCGCGAGGTCTCATGCCGACGCCGCCGGCCGCCTGGCACCGCTCATGATCGAGATGCTCGCACGATCCACGAAGCCCGGCAAGGGCGGCGTCACGCCACTCAGATAGCGCGGCTGCTACGCGCGACGCCACGTGGACACCGTTGAGGGCGGACGCTGGCCATAGTTGGCGATAACACGCGGACGGAACCGTCCGGAAGTCCGGCCTCGCCCGACCATCTGCGTCACGCGGCGGACCTCACCTGACCGGTCTGGTAGACCGCACCGCTCTTGTTCACAGTCCGACACACGCCGTCAAGGCGATCCGGTCCCATTAGTGCCCGCCAGCCACCGTTGACGGCGCACTCGGTCCCACTTTCTGCTCACGCAGGCCCCGAATACGGGGATGGCCGCGAGCCATCCCTGCACTTACCGCGTCTGACACGATCGGCGCGGTGACGGGCGGCTACATGCGGCTCAGCAGGTCAGCCTTCTTCGCCGCGAACTCGTCGGCCGAAACCAGACCACCGTCGCGCAGGTCGGCGAGTTGCTTCAGTTTCGCCGGAATGTCCTCAGCCGGAGCTGCTACGGCCGCAGTTGCCATCGCGGCGACGGGACCATCACTGCGAACCCAATGCACCATCGACATCAGGTTGTTGCGGAGTTCCTTCCCGTTTTTCGCTGCAGGGATGCCTTCTACGGTGGAAGAGGCAGTTTGAATCGCGATGGTGGCGTGACCAACCACCGGGTTGCGGTACAGGACGTCGCGAACGTCTTTCAGGTAACACGTCTCGGCGTGTCGCGTCATCCGGCTGTTGTCAACGGTCGAAAACTGACCCCTTTTTGATGATTGAAATTTG
>JRHI01001880.1_pt1 | contig 16069 bp, 16 predicted proteins | sample 215371 | NCBI WGS metagenome assembly JRHI01 (sample SAMN02929681, study PRJNA255918) | sediment metagenome | biome: cave system; feature: Ice Cave; material: Sediment; isolation source: sediment from deep within a dark volcanic ice cave with no known source of... ...
CGAGGCGAGGCGAGCCACTAGTCCGTCGTTTCGCCGTAGGTGATCAGCGCCGCGACCGCATGACCGGCGAGGCGCTCGCGACCGCCGAGGAAGGCCAGCTCGATCAGGAAGCTCGTCCCGACCACCGTCCCGCCGAGCCGCTCGACCAGCTCGCACAGCGCGTGTGCCGTCCCGCCGGTGGCGAGTAGATCGTCGTGCACGAGCACCCGTCGACCCGCCAGCGGCGGATCGACGTGGAGCTCGAGCGTCGCCCGCGCGTACTCGAGCTCGAAGGTCGCGCTGATCGTCTGATCCGGCAGACGCCCGGGCTTGCGCGCCGGGATGAACCCAGCGCCAAGGCGCACCGCCAGCGCCGGACCGAGGAGGAAGCCGCGGGCCTCGGCCCCCACGACCAGGTCGACGTCGAGGCCGGCCGCCGTTTGCGCCAGACCGTCGACGGCGGCCGCGAGCGCGCCGGCATCGGCCAGCAGCGGCGTGATGTCCCTGAAGAGGATCCCCGCCTTGGGGAAGTCCGGGATGTCGCGGATGCAGCTCCGCAGCTGCGCCGTCACCCGGCTACTTCGCGATCTTGCGCAGATCGCGGATCAGCAGCAGGTGCTTCAGGTGAGTCGCGACGACCGCCAGGTTCTCCAGCGCCTCGACCGCCTCCTTGCGCCGCTGGGGGTTGCGCGAGCGCAGGGCCGGCTCGAGGATCTGCTGCAGCAGGCTCGCCTCGCGGTCGGCGGACGACCGGAAGACCCTCAAGTTGCGCCCCCCCACCCCGTAGCGGGCGAGTTCGGTCACCGCGCGGATGATCTCCCGCTCGGTATCGTCGAAGCACTTCACCCCGTCGCGCTGCTCGCCCTTGACGACGCCGTAATCCTCGAGCTCGCGGATCAGCTTCGGGTCGGCGTGGGTCTCCTCGATCACGTCGTCGAGCGTGTAGAACGCCGCTGCCTCGGTCACGCTGACCGTCGGGCGCCAGCGCCGACGCGACTCGTGCGCCAACGCCGTGGACCCACTCGCCCCGACCGGCCCACCTGGCGGCGCCGGCAAGACCTCCGGCTCGTTCGCCCCGCCCGCGGCCAGCTCCTGGCGGATCACCCGAAGCGGGAGGAACTCGTCTCGCTGGAGGCGCAGGATCGTCCGCAGTCGCGCGACGTCGCTCTGGCTGTAAAGACGGTAGCCGCCCGGCGTGCGGCGCGGCGTCAGCAGCTTCTGATCCTCGAGGTAGCGGATCTTCGAGATCGAGATGTCCGGAAACTCCTGCGTCAGCCCCTTGCAGACGGCGCCGATCGTGATCGACCGAGGTGTCGGTCGCGGCGGCTCTGGCAGCTCGATGTCCGGCACCGAGGTCATCGCGTGCGGTACGTCAGCTTGTACTTGCCGATCTGGAGCTCGTCGCCCTCCGCGAGTCGCTGCGAGTCGATCCGCGTGCGATTGACGTAGGTCCCGTTGAGCGAGCCGCAGTCGTCGAGGTACCACTCGTTTGCCCGCTGAATCAGGAGCGCGTGGTCGCGGGAGACGGTCACGTCGTCGAGGAACACGTCGGCGTCCGGCCGGCGTCCGATCGTCATCCGCTCGCCGACCAGCTCGAAGCTCTCCCCCGCCCGCCCGCCGCCGGCCCGGATCACGAGCACCGCGCCCTGGGCGACGACCTCCTCGAGGTCGATCGGGATGAACTCCCCCGTCTCGCCGATCCGATAGTTCGCCGTCGGCGGATCGCCCGCGGCGTCGTGCGACGCGACGTGAGCGCCGCATTTCTGGCAGAAGTTGGCGCCCTCGTCGTTGACGAAGCCGCATTCCGTGCAGTGCAGAGCCACGCGCCGCCCCGCCTTCGTTTCCCGCTCCCGCGCCTAGGCGCCGTCGGGCGTCGGGCCACCGCCGCCGGCACCCCGGCCGGCGAGGATGTCGCTCAGGCGCTGCACGTCGTCGCCGCTGATGATCGCCCCCCCGCCCTCGTGCTTCTTGCGCAGGCGATTGACCAGCTCCGCCCTGAGGATGTCGATCTTGCCGTGCAGGATGCGCCGGCGGTAGGAGATCTCAAGCTCCTCCTCACTGAGTTGGGCGATCACGTCCTTGAGCTCCGGATCTGTCAACGAACCGAGGTCGGGAAAGGTGTCCATGGGTGGTTCCTCCAAGCGGATGCGGGCCGGCGGGGGTATGTGCCGGCCCACCATAGGGTCAAGCTGAACTTGAGGCTACACTAGCTTCGCCGGCGGCGCGCTGCGGCGGGCCTCAACCTGGCGCAGACCATCGCGGAAGTAGAGGCCGGTCGCGACCCAGCCGAGTGCCAGACCGGCGTAGAGAAAGCCCTCGCCGACCGCACGGGCACCGGTCATCGCGAGGAAGACGCCGAGCATCGTCGGGCCCACGGCGATCCGACCCGGCCAGTTGATCCGCAGCTCGAGCCCCTTCTTCACCCAGACGGGCCCGACCGCCAGCATCAGGAGCTCGCGGCCGAGAAGCACGGCGATGGCCCAGTCGGGCAGAAGCCCGAACGACAGGCACACGACGACGCCGCTGACCACCAGGGCCCGGTCGATCAAAGGATCGAGCAGGGCACCCAGGCGGCTGTACTGGCCTGTGATGCGGGCGGCGATCCCGTCCGCGTAGTCGCTGATCCCGGCGATGAAGTACAGCGTCGCGGCGAGCGCGTCGATCCCGTCGGAGGAGCTGTACTCGAGCACCAGAAAGACCGGGATCAGCGCGGCCCGCACATAGCCGATCGCGTTGGGGATCGTCCACGGCTGCCACGGCGCGCCGGGGAGCGTCGCCTGCGGGGGCGGGCCCGAGCGGTCGATTCCGAAGAGCCGCTTCTTGTTCAGGGAGCGCTCAGCCATAGCCCCTCCACGGCGCTCACGGCGGCCGCCTGCGGGGTCGCCGCGACCCCCCGCAGCGACTCGCGCCCACGCCTACGCTGAACCTCGATCTCTCCGGTCTCCAGCGTCCGGCGCCCGACCGTCAGGCGCAGCGGCGCGCCGAGCAGCTCGGCGTCGGCGAACTTCTGGCCCGGCCCGATCTCACGGTCGTCGTACAGCACGTCGAGGCCGGCGGCCTGCAGGCTGGCGTAGAGGCCGTCGGCCAGGTCGCGCTCCGCCGTGCCCGGCTTGCCGATCACAACCAGGTGGACGCCGAACGGGGCGATCGCCCGCGGCCACGAGATGCCCTGCTCGTCGGCGAACTGCTCGACCGCGGCCGCCGCGATCCGCGCCGGACCCAAGCCGTAGGAGCCCATCCAGACGAGCTGCTCCTTGCCCTGCTCGTCGAGGAACGTGGCCCCGAGCGGCTTTGAGTAGCGCGTCCCGAGCTTGAAGATGTTTCCGACCTCGATTGCCCGCTCGATCGCGATCGGGTGCCCGGCCACGAGGTCGCCCGGCTCGACCGAGCGGACGTCGGCCGTCACGCAGGCGAAGTCCCGTCCCGGCTCGACGCCGCGCAGGTGGGTGTCGGGACTGTTCGCGCCCGTGACGTAGCCGCCCGGGGCGACGCCTGCGTCAAGCAGGATCGGGATGTCATGCGCCCCGACCGGCCCGATGAAGCCCGGCGGACCAAGCCGCTCGGTAATCTCCTGCTCGCCCGCCGCCCGCCACTCCTCGCCCAACGAGTTGGTCAACTTGATCTCGTTGACGCGGTGGTCGCCACGCACCATGACCAGGATCAGGCCCCGCTTCAAGCCCACGACCGGGAATGCCTTCAGCAGGGCTCCGGCCGGCAGACCCAGCGCGCCGGCGACCTCGGACACGGTCCGCAGCCCCGGGGTCGCGACCGCCTGCGGCTCCCCGAGCCGCTTCGGGAGCTCGACTGGCTTCGGCTCGGCTGTCGCGACCTCGACGTTCGCCGCGTAGCCGGGTGCCAGGGCGATCTCGTTCTCACCGGCCGGGCACGGCGCCATGAACTCGTGCGCCCCGCTCCCGCCCATCATCCCGACGTCGGACTCGACCGAGTACCAGCGTAGGCCGCTGCGCTCGAGGATCCGCGCGTAGGCGCCCATGTGCTTCGCGTAGCTCTCGTCCAGCCCGGCCGCGTCGCGGTCGAAGGTGTAGGAATCCTTCATGATGAACTCGCGGGTGCGCAGCACGCCCGCCCGCGGACGGGGCTCGTCGCGCTCCTTGACTTGGAAGTGGTAAAGGATCAGCGGCAGGTCGCGGTAGGAGCGCACGAGCTGGGCAACGTGCGACGTGACGACCTCCTCATGCGTCATCGCCAGCACGAGCTCGGCGCCCCGGCGGTCGTGCAGCTTGAACAGCTCGTCGATGCCGATCCGCCCGGTGCGCTTCCAGAGCTCGGCCGGCTGAAGCACCGGCATCAGCATCTCCTGCGCACCGATCGCGTCGAGCTCGTCGCGGATCAGCTCGACGACCCGTCGGTGGACCCGCCATCCGGCCGGCAGCCACGTCCAGAGGCCTGCGCCGACCTGGCGGATCAGGCCGGCTCGGACCATCAGCTTGTGCGACAGCGCCTCGGCGTCGGTCGGGTCCCGCTTCTCGGTCGGCAGGAGGTAACCGCCTAGGCGTGTCATCTGCCTGCAAGCCTAGTGGAGCGCTGGAGCGCAACGATTGTGCAGTGTGTGACGCTCGCCCGCCGGATGCTGGTCGCGGACGGCTGCCGGGTAACCTGGACGGGCGCCAAGCCCCGACTTGCAAGGAGACCACATGCCCTTCACAGTGCCGCCGCTGCCCTACGCCTACGACGCGCTCGAGCCGCACATCGACGCGCGGACGATGGAGATCCACCACGACAAGCATCACCAGGCATACGTCGACAAGGTCAACGACGCGATCGCCGGGACCGATCTCGACGGCAAGCCGATCGAGGAGATCCTCGGCGCGCTCGACCAGGTCCCCGACGACAAGCGCGGCCCGGTGCGCAACAACGGCGGCGGCCACTACAACCACGGCCTGTTCTGGGAGAGCATGAGCCCCGACGGCGGCGGCGAGCCGGATGGCGAGCTGAAGGCCGCGATCGACGCGGCGTTCGGATCCTTCGGTGACTTCCAGGCCAAGGTCAAGGCCGCCGGGATCGGGCAGTTCGGCTCCGGCTGGGCCTGGCTGATCCACGACGGCTCGGGCCTCGCCGTCGTCTCGACGGCGAACCAGGACAACCCGATCTCGAGCGGTCAGGCGCCGTTGCTCGGCGTCGACGTCTGGGAGCACGCCTACTACCTCAATTACCAAAACCGCCGCCCCGACTACCTCGACGCCTGGTGGAACACGGTCAACTGGGCAGTTGTCTCCAAGCGCCTGGCCAGCCTCAGCTGAAGCCGGGGCGCGGAGGGCGGGGCGTGCGCGATCCGGCCGAGCCGCCGGCAGTAGCTGGATCGCGCAGCTCGCAGATCCGCTACTTTCGCACGACTGACCCGTTTCTAGGGGGAGGACGCTCACGGGCACCGAGGCTCACGGGCGTCCTCCCTTCTCTGTCACGCGACGCCCCGAGGTCCATGACCCGCACAAGACTGCTCTCGCTACTGCTCGCGCTCGCCGCGACCGCGCCGCTGGGCATCATCCGCGCCGCGCCGGCGCTCGCCAACCCATCACAGGTCTCCGTGATGATGGACGACGACCAGCTCGTCAACGGGAGCGACAAGAGGCGCGACAAGGCGCTCGTCCAGATGAAGGCGATGGGCGTCCAGTACGTCCGTGCGACAGTGCTCTGGAGCGTCGTGGCCCACGGCACGAAGTCCAGCCATTTCGACGCGAAGAACCCGGCGGCCTACCCGCTGCACAACTGGGACCGCTTTGACAACCTCGTCCGCTCGGCCCAGGCCCTCGGCATCGGGGTTTACTTCGACGTCACCGGCCCCGGCCCGCGCTGGGCGCACGCCAAGGCGCCGCCGAGCCAGCACAAGAGCCAGGCGACCTGGATGCCCAACCCAGCGCAGTTCTACAAGTTCGTCTACGCGGTCGGCAGGCGCTACTCCGGCGTCTACCGCAAGGAGCTGCCCAAAGATCGCAAGGTGCTCCCGCGAGTCAGCTTCTGGTCGATCTGGAACGAGCCCAACCAGGGTGGCTGGCTGACACCGCAGTCCTACCGCAGCCCGACGCTCGGCAGCGTCATCCCCTACGCCCCGATGCTCTACCGGCGCCTCTACATGCAGGGCCGCGCCGCCCTCGCCGCCACCACGCACGACAAAGACCTGATCGCGATCGGCGAGACCTCGCCGACCGGGCGCGGGGCGCCGAGCAGCCGCAACCCGCTCGCGCCGAAGCTCTTCATCCGTGAGCTGCTCTGCGTCGACCCGCACGGAGTTCCCTACACCGGCGCCGCCGCCAGCGCGCGCAACTGCTCGGACTTCGACAAGTTCGGGCCGCTCAAGGCCGCCGCCTGGTCCCATCACCCGTACACGCGGAGGGACCCGCCGACCGCCCAGCCGACACCCGGCAGCGACGCGATCACGATCGCCAACCTGCCCGACCTGACGGCGCTGCTCGACCAGCTCACGGTGACCACCGGCCACATCACGCCGGCGCTGTCGGTGCTCGCCTCGGAGTTCGGCTACGAGACGAACCCGCCCGACCGCTTCGCCGGCGTCACGTTCGCCCAGCAGGCCAGGTGGATCAACGAGGGCGACTTCCTCGCCTACTCCAACCCCCGCGTGATCGGGATGACCCAGTTCCTGCTGGTCGACGCCGGCCCCGACACGAGGCACCCGAAGCGATCCAAGGCCTACTACCAGACATACCAGTCGGGCCTGCTCAACCTCGCCGGCCATCGCAAGCCGGCGTACGCCGCCTACACGCTCCCGCTGGTTCTCTTCCCCGCCGGCAAGGACCCTGACACCGGGGCGGCGCTGACCGGCTTCTGGGGCAACCTGCGGTTCCGCCCGCACAGCTTCACCGACCTACCCGTGCCCGACCAGGTCCAGATCGAGTTCCAGGCGCCCGGGACCACGACCTGGGCACCGCTCGGAGGACAGACGGCCGTCAGGAATGGCCAGGGTTTCTTCACCGGGACGGTCCCGAATCCCGGACCGGGGTTGATCCGGGCGTCCTGGCGCGCTCATGTCCCGCCTTTCCTGGCCATGAGCCGCTCCGAAGCCGTGCCCGCCGACGGAACGCCGTTCGCGCTCGCACCGTAGGCCGGTCGCGTCGTGGCTGGCCGGGCCGTGACCGCCGCCCGGCGTGTCGTGTTCCTGCCGGGGGCGTCGGGAGACGCTGATTTCTGGCGGCCGGTCGCCGAGCGGCTGCCCCCTGACTGGGAGAAGGTCCGGCTCGACTGGCCGGGCGCAGGCGTTCAGCCGCACGATCCGTGGATCCGCGGCTACGACGATCTGCTCGCCCGCGCCGTCGACGCACTCGGGCCGACAGGCGATGTGGTCGCCCAGTCGATGGGCGGCATGATCGCGATGCGACTCGCTCTGCGCCATCCACAACGCGTCCGCCGGCTCGTCCTGGTCGCGACCTCCGGCGGCTTCGACGCCGCGCGTGACGACGGGCAGGACTGGCGCGTCGAGTACGCGCAGGCCTACCCGGACGCTGCTGGGTGGATCTCGGCCGGTCCGGGTCCGGACGACACGGCGGCGATCGGAGCCATCACGACTCCCACGCTCCTCCTCTGGGGCGACCGCGACCCGATCAGCCCGATCTCGGCCGGGGTTCGTCTCGCGGCGCTGCTCCCCGACACCAGGCTTGAGGTCATCACCCGTGGGACGCACAGCTTCGCCTTCGACCGGGCGGACGTCGTGGCGCCGCTGATCGCGGCCCATCTCGGAGCGTGAGGAACAGCGAAGGTCGGCCCCGTGAGGATGCATGGCGCTGACGCACCTGCTCGACACGAGCGTCCTCACCCGCTTGAGTACGCCGGACGTAAGAGCGGTGATCGAGCCGGGAGCCGAGCGCGCCAGGTTCGCACGTGCGGGAATCAGCGACCTCGAAATTGGGTATTCGACCCGCGACGAGTCCGAAAAAATGGGATCAGCTCCTCATGGCCCTGGAGATCTTCGAGCTGGTGGAGACGACTGCTGACCATCTGCGCCGAGCTCGACGCGTGCAGCGTCTGCTCGCCTCCAAGCATCAGCGGGGACGCAAGCTCCCCGACTTGCTGATCGCGGCGGCCGCCGAGTCCCGCGGCGTCGCCGTCCTCCATTACGACACCGACTTCGATCGGATCGCGGCCGTCACCGGCCAATCCTGCGAATGGATTGTGCCCGCGGGCTCCATCGACTAGCGGAGCGTCGACTTGCTGCTCTCGTCAGCCGTCGTGCGAGCCTCATGGCTCGGGCAAGAATTAGTGCTCTCTAAGCCCGACTGAACCGGCGACCGGCGACCGGCGACTGGGCCTCGTCGAGGACCACTCGATCCAGGACCGCGAGCAGCTCCGCGTCGGCCTGCTCGTCGTCAGCCGCGGCCTGCTCCATCGCGGCGAGGCGCTCCGGCGTCAGCTCGTCCGCGTTCTCGGCCTCGACCGCGGCCAACCACTTCGCCCCGTCAGCGGCTTCGCGCGCGTCGACGGCGATCGTGTTCGACGCGACGTACTTGTCGATCTCGACGAACAGGGCGTCTACGAGCTGCTCGGTCGGCACCTTCCGCAGCGCCTTGCCGCGGGAGAAGATCAGGCCCTCGTTCTTGGCACCGGTGATCCCGAAGTCGGCGTGGGATGCCTCGCCGATCCCGTTGACCGCGCAGCCGAGCACGGCCACCTCGATCGGGTCGGCGTAGCTCTCGAGGCGGCGCTCGATCTCGGCCACCACGGTGTCCATGTCGAACTGGAGGCGCCCGCAGGTCGGGCAGGCGATCAGCACCGGTCCGCGCTCGCGAAGCTTCAGCGCCTTGAGGATCTCCCAGGCGACCTTGACCTCCTCCTCAGCGTGAAACGTCGAGAGGCTGATGCGGATCGTGTCGCCGATGCCGTCGGCCAGCAGCGTGCCGAGACCGACCGCCGACTTCAGCGACCCCGACCACTTCGTCCCGGCTTCGGTGATCCCGAGATGCAGTGGATAGCCGATCCGCTCGCTGAGCAGCCGGTTCGAGGCGATCGTGTTGGGGACGTTGGTCGACTTGATCGAGACCTTGAAGTCCTCGAAGCGCAGCCGCTCCATCAACTCGACGAACTCGAGGGCGGCGGCGACCAGCGCGTCCACCGGGTGCTCGCGCTCGAGCTCGTGGAGGTGCTTGGGCAGCGAGCCTGAGTTGACCCCGATCCGCATCGGCGTGCCGGCGGCCCGGGCTCTGTCGACGACCTCGGCGACCTTGTCGGGGCCGCCGATGTTGCCCGGGTTGAGGCGGATGCAGTGGGCGCCGGCGTCGATCGCCTTGAGCGCGAGCGTGTGGTTGAAGTGGATGTCGGCGATCACCGGGATCGGCGAGTCGCGCACGATCGTCCGCAGCGCGTCAATGTCCTTCTCCCGGGGGACGGCGACCCGGACGATGTCGGCCCCTGCTTCGGCCACCCGCCGGATCTGGTCCATCGTCGCGGCGAGGTTCGCCGTCTCCGTCTTGGTCATGGTCTGCACGACGACGGGAGCGCCGCCGCCGATCAGCACGCCGCCGACGTTGATCTGACGCGTGGAGGCCATCCCTGCATTGTAGGGCGGCGCTCCAGCTACCCTGGCGGGCATGGCCCGGCTGCGCGTCTACGACACCGCCCGCGGCCCCCTGCCGCGCCTCGCCGAACCGTTCGCACTGCGCGCACGGGAGCGCCGCCACGCCGACTTCCTCGCCCTCAGCGGCGTCGATCGCACGATGCGGATCCTCGACGTCGGCTGCGGCAGCGCAGGCCTTCCGGCACGTGCCCCCGAGCTCGACGTCACCGGGGTCGACCTGGCCGAGCGCCCCGGCTACGGTGCCAATCTCGTCGTCGCCGACGCGACCGACCGCCTGCCGTTCGCCGACGGCGAGTTCGACCTTGTCTACTGCAACAGCGTGATCGAGCACATCCCCCCCGCGCTGCGCGGGCGGTTCGCCGCCGAGTGCCGGCGCGTCGCCCACGGCTGGTATGTCCAGACCCCGGCCGCGTCGTTCCCGCTCGAGCCTCACTCGCTGCTCCCCGGCGCCCATTGGCTGCCGCCGCGGCCGCGCCGGGTGTACTGGCGGCTGGGCGCAGCCGGCCATTGGGACGACGTGGATCTGCTCGGCCGTCGCGAGCTCGAGTCGCTGTTCGGACCGGCCGTACCCGAGCGCTTCGGCCCGCTGACGAAGAGCTGGATCAGCGTTCGGCCCGTGCCCGGGGCATCCAGTCGGGTGCCGGCCTCGTAGAAGGCGGTATGAGCGCATTAAGCGTCGGCGACCCAGCACCGGACTTCACCCTCGAGGGCACGGAGGGAACCTTCACGCTGAGCGAGCACCGCGGCGAGCGCGTCGTGCTCCTGTTCTACCCTGGTGACGACACGAGCGTCTGTACGAAGCAGTTCTGCTCCTACCGGGACGCGGCCGACGAGATCGCGCAGATCGACGCGACCTTCGTCGGGATCTCGACGAAGGACACCGCCTCGAAGCTCGCCTTCAAGGCCAAGCACGGCCTGACGACAGAGCTCCTGGCCGACCCCGACGCCGCGGTCGCGACAGCCTACGGGGTCTACGCGAAGCGCTTCAAGATGTCAAAGCGGACGGTCTTCATCATCGACGAGGCCGGCATCGTCGCCTACAGGCACGCGAACTTCGTCTCGCTCTCCTATGACACCGCCGCCGATCTGAACGCCGCGCTGGCGAAGCTTCCGGCGCGGACCGCCGCGCCCTAAGGCTGCCGGCCCGGACCGGGCCGCCCGGCCGAGCGGAACCGGGGGCCGGTCCTCCATGCCGGCCCCCGGCTCGCAAGTACCTCGCAGCCCAGCCGCGTTCAGTCGCCGCCGCCGTCCACCGATGTGTCGATCGGTCCAGCGAGCTTGAGCAGGTCGCCCATCTTGAACCCGCTACCCGGATCGAACGTCGGATCGGCGTTCCAGTAGGACTTATCGTCCGCCGCGATCAAGCCGAGGATCACCTCTGCGACGATCCGCCCGGCCACGGGTCCGAGGCGCTGGCTGTTGCCGGCGATCTCCGCCTCGCGCAGGCAGTAGAACCAAAGCGGCGCCTCGCCCTTCCAGCCCGAGTTCGAGAGGCCGAACTTGCCGGTCGGGTCTAGCTGGCGGTTCGTGTAGTACGGAAGGTTCATCGCCTTGGCCACCGCTTGGCCCGATGCCAGGCCGGCGAGCTTGCAGCGCCGCAGGTTCCGGGCCCCAAGGGCGCGGATCAGGTCGGAGCCGACGACCGAGCTCGGCAGGTCGTGCAGCGGCCGCGCCACCTGGGTGTCGATCGCCCGGGCGAAGTTACGGTCACCCGGAGCGGCGAGACCTGGAATCTCGAAGAACTTGTTCCAATCGATGAGTGCCTTGTCGTAGAGCGGCTGGGAGCCGCGAAGGTCCTGCGCGATCGGACCGGTCTCGAGGTCGAAGATCGGCAGGTGACTGCCACCTCCGCTGTGCATCCGGTAGTCCGGCCGGATGCCACTGTGACCCCACCGATAGGCGGCCACGGCGAACTCGACAGGCATGTACGGAATCGTCCCAGCAGCCGGAAGGTAGAACTTGTTCCTCGTGGTGAGCTTTCCGGTCGACGTCTTGGCGACGAGGCTGTCGACCATCGACTGCCCGACGACATGCGGCAGGAAGTCGTGCACGATGACCCACTGGAATAGGAACTGCGCCTTGGTGCGCGCCGCGCCGCTGCGGGTGACCGGATCGAAGCTCAGGCCCGCATCGACAAACGCGTTGTGCATTTTGATGAACGCCTGCTGCATCTGGTTGATGATCAGGTTCTCGTCATTGCGCGGGTCACCGGTGAACGCGTGATCGGTGTCATCACGTGGGAGGTCCATGATGCCGAGCCGGTTGGGGCGCAGCAGCAGGTGACGACCGTCGGTAGCGTAGAGTTGCGCGCGCATGTTGTCGGTCGTCTCGCCGTAGACCGCCGCGAGATCGAACTTCGGGGTGTCGAAATTATCGACAAGGCCCGTGTTGGCGACTGCCGGATCGCTGCCGTTGCCGTCACGCGTGATGTCATGGTCGATGAACTGACCGAGGTAGATGAAGCCGGAAGGCATGGTGGGGTTGTCCGGGCTGCTGCCACTTCCACCGGACTCGGTCATCGCCTCGGCAAGGCCATCGAGCAGCGCGTCGGAAGGAGCGAAAGAACCGGCATTCGGGAACATCCGGCCGAACTTACCGCCGGGGGCACCGATCTGCGCGATGTGCGCCTGAGTCAGCTTGCTCCCGTGTGTCCCGCGCGGTGCCACGACGCCGCCGCCCGCGGACGGAGCAGCAGTGCCACCGGTCTTGCCAGACGTCTTGGCAAGTGCCGTCTCTCCCCCGACGAGCAGTGGACTTGCCGCGATCAGTGCCCCGCCGGCGAGAACTCCGCGGCGGGACATGCCGCCGCCGCTGAACGGGCACTCGGCGGCGTTTGTGTCCAGCTCAGGTGTGTCAGTGGTCGAGCGCTTGCGCATCAGAATGCTCCTCAAGTGTCGCGTTGCCATTGCTTACATCAGAAACAGCCGCGGCGCCCTAAAGAGACGGCATCAACGGCCCCAACCCTCATGACTTTCAACTCCACACAGAAAGCCAAGACGCGTGACCGAGCGCAAGGTTGCATTATTCTCGTCAGCCGTCGGTGCGCCGGCGAAACACGCGCCGGCTGCGGGGCGTCGGCGACGCTCCGCAGGCGGGCCGTTTGCGCAAAGAACGCCGCCTTGATCCGCCTCCACCCGCGCGGGCGCGACCGTCTCCGGGCCGCATCCGGCCCGCCGCGCCGAACCGCGCCGCACCGCCCGGGCGCGACCCGACCGACTTCAGCGGCGCCGCGTCGGCGGCGCCCGCCAACCGCTCAGCTGTACATGCCCTCGATCAGCTCGGCGTATTTCTCGCCGATCGGCTTGCGCTTGAGCTTCATCGTCGGTGTCAGCTCGTCGCCGCCGGGCAGCCAGTCGCCGGGGACGATCGTGAACTTCTTGATCTGCTCGACGCGGGACAGCGTCGTGTTAGCCTGATCGACGGCCTCCGCAACAGCCGCGACCACGTCCGGCTCGGCCGCCATCTGTTCGAGCGTCGCGCCCTCGACGCCGTGCCGGGCGGCCCAGGCGGGGGCGAAGTCGGCGTCCAGCACGAGCAGCGCCGTGTTGTAGCGGCGTCCGTCGCCGATCGCGCAGGCCCAGCCGATCAGCGGGCTCGAAGCCTTCAGCGCGGACTCGATGTTAGCCGGCGACATGTTCTTGCCGGACGCGTTGATGATCAGCTCCTTCTTGCGGTCGATGATCGTCAGGTAGCCGTCCGCGTCGAGGCGGCCGACGTCGCCGGTGTGCAGCCACCCGTCCGCGTCGATCGTCTGCGCCGTTTCCTCCGGGCGGTTGCGGTAGCCGGCCATCACGACCTCACCGCGCATCAGGACCTCGTCGTCGGGCGCGAGCGCGATCTCGACGCCGTCCAACGGCAGCCCGACACTGCCGATCTTGACTTTGCCGATCGGGTTGACGGTGCCGACACCGCACGTCTCAGACATCCCCCACAGCTCGGCGACCGGAAGCCCGATCGCGTGGAAGAACTCGAGCACCGCCACAGCCGTCGGCGCGGCGCCGACGTTGATCGACGCGACCTGGTCGAGTCCGAGCATCGCCCGCCAGCCGGCGAAGACCTCGCCGTCGGCGACGGCGACGCGCGCCGCGAGCTCCTCGGGCACCGGCTCGCCGTGCTGGCGCAGCCGGACTGCCTCGAGCGCGCCGTCGAGCGCCGCTTGCGTCGCGGCCCGCTGCTCCGGCTCCTGCCCGGCGATCATCGTCTCGAGCCCCGACTTCAGCTTCTCCCAGATCCGCGGCACCGCGAAGAACCAGAACGGCCGGACCTCGGGGAGGTAGGAGAGCACCATCCGCGGATCCGGGCAGCACGTGATCTGGCAGCCCATGACGAGCGGCAGGTAGTGGTGGGCGACCCGTTCGGCGACGTGGGCGGCCGGGAGCCAGGAGATCACGCGCGAGCCCTCGGGAAACTTGACCTGGCGGTGCGCGGCGTTGCACGCGGCGATCAGGTTGCGGTGGGTCAGCTCGACACCCTTCGGCTGCCCGGTCGTGCCCGACGTGTAGATCAGCGTCAGGAGATCCTCGGGCCCGACAGCACGGGCGGCCCCAGCGCCGTCGAAGTCGGGGTTCGCGCCCTCGACGTCGACGAGGCGGAGGACTCCGGCGGCCGTCGGAGCGTCGTTCGCGGGGTCAACGTCGTCGACGACGATCACGTGGTCAACGCCCGTCGCCTCCTTGCGGGCCTCGAGCAGCTGCGGCAGGTACTGCTGCTCGGCGATCACCACACGCGCGCCGGCGTCCATGATCACGTACGCGATCTGTGAGGCCGTGTATGTCTGGTAGATCGAGAAGGGAACGGCGCCGAGCGTCATCGCGGCCGCGTCGCAGACGTGGAACTCCGGGCGGTTCGAGAGCATCAGCGCCACGCTGTCCCCGCGGCCGACGCCGAGCCCGGCGAGCCCGCCGGCAAGCGCGTCGGAGCGCTCGAGCAACGCCCCCCAGGTGATCGTCTGCTCGTCCGCCTTGGTCCGGATCGCCACCTCATCGGCGTAGCGCGCGGCCGTCGCGCGGAACGCCTCGGTCAACGTCGCCGCCTCGGTGCCCAGCGAGCGTTCATTGCTCTGCATCGTTTCGTCCCTCTCCCGCGCGATTGTCCGGCCGAAGGGCCCACGCCTAACGCTAGTTGAATCCGGGACCCGTCAGCCGGCTGATGTCGTTGCTGATCCCGTTGAAGACAAGGAAGACGAGCAGCAGGACGCCGACGGAGCTGTAGCGAGCCATCGCCGAGACCGAGACCCGCCGACCGCGAACCTTCTCGGCGACCGACCAGAGGATGTGGCCGCCGTCGAGCGGCAGGAACGGCAGCAGGTTGACGATCGCCAGCGCAAGCGAGATGAACCCGAGCAGCACGAAGGCCCGCGCGGCGTCGAACGCGAACGCTTGGTGGGTCACCGTCGTCAGGCCGACGATGCTCGTGATCTGGTGGCGCGCAGCCGGACTGTAGATGGCGTGGACGATCCCGGTCAGCGTCTGGCTTGTGATGCTCCACATCCGGTCGAGGCTGATCCCGGCGGCGTCGACCGGGCCGATCGACGGCACGGCGTCGCCGAACGCGAAGCCGACGCGCATCCGCAGCAGCTTCGCGTCGTAGCGCGGCGTCAGCGCGAAGGTCAGCTGCTGAGCGGCCCGCATGACGGTGATCCGAGCGGGGGTGGCCGCAAGGCATCCGCCTACCGGCTTGCCGGAGCACGCGTGGCTCGCGATCTGATCCGAGAGCCGTGCGAGCGACCCGCCAACGCCGTCGACGGAGACGATCGAATCTCCCGGCGCGAGGATACCGGTCGCGGCCTGGCCGCGGTCGACGAGGGCGATCTTCGTACTCGGGACGACGGTGTTGAGCGAGACGGCCGCGCCGTGGCTGCCCGAGATGATCAACACCCAGAAGATCAGGAAGGCGACGACCACGTTGACGAGCGGCCCGGCCAGGATCACGGCGATCCGCTTCCATGGAGCCTGGAGGTAATAGGCGCGCTGGCGGATGCTCGGATCCATCGCCTCGAGCTCCAGCGGATTCATCCCGCTGATCTTCACGTAGCCCCCGAGGGGCACCGCGCCGATGCCGTACTCGGTCTCCCCGCGGCGGACCTTGAAGAGCAGCGGCGGGAAGAAGAGCGCGAAGCGCTCGACGCGCATGCCGACAGCCTTTGCGACCGCGAAGTGGCCGAGCTCGTGGAGGATGATCAGGGCGGCAAAACCGGCCAGCGCAAGAAACCAGGACACACCCGGAGTCTGGCAGGCCGCGATTAAGCCTCGATCAGCACCGCGATCCGCGCGCTCGCGGTCTCGCGAGCGAGTCGATCCACCTCGAACAGCGTCTCGAACGCCCGGACCGGTTGCGAGCCAAGTTGCTCGAGCGTGGCGGCGATGACCTCGGGTATCGCCGTGAAGCCGATCCTTCCACCGAGGAACGCATGGACGGCGACCTCGTTGGACGCGTTGAGGACGCACGGCGCCGTGCCGCCGGCCACGGCCGCCGCGCGCGCCAGGCGCAGGCACGGAAAGGCGTCGACGTCGACCGGCTCGAACGTCAGGCTCCCGATTGCCGCGAGGT
>JRHI01001881.1_pt1 | contig 16069 bp, 13 predicted proteins | sample 215371 | NCBI WGS metagenome assembly JRHI01 (sample SAMN02929681, study PRJNA255918) | sediment metagenome | biome: cave system; feature: Ice Cave; material: Sediment; isolation source: sediment from deep within a dark volcanic ice cave with no known source of... ...
AGAGGATACTGTACATGCGCCCTCATTTGGAACAGCCTCTTAGGAAAAGCCTAGGCCGGAAAGGTCAGCCCTTTGAAGGTGTCACTTTGAAACCCCCCGACGCTTGGCCAAGATCCGCGCCGTTGCAACATGAGTGACGCGCCGATTCCGCTGGCGTCGCGGCTTTGGTTTCTTTGGACCACAGGGATGCTTCGTCAACTTTGACAAATCGACTTTACGGCCCAACTCCTTGGGGACGCCTGCCAGCTGCGCAGGGGTCATGGTTGCGAACACGTTCCAATGCTTCTCCGGGATCCCTATCATCATGCCTCGGTACGTGCCGGCGATCTCATCGGCCAGATAATACGTCGACAGGACCTCCTCAATCTTCTCCACACCGTGCGCCGCACGCAGCGCTGCTTTCACCACCGACAAAACATTGAAGGCCAATAGCGCGACGCACAAGCCAAACAAGGCAGGGCAAACGCATCTAAATCTCAACAAAAAGCCCGAGCAGCTTTTCGCGAATGCCATCGTTCCAAGCGGCCTGGAGCCGCTTCTTCTCGATACCCCCGGAGATCGACTCGTTGCGCTGGAGCAGCGACAAGACCCAGCGGCGCAGTAAGCCCAGGTTTGCGGCGGCGTTGCCCGTGCGGGCGCGGTTGCGGTCCTCGGCGAAGTACATGTCCAACACCCAGTGCAAGCCATTTTCTATGCCCCAATGGCCGCGAATCGCGCGGGCGATCTTCTTCACCTCGGGCGGCAAACTGCTGATGAAATAACGCACCTCCGATTTCTCGACCCCTCTTTCCGTGTAGCTGCGGGTGCAGCGGGCGATCGTGGCGATGTCTTGCCAGGCTTCGCGGTTCCGCAACGTCGCCGGCACCGCCATTACTTGGGTGCGGCGTGTTTCCACGCGTCCGTGCCCTTGCGCGTGTTCGGTGTGCGTTCGTAGTGTCTGCTGACTTTGGCCATCGTCCACTGCCGCGAACGTCGTGATAGTGTCCTCTTGCAAATGTTCCTGATTGCCCTTCACCGCCAACACATAATGCGCCTGCTTCTCCCGAATCTTGGCCGCGATTTCCTTCTGGCAACCCAGTGCATCAATCGTCACGATGGCTCCGGTCAACTCCAAAACCGCCAACAACTTGGGAATCGCGGTGATCTCGTTGGACTTTTCATCAACCACTTCTCGACCCATGAACAAGCGGTTCTCGGCAGCCCAGGCGCTGACAATATGCAGCGGATTCTTGCCCTTGGCCCGATCCAGCGTGGCCCGCGCCGTCTTGCCGTCAATGGCCACCAGTTGGCCGTCTGTGCTTACTTGCAAGGCCTCCACCCACTTCAGGAAACAGGCCACAAAGGCTTCGCCGTCCACGGCCGCGAACACTCGGGTGAAAGTGTCATGGCATGGAGTGCCGTCAGGCAACGACAAATACTTCTCCAGCCAAGCGCGCTTGCTCTTGCCGAACTTCTCCATGGCGACGCAGTCGTTGGCACCGCTGACCACGGCACACAGCGCGATGAAGATGATGTCCAGCAGGTTGTAGCGTTTGGTGCGGTCAATGCGCGGATCCTCCAAGGTGGCAAACGGGGCTAACAGCGTGACGACCAGGGACTCGGGCATAGTGATTCTCCTCCGTGAAACGGGCGACCTCCGGGAGAATCATTCGCAGCCCCCCTTGTCCCTGACTACTGTACAGCCAATAATTCTCAGGCGTTTAGATGCGTTTGCCCTGTCCTGCTACCCGACCCTCAGGCGGAGGGCGCATGAGAAGGCTTTGGGCGATGAAGTGGTTCCGTCTGCTCTCTGGGCTGCTTGCGCTCTTGTGCCTGGCGGTACTCGCCACCTGCTGGCAGTACCGCATCTGGAAGCCCAGCGACTACGCGGCGTATGAAGAGATAAGCAGATATGCCGTCGGGGAGGACCTGTGGTTCGGGCGGATCAAGCCCGGTCAGGAGTTGGAAGCGCTCGTCGCCGCGCACCCTCATAATGAGGGTCCGGCTCGGTCGATTCGTGTGGATGCGGTCCTACCGGGTGTGGCCGACGTACGCTAACGCCGTCCAGATGGAGTGGATCACCGTAATCGCCGAGGACGAGAGGTTGACCCATGCCTCTGCCAGCCTGTGCTGCCATCCCCGAGTCTTCTTCGGCATGAGCGAAGAGAGCGACACGGAGTTCGATCGGCTCAGGCAGGAGCGTTTCCGGGGAAACGGAGGCATGGCAGCCGAACCAGACGCGCTTGCGTGTGGCGCCGCGGCAGCAATCATGGTTGAGGGCACCGGCCTTGTGTCGGCCAAAGCGGACAGTGTTTAGAGCTTAACACCCATTTCATGGCCTCATCAATAGGGCGCACTGCGAAAGTTGAAGAATTCCTTCCTCCTCGCGCACAGCTCGCGGATCGCTGTTGACCTCTTTCGCGCGGACGGCACCGGCGCCGTTCGGCGTACGGGTCTCAGCACGAAGATGAACCAAACACATTTTCAGGGTCAAGCGCTTGGTCGGCCGGATAGACATGGGCTTGCGGCAGGGTGCCGCCGCGGAGGATCCGGGCGATCTTACCCTGGCGCGGGCCATCATTTCCCACTTCTTTTTCTTGACACCCTCGCGCCCCTCGATCACCATGGATCATGGACCGGACCCCGCCAGCGCGTCTCCCACCCTGAATAGCCGACCCGCTGGCCCGGTTCTTGCCCTGGTAGCCGCGGCCTCGTGCCGTCCCGCCTTGTTCGAGGGATACGGATCATGCTCACGCACTCCTGCCGGCGCGGCCTCAGCGCCTTCGCCGTGGTCCTTCTCGCCGCGCCCCTGCTACCGGCCGCCGAACCCATGCCCCAGCCGCCGACGCCGCCGCGGTCGCTGATTGTGTACCCGGCCCAGATCCGCCTCGCCGGGCCGCGCGCCGAGCAGCGCCTCGGCGTCCTCGGCGATTACGGCAACGGCCGGCAGTGGGACCTGATACGCCAGGCCACCTTCACCAGCAGCGCTTCCACCATCGCCCGCATCGAAAACGGCGTCGTCCGTCCCAGTGGTGATGGCCAGGCAGTCATCACCGTGCAGGCCGGCGGACTCTCTGCCGCTGTCCCCGTGCATGTCCAGGGAGCGACGGCCGAGGTGCCCATCAGCTTCACGCGCGAGGTGATACCCGTCCTGACGAGAGCCGGCTGCAACCAGGGTGCCTGCCACGGGGCGGCGCTGGGACGCAACGGCTTCCGCCTCAGCCTCCTCGGCTACGACCCCGCCTTCGATCACGCCCAGATCGTCCAGAGCGCCGAGGGCCGGCGCATCGTTCTCTCCGATCCCGAGCGCAGCATCCTCCTTCTCAAGCCGACCCTCACCATGGAGCACGGCGGGGGCGAACGCTTCAAGCCGCACGGCCGCGAATACGAAACACTCCAGCGCTGGCTCGAGGACGGGGCGCCGGAGCCGGAGGCGCGCGATCCCAGCGCCACCGCACTGGAGGCCTGGCCGGCGAGGCGTCTCATGGTGCTCGGCGAGCAGCAGCAACTGGTGGTCCGCGCTACCTGGAGCGACGGCAAGGTCGAGGACGTTACCGCCACGGCGCAGTTCGACGCCCTCAACGACAGCGTCGCCGCCGTCACCCCGGCCGGCCTCGTCACCGCCCGCGGCCGCGGCGAGACGCACATCATGGTCCGCTTCGGCGGCCAGGCCACCGTCGTCTCGATCACGCTCCCCTATGCCCTCTCGTCCCCAACTCTTCCGGGAAAAGGGGTCGAGAACCAGGGGCTGCCGGCGTTCAACTTCATCGATGAGAAGCTGGCCGCCAGGTGGCGCGACCTTGGCCTGACACCGTCGCCTCTCTGCGACGATGCGGAGTTCCTCCGCCGCGCCTACCTTGACACCATTGGCACTCTGCCAACGCCCACCGAGGTCAAGGCGTTCCTCGCCGACCGTTCGCCGGACAAGCGGCAGCAGCTCATCGACCGGCTGCTCGATCGGCCGGAGTTCGTCGATTTCTGGGCGCTCAAGTGGGGCGATCTGCTGCGCATTAACCGCGATCAGCTCGAAGAAAAGGGGATGTGGAGCTTCCATAACTGGGTGCGGGCGCAGCTGCGCGACAACAAGCCGATCGATGAATTCGTGCGCGCGATCATCACTGCCGAGGGGAGCACGTTCACCGACGGGCCGGCCAACTTCTATCGCACCGCCAACAACGCGCAGGACTGGTCCGAGGCGACGACGCAGATCTTTCTCGGCCTGCGCCTCCAGTGCGCCCGGTGCCACCATCATCCATTCGAGAAGTGGAGCCAGGACGACTATTACGGCATGGCCGCGTTCTTCGTCCGGCTGGGCACCAAGTCGAGCCAGGAATTCGGCCTGTTTGGCCGCGAAACCATCGTGTTCCTGCGGCCCGGCGGCGAGATGACGCAGCCGCGCAAGGGCGTCGTGCCGCCGCATCCGCTCGACGGACCGACGATGGACGACCGCTTCGATCGCCGCCGTAAACTTGCCGAGTGGCTGACCTCCCCGAGCAATCCGCTCTTCGCCCGCAACATCGTCAATCGCTGCTGGGGCTACGTCATGGGCCGTGGTCTCGTCGAACCGCTCGACGACATGCGCGCGACGAACCCGGCCAGCAACCCCGAATTGCTCGACGCCCTGGCCCATGATTTCGTAGCGCACAAGTTCGATCTCAAACATCTGGTGCGAACGATCCTCACGTCGCGCGCCTACCAGCTCAGCTCGACAACGATCCCGGGCAACCAGGCGGACCGCGGCAACGTCTACTACGCGCGGTACACGACGAAACGGCTGACGGCCGAGGAACTGGCCGACGCCCTCGACGCTCTGACCGGCACGCGCGAGAAGTACGCCGGCCTGCCGCTGGGGACGCGGGCCATCCAGCTGCCGGATACGCGGGTGCGTTCGTTCTTCCTCGACACCTTCGGCCGGCCGGCCCGGCAGGTGACCTGCGAATGCGAACGGGGGACGCAGCCAAACATCGCCCAGGCGATGCACCTGCTCAACGGCGACTTCCTCAACAAGAAGATCGCCGCTCCCGCCGGACGCATCGAGACGCGGCTGAAGGCAAAGACGCCGATGCCGGCGCTCGTGGAGGAGCTGTACCTGGCGGCGCTGGCCCGGCCGCCGCGGCCGGAGGAGACAAGCAAGGCGACGGAATGGCTGGCAACGGCGCCGTCGCCGCGCGAGGGCTTGCAGGACCTGATGTGGGTGCTGGTCAACTCGCGCGAATTCCTCTTCAATCATTGAAAATGCCGAAGAATCACACAGAGACACAGCGGGAAGAAGCAGGGCAGCCGCGATGAGTTTACCACGTCAGATATCTGGGTTATCTCTGCACATCCTCTGTGTCTCTGTGTCTCTGTGTTTGGTCTTCTCCGCCCAAGCCGCTGAGCCGGCGTACTGGCAGGACGTGCGGCCCATGCTGCGCAAGCACTGCACCGCTTGCCACAATCACAAGAGTCTAAAAGAGGTGGATGTTTCCGGCGGTCTCGCCCTCGACAGTTACGAGGCAATCCTGAAGGGCGCGAAGCAGCCGGTCGTGCGGGCCGGCAAGAGCGGAGACAGTCTCCTCATTAGACTGCTATCTATTGAAGATCCCGATAAGCGCATGCCACTCGGTGCCGATCCGCTGGCGCCGGAACAGGTCGCCTTGCTCCGGCGCTGGATCGACAGCGGTGCCCGCGAAGGCCAGAAACCCGACGATACCCTCACCGTTGCCGCGCCGGCGGCGCGGGCCCGCACGCACAGGCTCGACGTGAAGCTGCTCACCAGCGCGACGCCGCCAAGGGGGTTGCTGGGGACGGTGGCGCCGGCGCCGCTGGAACTGGCCCTGCACGTGGGACCGCTCGCGCCGGTGGCCGCCGTCGCGTTCAGTCCCGACGGCAAACTGCTGGCTGCGGGTAGCTATGGCCAGGTGACCGTCTGGGACCTGGCCGCCGCCCGGCCGCTCAAGGTGCTGACGAACGTGCTCGGCGCCGTCAACGACTTGCGTTTCAGTCCCGACGGCAAACTGCTGGCGGTCGCCGGCGGGCAGCCATCGGCCAAGGGCGACCTGCGTCTCTTCCAGGTCGCCGACTGGAAACTGCTCGCCATGCTCACCGGCCACGAGGATGTCGTTTTTTCCGTGGCGTTCAGCCCCGACGGCAAGCGGCTCGCCTCGGCCAGCTTCGACAAGACGGTGCGCCTGTGGGACGTGGCCACGCACAAGGTGGAACGCATCCTCACCGGCCATGCCGATTTTGTCTACGCGGTTGCCTTTGGGTCGGATGGCAAGTGGCTCGTCTCGGCGAGCAAGGATCGCTCGGTAAAACTGGTAGATACGGACACGGGCAAGAGCCGTTTCACCTTCAGTGGCATGGAACAGGACGTGATGGCCGTGGCGGTCCGTCCGGACGGCAAGGCGGTCGTCTCGTCGGGCTTTGAGAGTTCGCTGTACTGGTGGAACCCACAGACCGGCGAACGGATGCGGGTGCAGGGCGGCCATGGCGCGGCGGTCCACGAACTCTGTTTCAGCAAGGACGGCCGGCTGCTAGCGTCAGCGGGAGCGGATCGAACCGTGCGTCTCTGGGACGGCGTCAGTGGAGCGCCGCTGCGGGCGCTGCCGGCCGGTTCGATCGTCTACGCCGTGACCGTGAGTCCGGACAGCAAACTCGTGGCCTCGGGTAGCTTTGACGGGTTGGTGCGGCTCTGGAACGCCGGCACGGGCAAAGCGCTGCTGACCCTGCTGGCCCTGCCGCCGCAGGGCGACTCGTTCGACTGGCTGGCGCTGACGCCGGAGGGGTATGCGGCCGGCAGTTCCGGATTGGCGGCGCTGGGACAGTGGCGGATGAGTGGACAGACGGTCGCCGGCGCAGCGGTGTGGCAGGCGCTGGGCAAGCCCGACACGGTGGCCCGAGCGGTGCGCTGCGAGACCCTGATACCACCGACGTTCAAATGAGATTGCCGCTTGCGGCCTGGTGGAGTGATTTGCCATGCGGAAGTATGCCCTGCTGCTACTCATTCTGTGTGTAGCGCCCGTCGACGCACAGACCTCCTACCCGATGATTACCCACACCTACCCGGTGGCGGTGCAGCGCGGCAAAACTGCGGAGGTCACCGTTGAGGGGCAGATGAACTTCCATGGCGTCTACAAGGCGCTCTTTGCCGGCCGCGGCGTCAGCGCCGAGATACTCCCCGCCGCCGCGGCATCGGCCCAGACACCGGTGCGTTCCGTCAAGCTGAAGCTAACCGTCGCCGCCGACGCGCCGCTCGGTCCGCGCGAGTTCCGCCTCGCCTCCGACCTCGGCGTCTCCAGCATCGGCCAGCTCATCGTCGTCGAGGATCCGGTCTTCGTCGAGAAAAGCGACAACAACACTCTGGAAAAGGCGAATCCCATCGCGGTGCCGTGTGTGATCTGTGGCCGGATCGAGGCGGCGGAGGACGTCGATTACTTCAAGTTCCACGCCGAGGCCGGCCAAACATGCACCTTTGAGGTTTTCTGCGCCCGGCTGGAAGACAAGATCCACGACCTGCAGAAGCACGCCGACCCAATCCTGACGCTGTACGACGCCACCGGCCGCGAGCTGGCCGCCAACGATGATTTCTACTTTGCCGATCCGCTGCTCAGTTACGCGATCCGGAAGACCGGCGACTATTATCTGCAGGTGCGCGACTCGAAATACGACGGCGATCCGCGCTGGGTCTATGCCGTGCTGGCGACGAATCGGCTGTATGCCTCGCACGTCTATCCCATGGCCGCCAATCCGGGGCAAACTCTCGAGGTGGAGCCGGTCGGTTCCGCGCGCGCCGTCCAGCCGCGCGTGACGCTGCGCGCGCCGGCGGAACCGGGCATCCACGAAATCCCGCTCGATCTTGGCGGCACCCACACCAACCCGGTGATGCTCCTCGTCAGTCCGCTGCCGCAGGTGGTCGAGGTGGAGCCGAACGACACGCCGGAGCAGGCGACGCGCGTCGTCATCCCCTGCGGGATCAACGGCCGTATCAGCAAGCCGCGCGACCTCGATCATTTCGTCTTCAGGGCGACAAAGGGCAGGTCGATCCACTTCGAGGTGAAGGCTCGCCGTTTCGGCACGCCGCTGCGTTCCAGTCTCGACTCGGTGCTGGAAGTGTTGACGCCGAAGGGGGTGCTCCTGACCAGCAATGACGACGCCTTCGGCAAGGACGCGGCCCTGGTGTTCGCGCCGCCGGCCGATGGCGATTACGTCCTGTGCATCCGCGATCTGAACAGCAAGGGCGCCGACACCGCGGTTTACTACGTCGAGGCCGACTGGGCACGGCCGGAGTTCACCCTGCGCTGCGATCCCGACAAGGCGATGATCGGTCCCGGTTCCAGCACGGCATGGTACATTCAGGTCACGCGCGGCAACGGTTTCACCGGCCCGGTGGACGTGGCGGTACAGGGCCTGCCGCGCGGCGTAACGGTCAATCCGCTGACCATTCAGGCGACGATGACGCAGGGTCTGCTCGTGCTGACGGCCGCCGACGACGCTCCGCGCGATGCGGTCAACGTGCGGCTCGCCGGCACCGGCCGGGTGGCAACGGCAGACAACAAGGAAGAGGTGCTGGTACGGTCGGCGACGCCGAACGAGGAGATCTACCTGCCGGGCGGCGGCCGCGGCCGCTTCGACGTGGGCCTGCAAACGGTGGCCGTGACCGGGCCGTCGGACATCCTCGAGGTACAGGTGAGTCCAACCGAGATACGGCTGAAGCCCGGGCAGGAGGTGCGTCTGGAGGTGACGGTAAAACGGCGGCCGGACTATACGAAAGACGTGTCGCTGGACGTGTTGCTGCAGCACCTGGGGCAGGTGTTCGGCAATCCGCTGCCGCCGGGCGTGACCGTGGTCGGCGGCAAGAGCCAGACGCTGCTGCGCGGCGGCAGCAAGGGCCACATCGTCCTCAAGGCGGCGGCGGACGCGGCGCCGATCGAGAAGGTACCGATCGGCGTGCTCTGTCACGTATCGATCAATTTCGTGGTAAAAGTGAGCTATTCCAGCCGGCCAATCCTGCTGAGCATCGAGAAGGCAACGGTCGGGGGCAAAGTCTCACAAGGTGGATCGCTCGGGGTGTCCGGCCCTGCTAAAAACCCCTGACGACAGCCACGCCAGTGTGCCCGGCTGGAGAGGTGGCTGAGTCGTGAAACGTACCCTTCGGGTGTCAGGCCAACGATGGCCCGGGCGCCGGAAGGCTTTTTCGGGGAAAAGTGCGACCGCCGGTTATTGGATATATTTCAGGTCTGTTTTATCCGACTAGTCGTGGAAGCAGGTACCGCTCGGGTCACGCAACCGCTTCGAGAAACCCACTTCCTTGTCAGGGACGACCATGCCCTTAATCCCTATTGAGGTCGATCTGCCCGTCGGCCGTCCGCGACTGGGTTGAGACGGGGCGGTTCCTGGTCAGGCGTCCTTGCGGTCCCAGGTGCCCTTGATGCTGAGGATCTTCTGGCGGACCGCCTTCAGCACGTCGTCCTTCTTACCAAACTTCTGCTCAAGCCCCACCTTCCTGGCCAGTTCCACCAGCTTGGCCTTCGACGGATCGAGAGCTTGCAGGGTCTTCACCGCCGTCTCAATGGCCTCCAGCGTGGTGTTCGGGTCGATGGCCTGGTTGTGGAGTTGCAGGAGGCGGAGGCACGCCTGGTCGATGGCTGCGGGGTCCGCCTTCGCCTTCCCGGCCGCCTTCGGCGCCTTGGCCTGGGGGCCGAGCCGCGCGTACTCCTCGGCCTTTACAAGCAGGTCGCCGAATGCCTTCAGCTTGTAGTCCTTGAACGCGGCCAGCTTCGCGCCGACCTCCTCCACTTCCTTCGCCGCGCCGGAGGCCTTGAGGGTGCGGAGGAACCGGCCCAGCTCAGCCAAGAGGGCTTGGAACTCGCCGACAGTCATTGGGGAGCCTCGCTTCCAGTTCGTCCACGATTTTCGAGAAGACGCCGTGTAACTCGCTGCCGGGCTCCGGCCGGGAGAACTCATTTTCCAGGTCGCGCACCGCAGTCGTCTGCCGGATTGACGTCTGGAAGCTATAGATGGGCAGCTTCCAGACGTTCTGGCTCTGGGTCAGGGTGGTGTTCCAGAGATCCCGCTCCCACTGGCTCGGCTGGGAACCGTGGGTACGGTTCAGAAGCGCGCCCAGGACCTGGACGTTCGGGTTGATGATCGGCTTCAGCAGCTCCAGTCGGCGCAGGAACAGGGGCACCCGGACGGCGGCGCTCCGGCTCGGCACGGCTGGCACGAGGACGTAATCGCTCGCGGCCAGCGCGTTCAGACAGCAGGCGTTGAGGATGGGAGGGCAGTCCAGCAGGACGATGTCGAAATGCTTCGCCACCTGCTTCTGGTGAAGGCCGCGGCGGAGCAGGAACCGGACGTCTCTGTTCTTGTCCCCTAACTGCCACTGCATCGTCAGGCCGGACTCGGCGTACCCCAGCGAATCCGTCGCGGGGACGATCGCCGCGCTGCCGTCGAGGATGGAGGCGCAACAGTCGAGCAGGTGGGCCTTCTGGCGGGTCGCCACCTTCGTAAGGAAGTGCTGGAGGAGCAGGCCGTCTTGCAGGCGCTGTTCCAGAACGGTCTCGTTCACGAACAAAGCAGAGAGGGAGCCTTGCAGGTCGAGGTCCACCATCAGCACACGGTAGCCGCGGGAGGACAGGCCCATTGCCAGATGGGCGGTGACGGTGGTCTTCCCAACTCCTCCCTTGAGGTTGACCACCGAAATGATCGCGGCGTGCCGTTCGTGCAGCGGGCGGAAGGGCGGCACCCCCTTCAGAACCTTGCGCTGCCAGATCCTGCCTTCCAGCTTGAGGGCGCGGCGGACCAGGTTTTCGCGCCGGTGTTCGACCCGGTCCTTGCTGGCCAGGGCCCCTTTCAGCCCTTCTAGCTCACCGCTCAGGCCGTCGATCTTCTGCCGAGATGCTTCCCGCTCGGCTTGGAGTGTCGAAGCCGCGGAGGTGACCGCGGTCCTGAGTTCGTCGCACTGTCCCTGGAGAGTGTTTCGGTCTGCGGCGGCAACCCCGAGCTGATTCTGCAGCCGGCCGTTCTCCTGTTGGAACCGAGCGTTCTGGTCCTTGAGGATGACCGGGTCGCCGGCCTCCTTGGCCGCTTTCAGTTCTTGTTCCAGCCCGTGGATGCGAGCGTTCAGGAAGCGTATCTGTTTGTCGTGGCTGGCCTTGTAGATGGCGAACGCAAGGCCCAGGGCAGCCGCCATGCCGCCGAGGATGGTGAAGAGGAAGCCGTACTGGCGGAGGATTTCGAGGACCTGGTCCATGGACTACACTCCTGGCGGGATGCGCCCGCCCCTCGCTGCCGGGGCACACTCCCCCCGGGCGCGGGCGGGCCGGCCGGGCTCATGCGGCCCGGCCGCCCCGATCGGGGATTATCAGGCGGATGTGTCCAGGGTGCAAGGAAAAAGCCGCGTGCGCGAATTGAAATGTCGGTTCTGGTCCCGGGAGCGGCCCGGCTGCCGGTCAGGGCAAAACAGCCCGACGCGAGGGGAATGGGGAATGGGGACATAGCTGATTCTTTCAGGGGCAATTAGGCCTGTCCCCGATCCCAGGCCGGTGCTGCACAATGCTTGGGCAGCCCAGCCCGACTTGACCAACTCGTTCTGCATCTTCTTGCAAGAGTAAGTCATTTACCTTGCAGGGATTGCGCCCGACAACTGCTCATCCGCCACAGTTGGCACATAACTTGCTTATATCTTCAACCACCTTTCCCTTGTTCTCTCCCTGGCAAAAGTGTGTTAACGGAAACTTCACGGAAGGCAGCGAGAGGAGAACCTATGTACGGCTACCTGATCGACATGGATGGTGTCATCTACCGGGGCAGCCAACTGATTCCCGGCGCCGACCGTTTCATTCACGACCTGCGGGCTGGCAACATCCCGTTTCTGTTCCTGACGAACAACAGCCAGCGCACCCGGCGCGATGTAGTGACCAAGCTGCAACGTCTCGGCATCGAGGTTGAGGAGAACCACATCTTCACTTGCGCCATGGCGACGGCCCGCTTCCTCGCTCGCCAGAAGCCGAACGGCACCGCGTTCGTGATTGGCGAGGGCGGGTTGCTGACGGCCCTGCACAACAACGGCTACGCCATCGTGGACAAGAACCCCGACTACGTCGTCGTCGGCGAAGGACGAACGCTCAACTTTGAGATGGTGGAAGCAGCCCTGGGGATGATTCTGGGCGGGGCCAAGCTCGTTGCCACCAATCTCGACCCGAACTGTCCCACCCAGAACGGCTCGCGGCCGGGCTGCGGAGCCATCGTGGCCCTGCTGGAAGCCGCGGCGGCCATGAAGGCGTTCAGCGTGGGTAAGCCCAGTCCGGTCATGCTGCGTGCCGCCCGCAAGGAACTCGGACTCACTACGGACCAGACCATCGTCATCGGTGACACGATGGAGACGGACATCCTCGGCGGCGTGCAGCTCGGCTTCAAGACGATTCTGGTCCTGAGCGGCGGCACGCGGCGCGAAGATTTATCCCGCTACACCTACCGACCTGACAAGGTTGCGGAGTCGATCGCGGACCTCAATCATGCCAACCTGCTGCGTGAATTCGCGTCTCTGAACACGAACGAAGCAAGCAAAGCACCACCTTCGCTCGCCAGGAACCATCAAGCATTGGTCCAGACATCTTCGTGAGGCCGAACGCCAGGGAGCAGTTGCCGGGATTGGGGACATAGCTGATTCTTTCAGAGGCAATTAGCTATGTCCCCAATCCCATCACTGCATTAGCGGCTGCTTTTCTTGATCTTCTTGAGGGCCGACCCTTTGTGGATTGCCAGGTGATCGGTCTTGTCGCTCTTGATGAGGTATTGCGGGTCCTCTTTGGTGGCGTGCCGCTTGTGGCCCTTGAAAGTGATCTCCGTGGTCACTTTCTTCTGGATCGTTCCCCGGACCAGCCCCGCTTCCGAATCCCATTCGACATGATCGCCACGCTTGAAGTCGCTTGCCATTTGGTACGCCCCCGACGAGCCGGGCCAGGCGGTACTCGTGCGGGGTTACCGCCATCCCTGGGGCCTGTGTTTCCCCTGGCCGTTCATCCTCATCGGCGGGTTCGGGCTGATCTGGCTGCAGCGCACGAGGAAGGCCAGAGGTAGGAGAGAACCTGTGTGAAGCAGCCTGCCCCGACCCATCCCGATTCTCCCTCCCAGCCTCTTCCTCGCAACGTCAAGGCATTGGGCCTGGCCAGACTGATCAAAGACATCGCGAGCGTGTCGTGGGATGCGGTGGCATCGACCCAGTCGCGGCCCGGGTAGTCGATGACGAGCTTGTAGTACGGGTTGGTCGCCGCTTGTAGCCGAAGATGCCGGAAGAACCCGTAAAGAAAAAAGGCAAGTTCGCGCGGAAAAACCGGCGCGCGTCCTCGCGCGGTGTTGCAGCGGCCGGGTGTCCTTGTTATAGACTGGTAAAGAGAGTCGCCCGCTTCCGGACAGCAAAGCACGGGGCCTCGAGTCCGAACGCGGTCGGCGAGAGATTTTGGAGAAGTTTCGGCCGGGTGGCTCCACGAGTGCTTGCTCCTCGACATGGCCCGGACCGGACGCTAACGAAAGGAGCCGCCACCGTGATTTATGGCGAGCCAGAGACAGCGCGGTTTCTGGCAGCGGTGCAACGCCTGAAACGGCAGCAGCGCCGCAAGGTACGTCAAACCCGTCTGGCCAAGCAGCGCGTACGCGCCGCGCTGCGGAAGCTAAGGGACTGCTAGAAGGATCGCGCTCTCCACGTCCCGGACTCATCACCGACATGCCCTGACCGCGCAGACAACCAGGACGCACGCGGCCAGGGTGATTTTCTCGAAAGTGACTCTCTTCCCCTCCCCACCGCTACGCCGCATTCTTTCTCGCAAAAAACCCGTGCCCACCCGCCTCACCATCGAGTGCCTCGAAGCCGGTGTGGAAGTGACGCTTGTCAGAGCCCGGCGCGTCAGCGACGGGACAACCGGGCGCTGACGCTTCTGAACCCGTAGCGCAAAACCGGGTCCGTTGTGGCGGCGACGGTCAGGTTGGGGTAGACTCGGACACTCAACAGTGCAGGCCGGTGCCTGGTAAGCCCCTCAAATGGGGGCAAACATTTGTCGACTGACTCGAACCGGAGAACCTTTCCATGATGTGTCTCGTCTCCCGCGCGGCCCTGCTCACCCTGCTCCTGAGCCTGCTCGGTTGCCAAACCCACACCACGGGCAAAGCGGCGCCCCTGGCCGCGCCGGCGGCCTCCGTCAAGGCAGGTGATCTGCTCCAGGAATATGGCGCCAACGCCCTCGCTGCGGATGGCAAGTACAAGGGCAAGGTGATCCAGGTGACCGGCAAGTTCGGCTCGGCCCAGAAAGCGCCGCTGCTCGGCTACGCCGTGCAACTGCTGCCCGAGGACGCCGGCGACCTGAACCTGACTGGCGTGCAATGTTTCATCGTCGAATCGGCCGAGCCGGACGTGGCCAAGCTCCAGGCGGGGCAGATGATCACCCTGCAAGGCACGTGCGATGGCCAGGTGCTGGCCCAGGTCAAGCTGTCGAAATGCACGCTGGTCAAATGAGCAATGTGGCGGCGCGCGTCCCGCCCATCTACCCGTTGGACCGCGTCTCAGTGCTTTGCCGTGGCCGTGCGTTGCGCGATGAGTGCGTCCACTTGCGCCTTCAGGAACGGCAGGATTTCCTCGTACGTGTACGACCCGAGAGGCTCGCCGCCGCGCTTGAGGTTCACGTAGTGCGGACCACACCACAGGCCAAGGTCGGCGTCATCGGTTTCGCCGGGACCGTTGACGCGACAACCCATCACGGCAATCGTGATGGCGTGGTCCTTTGCATAATGCGTCATCTCGCGGACCTGCTCGGCCAACTCGACGAACTTTTCGTTCTCGACCCGCGAGCAGCTGGGACAACTGATGAGATTCAGGGAACCCAGTCCGAAATCGACCACGCTGCGCACGCGCCCCGCCGCGATGTCCGCCAGGATCTGCCGGCCGACCGTGATTTCCTCGGACTTCCGGGGATTCGGCACGGTGAGAGACACGCGGATCGTGTCGCCGATACCGTTGCCGATCAGTTGCTCCATGGCGATGCGCGTCTTGATGACGCCGTCCGGCGGCATGCCGGCCTCGGTCACGCCAAGATGCAGCGGCACGTCGGGACGCTCGGCGGCAAAACGCCGATTCACTTCGATCACGAGCCGCGGATCGGAATCCTTCAGCGACACGCAGTAGCGGGTAAAGCCGATGCGGTCGAGCAGTTCGCAGTGTTCGAGCGCACTGGTTAGCATGGGCATGATCTTGTCATCGGCCGCGAACTGTTCGCGCTTTGCCGGATCGACCGAGCCACAGTTGACACCGACGCGCAGGGCACAGTCGTTCGCTCCGGCCACGTCGGCGATGAACTTGACCTTGTCGTGCCAGGGCTTTTCGCGTTCGTGGTGGTAGAGGTGCCCGGGGTTGTAGCGGATCTTGTCCACATGCGGTGCCACTTCCACCGCCAGGCGGTAGTTCTCCTGGAGGTCCACCGACAGATTGGCGGCGGTGCGCGTGCGGATTTCCGCGAGTGCCTCGGCGTCCTTGCGACTATCCACGGCAATACGGACCACGTCGGCCCCGGCGGCATGCAGGTCGTTCGCCTGGGCCACCGTGGCCTCGACGTCCTGCGTATGCGTGGCGGTCATGCTCTGCACGGCCACCGGATTGTCGGCGCCAATCGTCACCGAGCCGATGCGCACGGCCCTCGTCGGGTTGCGTCTGATCTGGACCACCAGCGAACTCCTCTGATAAGTGTTCGGCGAATCGCGTTTCTCGGCACCGAGCGCGCCAGCTGGACCCGTCTCGTCGTGGCCCTTCGAGTTTCAAGTTACCCGGCTAGGATTCGAACCTAGACAAAGGGAACCAAAATCCCTTGTGCTACCGTTACACCACCGGGTAGAAAGCCGATGTTTTCTACCTATCTCTCTACTGCCCAAGTCTTTGCAGCGATACTATACTTCGGCACCGCTAGACCACGTTAGAGTCTGTTCCCGAAGCTCTTCTCCCCTGTACTCGGGGGAGAGGGGGGCTTGTGGAACAATCTCTTAGGCAGTTTTACGTTGGGCTATTGTTGGGCAACTTATGAAGCATACGTTTATGGATCGCATTCTGCTCACTCCCTTGTGCCAG
>JRHI01001882.1_pt1 | contig 16064 bp, 14 predicted proteins | sample 215371 | NCBI WGS metagenome assembly JRHI01 (sample SAMN02929681, study PRJNA255918) | sediment metagenome | biome: cave system; feature: Ice Cave; material: Sediment; isolation source: sediment from deep within a dark volcanic ice cave with no known source of... ...
GGGCCTGACCACCAAAAAAGTGGCTTAGCATCGTACGTAATCAGGAAATTCATTGTGCCCATGCGTCGCGTCCATTGTTGAAGATTTCAACAACCAAAATTAGGCGACATTTCACACTCCTGCAACCGCGGCGCCGCGGCACTTGAGATTGCCCTCAAGCGCAAGTAACCAGCCCCATGGCCAAATCGACGATTCTCGCCCCGCCCCCACCGCCCTACGAGCCCATCAAGCTCAAGGACGCCCTGGAGGAGCGCTATCTCGCCTACGCGCTCTCCACCATCATGGGCCGCGCCCTGCCCGACGTGCGCGACGGCCTCAAGCCCGTGCACCGGCGCATCCTGCACGCCATGCGCGAGCTGAAGCTCGACCCCGATGGCGCCTACAAGAAATGCGCGCGCGTGGTCGGCGACGTCATCGGTAAGTTCCATCCGCACGGCGACCAGGCCGTCTACGACGCGCTCGTGCGTCTCGCCCAGGACTTTGCCCAGCGCTACCCGCTGGTGGACGGCCAGGGCAACTTCGGCAACATCGACGGCGATAACGCCGCCGCCTACCGCTACACCGAGGCGCGGCTGTCGCACACGGCCACCGCCTTGCTGGAGGGCATCGACGAGGAGACCGTCGACTTCCGCCCCTCCTTCAACGGCGAGGACACCGAGCCGGTTGTCCTGCCCGCAAATTTCCCGAACCTGCTGGCCAACGGCGCGGCGGGCATTGCCGTCGGCATGGCGACCAGCATCCCCCCGCACAACGCCGAAGAGCTGTGCAACGCGCTCCTGCATCTCATCAAGCACCCCGGCGCTACGATCGAGAAGCTGGTCGAGTTCGTGCCGGGGCCGGACTTCCCCACCGGCGGCGTCATCGTCGAGCCGGGCGAGTCGATCCTGGAAGCCTACAAGACGGGCCGCGGCGGATTCCGTTTGCGCGCCAGGTGGGAGAAGGAGGACACGGGGCGCGGCACCTACCAGATCATCGTCACCGAAGTACCCTACCAGGTGCAGAAGGCCAAGCTGGTCGAGCGCATCGCCGAGCTGATCAACGAGAAGAGGGTGCCTCTGCTGGGCGACGTGCGCGACGAGTCGGCCGAGACCGTGCGCCTGGTGCTCGAGCCCAAGAACCGCGCCATCGATCCCGTGTTGCTGATGGAGAGCCTGTTCAAGCTGACCGAGCTCGAGATCCGCTTCTCGCTCAACATGAACGTGCTCTCGGGCGGGCAGATCCCCGGGGTGCTGTCCCTGCGCGACGTCCTGAAGCGCTGGCTGGAGCATCGCCAGGTGGTGCTGGTGCGGCGCTCGCAGTTCCGCCTGAAGAAGATCGAGCACCGTATCGAGGTGCTCGACGGCTACCTCATCGCCTACCTCAACATCGACGAGGTGATCCGCATCGTCCGCTTCGAGGACGACCCGAAGGCCAAGCTCATCAAGCGCTTCAAGCTCACGGAAGTGCAGGCCGAGGCCATCCTCAACTTACGCCTCAAGTCGCTGTCCCGGCTCGAGGAGATCGAGATCAAGGCCGAGCACGACAAGCTCAGCAAGGAGCGACGCGAGATCAAGTCGCTGCTGAAGTCGGACGAGATGCAGTGGGAGCGCATCGCCGACGAGGTGAAGGCAACGCGCGAGGCTTATTCCAAGAAGACCGAGCTCGGCCGGCGCCGCTCCTCGTTCGCCACTGCCCCCGATATCGAGGTCGACCTCGAGCAGGCCATGATCGAGAAGGAGCCCATCACCGTCATTCTGTCGGAGAAGGGCTGGATCCGCGCCATGAAGGGACACGTGGACGATCTGTCCAAGCTCGAGTTCAAGCAGGGCGACGGGCTCAAGCGGGCGGTCAAGGCGCAAACGACCGACAAGCTGCTGCTGCTCGCCTCCAACGGCAAGGTGTTCACGCTGCCGGGTGACCAGCTTCCCGGCGGCCGCGGGCACGGCGAGCCCGTGCGCCTGATGGTGGAGCTGGAGGAGAACCACGACTTCGTCGAGATCTTCGTGCACGAGCCGGGGCGCAAGCTCCTCGTCGCCGCCACCTCCGGCCACGGCTTCATCGTGCCCGAGGACGAGATGGTCGCCATGACGCGCAAGGGCAAGCAGGTGATGAACGTGGACGAGCCGGCGGAAGCGTGCACCTGCGTGCCGGCCGAGGGCGACTTGGTCGCGACCATCGGCGAGAACCGCAAGATGCTGATCTTCCCCGCCGACGAGGTGCCCGAGATGGGCCGCGGCAAAGGCGTGCGGCTGCAGCGCTACAAGGACGGCGGCCTCTGCGACGTGCGCGTGTTCAAGAAGGCCGACGGGCTCGCCTGGCTCGATCCGGCGGGCCGCACCTTCACGCTACCGATGTCGGAGCTCAGGGACTGGGTCGGCCAGCGCGCTCAGGCAGGTCGGCTGGCGCCCCGAGGCTTCCCCAAATCCAACAAGTTCGGCCCGGCTTTCTGAGTAGCGGGAACTGCTACTGAAACGCCTTCCGCCTGTCCCTCCCCACTTGCGCCGGGCTTGCATCCGGGCGAAGGGTAACCCGACCTGGGACGGGGAGAGCCAAGGGAAGATGCGGGCTGGCTTCTTGCTGCTAGCGGCGCTGCTGATCGCCTTGTCCGGGGCGCGTGCGGCGTTGGCCCAGGCCCCGTGTAGCAAGACCGATTTCGAAGCCGTGGTCGACGAGGCAGCCGGTGCCCTGCGCGGCCTGGCGCAGCAGAACACGCCGCCGTTCCAGGCCAAGCTGCGCCAGCTCAGGACGAAGCGGGGATGGAGCGACGATCAGTTCCTGAAGGAGGCAGAGCCCCTGGTGCGCGACGAGAAAATCGCCGGGTTCGACGAGAAGTCGGCAGACCTGCTCGCCCGCATCACCGGCGCCGGTCAGGCAGGCACCTCGGGAGACGCTCCGGATTGCACGCTGCTGGTCGGACTGCGTGCCAGCATGGCGGCGCTGGTCGAGACGCAGAAGGCGAAATGGGCCTATATGTTCGACAAGATCGACGGAGAATTGCGCAAATAGGGCCTGCCTTCGTCATAGCCGCTCCGCGCTTCGCTTGGCGGGTATGACGGCGAGGAACGCATCTGCGGCGAAAGACGAGAACGGGCGCTGATCTTCTCCGGCCGCTTTTGCGCTGCGCGCGCCGCGGCATTGACCTAAGATTATCACTGCGATCGGACATCGGAGGAACCACCATGGATCTCGGCATCAAGGGCAAGAAAGCCATCGTCTGCGCGGCCTCCAAGGGCCTGGGCAAGGGCTGCGCGCAGGCCCTGGCGCGCGAAGGCGTGGACGTGACGATCTGCGCGCGCGGGGCGGAAGCGCTCAACGCGACGGCGAAGGAGCTCGGCTCCGCCGGCGCGAAGGTGACGCCCGTCGTGTGCGACGTGACGACCGAGGCGGGGCGCAAGGCGCTGCTCGCCGCCTGCCCGAACCCGGACATCCTCATCAACAACGCCGGTGGGCCGCCGCCGGGCGACTTCAAGAACTTCACGCTCGACGACTGGCGCAAGGCGGTGGAGGGCAACATGCTGGCCCCCATCGCTCTCATCCATGCCACCGTCTACGGCATGATGGACCGCGGCTTCGGACGCATCGTCAACATCACCTCCGCGTCGATCAAGCACCCCATCGCGGCGCTGGAGCTGTCCAACGGCGCGCGGCTCGGCCTCACCGGCGCCGTCGCCGTGGTGGCGCGCAAGGCCGTCAAGAGCAACGTGACGATCAACGGCATCCTGCCGGGGCCGTTCGACACGGACCGGCTGCGCGGCACCACCCAGAAGATGGCGGAGGCGCGCAAAGTGGCGCTCTCGGTGGTCGAGGCGGAACGCAAGGCCGCCGTTCCGGCGGGGCGTTTCGGCTCGGCGGCGGAATTCGGCGCGGTCGTCGCATTCCTCTGCTCGGCGCACGCGGGCTACATCACCGGCCAGAACCTGCTCATCGACGGCGGCGGCTATCCAGGCTCGCTCTAAGCGGCTGGCGTGCAAGTTCGAACGTGGATTTGGGCGAGAGGAGCGGGCGTTCCTCCCTTGCGACAATAATTCCGTGTGGCCCATGCGGCACTCTGCAGTGTGGCTCAATGCTGCGGCGCATTGAATTCTAACGCTGAATCTGAAGCACCTGCGGCAAATGCATGAATCCGGTTCATGATTTGCGGTTGACCCTGCCCCTCTCGCTTGCTGTCTTGCGCCCGCTGGAAGCGCGCTGCTGACAAGAATTCGGCAGCGCTTTCGCGGGGTTCCGGCATTCGGCTCCGGGACGAACTTCAGGCGGACACCAAACTCACCGCCCTCGTTCATCCAAAATCAACCAATCGGGAACGCTCGACGCGCTCCTGCATTGACGGGCTGGCGTCGGGCCAGCCCCGGGGTCGAAAGGTCATGCGCAGAGGAGATGAAAAACATGAGATATCTGCTTGCATCTTTCGTGCTTTCGCTACTGCTGACTGCGGGCATCTCGCTGCCTGCGGCGGCCGACCCCAGGGTAGGCTTGGCCGAGGGATCTCGGTTCGGGACCGCGAACCCATCGGAGCGCCCTCGTCTCGCCCGCGCCAGCTACAGCGAAGCCTACGATGACGACGAAGCCAGGCCGAGGCGCCGCTACCACAGGAACGACGGCGCTTCCCGGCACCGCTACACCAAGCGACGCCATGCCCGCACCGCCAAGCACACGCGGCGTCATCAGCGGACGGCCCGCAAGCCGGGCATCAGTCGGGATAAGATCGTCCATCCGCGTCAAAAGCCGGCCCAGCGCACTGTGTCGGCGCCACCCGTCGCACCGCGCGCGACGCCGCCAACGGAGGGCAAGAAGAGCCTAGGCGACGGCCACAGGCCTACCGGCATCCACGGCATGGCATCCTACTATTGGGAGCCGCAGGCGCTTGCTTCCGGCGGCCGATTCAATCCCAACGCCATGACGGCCGCGCACAAGACTCTGCCCTTCGGCACGCGGGTGCGCGTCACGCATCTGGGGAACGGCCGCTCGGTCGAGGTCAAGATCAACGACCGCGGACCCTATGTTGCCGGCCGCATCATCGATCTGTCGAAAGCGGCAGCCGGCGTGATCGGCATGACCGCGCAGGGTGTTGCTCGCGTCGCGGTGCAAGTGCTGGGCAAGTAACCCGGCGCGCATCACCTCAGATGGTGGACACGACGGCGGATACGAAAGTGTCCGCCGTTTTTTCTTTGTCACGCGACGAGGCCATCGACCGGCTTCGCCGATGCGCTGTCGGGGAAGATCCCAGCCCCGAGCGCACCATCGGGAACGCCCAGGTGGTCGCGCAGCACGCCCTTGAGCACGGCGCGCAGATCGCGCGTGGGCTTCAGATCGCGGCCCTCGTAGAGCGCAGCTTCGGTCAGGCCCGGCCAATCCGCGAGAATGCGGCCGCCTTTCACGGCGCCGCCCGCCAGCAGCGCGACCGTCGCCATGCCGTGGTCCGTCCCCTGCGTACCGTTGACGCGCGCGGTGCGGCCGAACTCGGTGACAACAGCCACGATCGTTTCCTGCCATGCCGGCCCCATGCCGCTCTCGAGCGCCCGGATGGCGGCATCGAGGCCGCCGAGCCGCACCGCCAACTGGCCCTTGATGGGCCCCTCGTTGGCATGCGTGTCCCAGCCGTTGTAGCTGAGCACGCCGATACGCGGGCCCTCCGGCGTCGACAGGAACTTGGCGGCCGCCTCGGCAGCCTCGGTGAACTCCCGATTGAGCCGTGCCGCTGGAAGCTGGGCCGGCGCCTGCGGCTGCGCGGCCGCCGGCGCGCCGGCATCGGCAACACGGCTGATCTCCATGCCTTCGGCGAACGCCTTCGCCAAGACTGGGTCGGTCTCGGCGTACAGATCCATAAGGCGCGCGATCGTCGAATCCCGCAGCGGCAGGTTGTTGACCTTGGGGATCCAGGAGAGTGCCGGCGCCTTGCCGCGCATCAGCAGCGGCACCACGGCGCCGATCGCCAGCCCGCGGGGGTTGGCCTTGCCCACCGCCGGCAACTGCAGAAGCGCGCGGTTGAGCCAGCCGTCCTCGATGCGCCCCGTCCCGGCGAGCCCGCTCTCAAGCACGTCCTGGCCGTCGAAATGCGACCGGCCGCGATAGGGGGAGTGCACGGCGTGGAGGATCAGCGCTTCGCGTTTCTGGTAGAGCGCATGCAGCGCCGGCATCGCTGCGTTGAGGGCAAAGAAGCCATCGAGCGGGAGCCCCGCGTCCTCGCCGGTCGTCGGCAGGGCGATGGCGGCCCTCAGGCGGGCGTAGTCGGGATCTCCCACCGGCGCCACCGCCGCGAGGCCGTCGAGGCCGCCGCGCAGCACCACGATTAGCAGACGAGGATCGCGCGTGCCGGCGATCGCCGTCCTGGGCATGAGGCTCCAGAGCGCTAGGCTGGCGGCACCGCCTCCGAAGAAGGCGCGCCGGCTGATCGCGTGCGCTTCGCTGCACGACATTGGCTACCTCCGCTGGAATTCCGGCGACATGATCAGGAGCTCGAGGCCCTGCTCACGCGTCTCCGCGCGCGCCACGGTCTGGCGCGTGGCCCCGCCCAGCCCATCGCCGAACAGGTCTTCCGCCACCTGGCGCGGATCAGCGAGACGATCGGCCTGACGCGCTGCCACCTCGGCGATGCGCAGCCGCTCGCGCAAGGCGGAAGGCGCTGCCCACGTCGTATCGGCCTCGGGCCAACCTGCCGGTGACGGCGGCCGCCAGAGCGGCTGTCCGAGCTGGGCAGAGAGCCGCAGCAGATCGGGGGGCTTCGGCTCGATGGCAAAGCCGCGCGACAAGGCGACCAGGAAGTCGTAGGGCGGCAGCACCTTGACGGCTTTCGCCTCCCACGCCTCGCCTGCCTGTGCCAGCGCCTTGGCGACGGCGCCAAGATCGCCGCCGGTGTCGAGGAACGTCTTCTCCAGACGCGCAACCACCGCCGGGGGCGGTTCCTCGGCTACGAAGTGCGCCGTGAGCTTGCGGGCGATATGCCGTGCCGTCGCCGGATGGGCGGCCAGAGCGCGCAGCACATTCTCGCCCGTCTGCAGACCCTGATCGGGATAGCGCTTGTCGAGCACGCTCCACTCTCCTGGCTCGTGCCGCGGCGGGGCGAAGAAGAACTTGCCGGGCTCGGTCAGTGGATTGGCGAGATTGCCGACTGTCCAGCCGGTGATGATGCGGGCGAGGTTGGTAACGTCCTGCTGACTGTAGCCGCCACCGACGCCCAGCGTATGCAGCTCCAGTATCTCGCGCGCGAGATTCTCGTTGAGACCCAGGCCGCGGTTCACTCCCGCCTTGCTGTTGGGGCCAACGGACACCAGATTGTCCAGATAGACGAGAATCGCCGGGTGCATCTCGACCGCGAGCAGCATGTCGGCAAAACGGCCGAGCACATGCGGGCGGATCGCCTCGCGCTCATAGGCGCCGGCGATGCCGCGCACCACGCCCTTGTTGGCCGAGACGCAGAAGTGGTTGGACCAGAACATGACCAGCCGCTCGAGGAACCCGGCGTCGGTTGTTGCCGCGTGGCGGAAGCGAGCCGCGGCCTCCTCGACGAACGCGTCGCGACGAATTTGCCCCGCCTTCGCCTGCGGCAGCGCGCCCTTGGGCGGGCTGCCGGGCGCCGGCTCGGGCTGCATGGACGGCGCGGGTGCGGGCGCAGCGGGCGCTGGCGTGGCTTGCGCTGGGGCGCTCTCGGCAGCGCCATCCTTCATGACGGCACCCGGTTCGCTGGCAGCGGCGCGCGCCAGCCGCTGCCGGCGCTGGGCCTCCATCGCCGCCGCAAAGGTGACGTGGCTCGGCTCGAGAGCTGGATCGTCGATGCGAACGCGACCGGGTTCGGTTAACGACTGCAGCACGTACCCGCGCGGGTCGCCGGCGACGCGCTTGACCTCACCGGGACGAGCGCCCAACCCGAAGCGCCGAAGCGCCGTTACCGCATCGCGTGCAGACATAGTCGCCGCCTCGAACGTATGGCCTCATTAACGGGAAGCGCTTGCGATTCCGTTGCAAGTTGGGTCAAAAGGTCGGCCTTTTGATGGTGGGCGGAAACGCGAAGGGCTGCCGATGCTAGGGCGGCGCGAGCACTAATCCATGACCTGGGCGGCGATCCTGGCGCTGGGCCTCGTGTCCGGCACGCTCAGCGGCATCGTCGGCTTCGGCGCCTCCATCATGCTGATGCCCGTGCTGATGCTGGCTTTCGGGCCATTGGAGGCGGTGCCAATCATGGCGATCGCGGCGCTGCTGGCGAACTTCTCACGCATGGTGGTGTGGTGGCGCGAGGTCGACTGGCGCGCCAACGCCTACTATTGCGCGACCGCCATTCCAGCCGCGGCGCTGGGAGCCCGCACGCTGCTGATCCTCGAACCGCGCCTCGTGGAAGGCATCCTCGGCGCCATGTTTCTGCTCATGATCCCGGCGCGTCGCTGGCTGCTGGCGCGCGGCCTGCGCATCAATGCCTGGCACTTGGCGCTGGTGGGCGCCGGCATCGGCTTCCTGTCCGGCATGGTCGCCTCGACGGGACCGATCAATACGCCGTTCTACCTCGCCTATGGCCTGGTGAAGGGCGGCTATCTCGCCACCGAAGCACTAGGGTCGATGGCGATCGGCATCACCAAGGCGATCGTGTTCCAGCGCTTCAATGCCCTTCCGTGGGAGACGGTGGCACGCGGCCTCGTTATCGGCGCAACGCTGATGATCGGCTCGCGTCTGGCCAAAAGCTTCGTGCTGCGGCTCGACGCGCATCAGTTCCGCGTGCTCATGGACTGCCTGCTCGCCGGCGCCGGCCTCATGCTGCTGTGGGGCGCATTCGTGCTGCCGCATTGATCCCCTTCCAGGCCGTGATGACAATGTCGACCCATTTCAGCTACGCTTGCGCTCGGGGCGGTTCGAGGAAGCAGCGGCACATGGCCAACGACAGCAGGCATTCGGCTGCGCTCTCGCTCATCAAGACGGCGATGATCGAGAAGAAGATGACGCAGGCCGAGCTCGCCGACGCCGCCGATATTCACGAGAAGACCATCCAGAACCTGCTGTCGGGTCGCTCGGTGCGCGACCAGACGCTGTTCGATGTGTGCATGGTGCTGGGGCTCGACTTCGACAAGGTGCGGGCCGCCTGGGCCAAGGAGGGACGCGCGAACGAGACGCGCGACGCGCCCGAGCCCGACGGGGCAGAGGGCCGCGCCGCACCCGTCTACATGGGCGCCTACACGCGCGCCGGCGTCGACCACTACATCGGCAGCTACCTCACGATTCGCCCGTCTTTCACGCTCCCGGGCAGAATCATGGCATATCGCACGGACATCTCCTGGGAGAACGACTGGCCGAGCCTCGTCTTCCAGGAGCGCGACCGCCCGGACAAGCCGTTCCTACATCGCGGGCGGCTCTATATCCCGGCGTCCAGCATGTACATTCACCTCGTCTCGCTCACCAAGGGCGCCATGCGCATGGTGATGGTGTCGCAGCTCGATCCCGCCGGCCAGATGCGCGGCCTCGTCACCACGCTCTCCAAGCAGCGCGCTCAGCTGATGCCGGTGAGCGCGCCCATCGTCTACCTCAAGCGCGACGAGTTTTCCGGACTGAGCCTTGGCGAGATCGGCGCCGGCGACACGAGCCACCGAGACTACAAACAACTGCTCGAGGAAACCGTCGAGCAGGGCTACGCGCGGCTGGTCGCCATGCGCTGACGCGAGGTCCTCACACCTCGATCATGCCCTCGGCGACGCGCACGGCATGGCCGCCGATGCGCACCGTGTCGACCTTGCCGCCTTCGACCTGGAGCGACAGCTCGATCAGGCTCGGCCGGCCCATCTCGAAGCCCTGCTCGATGGTGCGCTTGTGCAGGCCGTCGGGCAGCGCATCGAAGCGGTGTACCACGCCGGCGAACCCGACGGCCGCGGAGCCGGTGGCGGGATCCTCCGGAACGCCGTGCTCGGGGGCGAACATGCGCGCGTGGAAAGCGGAGGTGGTGTGCACTGTCTGACGACAATAGAGGAATGCGCCGATGCCGCCCTGTATCGCCGCTCCCCAGTGCGGCGAGGACACCCGCGCCTTGGCGATCGCCTGCAAGGATGCGACCGGCACGAACGCGAACGTGTTGCCGGCCGCGAACTTGGTCGGGCGATGGTTCTCGAAGCCGATCTCGGCCGGGATCAGGCCGACCGCCGCGGCGAGGCGGTCCGCGGGCGGCAGGGCGCCGCTTTCCTGCGGTAGCCTGGGGGCATCGAACTCGGCAAACGGCGCGGCACCCGGCCTCAGCCGCACCCCGACACGCACGAGGCCGATCGCCTCCTCGAGCACGACCAGCGCATCGCCATCGCCCGACGGCGCCGGAGATTTGAGCTGGGCGAGCAGCGCGCCCGTGCCGACCGTCGGATGCCCGGCGAAAGGCATCTCGACGGCGGGGGTGAAGATGCGCACGCGTGCCGTGTGGGCCGCGTTCTGCGGCTTCAAGACGAACACGGTCTCGGACAGGTTGAACTCGCGCGCGATCGTCTGCATGCGCGTCGCATCGAGATCGTCGGCGCCGAGCACAACAGCCAGCGGATTGCCGCCGAACCGTTGGTTGGTGAACACGTCGAGGATGTGATAGGGCAGGCGCATCGGCGACACTCGCTCACGTTGGGTCGCGCACATTGCCGGATTTCGCGCGCCCTTCCAAGCTCTCCCGCAGACCTGCAAGAGCCGCCTCATCCGCGGTCTGCTCAACTTTTTATCCAGATATTTCAGCCTCTTCACATTGTGATCGCTGCCACGTTAATACCCCATAGGGGTCACGCTCTCGCCAGCATTGGCCACGCTGATGGCGCCCGTCCACGGTCACAGGGCCGGGACACAACGGGCGGATGCCTCGGGCACGGGTCGACGCCGCTCGAAAGGGTCCGCTCTTCGTTGAAATCGAATGCCGAGCCTTAGCCCGCGCAACCATGAGCTCCGCGCGGCCGACCGGCGCTGGCGTTCAGCGAACCGGGACTGCGTGCCAGGCGCGCAATCCCGTTAGGGGCGGCAGGGACACCCCGCGTCTCGGCCGCCCCTTCTCTGCCGGTGCCCACCTCGGCGCGGCTCCACCGTCGGATTTGGCAAGCTCCGTGAGGTTGCAATGAGAACGAAGGGTTCCGTCTTCCTGGCAATCGTTGCCGGCGTCGCCTTCGCGCAGGCCGCTGCGGCGGCGGACCTCGGCGGCGCCCCGCGCCGTCCCATTCATGACGAGTCCGTCCCGTACGGGCCCGCATTCTCGTGGACCGGCCTCTACATCGGCACCCACGTCGGCTACGGCTGGTCGGATGCCAATTGGGGCGACGCCCTCTCGGGGGTGTCGACGAGCAACCGTGGCAGCGGATGGCTGGTCGGCGGCCAGATCGGGTACAATCTGCAGGTCCGCCAATTCGTGTTCGGCGTCGAGACGGATTTCTCGAGTGCCTGGCTCGACGGCAGCAGCGCATGTCCGGCCCCCGCTTTCAACTGCGGCCACAGCTACAACTGGCTGGCCTCACTGCGCGGTCGCCTGGGGGTCGCGGTGAACAACAATCGCACGCTGCTCTATGCGACGGGCGGCGCCGCCTGGGCCGACGTCGACTATGCGTCCTCGCTCGGCACCGGGTTCTCGCACACGCATACCGGCTGGGTGGCCGGCGCCGGCGTCGAGCACATGCTCACGCAGAACCTCACGGCGCGGATCGAATATCTCTACTACGGCTTCGACTCGGTGACGGCGCCTGCCGGTGCGCTCCCCGGCGGACCGACCAACCTCAACCCCACGACGCAAACGGTCCGGTTCGGCCTCAACTTCAAGTTCTGAGTTGCATATAGGTTGTAGACGTCAGCTGCAACCTCCGCACTCGTCCTGAGCTCGTCGAAGGACGGCCGCGAACGCCGACCATTCGACCGTGCGAATGCGGACTATGAACGCGGCTTGAATGCTCCCTTCATGCCTGCGTTATTCTACGGGCAACGCTACGCCCCAATGCTCGGGCCATATGCTGCGGACGCCTCGCATCGAGGCTAAGCAATGCAAAAAAGGAACGAGCAATGAAGACCCTTATCACCGTTGCGGCCCTCGCGCTGGGCCTGACCGCTCCGGCGCTTGCCCAGGACGCCAAGCCGGCCGTGACGCCATCTGTGACGCCAGCGGCAAAGCCGGCTGAGGCGCCCAAAGCGAAGCCGGCCGCCACCAAGGACGCGGCCCAGCCGGCGACCAACCCGGCCGATGCCAAGGCTGGCACCAAGCCCGCCACAGACAAGGACGCCAAGAAGGTCGACCCGAAGGCAGCCGCTCCCGCGGCTCCGACTGGCGCGATCGCGCCCAAGGCCGACGCCGGCAAGGGCGACGCTCCCAAGACCACCGAGAAGCCCGCCGAGACCAAGAAGCAGTAACGGGCTGCGCGCGTATTCCCCCGTGTCTCGGAGGACAGGCCCCGGCGGCAACGCTGCCGGGGCCTCGTCGCATTCACAGGCGCACCACGAGGCTGGAGCCAGCCTTGAACGAGTTGGCGACAACTGCTGAGTGCGCCGTTGTCCGACAATACACTTGACGTGACAGCGCCTACCCACTTTGGTTGCGACGCTGACTCCAGAGCAGGATCGCTTCAGATGGAATCGCCTGCCCTGAATTCAACGTGGCGGCTGAAGCGTGAATCCTGCTCTACTTACTGAGTCTTAGAGCGAGATTCACGTTCCCTTGGAAGCCCCAGTGCTTCCATCTGGAACGATCTCGCTCTAGCGCCGCAGCCGCGGGTCTGCCCCTCTTTCTCCGCATGGCCGTTGCAGACCTCGGCTCATTCGTGGCCTACTTGCAAACTGACGCCAACATAGCCTCGATCGAAAGATCGGGGCGTGGGTTTGAGGGCAATCATGTCGTTCGAGTTCGGCATCTTTCACGAGTTTGCCCGATATGCGGGACAGACCGATGCAGAGGTGTTTGCCCAATCCTTTGCTCAGGTCGACGCCGCCGAGCGCTTCGGCCTCGACGTGGTCTGGCTCGCCGAATTGCACTTCCTGCCGGAGCGATCGGTGGCCTCTGCGCCCCTCCTCCTTGCCAGCGCCATCGCGACGCGAACCCGTCGCATGAAAATCGGCATTGCGGTGCAAGTGCTGCCGCTGTGTCACCCGCTGCGATTGGCGGAGGAGGTCGCAACGCTCGATCACGTCAGCGGTGGACGCCTCATCTTCGGTGTCGGCCGCAGCGGCTTTCCGCGCACCTACGAGGCCTATGGGGTGCCGTACGCGGAGAGCCGGGAGCGCTTCGCGGAGGTGCTCGAGATCCTCGAGCGCTCGTGGCGTGAGGAGCGCTTCACATTCGAAGGGACCTTCTACAACTATCGCAATATCAAAATCGTCCCGCAGCCGTTGCAGAAGCCGCATCCCCCGCTGCGCATCGCGGCTACGAGCGCTGACACCTATCCGACGATCGGCGCCATGGGCTTTCCCATTTTTGTTGCCGTCCGCCTCGGCACCATCGAGGAGCTGGGCCCCAACATAGCGGCCTATCGCGAGGCGTACCGGTCCGCCGGCCATGCGGGGCAAGGGCAAGTCTATCTGCGCGTGCCGATCTATGTCGGGGAAACAGAGGCCTCGGCCCGAGCCGACCCGGAGCACTCCATCATGCCATTCTACAAGGCGCTCGGCGTTCAGCTCGAAGACTCGGCGACGCGGGCGGGGGCGCGCGCGAGTGAGCAACGCGTCGAGAGGGGACAGGCACTGCAGACGATCAGCTACGAAGACGTATTGCGCGACAAGGTGATCGTCGGGACGCCGGAGTCGGTGACGAAACGGCTCCAGGAGCTGATCGGCAAGCTTGGTCTCAATGGCGTCCTGGCGGAGCCCAATTGCGGCGGTCTCATTCCGAATGAAAAGGTCATGCGCTCGCTGCAGCTCATGTGCGAGCAGGTCGCGCCTCGATTCCGGTAGGTGGGGAGCAGGATGGCAAGAGCATTCCTGGCGCTCGCGTGCGCGATGCTGACCGGCGTAGGCGCGGCGGCGGCGCAGCCCTATCCGTCCCGCCCGGTCGTCATGGTCGTGCCGTACGGTGCGGGCGGCCCTACCGATACGGTGGCGCGCATCCTGGGCGAGGGGATGCGGGCATCTCTTGGGCAGCAGGTGGTTATCGAAAACGTGACGGGCGCGTCGGGCACCATCGGCGTCGGTCGCGTCGTGCGCGCCGCTCCCGACGGCTACACGGTGAGCATCGGCAACTGGTCCACGCATGTCGTCAACGGGGCCATATTCGCGCTGCAGTACGATCTGCTCAAGGACCTCGAGCCCGTCGCACGCCTTTCCAGCAATCCTTATGTCATGGTCGGCCGCAAAGGGCTGCCGGCAGCGGACCTCCAGGAGCTGGTGGCCTGGCTCAAGGCAAACCCCGATAGCGCCACGGAGGGAACCGCGGGGCCCGGCTCCGGACAGCACGTCAGCGGCGTCTACTTCCAGAGCATCACCGGCACCCGCTTCAAGTTCGTGCCTTATCGCGCCGGTTCCTCCGAGATCATGCGCGACCTGGTCGGCGGGCACATCGATTTGAGCTTCGACCAGGCCATCACGGCGTTGCCTTACGTGCGCAATGGCGACGTGAAGGCCTATGCCGTTACGGCCAGTACGCGCCTGGCGGCCGCGCCCGACATTCCAACGGTGGACGAGGCCGGTGCGCCCGGTCTCTACATCTCGACGTGGAACGGCCTGTGGGTGCCCAAGGGCACGCCGCCCGACGCCATCAACCGGCTCAGCGCCGCCGCCATGGATGCGCTTGCCGACCCGGCCGTGCGCCGGCGTCTCGGCGACCTCGGCCAGGAAATCCCCCCACGCGAGCAGCAGACCGTGGAGGCACTCGGCGCGCACCAAAAGGCCGAGATCGTGAAATGGTGGCCGATTATCAAGGCGGCGAACATCAGGATCGAGCAGGGCAAGTAGATGCTCATGGACCTCCTCATCCGCAACGCCCGTCTCGCCGACCGCGCATCCGACGAGCTCGTGGATATCGGCGGCATTCAAGGGCGGCAGGCAGACCGTCGCTTGGGCGCTCCCTGAGCTGTTGCGGCCACAATAGGCAGCTCCGCGAACGGCCGTTAGGCCCTTCTTAAAGCTTCTCGGCTCTCTTCGATCCCAATCGAATGATAGGGGAGGCTATGGGCCGGGCGTCCGGCGCATAGTTGGTCGGCATGGGCAAAGTGAGCGGCCTTTATCTCGCCGCGGCAGGCGCAGCAAGCCTGATCGCCGCTTGCGTGATCCCATGGCAGGACTTTGCAAGCCTCGACGTGTTGCTGCTCCCGCACGGCGATGTCTCAATAACCCCGATCGGAGAGACGGGCCCCGATGCCAGGATGGCGTCCGGGCAGGCCGTCTCGCGCACTGGAATGTCGCCTGACGCCGATGAGCCCGCGTCACCGCCCGAGGTGGCCACGCTCGCGCCGCGCACCGCGCTCGGATCACCGCAAAAGGAGGCCCCGTTTGCGACGGACCGCCCCTGGCTTGGCCGCGAGCTGCAACGCGAGCTCGCGCGGGTCGGGTGCTACGAAGGCGAGCTCAACGGCATTTGGACGCCGGCGGCGCGCAAGGCCATGAAAGCCTTCACGGATCGGGTCAACGCCACGCTGCCCACCGAGGAGCCTGACCACATCCTGCTCGCGCTGGTGCGGGGTTATCGCGACAAGGTGTGCGGCATGACCTGCCCCGCCGGCCAGGGGCTCGCCGACGACGGCCGCTGCATCCCCAACGCCATCATGGCGGCGAAAAAGCCTCCGCAACTCCCGCGCCCCGTTCCCCAACGTGCCGATGCTGCCCCAGCGAACACAGGCTGGTTGGTTACTCGCGCGCCTGCGCCGGCAGCACCAACACTCTCGTCTCCGGACGGGGAACGCATGGGGCTGGCCGGCCCCTCAGCGCCGAAGAATCCAGGGGCGGTGGACGGTCACGTGCCGGCGGCCGCGGCCGCGCTCGATGCGCCGGCCCAATCAGCACCTGCACCGCCACCGGGCGCGGCGCGACGTCCCGCGGTCCGCCCAACCAACTTCAACCCGGCGTCGTTCTTCAAACAATTGGGCTTCTAGCTCTGCACGGCCGCGGTCGCGCTACACGGCCGGCCAGGGGCGATTGCACAACGAATTAAGAGTTTCTGCGGCGCAGCCGATGCAGAAACTCCGTTGGAT
>JRHI01001883.1_pt1 | contig 16049 bp, 14 predicted proteins | sample 215371 | NCBI WGS metagenome assembly JRHI01 (sample SAMN02929681, study PRJNA255918) | sediment metagenome | biome: cave system; feature: Ice Cave; material: Sediment; isolation source: sediment from deep within a dark volcanic ice cave with no known source of... ...
GTGGATGGGCAAGCAGGTGGACAGACCCGCCGCGACCGCCGTCGCCACCGTCCGGTCCACCGCGAGGCACGTACTTCTCACGCCGGAAGGAAATGACGCCGTTTCCCCCATCGCCGCCTCGCGCGACAATGTTTACTTGGTCAACGAACATCGTCGGGAGCGCAACAACGGTTGACGAGCCAAGACGCGTGGGCGAACCAAGAAAACGACAGCGGCCGGCGTTGCCGCCGGCCTGCCCGCAAAAATTCGCAAAGCGAATCGGATTCTAGAATCGTGTTACGATTCGACCGCGACGAGTTCTTGAGCCTTGACTTTTACGACTTGCTGATCTTTGCCGCGCCGCACGAATTCAACAACGCCATCGGTGAGTGCAAAGAGTGTGTTGTCTTTGCCCATCCCGACATTAGTGCCCGGATAGAACTGCGTGCCACGCTGACGCAAGATGATATTGCCGGCGATGACTCGCTCTCCACCGAACTTTTTTACGCCTAGGCGCTTGCTGTTTGAATCGCGGCCATTACGCGAAGAGCCAAGCCCCTTCTTATGGGCAAAACGCTGCAAATTGATGGTGAAACTCAACGAAAATAGCTCCGATTCTTTGGAATAGCTGTTTATTGCTCCGGTAGTATATCAAATGAAGTCCAAGGGGTCAAAGTCTGCATCGGCTTAGGTGTTAGCGGATCTTTCGTTCGGCGTCTCGGGACACCCCGCCAAATTCCAGTTGCTTTGAGCCCAATTGCTTGCTTAGCCGTTAACTTTGTGGTACAAAGTGAGAAGCCTGTACTTTGTGAGGCAAAGCAATGATAATTGTGCGGATCTTGGCGCTTATCGTTATACTCGTGGGAGCGACCGTTGCTTGGGGCATACTCGAGACCACGCTCATCGTTCGCACGGCGCAAGCAAGCGACGATCAGCGTACACAGCTTGGCTCCTCCTGGGGGCCGGAGCAGACGCAGACGGCGCCGGATATTTTCTATTCCAGCGGCAAAACTAACCGGAGCATCCCGATAGAGGCGAGTGCCATCAACGTCGATCTTGCACTTGATCAACGCCGGAAGGGTCTCTTATGGTACAACACTTACGGGGTTGACTTCCACGCTACATACGGGGTCGTCAACAGCAGCCATCAGAACTTGCTGCGCTTTGCGCTCGCCCTGCCCGCCGAAAAAGGCGTTTACGACAACGTGCGAGTTCTCGTCAACGACCGCCCTACTAGTTACGTGATCGACCACGGAGTGGTCACAGCCGATATTTGGTTGCAGCCGGGGCACGCCGCGGAGGTTACTGCATCGTATGGATCGCGCGGCTTGGGGCGCTGGTTCTATCAGTTTGGCTCAGGCATCAATAGGGTCCGTAATTTCGATTTGGTCATGCGCACGAATTTCGACGCGATTGACTTTCCACCGAACACACTTGCACCGACGCAAGAGCGCACGACGTCAACCGGCTGGGAGCTTGCATGGCGCTACAAGAGTTTGATCGCGGGCGATGGCATCGGCATGGTTTTCCCCGAGCGGCTGCAACCGGGCCCGCTGGCTCAACGGATCACTTTTTGGGCCCCCTTGTCGCTCTTGTTCTACTTCTTCGTGCTCTTCATCATCACCGTGATTCGCCGCATCGACCTACACCCGATGAATTATTTTTTCCTGGCCGCTTCATTCTTCACGTTTCACCTGTTGTTCGCATACAGCGTCGACCGCGTGCCGGTTTGGCTCGCGTTCCTGATATGCTCGCTGGTTTCGATGTTCTTGACGGTCAGCTACTTGCGCATTGTCGCCGGCCTGCGGTTTGCCGCCGTTGAAGCAGGCCTGGCGCAATTCTTTTACCTTATCTTGTTCTCGCTTGCGCTGTGCAACGAAGGATTTAGCGGCCTCGCGATCACGATTGGTTCGATCATCACGCTCTTTATCGTGATGCAACTGACCGCCCGCATCAACTGGAGCGAGCGATTTGCTTCCCTGCCCGGGCGCGCACAACGAACCAGCGCGCAATGACGATGAGGGAAATGACAAACAGCAGCGCAAGCGCGGCGCCGATGAACGGGTGGAGGAAGGCGATCACGATGCCGCCGATCACGAGAATGTCCTCGCCAAAACTCATCAGCGGGTTCGCCGCGCCCAAGGTGGTCAAGGTCGACGCGGCGCGAGCCGAAGCGGAAGAAGAATGCACCAAGAGCGCATTCAGCGCGCCCAAACCCATAAGGCCATAGAGCGTGGGAGCATTGTCGGCATGGATAGTGCCGCCGACCAAAATGGCGGCCGCCAGCGGACGTACTGCAAACGACACTGCGTGCAAAGCGTGATCAATGGCCGGCACCTTATCGGCGCCAAACTCTATCAGCGAAAAAATCCCCAACACAACGGTCGTTGACGTCGCGCCCAACCACGCAAAACTATGCGCGGGGTGGATCCAACCATAGTGGGTTGCAACCGATGCCGCAAACAGTGTGAAAAAACCGCGCAAGCCGGCGGTCGTCGTCAGCGCATATGCAAGCGCGAATTGACCGGACGCGTCCAGACTCATGTTCGTTGGTACTTCGAGCGGGCAGGCGAAGTTTCCGTCCCAAAAATACGAGGCAACGATCGCTCGTTGCCTCGCTCAACGATGGGAGCACCGTTCGGTTTGGTCCTAGTGGCGGGCGTCGGAGCGCAGCGCGATCGTCAGGATGTCGCGGGCCTGTCGCAGCAACCCGATCGCCGCAACGCGGTGCCCGCCATAATCATGATTGTCGCGCTGGAGAAAGTCGATGATGTGCTCGACGTGAGCGCGCACCACAACGAGATTCCTATCGCTGCCGTTGTCAGGGAAAGAGCCCATGCGCGTACTGAGCTGGGTCGAAGCCGCCCAATCAGACTGACGATCGAGGCGTAGCGCCTGATTGATTTGCTCGCGGCCTGCCTGCATTTTTTCGATGGCCCGAATGCGATAGCCATTGTAGTCGTGCCGGTCGCGTTGTAGCATGTCGATGTTCTCTTCGATCCGATGCCGAGCCCAGCGAAGATTGTTGTCGCTTTGTCGTGGTCCGACGTCGGCGAAAACTTGGCTAGCGTTCGCCAAACCCAGCGTGACAATTGCCAAGATTGCAAGCACAAAGATGCGACGTACCATAAATGAACAGTCTCCTTTTGGATTGCGTTGCGGGCATTGAGCCCGATCAATCATGGAACGCCGCCGCCACGAAAAAGTTTGCGGATCACGATGAGGCCTCGGTGAGAAAGAGACTATACTGACGGATGGTTCAGCGCGAAATACTTGGCGTGGACGCCGTAAAATATCGCGTTTTTTTCGTAACGCAAGCCGGCCTTTTCCAGCACCTTTTGCGAAGCGATATTGTCAGGCATCGTAATGCCCACGATGCGCTCGAGCCCCACCGTCTCAAAGCCGTAGCTCACCGAAGCGCGAGCAGCTTCAGTCGCGAGCCCTCGCCCCCACGACGCCTGCGCCAATAGGTAGAGCACTTCCACCTCAGGGCTGTCGGGCAGATAGTTCAGGCCGCATTGACCGATGAGCTGCTGACTGGCTTTGTCGACGAGGCCCCAGGCGCCAAAGCCATGACGCTGCCAATGTTCGAGGAAATGATTGAGTATTCGCTCTGAGATAGCGCGCGCGTCTTGCGGCAGAAATGGCCCGCGCGGCAAGTAGCGGGTAACCAGAGGTCGCGCAAGATTTCAGCGTGCGCGTCGAGGTCATCCGCTCGAAAAGACCGTAAAAGTAGACGGTCAGTTTCGATTTGCGTGGTTGGAGCAGTGGACATGCGCCGCCCATTATGCGGGCGCGGCAGGCAATCATCTTACGGAGAGGCGCTTTGAGCATGGAGAGTAACGAGCACGACGCCGGTGGCTACGATAGACGCACGTTCGTCGCAGAATTCTACGACTTCGTACCGCCGTATGCGAACCGCGCCGACCGGCAGTTCTACGTGGACTACGCTCGCAATGCCGGCGGGCCGGTGCTGGAGCTGGGTTGCGGTACCGGGCGGCTTTTGATTCCGATCGCGCGCTCAGGCGTCTCGATCACCGGGCTCGATCTTTCGCACGCGATGCTGCAGCGTTGCCGCGAGCAGCTCGCGCAGGAGCCGCCTGCAGTGCAGGCGAGCGCCTCAATTCATCATGGCGATATGACGCAGTTTTCCTTGGGCAAAAAATTTGCTATTGCCACCGTGCCCTTCCGCGCCTTCCAGCACTTGATCGCAGTCGAGCAACAACTCGCGTGCTTGCGCTGCATTCGCGAGCATCTGGTTGAGAATGGCGTGGTGATTTTGGATCTATTTCAGGTTCAGGGCGCTAGAATTCACGACCGCACATTTATGAAGTCAGAAATTGAGTTCGAAGGGGCGCAGCTGCCTGACGGCCGCAGCCTCAGCCGGAGCAGCCGCGTCGCCGGTTTTCACCGCGCGCAACAAATCAACGACTGCGAGCTAATCTACGACGTCACGCATCCGGACGGGCGTACGGAGCGCTTGATCCACGACTTTCCGCTCCGTTATTTTTTTCGCTACGAGGTCGAGCATCTGCTGGCGCGCAGCGGATTCCAGGTTGCCAAGCTCTTCGGCGACTACGATCGTTCGGCGCTCACGGATGAGTCACCCGAGATGATTTTCGTCGCCCGAAAAATACCGCTCTAGTATTTCATGCTCACGAAGAAGGTGAATAGCCGCGGTGGCCCCCTCGACTCGTTCTCGTACGGGTAGGGGCTCTGATTGTACATAAAGGGTTCGCACGCAAACGTCTGACCGGGAGCGCACGCGTTCACGTTGACGCCGGAACCGGCGCCGTAGCCGCCTAGGCCGTTGTTGACGTAATAGAGATTTGAGGGAATGCGCGGCGGCGTATAGTTGCCGAACAGGTTCTGCACGCGCACTCCCACCAGCGCGTTACGAATGCCCTTTCCTATGTCGTGTGCGATTGTCAACTGGACTTGCGTGATCTGGGGGCCTTTGATCGTGCCAGGATCGTCGCCCTCGTTCGTACCACGTGAACCGGTGATGTTGGGATGATCGATGGTTCCGGGATTTGTGGAATCGGTGAAATAGTAGGCTTGTGAAGTGGTTGCGGCAGCCAAGTCGGTGTTAAGAACCTGAACCGGCACGCTCACGCCCCCGATCGTCTCGAAGATGAAAGTTTTTTTGCCCACACCGAATCGGTAACCTGACTCGTACGACAGCGTGGTGCCGACGTGCAAGCCACTCGGGCTGTTGTAAACAATGTTCGCAGTCGCCACGATTGGCGCGACGTAGGTGACATGGAAGAAATGGTTTGCCGCAAGCGCAGCTCGGTTGACGGTCGGGAAAAAGTCGCTGTCGTAGTTCGCAAAAGTGTTATCGTAGGTCGCATCGATCAATCCGGAAATTCCGAAGCGCGCCTGACGTTGCAGGGCAACCTCAACGCCGGTATTTTCGTTGATTCCGGCATTGAATTCGCGTGCGGGTCCAAAGACCGGCGTGCCGCTCGGCAAAGTGAATAGAAGTTTTTGGGACGAGACAACGTAGTCGGTCCCTTTGCGGTAATACGGTTCGATTCGGAGTTCCAATCCGCGCCCGAAGTCATGCTCAAAGCCGAAGTCTATATTGATGGCACGCTGTGGCCGCACCGGGGTGTAAGGCGCAAAACTGTTGGTCGCAAGATCCATCAGCACTTGCTGGTAAAGGTTGGTCACGTTGTTGGTCGTGCCAAAGCCGGGCAACGGAATAAGGCAACCGCTCGCGATCGTGCAGTTTTGCAATTTCGGATCCACGTTGTAAGTGTTTTCGATGGCTGAGGTCGGCACGAACTCTATATTTCTCCCATACGAAAAACGGAGCGTGTTCTTCGCATCGAGTTCGTAGCTAAGCGCTAGACGCGGGCTGATCTGCGACGGCTGGGTGACGTCGGCGCCGAGCGCTTGTCCGGGCACAGTCTGCACGTTACCGCTGTCATTTATGAAATAGGTCGTATTCAGCGCGGCGGCGTTCGCCGGGAGGGAGATCGATTCTTTATCGAAGCGCAGCCCCAACGTTATTGTCAGCTTATCGTTCGGCTGATAATGATCTTTGATGAAGACATCATACCTGTGGAGCGGATCGTTGGAATAGGAAAGGTCGCTCGCGTATGTCTGCATGGGCGCTAGGCCGGGGCTCGTTGGAAGCCCTAAACTGGGAACTGCCTGATTTAACGCAGCATTGTAAGGGCCGATATAGCAGCCGCCGACCCCCGGCGTCGAGACGAAGGCCGAGGTGGTCGTCACGACGCCCGCGCTGATCGCGTTAGCGATTTGCGGACAACCGAAATCTTCCAGCGGTTGGAATGCCGTCGTCAGGCTCAACGTGCCGGCGCGATATTGATTATTGTAATACCAGAAGTCGCCTCCAAAGGCTAATTCGTGCTTGCTGTTGATTTGGTTCGTATAATCGAATGCCTCGCCCGTGCCCGTCGTGTTCAGGTCCTCGTAGAAATCTGAGAACGAACCGACGTTGTAAGGGTAGCGGAAAATCAAATTCTCGCTCGTACGCATGATCCGGAACTCAGCGAAGCTTGACGGCGTCAGCTGGCGTTTGTAGTTGATCTTATCGATGGTCGAGTTGAACGTCTGCGTGTCAGCCGTTCCCGTATTTTGCCGGTAAGCGGCTTGTCCAGGGTACAGTTCCATGTAGTCGGTTTGAAATGTAGAAGGATTAGGAGCCGGCTGCGGTCCCAAGTTAAAGGGGTCGCTTCCAGCCTGCACGTTACCGTTGTTCGGTGCATAAGGGGCTATCGCCGGCGCTATCAAGGTCCCAAAGAAGAATGTCTGGCCCGACGTGTTCGTTATGAATTGCAGTTCGTTGTTGTTGCCGCTTCCCCAATGATAGAAGAAATTCGCAACCGTGTCGTTGAGCGTCGTGAAGTCGCTATTAGCCAGTTCTAACGGGAAGATCGTACGCCGATCGCCATAGTTGGTCGCATTTCTCTGACCGCCATACGAAAAATAGTAGCTAAAGCGGTTATCGGGCGTCGCGTTGCCGTAATCGAAAGAGATTTCGTGCCCGTAGGTGGGCCCGATGAGGCGCGCGGTTGCCTGACCGCTTCCGGGATACGTCCCTCGCTTGATGACTTCGTTGATCACGCCGGTATTGGTGTTGCCGCTGCTGACGTCATAGCCGCCGGTCGAAAGCTGCACGCTGCGGGCTCCGTTGAGCGACACAGCGTTCAAGAACTGACCAGTCACGGGATCGGTGTTGTCGACACCGTCGAATTGATAGCCGATGTCATTTTCCGCACCACCGCGGATCACGGGGTACCCGAAGTTATCCGTGGTAACCCCCGGCAGGGAGTTGAAAGCCTGGAAACCGTTGAGATCTTGAGGCGACCCGTTGATGTCGGAAAGGCGCGACTGGTTGATCACGTAGGCATCGGCCGTCTCTTTGGGCTGGATCAACGACGTCACTCCGCGCACGGTTACGCGCGCCAGCGTGCGCACGCCACTTTGCAACCTGGCATCAACCTTGACGCTTTGGTCTTGCGAAATCGTGACCCCGGGAATCGTTTCGGCTTGAAAACCTTCTTTGGTGAAGGTGACGGCGTACGTATCCAGCGCCAGCCCGTTGAGCGAATAAAATCCATTGGTTCCGGTGACGGTGTTCGCGCGGCCGGAAGGCGCAACGGCGGTTACGTGCACATCGCTTAACGGCCGCCCGGCCAGCTCTGTGACTGTGCCTTGAACGCCGCCGGTTGTGCCGGCGCTGATTGGTGGCGCTAACAACGCGCTGCACGAGAGCGCGGCAACAAATGCAAAAAGTCTGCAAAAGAACCTCGCCATACACTGGACCCCGTCTTCTTATGTTCAGAAGATGATAAAAAGAGTGCAGCCGAACTGCAACCTCGCCCCGGATGCTGACCAGCTTCTTGTGAGAACGACAAAAACCTTGCGGCGCGGGCGATGCGATTATAAGCGCGCGAATAGGGTATTATGAAAAAAAACTTTTGCCGCAACGGCAGTCAATAATGAGGAGCTAATGCATGGCAAGGAAACGTAGGACGGGTGGAAAGAGCACGAGCCGTAAGAAAGGTTCAAGCGGCCGTAAATATGGCCCGAAGTCGCAACAAAAGGTAGAGCGTGCGATGCACGAGATGAAGCGCGGCGAGTTAAAAACAGGCCGGTCTGGGAAGAAAGTGAAAAGCCGGAAGCAAGCCATCGCGATCGGTCTTTCGGAAGCGCGCCAAAGCGGAGCGAAGGTCCCAAAAAAGAGAACGGGGCGCAGCGGTCGCAGCCGTTCGAAATCGAGTTCTTAGGGCGAGGACCCTGCGAAAAGCGTCAGTCATCAGCTGACGGTCACCGGGCGGCGCCGCTTGCAGGCGTCGCTTTTTTTGCTAGCGCAAATAGCGATCGAACCAGCCAACCCAGCGGCGAAACACATCCTCCCGATCGATCGGATCAACCGGATAATGAGCGCTGCTGACGTAGGCGATGAAACTCACGGTCACACCCCGGTCACGCAACGCATGAAAAAGTTCGTACGAGTGCGTGATCGGCACTGTCGTGTCGCCGGTATCGCACATGATTAGCGTGGGTGCGCTGATGTTCCAGGCGAACGGCATGATCGACTGGTCGACGTAAGTCTGCCACATCTTCTTCGACGCCCACGGTGAGCCACCATAATAGTGGCGATCCAGCACATTATAGTTGGAAAGCGCGTAATCCGGCAGATTATCGGTCGGCGCTGCTCCCACCATGGCTGCTTTGAAAATGCTGTGATGGCTAATCAGCCAACCCGTCATCAAGCCGCCGTACGACCATCCTGATACGCCGATCCGACCGGCGTCCACGATACCCAATTTCTCCACCGCAGCAATGCCCGCCATGATGTCTCGCGCCGGGCCCGCAACGGTGTCACCGAGCAGCGCGATTTGATAGGCATTGCCAAGATTATCGCTGCCTCGATAGTTGGGTTCGAATACAAGGTAGCCGTGGGCCGCCAGCAACTGCGTGAGCCCGGGGTAGTCGGTATCAAACGCTTCTTGAGAAGCATACGCAGGCCAGCCATGGATTTGTAATACGAGCGGATAGCGAGCGCCCGCGGTAAACTCAGGCGGATACGTCAAGACCCCGTCCTCGGTAAAACCATCCGGACCCGGCCACTTGAGGCTTTGGACTTTTCCCAGATGCAGCTGAGAAAAATAAGCGTTGACGTGCGTTAGTCTGCGCGGCTGGGCATGCACGGACTTCAGGAGGAAAAGCTCGCTCGGGCTTTGCGGGCCCGACGCGACGAAAGCGATCGCACCGTTACGGCTCACGCTCGCAGCGCTGACGCTTAGTTCGCCCGTATCCAATTTTGTATACGAGCCTTGCATGTCGACGACCCACATCGATTCGCGGGTGCCATCGTGGGCCAAGATAAGCAACGATTTGCTGTCGGGCATCCATTCGGCAAGCAACGCGCTGCGGTCAAGACGCGCCGTTATCGGGCGGCCGTCTCCACCAAGGGTCGATGTCACGTAAATGTCGCTGCCGCCGATGGGATTGCCATCACGGGGATACCAATACGCGACGCGTGCCCCGTCCGGTGAGAATTCGCCTCCCGATTCAAGTCCATGATGGCTCGTAAGCTTACGCAGCGAGCCGCTCTTCAGGTCGAGCATTTCGACGACGGCGCGGTCGTCGTCGGCGGTGTAGGCGTTGGGCGCTCTGGTAAGAGCTATTTTCCTACCATCAGGCGACCACGAAAAAAAATCGTTGGGGACGTGCTGCGGAATTATCGGGATCTCTCGAGGAATATCGACGTTGACCGGTGTCAAGCGCACCGGCTCGCCGTCTGAGACGGCCACGCTCCACAAATGCGACGGCAGCGGCGCCTCCGTTGCGAGGTAGTCGTTATCACCGACTTCAAAGGCTGTGAGGAAGCGTTGATCACCGCGCTTGGCAGGCCGCTTATCGGATGTGCTAAAGGCGATCTGCTTCCCGTCAGGGCGCCACGCGAAATCGTGCACGCCGCCAGCAGACGTAACGGTTCGCCGTGCGCCTGTTTGTAGGTCAATGATGACCAGTTGTTCCGCATCTTGACCGGCCGCGCTCCCAATGAACGCGATTCGGCCGTTCCCGGGTGCCCAGCGTAGATTTCGCACACCGCTCACATTCGCGACAAGCGTGCGTTCACGACCGCTCGATGTTTCGATGAGCTGGAGGCGCTCATCATCGTTGTTCGTTGAGAAGTTCGGCGTGCTCAGGACGTAGGTGACAAGTTTTCCATCCGAAGATATCTCAGGCCGCGCTTGGTCCGTAGAAATGGATATTTCCCTGCGAAGATCCTGTAACTGCAGTAGTCGCGCATCGCTTTGACTGAATCCTAATAGCGTAAGCAGGAAGCACAAGGCGCATGCCCCGGCACCGTTCCAACGAATTCTTCGGATGCCGGAGCTATTCTCAGCCGATAACACTGCGCCAAGGTACGCTAGATTATAGCAACCAACCTCGCGATGTTGTTGGCGATGAAACGGCAGCTGTTCGCTTTGAACGTCCTCGATGCGAAGCGGGCGATGCATCTTGTTGCGAATCCTCATTTATATGCGCACTCCCCATCCGCCGAAGAGCGCGGTGTCTGCGCCAAGCTGGATGCGAACCAGACCCGTGCGCGATTCAATCAGTTGCTCGTTCGAGCTTAGTGGACTTCGGATGTCTTGCACCATGATTGGGCCTCCCGTGCCGTTTTCTTTAAGTAACCTACAAAAATACTACACGAGTTATTGTAACTTGTCAAGGTAGTTAGATAGTTATTAAATAGTGCAATATATCGGGAAAGTCTTATTGCCAATAACCGCCTAATATAGTACAATGGTGCCCATAATGATCAAAATAGCGGGACAGGCAGACAGCGGCGAACCAGCCCCCAGTCCGCACAAACCTGCGCCGGGCGACCTTGCTCTGGTGCAGTCCTTCATTAATACGGTAGACTTACGGCCGCTCAAGGATGAGCTGCGGGATCCGGCCGCTCTGAAAGGTTGGTTCGCAGATCGTGGGTTGCTTGGCAAGAACGAGCGCTTAAACGAGCACGACCTGCGCCACGCAGTAGAGGTGCGGGAAGCGCTGCGCGATCTGGTTACCATCAGTGCCGACGGCAAACCGAGTCAGGCCGCTTTACAGATCCTCAACCGCGCGGCACGTGGCGCACAATTGCTCGTGCAATTCAACAGTGATGGCTCCGCAGAGCTCGCACCGGCGACAAGCGGCGTTGACGGGGCGCTTGGGCGTTTGCTCGCCATCACCGCACGGTCGATGCTCGACGGTTCCTGGCAACGCCTGAAAGCATGCGAAGATCCGACGTGCCGCTGGGCCTATTACGATTCGTCGAGAAACCGCTCGGGTAACTGGTGCGACATGACGACCTGCGGCAATAGGGTGAAAGCACGGCGTTATCGGAACCGCCGGCAAGCCTAAAGCGCGCTAAGGCCGCGTTCGAGATCGGCGCATATGAGCGCTGCGTCTTCGACCCCGACGGAAAGACGCAGGAAACCGTCGTGAATACCGACGGCAGCACGCGCTTCCGGGCTGAGGACGCGGTGAGAAGATGTGGCTGGATGCGAGATCGTTGAGGTCGCCCCTCCAAACGACAGGACGAGCTTGATGTGCTCGAGCGAGCGTATGAAGCGGTTGACCGCGCTCCGATCGGGTTTCACCTCAAAGGAAAGCGCAGATCCGAATCCGTTCACTAAGGTATCCTTCGCAACCGCATGACCCGGGTGTGACGCAAGTCCGGGATAGTGGACTGCGTGCACGGACTCATGCCCTTCGAGCCAGCGAGCGATGGCGTTGGCGCTCGCGCTGGAGCGATTCATGCGCAAGTCGAAGTCCTCGAGCGACCGGGTGACGAGCCAGCTTTCGAATGACGGCCCGATTAGGCCCGCTCGTCCGGCGATCGACCTCGCTGCTTCGACGAGTTCCGATGGGCCCAGAAGGCAACCCAAGACGACGTCATTGTGTCCACCTAAGAATTTGGTGATGCTCTCGACGACGAGATCAGCGCCAAGGCTCAGCGGACGGCAATGATAAGGGGTTGCCAGCGTATTGTCCACGATGAGTTTCGCTTTACGCTCGTGGGCAAGCGCCGCAAGCTCCGCGAGCTGAGCGAGTTGCATTCGCGGGTTAGAAATCGTTTCCACCACGAGGATGGCGCTCGGGGCGTCGAGAGCCGCTTCGACTTGCGCGTTGGAACGCGCGTCGACAAAGGTCAGGCGCATGCCAAATTTTTGCAGATCCTGCAGCAGGCGCGTCGTGTTGCCATAGAGGTCGCGCGCGGCTATGATGTGCGTGCCGCTCGCCGCCAAGCTGAGCAGGGCCGCGGTAAATGCTGACATTCCGGCGGCAGTCACCAGCGCGGCCAGCGCTCCGTGGCGAGCGCACAATGCCGCCTCCAAGGCCCAGTGATTCGGACCTCCGGAACCTCCGTAGACGGCGCCGCGCACGCGACTCTCGTAAATCGCATCGACCTCATCGAGATCGCGGAATATCCACCCAGCCGACTGATAGATCGGTGTCGAGGCCGGGCTATTCACCGGTTCATCCATGCTCGCCTCAAAATAAAGGAGGGGTGTTGCACAACGCAACGACCCCCTTTTTTAGAAACTTATAACCCGAGAAGGTCTCGTGGTTATTTCTTCTTGCCCTTCTTAGCAGCTTTCTTCGATGCCTTTTTCTTTGCCATGGTGTGCAGGTCACCTCCCCTCTGGACTTCCGGTGCGCGCGGGGCGTTGCTGTACGCCTCATCATCTGTATCAGGTCCGCCTGAGCGGAGATCCGGCGGTTATCGCGCGTGGCCGGAGGGTGCGGGGACTTTAGAAAAGTTCCTCGCGTGGAAAGTTCTTGTCTGTGATGACTTCCCCTTTCATCATCGGCAGTTCACGCGCAAAAGTTCAGCGCCGAAAGCGGAGCGCAAATCATCTGCCCAACATTGCTTAGCGCTGCAGTTCGTCGGTTGGCGAACTGGTGCGGAATTCGCTTGGGCTAGCATGCCGCTATCACCCAAAAGAGGCGCGTCAGACGACGTGCTGCGCCGACTTTGAAAAGGGTTCAGATGCGTGAGGCGAAGAGGTCTAGAGTGAGTACGGAAAAGAGCGAGCGTAACGGTCACCTGCGGCGCGTGGTGGTCACCGGACTGGGTGCGGTGACTCCCTTGGGTAACAGCGTGCCCGAATTTTGGTCGAACGTCATCAAGGGTCGGAGTGCCGTCAGTCACATCACCCTGTTCGACCCTGAGCCTCTGCCGACGCGCTTTGCGGCGGAGGTCCGAGATTTCGACCCCAGTGCCGCCATCGGAAAAAAAGATGCGCGCAAGATGGACCGCTTTGCCCAATTCGCTTTGGTGGCCGCGGAACAGGCGGTCAAGGACGCCGCGCTCAACATCAGCGACGCCAATCGCGACGATATCGGCATCATCATGGGTTCGGGCATCGGCGGTATCCTGACCATCGAGCAGCAACACAAAGTGATGTTGGAACAAGGCCCCGGAAGGCTTTCCCCGTTTCTCATCCCGATGCTCATCAGCAATATTGCTCCGGGCTTGATCTCCATGAAGCTCAAAGTCCGCGGACCGACTCAGACCGCTGTTTCGGCGTGCGCTTCGTCCAACAATGCCATCGGCGACGCCTTTCGGACGATTCAATATGGCGATGCGGAGGCGATGATCTGCGGCGGCTCGGAAGCGCCTATAACCCCGCTCGCGGTCGGCGGCTTTTGTGCTATGCGGGCACTCTCGACGAGAAATGACGATCCGCAACATGCAAGCCGGCCCTTCGATCGCGACCGCGACGGCTTTGTCATCGGCGAAGGCGGAGGCGCGCTCGTCTTGGAGGAGCTGGAAAGCGCACTGGGACGTGGCGCTCGCATTTACGCTGAGATCATCGGCTACGGTAAATCTTCGGATGCTTACCACATGGTGGCTCCCGATCCTGAAGCACGGGGAGTCAAGTTGGCGATGCAGCGAGCGATACGCGACGCGCGCATCAAGGCTGACGACATCGACTATATCAACGCGCACGCAACCTCGACCGATCTCGGCGATTCTGCGGAAACCCAAGCGGTGCACCAAGTGTTCGGCGAACACGCCAAAACGGTGCCCCTGAGTTCGAACAAGTCAATGTTCGGCCACGCGCTCGGCGCAGCCGGTGCGCTCGAGGGGATCTGTACGGTTCTCAGCGTCCATGAGGGCATAATTCCGCCGACGATCAACTATCAGCACGTTGATCCTGCGTGCGACCTGGATTGCGTTCCCAACCTGTCGCGCAAGGCCGAGGTCAAGGTGGCCATGTCGAACGCGTTTGGGTTTGGCGGCCACAACGCCGTGCTCGTTTTCCGGAAATTTTCTCAGAACTGACGCCGTGTCGCGCGACCTAGCCCGGCGCCGCGCGCTGCGCCAATTCGGGCGCACGCTCGGTCTCAAGGAAGCGGCACAAGCGGAATGCGCCCTGCTGGACATCGCGCTGGCGCATGATTCTTACGCGGCGCAGCCTGCGGGTTCGCTGCGCCGTCCATCCAACGAGCGCTTGGAGTTTCTTGGAGACGCTGTTCTGGGAGCGGTCGTCGCCCATGCCGTGTTCTCCCGCCATCCTGACAAGGCCGAAGGCAAGCTGTCACCGTTGCGGGCCTCACTCGTTTCAAGGCCGGCCTTGGCACAAACCGCGCGACGCCTCGGCATCGCGACGCTCTTGCTCCTAGGCAAGGGCGAGCGGGCAGCCGGCGGCGCCGAGCGGCCGTCAATTTTGGCGGGCGCATTTGAGGCTATCGTCGGCGCGGTCTATCTCTGCGAAGGCTTCGAAGCGGCACGACGCTTCGTCGAGCGCGAACATCTAGCGCACGTGCAGCCCGCGCAAGCGCTCGACCCCAAAACGGCACTGCAAGAATATTCACAAGCAAAGTTTAAACAAGCACCGCACTACGCGGTGACCGCGCAAAACGGTCCTCCTCACGAGCGCACCTTCACCGTTACGGTCGCGATTGGGGCGGATGTGGTCGGTAGTGGCAACGGCGCGACCAAAAAAGAGGCGGAGGCAGCGGCCGCCCGGCAAGCGCTACAAAAAGTCCGCGCTGCGCGCCTGCCGGATTTGAGGTAAGTTCAAATCTACCTTGAGAGCATAGACCTTTTTGGTTTCAAAACGTTCGCCGACCGGACGCATCTTGAGTTTCAACCCGGCATCTCCGGTATCGTCGGACCCAATGGATCCGGCAAATCCAATTTTGTCGACGCGGTCCGCTGGGTCTTAGGAGAGCAGAGCGCGCGCCAGCTGCGCGGAGCACGCATGGACGACGTCATCTTCGCCGGCAACACGCAGCGCCGCGCGCTTGGCATGGCTGAAGTGACCGTGACCTTCGACAATAGCGACGGTGCGCTGGTCACGCCGTTTAGTGAAATAGCCATCACCCGCCGTGTGTATCGCAGCGGCGAAAGCGAATTCTTCCTCAATAAGTCGCAAGTGCGGCTACGCGACATCACGGACTTGCTGTTGGGCACAGGTCTGGCAGCCGAGCTAGCGGCGATCGTCTCCCAGGGCGAGATCGATGCCATCTTGTCAGCCAAGCCCGAACAGCGCCGCGAACTTTTCGAAGGCGTCGCCGGAACCAGCCGCTACCGGCTGCGCAAACGCGAAGCGCAACGAAGGCTAGAACAAACGGCCGTCAACGCGCTACGGCTTAACGATCTGCTTATCGAACTCGAAAAACAGATCCCCGCCATCGAGCAGCAGGTACGGCGCGCCAAGCGCTACCAAAAAGTCGCCCAAGCACTGCGCGATTTGGAAGTGCTCTCCTATTTACGAAAGACAAGCGCGCGGCGTGAGGAGCGTGGCCGGATCGTCTCTGCGTTGGGAGAGGATGAAGGTCGCGCTTCCGCGAGCGCGGCGAAGCACAAAGAGCTTCAAACCGCCCTCAACAAGGCGCGCTACGAAGAATATCAAGCCTCGATAGCGCTGGACGAGCGCAATGCGACGCAGACGCAAGTTGCTGCGACGCTGCAAGAACATGCCTCCGCGCAAGCTGCCGCGCACGCCAAAGCCGCCGAGCTTGCGAAGCAATGCGAATCTCTTGAGCGCGAGGTGGACGCGGCCGCGCAAGCC
>JRHI01001884.1_pt1 | contig 16038 bp, 15 predicted proteins | sample 215371 | NCBI WGS metagenome assembly JRHI01 (sample SAMN02929681, study PRJNA255918) | sediment metagenome | biome: cave system; feature: Ice Cave; material: Sediment; isolation source: sediment from deep within a dark volcanic ice cave with no known source of... ...
TGGCATGTGTGGCCTGTGCACTCGGTTACAGGGTCGCGAACGCGGGCGCGGCCGCCATGAGGTCGGTGGCGAGACGCGCGTCGCCGTCGACACGATGTTCGAGTTGTGCCGCGGCGAGCCGCTCTCCGGCTAACAGGCACCAGTCGAGGACGTCGGTCGTGAGCGTCACGTCAGGTTCGGTGGCGCGGTCGACGTCGGGACCGAGGCGGATGGTCCAGTCGCCGCCCCCTTCGCCGGTGAGCACGACCCGGGCGAGCCGGCCCGGGTGGCTTCGGTTGGTGGCGAACAGGCCGAAGGTGAGCGTACGCATGGACATATCGGCCATGAGGTGCACCTCCGGTGGCGGGGGCGGCAGGCTCGGCCGGCTTCGGACCCGGCGGAGATCGTCCCGGTGGATCCAGTTCTCGAAGGCCCGCGCGATCAGCACGTTGTCTCGCTTCAGCTCGAGGCCAAGCCACGGGACGGTGGCGTCTCGCGACGCCGGGTCGTGGGTCCAGGCTCGGATCGACTCGACGGCGCGGTGCCAGAACGCCACGACCTCGGCGTACGGCGCGTGGGCGAACCGATCCGCGTACGCGGCGGTCCGGCCTTCGATGTCCACGATGTCGACGTCGGGTTCGACCGGGCGACCGACGGAACGGGCGAGCAGGCTCTCCTGCGCCGCGAGGTGCGCCACCAGCTCTCGGGCGGTGAGGCCGTTGGCCGTCCGGACGTCGTCGTGGTCGGCGTCGAGCAGGTCGAGCTCGCGGGCCAGGCGCTCCGCTTCGGCCTCATACAGCCGGGCTGGTGGATCGATGTCGGCGCGGGCGCGGCGGAGCCGGGTGTCGTCGAACACTGCTCGGCGCAAGCCCGGCGGAGGTTCGAGGGCCTCGGTGGCGCCGATCCAGACCGTGGCGTCGGCGAGCTGCGCCACTTCGCGGGTCAGGTCGGGACGGCGGGCGAGGAGCGCCTCGACCGCGGCCGCCTCCTCGGGCTCGCACGCGTCGAGCGCGTACGCGCCGAGGAGCTCTTCGAGCCGGGCGTCGTCGGTGGGCGTGGTCATACGAGCTGCTCCGACCCGCTGGCCTCGAGCGCGGCGGCGACGCGGCGCAATCCGAGGCGGAGCCGAGACTTGGCGGTGCCTTCGGGGATGCCGAGCTGCTCGGCGACCTGCCGGTAGGTCCGGCCACCGAAGTACGCCAGTTGGATGGCGCGGCGTTGCTCGTCGGGGAGCACGTCGAGCGCGGCACGGACGCGCTCCGCGGTCACGAGCGCGGTCGCCATCTCGGCGACATCCGGGATCGGGACCACTCGCCGGCCGGCCTCCCGTTGGGCCCGCCGCCGCCGCGATTCTTCGCGTCGCACATAGTCGACGGCGCGCCGATGCGCGAGCATCCCGAGCCACGTCCGCAGCGAGCCGCGACCCGGGTCGAACGCCTCGGGGCGCTCCCACACGAACAGAAACACGTCCTGGGCGACGTCCTCGGCGGCGCTGAAATCGCCGATAACCCGCAGGGCGAGGGTGTACACGAACGACGAGTACTGGTCGTAGACCTCGCGGAGCGCCCTGTCGTCGCCGGCGGCGAGGCGGCGACGGACGTCGTGTTCCCAGTCGCTCGGCGCGGCTCGGACGCCGGGGCCGTGTCCGGGCGAAGAGGTGGTTCCCACCAGCAGCTCCACATCGATCGGGTCGTTCGTCGCTGAGGAGTCTCGCGGATCACCGCCCGGCGGGCGAAGGCGGTGATCCGGCACTGTCGTCGAGGGCGAACGACCCGTAGATTGACGACACCGGGCAGCCGGGAAGAAAGGGGCGCCACGACAATGGCCGATCGCTACGACCTCGTGATCGTCGGGATGGGATCGGGCGGCATGGTCGCCGCCGAGTTCGCCAACACCCTCGACCTCAAGGTCGCGGTGGCCGAGCGGGGCCGAGTGGGCGGCGACTGCCTGTGGACCGGGTGCGTGCCGAGCAAGACCCTGATCGCCTCGGGCAAGGTCGCGCACCACATGGCCCACGCCGACGAGTGGGGCCTCGCGCCGGTCGAACCCACCGTCGATCGAGCCCGGGTGTGGGAGCGGATCCGGTCGGTGCAGCGCGACGTCGCGTCGACCGACGACAACCCCGACCGGTTCATCGCGATGGGCATCGACCTGATCTACGGGCCGGCCCGACTCACCGGACCCACGACCGTCGTCGTGAAAACCGAAGCCGGCGACCGGGAGCTGACCACCCGGCACATCCTGCTGTGCACGGGCAGCCGACCCTCGGTCCCGCCCATCGAGGGTCTCGAGGCCGCCGGCTTCGTCACGAGCGAGAGCCTCTTCGAGCTCGAGGACCCGCCCGCGAGCTTCGTCAACATCGGCGGGGGGCCGATCGCCGTGGAGACGGTGCAGGCCTTCACCCGTCTCGGCATCCCGACCACGCTGCTGCAGAAGGGGCCGCGCATCCTGCCCCGCGACGAACCAGCCCTCGTCGATCTGCTCGTCAAGCGGCTCCGCGCCGAGGGTGTCGACCTGCGCTTCAACGTCGACACCGAACGGGTCTCCACGAACGGGAACAAGAAGGTCGTCCACGGCACCGAGGACGGCAAGCCCACGACGTGGGAGGCCGACGAGATCCTCGTCGCCGTCGGCCGCAAGCCGAACGTCGAGGACCTCGGCCTCGAGGAGCTCGGAATCGAAACCACCCCGAAGGGTGTGACCGTCGACAACCGGGGTCGCACCACCGTCGACACCGTCTATGCCTGCGGCGACATCGCCGGTCGTTACCTGTTCACCCATTCGGCCGCGTACGAAGGCGTACGGGCGGTCCGAGACATGTTCTTCCCCGGGAAAGGCAAGGTCGTTGCCAGCGTCCCGTGGTGCACGTTCACCGATCCTGAGCTGGCGCACGCCGGCAAGACCGAAGCCGAAGCCCGTCAAGAGTTCAAGTCCGATGTGGACGTCTGGCGCCAGGATCTGATCCACAACGACCGGGCCCGGGCCGACGCCGCGACCGACGGGGCGATCATCGTGATCACCCACAAGAGCCGGATCGTCGGCGCGCACATCCTCGCTCCCGCCGCGGGCGAGATGATCCACGAATTCGCGCTCGCGATCGAGGAAGACGTCAAGCTCAGCGAGCTCAGCCAGTTCATGCACGTCTACCCGACCGTGTCGACGTCGATCGGTCAGCTTGCCGGCGAGGCCGCGTTCGAGAAGGCCGAGAAGCTGCGCTGGCTGGTGAAGCGGAAGTAGACCAGTGGCGATCGAGGCGCTCGACGCGTCACGGTTCGGCTTCGACAGCCGCTGCTTCGTGTGCGAACCCGGGAATCCCCGCGGACTGCAGATCCCGTTCTTCCACGACACCGATGCCGATCTCGTCTTCGCGACGTTCGAGCTCCCGGCAGAGTTCTCGGGCGCGCCGACCCTGGTGCACGGCGGTGTGACCCTCGCGCTGATCGACGAGGCGATGAGCTGGGCGACCATCGCGATCGGCCACAAGTTCGCCTACACCGGAGAGACCTCCGCCCGGTTCGCGTGGCCCGTCCGACTCGGGCGGTCATACCGGGTCGAGGCGACGCTCGTCGACCGGGCCGAGCGCCGGATCACGACCGAGGCCGCGGTGCTCGACGCCAAGGGGCGGCCGTGCGTCACCGCGACGGCCACGATGGTCGTGCTCGACCTCGGCCAGGCGACCCACGCCGTCGGGGCCGACATCACCGGAGACGACACGACGTACACCCGTTAGATTCCGGCTTCACGGTCGGGCGTCGGTGATACTCGCGGCGACCGATCTGCACGCCGAGGGGAGCGAATCGTGCCCGGGTTCGTGAAGGAGTTCAAGGAGTTCATCAGCCGGGGCAGCGTCATCGATCTCGCGGTCGGGATCGTGATCGGCGCGGCCTTCACGGCGGTCGTGAACAGCTTCGTGCGGGATGTGCTCACCGCGGTCATCGGCGCGATCGTAGGGAAGCCGAACTTCAACGACCTGTCCTTCGCACTCGGGCAAGGCGTGGTCGTCTACGGGCGGTTCATCACCTCGGTGATCAACTTCTTGCTCATCGGCTTCGCGCTGTTCCTCATCGTGAAAGCCATCAACCGGCTGCGCCGTCAGGAGGAGCAAGAGCCGGAGCTGACGGAGAAGGACCTCCTCGTCGAGATCCGCGACCTCTTGCGTGGCGGCGCCGGCCCGGATCAGCGGCCCGCGAGCTGAGCGGGGAAGTAGACGGCACCGGCGGTTCCGAGCCCGCTGTGGGCGGCGACGGACGGGCCGACCTCGTATCGGACCAGCTCGGCCGTCTCGGGCTGAGCGGCGAGACGGTCAGCTAATTCGGTGGCGATTTCGGCGGCGGCGGCGTCGCCGACGCCGACCCGCATCGCGACGCCGCTCGCCGCCTGCTGGTACTCCGCGACCATGGCATCGACGGCCGCTTCGACGTCCGCGGCGCGGCCGATGACCTCCATCGTCCCGTCGCGGAGCGCCAGCACCGGCACCCCGTCGCCGTCCTCGGCGTCGCTCGCCAGTCGCCCGCCTCGACGGGCGAGGTCGAGCGCCCCCACGATGAACACGTTCCCGACGGCGCGTGCCGTGTCGCGAGCCGCGGCGGCGGCCTCGTCGATCGTGACCCCGGCTTCCAGGGCCGTTCCCGCCGCCCAGACGCAGCAGGCCACGGGAAACGACCCGGTCCCGGTGTCGACGATCTCGACCGGGACCGGGCTTGACGCCGCCGCGACCCGGGCGCTCCCGACCGTCGCCGACGTGTTCGACCCGATATGGATCGACAGGACCGCCTCGGCTCCCCGCGCCGCGGCCCGCTCGTAGGCCTCGAGCAGCATCCCCGGGGGCGGCGCCGCGGTCGACACGGTGGCGCCCGCCGCAAGCCGTTCGTAGAAGTCGCGGGTCGTCAGGCCCTTCCCCTCCGCGTACGGCGTGTCGTCGACGACAACGGTGAGCGGGACGACCTCGACGTCGAAGCGGGCCTGCAGGTCGGGTGGCAGCAGGGCGTTGGAATCGGTGACGAGCGCGATCACCGGCCCCGCCGCCGGGCGTCATAGAAGCGGTACAGGATCAGCGCGGCCGCGACGGTCTGCGAGATCGGCAGGGCGACGCTCGGGTCGGGCCCCCAGAGGTTCGGGAGATCGGCGAGCCACCACGTGAAGGCGGCCACGACCCAGACAGTGCTGCTGATCTGGATGGCTCGGGTTGCGTTCCGGAGGCGGAGCGCACCCGCGGCGGCCACGCCGGCGTCGAGGGGAAAGAACGCGGGGAAGATGGCGAGCACGGCACCGCCCGACGTTGCGACGCCTTTCCCCCCGTGGAACCCGTTCCAGACGGGCCAGATGTGCCCCGCGATCGCGGCGGTCGCCCCGACGTACGCGCCGTCGGGTCCGGCGATCACCCAGCCGAGTAGTCCACCGCCCGCACCCTTCGCGGCGTCGATGAGCATCACGGCGGCACCCCAGTAGCGTCCGACGACCTGCGCGGTGTTGAGACCGCCCGGGTTGCCGCTTCCCGTGGCCCGGATGTCGACGGTGCCGCGCGTCGCGAGCCGGGTGACGAGCACCGCGGTCGGGAACGTGCCGAGGAGGTAGCCGACGGCGGCCGCGGCGACGACCGACAGGACGTCGCTCACGTCGGTGGCTTCGGTTCAGCCGCCGGAGACGTCTTGGGGTCGGGCTTTGCCCTGCCCGATCCACGGCATCATCGACCGCAGACGTTCTCCGACTTCCTCGATCGGATGCTCCGCGGCTCGGCGGCGCAGCGCGTTGAACACCGGTCGGCCGGCCTGGTTCTCGAGGATCCATTCCTTGGCGAAGTTGCCGCCTTGGATCTCGGCGAGGATGCGACGCATCTCGGCTCGGGTCTCGTCGGTGATGATCCGCGGTCCGCGGGTCATGTCGCCGTACTCGGCGGTGTCGGAGATCGAGTACCGCATGTTGGCGATCCCACCCTCGTAGATGAGGTCGACGATGAGCTTCACCTCGTGCAGCGTCTCGAAGTACGCCGATTCGGGTTGGTAGCCGGCTGCGACGAGCGTCTCGTAGCTCGAGGTGATGAGCTCGGTCAGCCCGCCGCAGAGGACGACCTGCTCACCGAAGAGGTCGGTCTCGGTCTCCTCCTCGAACGTCGTGTCGAGCACCCCGGCTCTCGTCGCGCCGATCGCTCGGGCGTACGCGAGGGCCGTCTGCTTGGCCTTTCCCGTCTCGTCGGCCGAGACGGCGACGAGTGACGGGACGCCGCCGCCTTCTTCGAAGGTCCGCCGGACGAGGTGGCCGGGACCCTTCGGCGCGATCATCCAGACGTCGACGCCCGGCGGTGGCTTGATCTGCCCGAAGTGGATGTTGAAACCATGGGCAAAGGCCAGCGAATCCCGTTCCGCGAGGTTCGGTTCGATGTCCTGCTTGTACACCCGCGCCTGCTCGGTGTCGGGCAGCAGCACCATGATCACGTCGGCTTCCTTGACCGCCTCGCCCGTGGGCAACACCCGCAGGCCCGCCTCCTCGGCCTTCGCCCACGACCGCGACCCTTCTCGCAGACCCACCCGCACGTCGACACCGGAGTCCTTGAGGTTGAGCGCGTGGGCGTGTCCCTGCGATCCGTAGCCCAAGACGGCGACCTTGCGTCCGTCGAGCAACGCCAGGTCAGCGTCGGCGTCGTAGTAGATGGATGCAGGCATCAGGCCCTCCCGTGGTCTGCTGCAGCGGACAATCAGGCTATCGAACTCATGCCGCCGCGCTCCCGTGCCAACGGCGCGGACGCCGACGATCCTCGCGGGCCGGTGACCGCCGGCCGGCGGTCTGATCGCACCTCGAGCACGACCCCGTCGCGCCGAAGCGACTCGTCGGGATGCGGGTCAACGACCCCCGCCCGTCGCGGGTGACCGTCCCGGCGACGGCGGGGTTCGCGACCCACACCGCGCCGTAGCCGACGCCGATCCCTTCGGACCCGGCCGGCGCGCTGACCGTCCGGACCGAACGGTCGCCGTTGTTGATCCGCCTCAGTGTGCGGTCGAAATCAAGCGCCCAGGCCGCGCCGTCGGCGACGACGAGGCCGTTGGCCGTGCCCGCCCGGGTCGAGACGAGCGCGTCACGGTCGGGATCGATCAGGTGGGCGGTGATGCAGTCCGCCCAGGTGACGGCGGCATCGTCGGCCAGCGTCTGACAGTTCACGGCGGTGGCGATCGTCGTCACGACCGTGTTGGTCGCCGGGTCGATCCGCCAGATGAGCGCCTGGCGGTCATCGAAGCTGCGCCCCGAGACCCAGACCGCGCGGGTCGTCGCGGCGATCCCGAAGGTCAACGAGCCGACCCAGATCGACGCCCGCACCGTGTTCGAGACGGCGTCGACGCGGACCACCGTCCCCGCAGGGTCGGCGACCCAGACATCCGGGCCGGACACCGCGATCGCCCCGGGGTCCACGCCCAGGTCGACCGTCGCAACCGGCTTCGTCGTCATGGGATCGATCCGCAGCAGCGCGTGGGCCCGGTCATGGGCCCGAACCCAGAGCGCGCCCGGTCCCACCGCGATCGGGGTGGCGGCGCCGGGGATGTGGTCGAACCGTTCGGTGATCGGGTCGACGCGCAGCACCTGCCCGCCGTCGCCGACCCACACCGCGCCCGCACCGACGACCACCCGGTCGGGAATGCCACCGACGTGGATGGTCCGGAGCACCGACGCGCGGGGCGTGCTGGGACGAGCCGCCCCCGCGGCCGTCGTGGCGATCGCCGCGACCGCGACCGCGACACCGGCCAATGCTCGCCGAGCGCGGGAGTCGGGGACGTGAGCCGGGTCAATCCGGGTTGGCCGCCTCCCCCGCCCGCCCACGTTGCCCTTATGCGTCGCGCGCCCGCACGGCGCGCAGCCGGGCCGGCCGGCGCGCCAACGTCGGCAGGGCCACCCGACCGGTGCGTTGGAGCTCGACCACCCCGAATGGTGTCAGCAGGTCGGTCATGGCGTCGAGCTTCGCCGGCGTGCCGGCCACGAGGATCGTGAGGGCCTCAAAGCCGACGTCCTCGATCTTGGCCTCGAAGATCGATGCCAGCTCGGTGATCTGCGATCGGGTCTCGGACGCGGCTTTGACGGTCACGAGCATCAGCTCCCGCTCGATCGCCTCCTCGGGCGTGAGCTCCACGATCTTGATCACCGGGATGAGCTTGTTGAGCTGCTTCGTGACCTGCTCGAGCGGAGTCTGGTCGGCGTCGACCACGATCGTCATCCGGCTGAAGCGCTCATCCTCGGTCGGGCTGACCGCGAGCGAGACGATGTTGAACCCGCGTCGCGCGAACAGGCCGGCGATGCGGCTGAGCACCCCGAACTTGTTCTCGACGAGGACGCTCAGGATGTGGTGACGCGCTCCGTCAGACATGGCGGTTACCGCCCACCGGGTCGGTCGTGTGCCGGATCGAGGATGATGTCGTCGTTCGAGCCTCCGGCGGGCACCATCGGGTACACCTTCTCCCGGTAGTCGACGCGGAAGTCCACCACGACCGGCCGGTCGTCGATCTCGTTCGCCTTCTCGATGGTGGCGACGACATCGTCGGGGTGATCCACCCTGAACCCGACGCAACCCATCGCCTCGGCCCACTTGACGTAGTCGGGTAGGTCAGGCGACAGGTAGACCTCGCTGTACCGCTCCTCGTAGAACAGCTCTTGCCACTGGCGCACCATGCCGAGATACGCGTTGTTGAGAATCGCGATCTTGACCGGGATCCGCTCGGCGCTGGCGGTGACGAGCTCTTGCGCGGTCATCTGGAAACAGCCGTCTCCGTCGACGGCCCACACCAGCCGCTCCGGCTTCCCCACCTTGGCGCCGATGGCCGCCGGCACCGAGAAGCCCATCGTCCCCAGGCCGCCGGAGTTGATCCACGTGTACGGGTAGTTGAACCGCCACCGCTGGCTGGCCCACATCTGATGCTGGCCGACACCGGACACCACGATCGTGTCGTCCGGGGTGTGGTCGCGCAGCATGTCGATCACGTACTGGGGCTTGAGTGGCCCGTCCTCGTGCTGGTCCAACACGAGCGGAAAACGGTCCTGCCATTCCCGCAGCTGCGCGTGCCATGGCTTCAGCGACGCCCACTTGCGCTTGGCGCGGTCGGCGGTCACCGCCTGGACCAGCTCCTCGATCACCAGTCGGCAGTCCCCCACGATGGGCACGTCCGGGCGGCGGACCTTGCCGAGCTCGGCGGGGTCGATGTCGAGGTGGATGATCTTGGCGTCAGGCGCGAACGCGCCGACCTTGCCTGTGACGCGGTCGTCGAAGCGGGAGCCGAGCGCCACCAGGAGATCGGCACGCTGCATCGACGTGACGGCGGTGTAGTTGCCGTGCATGCCGGGCATGCCGAGGCACAGCTCGTGGTCGTCGGGGAACGCGCCGCGCGCCATGAGCGTCGTCACGACCGGGAATCCGGTCAGCTCGACCAGCTCGCGGAGTGCCTCGGCCGCCCGGGCTTTGAGGATCCCGCCACCGGCGTAGATCACCGGACGCTCGGCCTCGCCCATGAGACGTGCCGCGTCCTTGATCTGCTTGGGATGCCCACGGACGGTGGGCTTGTAGCCCGGCAGGTCGACGGTGTCGGGCCAGTACCACTCCATCATCTGGTTGGAGATGTCTTTCGGCACGTCCACGAGCACCGGGCCCGGACGTCCGGTCGTCGCGACATGGAACGCCTCGCGCACGATCCGAGGGATGTCGTTGGCGTCGGTGACGAGCCAGTTGTGCTTCGTGACCGGCATCGTGATGCCCACCGTGTCGCACTCTTGGAACGCGTCGGTGCCGATCACGCTGTAGGGAACCTGACCGGTGATCACCACGATCGGCACCGAGTCCATATACGCGTCGCAGAGCGGGGTCACGATGTTCGTGGCGCCGGGACCGCTCGTCACCATCGCCACACCCGGTCGACCGGTGGCGTCGGCGTACCCCTCGGCCATGTGGCCCGCGCCCTGCTCGTGACGGACGAGGATGTGACGGATCGAGCTGTCGATCAGCGGGTCGTACACCGGCAGGATCGCGCCGCCGGGGAGCCCGAACATGACCTCCGTGCCCTCCATCTCGAGGCTCTTGATAAGGGCTTGCGCACCGGTCAGTTGCATTGCGAGATCCTTGCCATCGTCGGGATAGGAAACGCCCCTCGCTTTGGCGAGGGGCGGAAGGAGCGCACGCGCGCGTGGTGGCGGGCGTGCGCTACGTAACTACGAGGACCTGGTCGCGGTTCATGACCCGGCCATTGTGCCAGACCGAGTGACGGCCGGCAACCGAGCTTTTCGACGCGGCGACGTCATCGCTGATGCGAAGGACACCAGTAGGTGGTGCGGCCGGCGACGGTGGCCCGGCGGAGCGGCGCGCCGTCGCGCGGACAGACGCCTCCGGGCTGACGGGCCGGCATGAGGTCACCGGTGTGGGAGCCGCCCCGGCGCCCCAAGACTCGGAGCGTGGTGGAAATCGTCCGTGCGAGGCGGGCTTGCTCGGGTCGGTCCAGGGCGGCGACGGGCCGGGTCGGGTCGAGACCGGCCCGCCAGAGGATCTCGTCCACGAGGAGGTTCCCGAGCCCGGCGATGGCCCGCTGGTTCATGAGGGCCGCCTTGATCGCGACCCGGCGGCGGTTCGCGATCGCCGCTCGCAACCGGGACGCGTTGACGGTGAAGGCGTCGATGCCGAGGCGGTCCTCGTCGGGGTCGAGCTCGACGGCGCCGAGCCGGCGCGGGTCTCGCAGGGAGAGCTGACCGCCGTCGTGGAACCGGATCGTGAATCGGTGCCAGCCGAGGTTCTCACGATTGCTGGCGTAGAGCAGCGGATCACCGGCGGCGGACCCGTCGACGAGCACCCGGCCGCTCATCCCGAGGTGCAGGCCCAGCGTCGGCCCGGCCCCGTCGGAGCCGCCGAGCGCGCCCGTGTCCGTGTCGAGCAGCAGCAGCTTGCCGCGCCGGCGGGCGGTGGTGAAGCGGCGCCCGGGGAGCACATGACGCACGACTTCGGGCGTCAGTCCCCGCTTCAAATACCACGCGTCGGGAGCGTCGACCGTCTCGATGGTCCGGTCGAGCGCGTGTCGCTCGATCAGCTGACGGGCTTCGTCGACTTCGAGGATCTCGGGCATGCGCGGCGCCGGTCAGGCGCTGGTGATCGCGCCTCGCTCGGCTCCTTGCGCGAGGAGCGCGTACTTCGCGAGCACGCCTCGGGTGTAACGCGGCTCGATGGGTTTCCACGTCGCGCGGCGGGCTTCGAGGGTGTCGTCGTCGACGTCCAGGTCGATGGTGTGCTCGACGACGTCGATGACGATCCGGTCATCTTCTTCGATCAGGGCGATCGGGCCGCCGTCGACGGCTTCGGGGGCGACGTGGCCGACGCAGAAGCCCTGCGTGCCGCCGGAGAAGCGGCCGTCGGTGATCAACGCGGCGTCGCCGCCGTGGCCGGCGCCGGTCATGGCCCCGGTGACGGCGAGCATCTCTCGCATTCCCGGACCACCCTTCGGTCCTTCGTAGCGGATGACGACGACGTCGCCGGCTCCGATGCGTCCCGCGAGGATGGCGTCCATGGCGGCTTCCTCACCGTCGAAGACCCGGGCCCGACCGTCGAATCGGAGGGCGTCGATCCCGGCCACCTTCACGACGGAGCCATTCGGCGCGAGCGACCCGCGCAGGATCGCGATCCCACCTTGCTCGTGGATCGGCTCCGTCAGCGGGTGCACGACCTCGCCGTCGGGTGCGGGGGGCTCCAAGTCGGTGAGGTTCTCGGCGATGGTCTTGCCGGTCACCGTGAGGCAGTCGCCGTGCAACAGCCCCGCGTCGAGCAAGAGACGCATGACGACCGGCACTCCACCGACCCGGTCCAGGTCGGTCATGTGGTAGCGCCCGTGCGGCTTCATGTCTGCGAGGTGCGGCACCCGGGCGCCGATGCGGTTGAAGTCGTCGAGCTCGAGCTCGACGTCGGCTTCGAAGGCGATCGCCAAGAGGTGCAGGACGAGGTTGGTGGAGCCACCGAGCGCCATGCCGACCGCGATGGCGTTCTCGAACGCCTCCTTGGTCATGATCTGACGGGGACGGATCTCGGACTCGAGGAGCGCGATGACCGCCCGTCCGCTCTCGAACGCGTAGTCGTCGCGTCGTCGATCCACGGCGGGCGGCGCAGCGCTTCCGGGGAGTGACATTCCGAGCGCCTCGGCCGCGGACGCCATGGTGTTCGCAGTGAACATGCCGGCGCAGGACCCTTCGGTGGGGCAGGCTCGCCGCTCGATCTCGCCGAGCTCCTCCTCGGTCATGGTCCCCGCGGCGCAGGCGCCGACGGCTTCGAAGACGCTGACGATGTCGAGGGTCTGGTCCTTCCAGTGCCCGGGGAGGATCGAGCCGCCGTACAGGAACACGGAGGGGAGGTTGAGCCGCGCCGCGGCCATCAGCATCCCCGGCAGGCTCTTGTCGCACCCGGCGAAGGTCACGAGCCCGTCGAGACGCTCGGCGTGCATCACACACTCGATGGAGTCGGCGATGATCTCGCGGCTCACGAGCGACGCCCGCATCCCCTCGTGGCCCATGGAGATGCCGTCGCTGATCGCGATCGTGTTGAACTCGATCGGGAAGCCACCGGCGTCCCGGACGCCGTCCTTGGCCCGCTTGGCAAGCCGGTCGAGCGGCATGTTGCAGGGCGTGACCTCGTTCCAGCTCGACGCCACCCCGATCTGGGACTTGCCCCAGTCGGCGTCGGTCATCCCGATGGCGCGGAGCATGGCGCGTGCCCCCGCACGTTCCATCCCGTCCGTGACCTCGAAGCTACGGGGCTTCATCCGGTTGCTCATGTCGACAGCGTACTGGCGCGTCGCGGCCAGTCGTATGCTCGATTTCGTGACCGCGCTCGTCGGGACGTCGAACGGCGTCGTCGCGGTGGACGACGATTCGTCCCCGCGTGACGAGCTCGAGGGCACCGTCACCGCGTTGGCGGCGGAGGCGCGCGGGGTTTGCTGGGCGGTGCTCGACCGTCGCTCGCTGGTCCGACGCGCCGAGGACGGGAGGTGGACGTCGGTCCCGGTCGGCGTCGACAGCCCCATCACCGCCCTGCAGCCTGCCGCCTTCGGCGCGTGGGTCGGGACCGCCGACGCTCGCCTCTGGGCCGTGGCCCGGGGCGACGCCTCGCCGGTCACCGGGTTCGACGCCGTCGCGGGCCGCGACGACTGGCATGCAGTAGGGAGCCGGACGCCGTACGTGCGGTCGCTGACCACCACCGTCGGGGACGAGGCGTTGCTCGCCTCGGTTCACGTCGGCGGGATTCCCCGCTCGACGAACGGCGGCGCGACCTGGACGCCCACCGTGGACGTCGAGGCCGACGTGCACGAGGTTCGCGCCCATCCAGTCGACCCCGATGTCGTCATGGCCGCCGCGGCGGTCGGTCTACTCGCCAGCCACGACGGCGGGGCGACGTGGGCGATGCCCGCGTCGCGTGGCCTGCACGCCACGTACCTGCGGGCGATCGCCTTCACGGCCGACGCCGTCATCGTGAGTGCCTCCGATGGGCCGTTCGGCAGCCGGGTAGCGCTGTACCGCCGCGCCGTCGACGGGGTCGAGTTCGAGCGCTGCACCGGCGGGCTCCCCGACTGGCTTCCGGCCATCGTCGACACCGGCGCCCTCGCAGCACGCAACGGCCGGGTCGTGGCGGGGACCGGCGACCTGGTCGTCGCCAGCGACGACGCCGCGAGCACCTGGCGGGTCCTCGCTCGAGGTCTCCCCGATGTCACGGCGGTGGCGCTCCTCGCGTCACCGGATGGCTAACCGCCCGTGACTCGGGGCAGAGTGGTCCGGTCCAACCGTTCGGAGCCCTTCGCGCGTCTCAGCGCGTCGGGCCTGGCAAGGAACCGAGGGTGATGTCGCCGGAGCGTCAACCCGGTGCGGTCGCTGTCGCTGAAACCGGCGCGGTCACCGCACGGACCTTCGCGTGCCATGGCACGCCCGCCCGCGACCTCGTCGCCTGGTTCACCGGCGGTCTCACCGGCGCGATGACCGCTGCCGGCTACGCGCCTCGCTCCGAGCCCGGCCCGGACGTCCAAGTCGTGCTCCACGCGCTCGACCTCGACCGACCGCGCCCGTATCGCCGCAAGAACGCACCGACCTTCGTCATCGCCATCGCCGGGGTTGACGGTCGACCCGACGATCTGCTGCGCACCGGCTACCCGGTCCTCGTGCGAGGTCTCGCCAATCTCGCGGTCCTCGTGAGCGAGACCCCGACCGGCCGCGCCGCGCATTTCATCACGCTCGAACAGGGCACCTACACCGTCGAGCGGACCGGCAGCGACGACTCGTTCTTCGCCGCGGTGTTCGACCGCGTCGAGCCGCTCGCGTCGTCGCGACTCGTCATCGCCAACGAGTTCCGGCCGGACCTCGCGGCTGAGCTCTGCGAAGGAGATGACCAGACCCGCCAGATCGCCCGCGCCGGCGAACGCCTGGCGGGACTGGACCTGCTCCCCGCGGCGTTCCCCATCGAGGAGATCCTGTCCGAGCGCGACCTGCGCCACGTCAAGCTCCTGTACGGCATCGGTGGTCTGAGCTACGGGAACGTGAGCGCGCGGCGCCAGCCCCCCACCGACTCGGGATACGGACCCGAGTTCTGGATGAGCGCTAGCGGTGTCGACAAGGCCCACCTGCACGACATCGGCCGGGACGTGCTGCTCGTGCGCGGTTACGACGCCGCCAAGGAGACGATGGTGCTGTCGGTGCCAGCCGATGTGCAGCCGAACCGGGTCTCAGTGGACGCGATCGAGCACTGGATGATCTACCGGGAACACCCCGACGTGGGTGCCATCGTGCATGTGCACGGCTGGATTGAAGGCACGACGGCGACCGAGATCAGCTACCCGTGCGGCACCCTCGAGCTCGCGCAGGCCGTCGCGGACCTGGTCCGCGCCGCCCCCGAGCCGTCCGCGACCGTAGTCGGCCAGCGCAACCACGGGCTCACGATCACCGGCCCCGACCTCGACGAGATCTTCGAGCGGACCGACGGGCGCATCCTGCGCAAGGTCCCGATGGACTGACCGCCGCCGCGACCGTTGGATCGAGCGGCGTTGCTCCCCGCGGTAATTCCAGATCACCCAAGCGCAGCCATATCCCCACACGGTGCGCCGGAAGCGGCCGCCCTCCAGGCGCGAATGCGTACGCTGAGAGCCGCGGCCGACACCTACGGACTGGCGCCGAGGCGCACAAAGGGCTTTCCATGCGGAGATCGATGAACCGCGCCCTCCGGCTCGGCGCGTCGGCAGCGATCGTCACGGCTCTCAGTGCAGGCGGCTCGGTCGCCGCTGCGGTCCCGGGCTCACCGGGGTCGAGTACGACGACGACGACGACGAGCAGCCCACCGGTCACGGCATCGACCAGTCCGGCTCCCCCCCCGCCGAGCCGCGTGGGCACCGTTCAGGCCGCGAGTCAGCCCGTCCCCAACCAATACATCGTGACACTGAAGGGGGTGGCGCCAGGAGCCGTCCCATCCGAGTCGCAGGCGCTGGCCACCAAGCACGGCGGCGTCGTCTTCGCGCAGTACCAGCACGCCTTGCAGGGCTTCGCGGTGCGGATGACCGCGGGCCAGGCCGCGGAGCTCGCCCGGGAACCCAAGGTGGCCGCAGTTCAAGAGGACGGAGTCGTGCACGCTACGACAAGCCCACAACCGAACCCCGACTGGGGGCTGGACCGCATCGACCAGCACCCACTGCCCCTCGACAACCAGTACACCTACGGCGGAACCGGATCCGGGGTTCACGCATACGTAATCGACACCGGCATCAACATCACACACACGGACTTCGGAAGCCGCGCGTCCTTCGGCGTCGACACGGTGAATCCCCCCGACGGCACGACGCCCGGAACGGACTGCAACGGGCACGGCACGCACGTGTCTGGAACACTCGGCGGAACGACCTACGGCGTCGCCAAGCAGGTGTCCCTCGTCGAGGTGCGAGTCCTCGGCTGCAACGGCAGCGGGTCCGACACTGACGTGATCGCCGGCATCGACTGGGTTACCGCGAACGCCATTCAGCCAGCGGTGGTGAACATGAGCCTCGGTGGAGGGCCGAACACCCCCCTCGACGACGCGGTTAAGGGTTCGAT
>JRHI01001886.1_pt1 | contig 16002 bp, 13 predicted proteins | sample 215371 | NCBI WGS metagenome assembly JRHI01 (sample SAMN02929681, study PRJNA255918) | sediment metagenome | biome: cave system; feature: Ice Cave; material: Sediment; isolation source: sediment from deep within a dark volcanic ice cave with no known source of... ...
CGCGGCTAGGTGACCGGCTCGGCGCGGCGACGCCGGGCGCGGTGCCACCCCAGACCACCCTCGAGCGCTGCGAGGATCGTGTCGTTGTCGCGTGACAGGCGGCGGTGCACATACCGCTCCAGGCCGATTCGGCGCATGAACGGGTTGAACGTCTCGTAGGTCTCGCGGAAGTGAACCCGGGTGCGTGCCTCGCCCAGGTCCTCCAGCCGGGTGTGCCCGGTCGCGCGCGACCACAGGGGCTTGCCGATCGCGTCGTAACGCCACGACTCGATGGGGCGCACCTCGGTGAGCCATTCCCAGGACTGGCCGACTCCTCCCGAGAGCAGGAACCGGGGCACCGGGAACCAGCAGTGCCGCACGAGGCCTTCACCGATTTCGTCGCCCGGATGCAGGATCTCGATCCGGGTGCTGACGTCTCGCGGTTGGGGCCGGTCCGGAGCCCGGTACCAGAACATCTCCCAGACCTCGTCCCGTGGCGCGTTGAGGTCGACGGTGAACTCGTGCTCTTGCATCAGCGCTGCCTTCCCGGACCCGCGGACCGAGTGGCGTCGCGTGCATGCGGCGACGACCCAGAACCCGACACGCCGCGGAGCGTACGCCACGCTCCGACCTGGCGACCAGAGCACCCCGCCGGGTGCGTCCCGCGTGCGTCGACACCACCGCGTCGGGGAGCGCTAATCCTGACGGGCGGTACGCTCGACGACGTGTCGGCCGCTTCCCCTACGCCCGACCCGGTGAGCCACCCGCCGGAGATCGCGGATTCGCTGCTCGACCTCGTCGGGAACACGCCGCTCGTGCGGCTCGGCCGCGTCGGCCGAGACCTGGCCTGCGACCTCGTCGCGAAGGTCGAGCTGTTCAATCCCGGTGGGAGCGTCAAGGATCGTCCCGCGATCGCGATGATCGACGACGCCGAACGACAAGGGCTCCTCGTGCCCGGCGGCACGATCGTCGAGCCCACGTCGGGGAACACGGGTGTCGGGCTGGCCATCGTCGCCGCGCAACGCGGGTATCGCTGCATCTTTGTCATGTCCGACAAGATGTCCGACGAGAAGGTCGCGTTGCTGCGCGCGTACGGCGCCGAGGTTGTCGTGTGCCCGACGGCGGTGCCGCCCGAACATCCGGACTCGTACTACTCGGTCGCGGATCGGCTGACCCGGGAGACCCCCAAGGCGTTCCGGCCGAACCAGTACTACAACCAGGCGAATCCGGACGAGCACGAACGGTCGACGGGGCCCGAGATCTGGGAGCAGACCGGCGGGCGTGTCACTCACGTCGTCGCCGGCGTCGGAACCGGCGGGACGATCACGGGCGTCGCCCGGTACCTGAAGCGCCAGGCGCCCGCCGTGCAGATCATCGCCGCCGATCCTGAAGGGTCGGTGTTCTCGGGTGGCACGGGGCGCCCGTACCTGGTGGAGGGTGTCGGTGAGGACTTCTGGCCCCCGACCTATGACCCGACCGTGGTGGACCGGACGATCATGGTCTCCGACGCGCAGTCGTTCGCGGCGGCCCGGAGGGTTACTCGCGAGGAGGGTCTCCTCATCGGCGGGTCGTGTGGGACCGCCGTGCACGCCGCGCTTGTCGTGGGCGCCGAGCTCGGACCGGAGGCGCTGGTCGTCGTGATCCTGCCCGACTCTGGTCGCGGGTATCTGTCGAAGATCTTCAACGACGAGTGGATGACGGAGTTCGGGTTCTTGATCCAGGGGGGGCCCACCGCCGGCGATGTCCTCGCGGCCAAGAACGCGGGCAGCGATCGCTCGATCCCCGACCTCGTGCTCATCACGCCCGAGGAGCCGGTTCGCCACGGTTTCGCGCTCATGCGGGACCTCGGGGTCAGCCAGCTGGTTGTCAGCGTCACGGAGGAGTTGCCGCTGGCCGCCAAGGAGGTGATGGGCACGCTCAGCGAGCTCGAGCTCATGGATAAGGCCTTCAACGAGCCGGCGGTCCTCGACCGTCCGGTCCGGGAGCTGATGGAGCCGGCGATGCCGATGGTCGGGATCGGGGAGACGGTCAGCACCGTCGTCGATCGCCTCGACGCCATCGCGTCGGTCCTCGTTCTGGACGGCGGTCACCCGATTGGGGTCGTCACCCGCCAGGACGTCCTGCAGTTCCTCGCGTCGCGTGCCCCCGGATGACCCGGTGAGCGACGGCTTCGAGACCCGGGCGGTCCACGTCGGCCAGGATCCCGACCCGGTCACGGGCGCGGTTGTCACCCCGATCACGCTCGCGACGACGTTCGCGCAGGCCGGCGTCAACGACCACACCGGCTTCGAGTACGCCCGCACCGCGAACCCGACCCGGCAGGCGCTCGAACGGTGTGTCGCGTCCCTCGAAGGCGCGGCGCACGGCTCGGCGTTCGCCAGCGGCATGGCCGCCGAGGACACGGTCTTGCGCGCGCTGACCGGTCCCGGGGACCACGTCATGCTCCCTCTCGACGCGTACGGCGGGACGTTTCGCCTCGTCGCCCGCGTTATGGGCGAGACCGCCGGGGTGACGTGGAGCGCAGCCGACTTGTCCGACACCGCGCAGCTCGCCGAGCGGTGGCGTGACGAGACCCGCGTGGTCTGGGTCGAGACCCCGACCAACCCGCTCCTGACATGTGTCGACATCAGCGCGGTGGCGTCGTTCGCGCACGACCGGGGTGCCCGCGTCGTGGTCGACAACACGTTCGCGACCCCGTACCTGCAACAGCCGCTCGCGGCCGGCGCGGACGTCGTGGTTCACTCGACCACGAAGTACCTCGGCGGCCACTCTGACGTCCTCGGCGGGTTCGTGGCGCTGAACGACCCCGAGCTCGCGGACCGTTTCGCGTTCCTCCAGAACGCCGTGGGTGCGGTCGCGTCACCCTTCGACTGCTACCTCGTGTTACGAGGCGTCAAGACGCTCGCGGTGCGGATGGAACGGCACTGCGACAACGCCCGCGTCGTCGCCGCGATGCTGGGTCAGCATCCCGCGGTCGAACGGGTCCTGTACCCGGGCCTTCCGGGCCATCCCGGCCACGCCGTGGCGGTCCGTCAGATGCGGGACTTCGGCGGCATGGTCAGCTTCCTGGCCGCCGGGGGTGAGGACGCGGCGCTCGCCCTGGTCACCAAGACCCGGCTCTTCACCCTCGCGGAATCGCTCGGCGCGGTGGAGAGTTTGATCGAACATCCGGCCCGCATGACCCACGCGTCGGTGGCGGACTCGCCCCTCGCGGTCGATCCCGCACTCGTGCGGCTCTCGGTCGGGCTGGAAACCGCCGACGATCTCGTCGCCGACCTGCAGGCCGCGCTCGACGCCCTCGCTTGAGCGCCACACCCGCTGGGTGCCAACTCGTTGAAGCGGCGGGCCTTAGATGAGGCCGCGGTCGACGGCGTCGACAACCCACGGGACGACTTCGTCGAGCATGTCGTCCAAGGTCGTCGCCGCCGCGAAGTCCAGCTGCTGGCGGGCCTTGTCGACGGATGGGACGCGGCGTTGGACGTCGTGCTCGAACGGCTCGTCACACACGTACCGGAACGGCCGGTCGCCGTTCAGGCGGTTCCAGATGTTCTCCGCCAGCTCCAGGACGGTGGTCGGCTGGGCTGTCGAGAGGTTGAAGTCGTCGTTCAGCGCCGCCGGGTGTTCCATCGCGGTGACGATGCCCTGGGCCAGGTCCCCGCCGTATGTGAAGTGGCGGACCTGCGCGCCGTCCCCGAGGATGTGGAGCGGGTCCTGGCCGCGGGCGACCTTCTGGACGAGGTCGGGGACAACGTGGCTCATCGCGAGCTTCACGTTGCCGCTCAGCACCTCGACATCGGACTGGGCGCGCATCTCCCCGATCCCGACGCAGTTGAACGGGCGCACGATGGTGAAGGGCAGACCGTGCTGGTCGTAGGCGGCGTGCGCGAAGTACTCGACAGCGAGCTTCTGGAAGCCGTACGACGACCGGGGCGGAGGGATCGCGACCTCTTGGCCCTCGAACGACGGGAACGTGTCAGCCGACTCGAAGACCATCGAGGAGCTCAGGTACGTCACCTTCTCGAGCGGCCCATCGCGCTGCGCGGCGATCGCCGCGTCACACGACGACGCGATGATCCGCTCGTTCGTCGCCAGCAGGTCGTAGGCGAACTGGTGGAAGTACGAGATCCCGCCGATCATCGCCGCGCCGGCGATGAAGTGGTGGCAGTCGGCCAGGAGGGTCGCGAGCAGCTCGGGGTCGCGGGCGTCGGCTTCGACAAGCTCGTAGCGGGGGTCGTCGTCGTAGGACTTGGTGACCTTCCCGTACTTCGAGTGGTTATCGACCCCGACGACCCGATACCCACGTCGGAGGAGCTCCTCGACGACGTACCCTCCGATGAACCCCGACGACCCGGTGACGAGCACCCGCACGTCGCTCACCCTTCCGCTCCCCGTCGGGCGCGCGCCTGTTCGACCGTGAGACGCGGGCCGAACGCGAACCGGTACCAGCGCACGTACCGCGGGATCCACTGGCGCATCTTGAAGTTCGAGGTTCCGTGCTCCCGCTCGAGCCAGATCGTGGGGAGCTCGGCGACGGGACGACGCAGGCGGCGGGCTTTGGCGACGAGCTCGAGACCGATCTCGAAGCCGGCGTCGGACTCGATCCCGACCTCGCGGACGAACTCGGTGGAGTACGCCTTGTACGAGTTCGTCGCGTCCCGCGTGCCGACCCGGGCCAGCCAGAACAGCGAGAGCCCCGCAAGCCGCGACAGCGTGCTCTTGAGGAACGGCCCGCCGATCTGCTGCCCGCCGCTCATGTAGCGGGAGGCGCAGGCGATGACGACGCCTCGCTCCACGAGCTTGCAGAGGCCGTCGATCTGCTCGGGGTCGTCGCTCCCGTCGGCCATGGTGACCACCGCGACCGGCGCGACCGCCCGGTCGATTCCGTACCGGATGGCGCGAGCCGGGCCCCGACCGGACGTGTTGTGGGTCGGCACGACTCGCGGGTCGTGACGTCGGTACTCCTCCAGGACCGTGACCGTGGTGTCCTCTGGGTCGTCGAAGACGACGATGACCTCGCTCGGGACGGTGACCGCGGTCAGGATCCGGGTGAGACAGGCGCGGATTGCCTCGTCCTCGTTGTGGACGGGGATGACGATCGACACCCGGGGGGCGGCCTCGAGGGTCACGCCTGGACTCCCTGCTCGCGCAGGTTCCAGATGTCGATGACCGGCTTGGTGGTCGTGAAGTCCCGGTAGGCGGCGTGGGGTGTCGCGAGGATCAGCACGTCGGATTCGTCGAGGATCTGCTTGAGCGGGACGAGGTCGTCGTCGACGGTGACGTACGGGTCGTGGGTGATGACCCGGGCGGCTTTGAACCGCAGGATGCGCTTGAGCTTGTAGCTCAGGCTGGAGCGGATGTCGTCCGACTCGGCCTTGAAGGCCATGCCGAGGATCCCGATCGTCAGCTCGCCGAGGTCGAAGGACTGCTCGAGCCGAGCGACGAGGTAGAGCGGCAGGCCCTCGTTGATCATCATGCTGGCCTGACCGAGATGGAAGTTGTTGTTGTTGAACGCCGCGAGCTGCATGGTGTCCTTGAAGAGGCACGGCCCGGCGGTGAACCCGGCGCCGGGCAGGTCGGCGGCGCGGGGGTAGTGGTAGGTGACGGCGGCACGGATGCGCTCGTAGTCGAGGCCGAAGTCGTTCGCCATCATGTACAACTGGTTGGCGGTCGCGAACTTGATGTAGCGCCACGTGTTCGTGAACAGCTTCGCCAGCTCGGCCTCCTCGGGCTCGAGGTGGACGATCTCGTGGGCAAGGTTGCGGAACAGCTTCGTCGCCCGTTCGAGCGCCCGGTCCGAGCGGGACGCGACGATCTGGGGCAGCTCGTAGAGCTCGCGCATGGCCTGACCTTCGGCGATGCGCTCGGGGCAGAACGCGACGTCGACATCGAGGCCGAGGTTGGCGACGAGATGCTCGACCATCGCGGTGACACCGGGGTAGACGGTGCTGCGAAGCACCAGCAGCTGCCCGTCGACGAGATACCCGGCGATGTCGCCGATCGCCTGCTGGACGGCGCCCAAGTCGGGGTTGAGGTGGTCGTCGATGGGGGTCCCGATGACCACGACGACGGTCTCGGCGTCGCAGACCGTCGCGGGGTCGGTCGTGGCGCGCAGGGTGCCCGAGGCCCGCACCGCGTGGAGGACCTCGAGGGCGCCGGGCTCGGCGAAGGGGAGTCGGCCCGCGTTGACATCATCGACGGCGTCGGGGTTGATGTCATGCAGCACGACCCGCAAGCCGCGGTCGGCGAACGCGAGTCCGAGGGGGAGTCCGACGTGGCCGCAGCCGCCGATGATCACTACGTCGAGGGCGCGCAGCGTCGTCTCCTTCCGGTCCGATCCGAGCGGCAATCGAGTCTATGAGGCCGAGACGGACACGCTTCGGTGGCGGTGCGTCGAAGGCGGGCCGTCGGGACGCGTCGCGACGGGACTACGCCTGCTGGCCCGCGAGGCGGCGCTGCTTGAACTGCGCCTTGACGTAGTCGCGGTTCATGAGGGCGATGAAGTCGACCGAGATCTCTTTCGGGCATGCGGCCTCGCACTCGCCGTGCATCGTGCAGGACCCGAACCAGCGCTCCATCTCGTCGACCATGTTCGTCACCCGTTCCCACCGTTCGGGTTGGCCCTGCGGGAGAAGGTTGAGGTGCTGGATCTTCGCCGACGTGAACAGCTGCGCCGCCCCGTTCGGGCACGCGGCGACACACGCGCCGCAGCCGATGCACGCGGCGGCGTCCATCGCCGCGTCGCTCACCGGTTTGGGGACGAGGATGAGGTTGGCGTCAGGGGCGCTCCCGGTGGGCGCGGTGATGAAGCCCCCGGCCTCCACGATGCGGTCAAAGGCCGACCGGTCGACGCAGAGGTCCTTGATGATCGGGAATGCCGCGGCGCGGAAGGGCTCGACGGTGATGTGGGCACCGTCGGAGAACTTCCGCAGGTGCAGCTGACAGGTGGCGGTTCCCCGCTCGGGGCCGTGGGCGCGGCCGTTGATCATCATGGCGCACGACCCGCAGATCCCCTCCCGGCAGTCGTGATCGAACGCGATCGGCTCGTTCCCGTCGGCGGTGAGCCGCTCGTTGAGGACGTCGAACAGCTCGAGGAACGACATGTCGGGGCTGACGTCGTCGAGCTCGTAGGTCTCGAACGCGCCACTCGCGTCGGGGCTGGGCTGACGCCAGACCGAAAGGGTGACTCTCACCGATGACCTGCTCCCGCTACTTGTAGGACCGTTGAGCGAGATGAACGTTGTCGAACTCGAGTGGTTCCTTGTGCAGCACCGGGTGGGCGGTGTCGCCGGTGTACTCCCATGCCGCGACGTACGCGAAGTGCTCGTCGTCGCGGAGGGCCTCGCCGTCCTCGGTCTGGTGCTCGACTCGGAAGTGGCCGCCGCAGCTCTCCTCCCGGTGGAGGGCGTCTCGGCAGAGGAGCTCGCCGAACTCCAAGAAGTCGGCGACGCGGCCGGCCTTCTCGAGCGACTGGTTGAGGGATTCGCCGTCGCCGAGGACGCGCACGTCCTTGTGGAACTCCTCGCGCAGCGCGGGGATCTCGGACAGTGCCTTCTCGAGGCTCTCGCGGCTGCGCTCCATCCCGCAGTCCTCCCAGAGGATCTTGCCGAGCTCCCGGTGGAAGTGGTCCACGGAGCGGGTGCCGTTCACGCTCAGCAACGCGTCGACCCGCTCGCGGACCTGGGCTTCGGCGTCGCGGAACGCCTGATGGTGGGTGGGGACCGGGTCGGTGCCGAGGAGCGGCGCGAGATAGTCGCTGATCGTCGCGGGGAGCACGAAGTAGCCGTCGGCGAGACCCTGCATGAGTGCGCTCGCGCCGAGCCGGTTCGCGCCATGGTCGGAGAAGTTCGCCTCGCCGAGCACGTACAAGCCGGGGATGGTGGACATGAGGTTGTAGTCCACCCACAGCCCGCCCATCGTGTAGTGCACCGCGGGGTAGATCCGCATCGGGACCGTGTAAGGGTCCTCGCCGGTGATGCGGTCATACATCTGGAACAGGTTCCCGTACCGCTCCTCGATGACGTCCCGTCCGAGGCGGGCGATCGCGTCGGAGAAGTCGAGGTACACGCCGTTCTTCAACGGGCCGACTCCCCGGCTGGCGTCGACCTCGCGTTTGGCGGCCCGGGACGCGACGTCTCGGGGCACCAGGTTCCCGAACGCGGGGTACCGGCGTTCGAGGAAGTAGTCGCGTTCCTCCTCGGGGATCTGGTCCGCAGGTCGTTCGTCGCCGAACTCCTTGGGCACCCAGATCCGGCCGTCGTTGCGCAACGATTCGCTCATGAGGGTGAGCTTCGACTGGAAGTCGTCGCTGGCCGGGATGCACGTCGGGTGGATCTGGGTGTAGCAGGGGTTGGCCATCAACGCCCCGCGTCGATGGGCCCGCCAGATCGCGGTCACGTTCGAATGCTTGGCATTCGTGGAGAGGAAGAAGGCGTTGCCGTAGCCGCCGGTCGCGAGCACGACGGCGTGCCCGGCGTGTGAGACGACGTCGCCGGTGATGAGGTCGCGGGTCACGACGCCGACGGCGCGGCCCTCGTCGATGACGACGTCGAGCAGCTCGGTGCGGTTGTAGAGCGTGACGGTTCCGAGGTGGACCTGGCGGGCGAGGGCTTGGTAGGCGCCGAGCAGCAGTTGTTGGCCGGTCTGACCCCGGGCGTAGAAGGTGCGTGACACCTGCGCGCCCCCGAAAGAGCGGTTGTCGAGGAGGCCGCCGTACTCGCGGGCAAACGGCACACCCTGGGCGACGCACTGGTCGATGATGTTCACGCTGACCTGCGCCAGCCGGTACACGTTCGCTTCCCGCGACCGGTAGTCGCCGCCCTTGATCGTGTCGTAGAAGAGCCGCTGAACGCTGTCACCGTCGTTGCGGTAGTTCTTGGCCGCGTTGATCCCACCCTGCGCGGCGATGCTGTGGGCGCGGCGCGGCGAGTCGTGGAACGTGAGCATCGTGACCTGGTAGCCGAGCTCCCCGAGCGTCGCCGCGGCCGACGCGCCGGCGAGCCCGCTGCCGACCACGATGATCCGGAACTTGCGGCGGTTCGACGGGTTCACGAGCTTCACCGAGAACTTGTGCTCGTCCCACTTGTCGGCGAGGGCTCCCGCCGGGATCTGGGCGTCGAGCGTGATGTCGCTCATCGCGTCACCGCCCCCGTGGTGATGAGGAGCGGCATGCTGACGTTCCCGACCGTGATGAGGCCCGCGAAGGCCCACGCGAACCAGCGGCGCCACTGGTTGTACCGGGGGTTGTTCAAGCCGAGGCTCTGGAACATCGACCACGCGCCGTGGAAGATATGCAGCCCGAGCGCCATGTTGGCGACGATGTAGACGATCGCGACCGGCACGCGGTCGAAGCTGTAGAAGAGGTTGTTGTAGGGGTCACCGCGCACGAAGTGGGGGTTCGCGGCTCCCCACGTCAGGTCGAAGAGGTGGAAGATGACGAAAAGGCCCACGATGACCCCGGTCCAGCGCATCGTGCGCGACGCGTAGCTCGCGACGACGTAGTCCCGCTTGGACTGATAGCGGACCGGGCGCGCCCGCTGGTTCATGCGGGTGAGCTGCGCGGCCGCGACGATGTGGACGACGAACGCGGTGATCAGCCCGGTCCGCAGCCCCCAGAGGACGACGGTCCGTGGGAAAGCGGGCTCGCCCAGGGTGCGGAGCCAGTCGGCGTAGGCGTTGATCTCGCCTCTGCCGAGGAACACCTTCAGGTTCCCGATCATGTGGGCGAGGACGTAGCCGAGGAGCGCGATGCCGCTCACCGCCATGGCCCACTTCTTGCCGATCCCGGAGCGCCAGAACTGCACGGGGAACGGCACGCGGGGGCGGCGGGGTGGCGCGATCGGGGCGCCCGTGGAGCGGGTGAGCCGGTCGGCGGCGTCGGCGCCTGCCCGTTGGTCCTCCGTCGAGACGGTTCCGTCGACCCTGGTCATCGTCCCTCCGATGTACGGGCTGAACCTAGCCCCGAGGGTCGCAGTGACGACCATCCGGGCCGCCGGCGATGGTCCGCGCTGTGCCGGGGTTGAGCGCTGGGCCGGCCATGCCCGACCGACGGCGCGGACCGGCGACGGAGGCGTCCCGCCGCGAGGACCGCGCCCGCGCTGCGGCACGCGTCGGGCGGCGCGTGGAAGCGATGCTCGTCCCGGGAGTGCGCAGCGACGTGGTCGCCGTGCGCGAGCGCGGATGATCGCCTCGCGGCGAGCGCCGCGGTGACGTTCGGTGTGGCGGAGAGCGTTCGCGAGGCCGCTGATACGCTGCCGCGCGTCCCCTCGATCTGGTCCTCGTGCGGAGGCCTGCATGACCCGTCCCGGCACTCTCGGTGAGCTACGAGCCAGTGGTTGGACGTCGCGTCCCGTCAAGCACGAGGTCCGCGACAACGCGATTCGCCGCATCGCCGCGGGCGAACCGGTCGTGGAGGGTGTCGTCGGCTACGACGACACCGTGCTGCCGCAGCTCGAGAACGCGCTGCTCGCCGCCCATGACGTGATCTTCCTCGGGGAGCGCGGCCAGGCGAAGACGCGCATGATCCGTTCGCTGATCGGTTTGCTCGACGAGTGGCTGCCGATCGTCGCCGGCAGCGAGATCAACGACGACCCGTGCGAACCCGTCTCCCATCACGCGCGGATGCTCGTGGCCGAACGTGGTGACGAGACTCCGATCGAGTGGGTGCACCGCGAGCGCCGCTTCGGCGAGAAGCTGGCGACGCCGGACACGTCCATCGCGGACCTGATCGGCGAGGTGGACCCGATCAAGGTCGCGGAGGGCCGTTACCTCTCCGACGAGCTCACCATCCACTACGGGCTGGTGCCGCGCACGAACCGGGGGATCTTCTCGATCAACGAGCTGCCCGACCTCGCCGAGCGCATCCAGGTGGGGCTCCTCAACGTCCTCGAGGAACGCGACGTCCAGATCCGGGGATACAAGATCCGCCTGCCCCTCGACCTCATGCTGGTGGCGTCGGCGAACCCTGAGGACTACACGAACCGGGGCCGGATCATCACGCCGCTGAAGGACCGGTTCGGCGCCCAGATTCGGACGCACTACCCCCTCGACGTCGACGTCGAGATGCAGGTCGTGGACCAGGAGGCCCGGCCCGTCGTCGCCGACGGTCTCCACGTGTCGGTGCCGGACTTCATGACCGAGGTCGTCGCCGAGATCAGCCAGCAGGCCCGCCGGTCTCCGCACGTGAATCAGCGGTCGGGCGTGTCCGTGCGGCTCTCGATCACGAACTACGAGACCCTCGTGGCCAACGCCACCCGCCGGGCGCTGCGCAGCGGTGAGCAGGAAGTGGTGCCGCGGGTGAGCGACCTGGAGGCGCTCGTCGCGAGCACCGCCGGGAAGCTGGAATTCGAGACGGTCGAGGACGGCCGTGAGGAGCAGATCCTCGACCGCATCGTGAAGGCGGCGACCCTTGACACGTTCCGGGCCCGGTGCCGCCCCGAGAAGCTGACCCAGGTCGTCGCCGCCTTCGAGAACGGCCTGGTCGTGAACGCCGGCGCCGACGTCGCCTCGGCGGAGTACGCCAAGCTGCTGCCGGACCTCCCCGGTCTGCGAGACACGCTCGCCGACCTCGAGGTGGGCGAGACCCCTGCCGGGGTCGCGTCGGCGCTCGAGTTCGTCCTCGAGGGCCTGCACCTCTCGAAGCGGCTCAACAAGGACGCCGTCGGGGACCGCGCCACGTACCGAGGTCGCGGGTAGTCCTACTGCCGCGTTAGCCAACGTTCGGAGGGTTTGCAACCGTCCCCGACCGGCACTTCGAGGGCAGTCACGGGGCCGTCACCGAGGGGCGTTCTGGGACACCCGCCAAGGCGCCGAGCGCCGGTTCGGACGCGGCGGTTGGCTGCGGACCCGGCCAGCTTGGACCGTCGTTATGTGCCGCCCTGCCCAGCAGGCCCTCGGGCCTCACGCTGGCTTCCCGGCCATTTTGTGGGTCATGGAAGCCTGTCTCGAGGTTGGTCGGTTCGGGGGCCGGGATCGGGCTGACTGGCGGCCGTCTGCGGCGGGGGCTTGTTCGTAGACTGGCGCCTGGTTGGTCGGGTGGTTGGGCGAAGGAGGACGCGATGAGTGAGACGACCGAAGATCGCTCGGGCTTCTCCGGTTCGGCAGCGGAAGCGTCTGGTGTTGACCCTTCGTTGATCATGCAGGTCGGTATGGGCTTTTGGCCGTCGAAGACGTTGCTGTCTGCCGTCGAGCTTGGCCTGTTCACCACGCTCGGCTCGGGCGCGCTCACGGGACTGGAGATAGCGGAGCGCCTCGGGCTGCATTCCCGCGCCGTGTACGACTTCCTCGATGGTCTCGTCGCCCTAGGGCTCCTCGAGCGAGACGGACTCGGCGGCGACGCCCGTTACCGCAACACCCCCGAGACGGCGGCTTTCCTCGACACCAACCGCCCGCAGTACATCGGCGGGATCCTCGAGATGGCCAACGCCCGGCTGTACCCCTTCTGGGCAGGCCTGACCGAAGCACTGCAGACGGGCCAGCCGCAGAACGAGATCAAACACACGGGCCACTCGATGTTCGAGGAGCTCTACCGCGACCCGGCCCGTCTCGAGCAGTTCATGGGGGCCATGTCGGGCATCTCCGCCGGCAACGTCCACGCTCTTGCCGAGAAGTTCGACTTCTCCCGCTACGCGTCCGTCTGCGACGTCGGTGGAGCAACCGGCCAACTGTCGATCATCCTCGCGCAACACCACCCGCACCTTCGCTGCACGTCTTTCGATCTCCCCGTGGTGGAGCCCATCGCCAGGCGCACGATTCAGCAGGCCGGCCTCGCCGAGCGGGTCAAAGCAGCCTCGGGCGATTTCTTTGACGATCCGCTGCCGAAGGCGGACGTGATCACGATGGGCCTGATCCTGCACGACTGGAACCTAGAACGGAAGCGCCAGCTCGTCCGCGCCGCCTTCGATGCGGTGCCCGCAGGTGGCGCATTCATCGTCATCGAAAACCTGATCGATGACGAACGACGCGAGAACGTCTTCGGGCTCATGATGTCGCTGAACATGTTGATCGAGTTCGGCGACGCCTTCGACTACACGGGCGCTGACTTCCGTGCCTGGTGCCTCGACGCCGGCTTTCGCTCCGTCGAGGTGCTTCCCCTCGCCGGCCCCGCCAGCGCCGGCGTCGCGTACAAGTAGGACCTTCCGCGACGACGTCGGTGCCCTGGACCCATCGCTACGTCGTCGTCATTCACAGCTTCGCCGGATCTATTCACAGCCAAGCGGCACGTTCACAGGGAGCCCCCATCCGGGCGGCCCCTCAACGGAGCGAGCGTCCTCGCCCGCGAGGTCAATGCGTTCGCCGAGGTTGACCTTCCTGAGCACACACAACTGGGCCATGCTCCTAATCCGCACCGAACGGCTCGCCAGAACACTCGGTGAAAGACAGTCCCCGTCGCGCCATAGCGGCACTCCACTATTGACACCCTTCAGCCTTCCGTGAGTGTTGACACGCGACCGAACGCGCGCCCAGATTTGCGTCGCCGTCGGCGAGCTCACCGAGCCAGATCGGCACGTAGGGATCGGCGCTGCGTCTCATAACGACGCCCGGTGACCCGTCGCCGGGCGTCCCCTATCGCCGGGAGGGGACGCGGTGGTCGCGGCCGCGAGCACGACTCATCGACACATTCGACATACTGACACCGTGATCGACGTTCCGGAGACGCGCTATGCGAAGTCGGGACGCCACCACATTGCGTACCAGGTCGCGGGCGGCGGACCCGTCGATCTTCTCTTCGTCCAGTCGTTCGTCTCGAATATTGAGGTCATGTGGGAGGATCCGTCGCTGGCGCGCTTCCTCCGTCGATTGGCAACGTTCTGCCGTGTGGTGCTGTTCGATGGCCGGGGCTCTGGCCTGTCGGACCCTGTTGGAATCGACGCAGTGCCGACACTTGATGAACGCGTCGAGGACGCCCTCGCCGTGCTCGACACGGTCGGTATTGAACAGACGGCCGTGTTCGGCACCAACGGTGGCGGCCAGACGGCCATCTACCTTGCCGCAACTCATCTCGAGCGCGTCAACGCGCTCATCACGTACAACGCCTGGGCGAGCGCTCTTCAGGAAGGTAACGCGACGGGTGTGGCGGAGGTTCTGCAACGTATCGAGCGGGGATGGGGTGGGCGAGGGCCTTTGGCAACGGTTGGTTTGGCGCCACTCTCGCGATCCTTTGCTCATCGTGGAGACTGGGCCGCTCGGTTCCAGCGTCTGTCAGTCAGCCCTGGCATGGCCCTCGCGGCGCAGCGGGCGGACTTCGAGCGCAGCGTTGTGCCGTTCCTGGGAACCGTCCAAGCACCAGCGCTCGTGTTGCAACGAGAGGGTTCACCGACGGTCGGGGAGGCCCACCTGCTCGCCGATCGCGTTCCGCGGGCCCGTCTTCGTCTGCTTGCCGGCGAGGGACAGGTCTGGTTCATCGACGATACCGATCCCGTACTTGATGAGATCGAAGAGTTCCTCACCGGACATCGCACCGCGGCTGAGGGCAACGTGATCGTGTCCACGGTTCTCTTCACCGACATCGTCGCCTCCACAGAAAAGACGGCGGCCGCCGGCGATAGGGCATGGGGCAAGGTCAGCGATGAGCATGACGCCGTCGTCCGTGGCGCGCTGCACCGCCATCGTGGTCGTGAGATCAAGACCATGGGCGACGGGTTCCTGGCAACGTTCGACGGAACGACACGGGCCATCCGTTGTGCGACCGAGATCGTGGTCGGAGCGCGCAACATCGGGCTGGAGGTACGGGCAGGGATTCATACTGGCGAAATCGAGGTCCGTGACGATGATGTGGCCGGACTTGCCGTGACCATCGGGAAGCGCATTTGTGACCTCGCCGGGCCGGGACAGGTGCTCGTCTCCGAGACGGTGAAGGGCCTCGTCGCCGGCGCCGGGATCTCAATGTCGGATCTGGGAACCCACCCACTCAAGGGCGTGCCCGATGAGTGGCGGCTGTTCGCTGTCGAGGCTTAACGGACCAGGCAGACATAAGCCTCGGAGTCAATCGGTCGTGGGCGACCGTCTCCGCCCGATGGTCAGCTTTTGCAGAGGGCCCTGGTTCTGGTGATATCGGGCCGTGTGCTGGCGGCCCTAGAAGGTGTGTCCCAGAACGGCGGCCAACAGCGTTCCCAAATCCCGCTGAAACACTCGCCCATACCGCCGGGTCAAGGGTCACATCTCACCAACGGGGCGAACGTTGGCTGACGCGGCACTAGATCGCGTTCCCCGGCCGCTGCTTGAACAACCCGCAGCGGTTCGACGCGTACCGGTTGACCCGGTCCACCGCCCGGTGCGCGGGCTCCGTGACCGAGCGGTCACGGCGGACGCGGGGATCGGCCTGGACCCGTTCGAGCGCGTCGAGGAACCGCTGGGCGTCGGCGTGGACCGCGGCCGGGGCCGTCGCCACGATCTGGCGGAACAGCGAGATCTGCTTGGCGCCGTCGACGGTTCCCTTGGTCAGCTCGCGTTGGAGCTCGGCCTCGTAGCGGTAGGCGTTCTCGCAGAACGGCTTGGGTGCCGTGGAGGGATGACTGCTGCAGGCGACGCCGGCCACGGCGAGCGCCGCCGCGACGGCGATCATCCGGGTGGACACGATCGCCATTGTGTCTGCGGCTGGTCCTCGAGTAGCGATCGGGCCCGGTTGCTCGGGGCGTGTCCGACCGGACGGGCCGAGCCCGGGAGATACGGTGGCGCGATGTTCCGTCGGCGCCGGGAGCGTGAACCGCGAGGATTCCGATACTCGCGCTGGGACGGGACGCAACGGGGCTTCGATCTCGACGCCGATGCCCTCCTCGACGAGATGACCGACGACCTGCTCTACCACGGCGACCTGCACGCGTCGATGCGCCGGCTGCTCCAGCAAGGCATGCGTGACCGGAACGGTGAACAGCTGATGGGGTTGCGCGAGATGCTCCAGAAGCTCCGGGAGCAGCGCAAGGAGATGCTGGACCGCTACGACCTCGGCGGCGTCTACGAGGAGATCGCCGACAAGCTCCGCGAGATCGTCGAACAGGAACGCGAAGGCATCGACCGGCGGGTCGACGA
>JRHI01001887.1_pt1 | contig 15992 bp, 13 predicted proteins | sample 215371 | NCBI WGS metagenome assembly JRHI01 (sample SAMN02929681, study PRJNA255918) | sediment metagenome | biome: cave system; feature: Ice Cave; material: Sediment; isolation source: sediment from deep within a dark volcanic ice cave with no known source of... ...
GAGTCGGCATGGTCTTTCAGGAGTTTAGCCTGGTTCCCACGCTTACCGTTGCGCAGAATGTCTTCTTGACCAGAGAGCCACGCACCGGCACAGGTTTGCTCAATGATGCCGAAAGCATACGTCGCACCCAAGCACTGTTCGCTGAGATGGCTGTGCAGATCGACCCAAGGCAGGTGGTTGCCAGCATGAGCACCGGGTACTGGCAGTTGACCGAGATTGCCAAGGCTCTTTCGCAAGATGCCCGTATCTTGATCCTGGATGAGCCAACTGCGTCATTGTCGAAGACCGAGACAGAGGGGCTATTTGAACTCATTCGACGGTTGAAAGCTAAAGGCATATCGCTCATCTACATTTCACATCGTATGGAGGAAATTTTCGAGATAGCCGATCGTATCACTGTCATGCGTGATGGCCTGCACGTCTTCACTGAGCCTATAGCCGACGTTACTATGGAGCAAGTGATCGAGCAAATCGTCGGACAAAAGGTGGAGCAAGCCCTTGAGTGGAAGGATCGGCAGGTGGATCGTGCAGTCACTCCCTTATTGGAAGTTGAGAACTTGGCCGCTGTTGACCGGGTTCGTGACTTCAGCTTCAAACTCTATCCAGGCGAAATCCTCGGGCTAGCAGGGCTGATGGGGAGCGGACGGACTGAATTAGTACAGGCGCTCTTTGGCATCAACAAAATCACCAAGGGTGAAGTGCGTGTTCGCGGACGATCGGTGACGATCCACAATCCCGATGATGCCATTGCTGCGGGGCTTTCTTTGATCCCTGAAGACCGGCGACTGCAGGGCCTCGTGCTCGACCACACGGTCAAGGATAACCTCCTGCTCCCATTACTAAAGCGCTTTCAGCATTTTGGGCTGATTGACGACGCACGGGGAGATAAGCTCGTGCAATCCTATGTCAGCAACTTGCATATCAAAACCGACTCGATCCTCAAACGCATACGACTGCTTTCAGGCGGCAACCAGCAAAAAGTCGTCATCGCCAAATGGCTAGCTGCTGAGCCTGAGATACTCCTCATGGACGAGCCAACTGCTGGCATTGACATAGGGGCGAAAGTCGAGATCGTCAATCTCATCCGACAACTTGCCGATAACGGCAAGGCAGTCATCGTCATCTCATCGGAGTTCCCCGAACTGCTGGCTGTCAGCGACCGCATATTGGTAGTGCAGAATGGCACAATCAAGCGGCAACTGGACCGCCGTGAAATTGAGTCAGAACAGGAGTTGCAAGAAATCGTCCAAACTGCTGGCGAACGCCTATCCAGTGTGGGTCCTCATAGTGAGCAGGCAACCCCGGCTGGCCAAGTGCAACTAAGCCCACAGGAGTTGCAGAAAATTCAGGGCATGGACGCAACAGCTGCAATTGTCCTCCACTATGCTGGTAATGACTGGTCAAGCGCGCAGGTTGATGGCCTGAAACACCAGTTTGCAGCTATGGGCATCAAGGTGATCGCGGTGACGGATGCCAACTTCGACCCCAATAGGCAGGTCTCGGACATCGAGACCGTACTGAATAAGAGACCGAACATCATCGTGTCCATTCCGACTGATCCTGTGGCAACCGCGAACGCCTACAAGCAGGCTGCCGATCAAGGGATTAAGCTGGTCTTTATGGATAACGTTCCACAAGACCTGCAAGCCGGTAAGGACTATGTCAGTATCGTATCAGCCGATAACTATGGCAACGGAGCCACCTCTGCCCTTCTCATGGCAGAGAAGCTCGGTGGCAAAGGCACAGTCGGCCTCATCTACCATGCAACAGACTTCTTTGTGACGAAACAAAGGTTTGAGGCATTCAAAGCAGCAATTGCAAAGTTCCCAGGAATTGAGATCGTGAGCGAGAAGGGCGTTACAGGCCCTGACTTCGCGGGTCAGGCGGAGACGGCTGCTTCGGCTATGCGGACCGAGTATCCTGACCTCAACGGGATCTGGGCAGTATGGGACGTCCTGACAGAAGGGGTCCTGGCTGCGGCCCGGAGCAACGGCCATCCGGATCTCGTCGTTACGACCTGTGATCTGGGGCTAAACGCGGCGCTCGCAATCGCCAAGGACCAGTTCATCTATGGTCTGGGCGCTCAACGACCATTCGATCAGGGCGTAACCGAGGCGATCCTGGCAGGATACGGGCTACTTGGGAAAACGGCACCACCCTATGTAGCACTCAATGCTCTTCCTGTCACCAAAGCAAGCGTGTTGCATGCATGGCAGACGGTGTATCATCAGAACCCACCACCAGAGTTGGTAGCAGCTGTTCAGCCTTCATTGGTTGCATAGGATACCTGTTTGAGCTCGCTCCCAGTGAGCTCGCCCGGACAGGATGCCCGATGTATCACATCCATGGAACCTTACGTGTCCTAGATATCTAGTCAGAAGAGGAGTTGCATTATGTCTTCTCAAGCGCCAGTCTCCACGCCTAGCACGGAACGTACTAGCACAGAGAGTAGAAGTGCCCGCATTGCTCGCTTCGATTGGCGGCAATACGTAGTATACATTGGCTTTGTCATCCTCTTATTGTTCTTCAGCATCACACTGAGCGGCTCAGGCTTTCTGAATCCCAGCAATTTGCTCAACATTATCACCCAAACCGCCATCATTGCGGTGATGGCGGTAGCTATGACCTTTGTGATCTCAGCCGCGGAGATTGATCTATCAATCGGTGCGCTGGCTGGCCTCGCTTCTGTTGTCACTGCCTTGGCAATTCCGCAGTTCGGCGTCCTGGGAGGCGTTGTAGCTGGTTTGCTGACCGGGCTGATTGTCGGTACGATAAACGGCTTGCTTATCACACGCTTCAACATCCCATCCTTCCTGGTCACTTTGGGCATGCTGAGCGTCGCGTCAGGTGTCGCCCAGTATATCAGTGCAACTGCACCCATTCCTATCCTGAATGACACATACAATAACATTTTTGGCTCCGGTCGGCTTGGGCCGATTCCATCGCTGGTCATCTGGCCCCTGGTGTTTGTCGTCGTCGGTTTTGTCGTCTTACGCAAGACCGCGTATGGTCGGCAGGTGCTGGCTACCGGAGGCAATGTAACAGCCGCACGTTTCAGCGGTGTGAATACCCGCCGCATCAAGTTTCTTGTCTTCCTAGTGATGAGTACTGTAGCTGCCCTCGCTGGCATGCTCTATGCCGGGCATTTGCAGTCCGGTCGCTTCCAATGGGGCACAGGTGATGAGTTGTCGGTGATCGCCGCAGTGATCTTAGGTGGTACCAGCCTGTTCGGTGGGGCTGGCTCGGTCGTGGGATCGGTGTTTGGTGCCCTGCTGATCGGGCTTATTAACAACGGTTTAGTTCTCATGAGCCTTGATGTGAGCGAGCAGCTGATCATCCGCGGACTCATCATTATTCTGGCAGTTGCCCTGGGTCGCAAGAGTGCCTCGTAGTCTGAACACGTAGTAGGACTGGCAGTCATGTAAAAGCGGGTGATAGGCTACATTTCGAGTGTATCATAGCATAGAAAATGTCACCGTAGCCAGTCTCCGCTTTTGCATAGCCTCGCGGAACGTTCAATAGTGTAATCAATGAGGAGGAGTTTTTTGAAGCGAGACGTGTCGAAAAGAAAGCTGCGAGAGTGAGACGGTTGGGATACGTAGGGAATAAGTGTTGATTGATCCCTTCCCACCACGAGCGGACGATGACGGTGTATGCAGCGAACAGAAAAGACGCTGAAAGATACAGTGCAACCTGGAGAGAGATGAACGCACGAGGAGGATGGACAAAGCACACGATCACGTTCTGTCCAGAAGGCTTGACGGCAGGGAATGCGCGTACACTGCCGGGCTACATTGATGCTGATGGCACAACGGCAGACCGTGATCGAGAGGGGACACACCACCATGAAGATTGACCAGCAAGTCACGCGACCATTGCCCCCGGTGCGGGGGTATCGTGCATCATCGCAGGTAGATTATCAGTGGTTGAAGGCTATTTCTGATCTCTCAGGTCTCCATTTTTTCCATGTCTATCTGCTCAGCCAGGGATGGCACGGGAACCTGCACCAGCAGGTACAGCTAGCTCTCGCCCGCGCTCGTACAGCTGCTTACAAGGGAACGATGGAGGCAATTGTACAGCACGACGACGAGTGTAGGTGACAACGCCCCTCCTCTCTATGAGCGCGAAATTCTTCTTTAGGGGTGACCATATTTTTCGGGAGAAGCATACGTTAAGAGATAAAGTGGCTTCTGGAGCTGTTTTGTTGATATGTATTGAAGAGACAATCCTACGGGAGAATGCTTTCAACTAGCACTTTTTGCATTTCGAGTAGTACGTTGCATTCAACAAATTCTCTTTGAGAGGTCTTAGCGTATGCTTCTCCTGAAAAAGTATGATCGCCCCGAAACGAACGTGTTGCAGGTATGGCAGCCTGTCTATCATGAAGCCCCACCAGCGTCTTTGTCAGGCGCTTGACCTTGTATTGATCGCGAAGTTAGGAGTGGGGTCTCACGGCATCTCTACGTGAGGCTCCGTGTAACCGCCAGGTTCCCAGGAGACGCATGTATGACGACATCGGCCATATTACAGATGAAAAACATCGTGAAGGCTTTCGGCGCAAACACGGTGTTACGGGGCGTGAATTTTGAACTCCAGCGAGGTGAAGTTCACGCCCTACTGGGCAGCAATGGTGCAGGCAAATCGACCTTGATGAAGATYCTTGAAGGGGTCTACACCCCGGATGAGGGCGAGATAGAGATCAACGGTACACCTGTGCGCATCCGCTCTCCCCAGGAGGCGAGAGCCGTGGGAGTCGGCATGGTCTTTCAGGAGTTTAGCCTGGTTCCCACTCTCACCGTAGCGCAGAATGTCTTCTTGACCAGAGAACCCCGCACTGGCGCTGGTTTGCTCAATGATGCCGAATGTGAGCGTCGCACTCAAGCGCTGTTCGCTGAGATGGGTGTGCAGATCGACCCAGGACAGGTGGTTGCTCGCATGAGCACCGGGTACTGGCAGCTGACCGAGATTGCGAAGGCACTTTCACAAGACGCCCGTATCCTGATCCTGGATGAGCCAACTGCCTCATTGTCGAAGACCGAGACGGAGGGGCTCTTTGAGCTCATCAGAAGACTCAAGGCCAGAGGCATATCGATCATCTACATTTCACATCGTATGGAGGAAATCTTCGAGATAGCCGATCGCATCACTGTCATGCGGGATGGTCTGCGCGTCGCCACCGAGCGTATTGCCGACCTCACCATGGAGCAGGTGATCGAGCAAATCGTCGGGCAAAAAGTAGAGCAGGTCCTCACGTGGAAACCCCGGCAGGTCAATCGTACAACCGCTCCACTCCTGGAAGTAGAGAACCTTGTCGCGGTTGACCGGGTTAATAACGTCAGCTTCACGCTCCATCCAGGAGAAATTCTTGGGCTGGCGGGGCTTATGGGGAGTGGACGGACCGAATTAGTACGGGCGCTCTTCGGCATCAACAAGATCACCAGTGGTGAAGTGCGGGTTCGCGGACGGTCGGTGAAGATCCGCAATCCCGATGATGCCATAGGAGCGGGAATTTGTATGATCCCTGAAGACCGGCGAGTTCAGGGCCTCGTGCTCGACCACTCAGTCAAGGACAATCATCTGCTGCCATTACTGAAGCGATTTCAGAAGTTTGGGCTGATTGATGACGCGGGGGGAGATAAGCTCGTGCAGTCATCTGTCAGCGACTTGCACATCAAAGTCGCCTCGATCTTCAAACCCATACGCCTGCTCTCCGGAGGCAATCAGCAAAAAGTGGTCATTGCCAAATGGCTGGCAGCCGAGCCTGAGATTCTCCTCATGGACGAGCCTACTGCCGGTGTTGACATTGGGTCGAAAGTCGAGATCGTCACTATCATCCGCCAACTTGCCGATAGCGGCAAGGGAGTTATCGTCATCTCATCGGAGTTCCCCGAACTGCTGGCTGTGAGCGACCGGGTCCTGGTGTTGCAGGATGGCACAGTGAAGCGGCAACTGGACCGCCGTGAGATTGAGTCAGAACAGGAGTTGCAGCAAATCGTCCAAACTGCTGGCGAACACATGTACAGTGTGGGTCCTCATGGTGAGCCTGCTACGTCGGCCGGCCAGGTGCAACTCAGCCCACAGGAGTTGCAGAAAATTCAGGGTATGAACGCAACAGCCGCAATTGTTCTGCATTACGGTGGCAACGACTGGTCAAATGCGCAAGTTGATGGCCTGAAACACCAGTTTACAGCCATGGGCATCGAAGTAATCGCGGTAACGGACGCAAACTTCGACCCCAACAGGCAACTAGCGGATATCGAGACCGTGCTGAATAAAAAACCGACCATCATCGTGTCGGTTCCGACTGATCCTGTGGCCACAGCAAGTGCTTACAAGAAGGCCGTTGCTCAAGGAGTCAAGCTGGTCTTCATGGATAATGTTCCGCATGGCCTCACTGCGGGTTCGGATTACGTCAGCGTCGTGTCAGCCGATACCTACGGGAATGGAGTTACCGCTGCCCTGCTCATGGCCGAGAAGCTCGCTGGCGAGGGCAAGATTGGCCTCATCTACCATGCTACAGACTTCTTTGTGACGAAGCAAAGATATGAGGCATTCAAGACTGCTATCGCGAAGTTCCCAGATATTCAGATCGTGAGCGAGAAGGGCGTTGCAGGACCTGACTTCGCAGATCAGGCGGAGACGGCTGCTTCGGCTATGCTGACCGAGTATCCTGACCTCAACGGGATCTGGGCAGTGTGGGACGTCCCGGCAGAAGGCGTCATGGCAGCCGCCAGAACCAGCGGTCGTTCAGACGTGGTCATTACGACCTGTGACCTGGGGCTCAACGCAGCGCTTGCCATCGCCAGGGGCCAGATCTATGGTCTGGGCGCTCAACGACCATTCGACCAGGGCGTAACCGAGGCAATTATGGCAGGATACGGGCTGCTTGGGAAAGCGGCGCCTCCGTATGTCGCACTGAGCGCTCTTCCTGTCACCAAAGCGAGCGTGTTGCAGGCCTGGCAGACGGTGTATCATGGTGCCCCGCCGCCGGCGTTGGCAGAGGCTGTTCACCCTCTGGTTGCAAAGTAAATGATAAATGAATAATGAAAGCTTTCGGCGCAACTGGAACGCCGTGAATTCAAGTTAGAAGAGGAGTTGCATCATGTCGACCAAAGCACCGGTGTCCCCGCCTAATACAGAGAGTACTAGCACAGAGGGTAGATTTGCCCGCATTTCTCACTTCGATTGGCGGCAATACGTGGTATACATTGGCTTTGTCGTCCTCTTATTGTTCTTTAGCATCGTACTGAGCGGTTCAGGCTTTCTGAATCCCAGCAATTTGCTCAATATTATCCGCCAAACCGCCATCATTTCGGTGATGGCGGTAGCAGTGACCTTTGTGATTGCAGCCGCAGAGATTGATCTGTCAATCGGTGCACTGGCTGGTCTCGCTTCTGTTGTCACTGCCCTGGCGATCCAGCAGTACGGAATCCTGGCAGGTATTGCGGCTGGTCTGCTGGTCGGACTACTCGTTGGTGCGATAAACGGCTTCCTTGTGACACGGTTCGGCATTCCCTCCTTCCTGGTCACCTTGGGCATGCTGAGCGTCGCGTCAGGTGTTGCCCAGTGGATCAGCGCGACTGCTCCCGTCCCTATTCTGGATGATACCTACAATAACATATTTGGCTCCGGTCAGGTTGGACCGATTCCATCGCTGGTCATCTGGCCTCTGGTGTTTCTCGTTGTCGGTTTTGTGGTCTTACGCAAGACCGCGTATGGCCGACAGGTGCTCGCTACCGGAGGCAATGTAACGGCAGCTCGTTTCAGCGGGGTGAATACGCGCAGGATCAAGTTTCTTGTCTTTCTGGTGTCAGGGACCGTTGCAGGTCTCGCTGGCATGCTCTATGCCGGGCATTTGCAGTCCGGCCGCTTCACATGGGGCCAGGGTGATGAGTTGTCGGTGATCGCCGCGGTGATCTTAGGTGGAACCAGTCTATTCGGTGGCGCTGGCACGGTCGTGGGATCGGTTTTTGGTGCCCTGCTGATCGGGCTCATTAACAACGGTTTAGTCCTTATGGGCCTTGACGTGAGCCAGCAACTGATCGTCCGGGGACTTATTATCATCCTGGCAGTTGCGCTCGCTCGCAAGAGCGCCTCGTAGCCTCGCACACGTAGCAGGCTTTGAGACCATCCAAAAGCGAGCGTTGACCAGAAGCTGATATTTTCTGCTTGCGATAAGCTAGAAATGCAGCTAGCGCCCACTTTTGAATGGTCTGCAGGAATGTTGAACAGTGTAATCAAGCAAAAAGCTACCGAAGCGGCTGTTCCTACGAACAAAGGGGTGCACAGATGTCTCACATCAAAGGACCGGCGCTTTTCTTAGCGCAATTTGTCCAGGATGTTCCACCATACAACACACTTGAACATATCACCGCGTGGGCCAAAGCGTTGGGCTTTCTTGGTGTGCAAATCCCCGCGTCGGACAAGAGCATGATCGATTTGGATAAAGCGGCTGGGTCAAAGCAGTACTGTGATGACCTCAAGGGGAGATGCAACGGGCTAGTCATCACAGAACTGGCTGCTCATCTCCTGGGGCAACTAGTGGCGGTTCATCCCGCTTATGATGCCATGTTCGATGCCTTTGCCCCTGTGTTCTTGCACAATAATCCCAAAGCACGTACCGAGTGGGCGAAAGGGGAAATCGTCAAGGTCATACAAGCATCTCGCAATCTCGGTTTAAGCGTGGTGCCTATCTTTTCAGGAGCCTTGTTGTGGCACACGATGTATCCCTGGCCCCAGCGACCGCAAGGACTGGTAGAGATGGGATTCAAGGAACTGGCACGGCGTTGGCAACCCCTCTTGAATAGTGCCGAAGACTACGGGATTGACTTCGCCTACGAGATTCACCCGGGAGAGGATCTGCACGACGGTGTTACGTTTGAACGTTTCCTGACTGCCACCGGTAACAATCCAAGAGTAAAACTCCTCTATGACCCATCCCACTTCGTATTGCAACACCTGGACTACGTCGGCTACCTGGATTGCTACAAGGATTACATTAAAGCATTCCACGTCAAGGATGCTGAATACAATCTCTCCGCGCGCTCGGGTGTGTACGGCGGATACCAGGACTGGCAGGATCGTCCTGGTCGCTTCCGCAGCGTTGGTGATGGACAAGTTGACTTCAAAAAGGTGTTCTCGAAATTGACGCAGAACGGCTTTTCAGGGTGGGCGGTCCTTGAATGGGAATGTTGCATCAAAGATTCCCTTCAGGGGGCCAGGGAAGGTGCGGCATTTATCAAGAGTATGCTGATCGATACGCCCAGCAGGGCATTTGACGATTTCGCGGGTGGCATACAGAACGCTGAAATCAACCGGCGCATTCTGGGCCTCGCAAAGGAGGAAAAATCGTGAGCCAGGTGAGAGTGTCAGGAGCACAGAGAAAACTGAGAGCAGGCATCGTGGGTGGAGGTGTAGGATCGTTCATCGGTACGGTCCATCGTATTGCCGCCCAGTTGGATAACCAGGCCGAGGTGGTCGCGGGAGCCATGTCCACAGATCCCAAAAAAGCAGAGGAGTCGGCCAAAGCCTGGTTTTTGCAGCGCTCGTACAACAGTTTCCAGGAGATGGCCGCGGTAGAGCCGACCTTATCAGATGGGATCGATTTCGTAATGGTCACCGTCCCGAACTATCTCCATTTCCCCGTTACGAGGGCTTTTCTGGAGCAAGGTATTTCCGTAATATGCGACAAACCGCTGGCCAGTACCCTTGAAGAGGCTGAAGAACTAGTTGCGCTGGTGGAACGCAGCAACGCAATTTTTGCACTCACCCACAACTATACCGCTTATCCTGCAGTGCAGCAGGCGCGCAACATGGTACAACAAGGGCTGATTGGTGACATCAGGAAGATCCTGGTGGAATACATCCAGGACTGGATGATGGAGCCGATCGAGACAACGGGAAATAAACAGGCGGCGTGGAGAACCAATCCGGCACAGGTGGGCATCTCCGGCTGTGTAAGTGACATTGGTACGCATGGCGAGAACTTGTTGGAATTCATTACCGGACTGAAGATTAAATCACTGTGTGCGGACCTGACGACGTTTGTGCAGGGGCGGGCGCTCGAAGATGACGCGAATATTCTGCTCCGCCTGGAGACCGGCGGTAAGGGTATCCTCACCTGCTCTCAGGTAGCAGTTGGTGAGGAGAATGCCCTCAGCATCCGCATCTATGGCAGTAAGGCGGGGTTGGAGTGGCACCAGATGGAGCCAAATGTGTTGATCTTCAAATTGCCAAACCAGCCAAAACAAATTCTGCGGGTAGGGCTTTCCTACATGAGCGAAGATGCAAAACAATTGACACGTCTGCCAGCCGGGCATCCCGAAGGCTTCTATGAAGCGTTTGCCAACATCTACAAGCTGGCGATTGAAGATATTCGCAGATTGCAAGCAGGCCAAAAGCCCATAGGTGGCTACCCCAGCGTGTACGATGGGCTGAGAGGTATGAACTTTGTGAGCAAGACCATCGAAAGCTCAAAGAAGGGGAGCGTCTGGGTAGAAATGTCATAGGACTTACATTCCCAAACCGACATATTATCGGGTGTAATGCAAAAAGGCGTGCGGCCCCTCCATCGCCTGACGAATATAGGAATTCTGAATAGCCGTAGGAGCGACCTTGATGGTCTCCTGGGTGCCGGCATCGACTTCCCAACTTTTGTGTAAGGCCCTTACTCCTCCTCACAGCAAAAAACCCTCTCAATGAGATAGACAAAATGCTTAGTCATGGAACTGACGACTATCGAGCGGCGCCTGCTCCCTATCAAACATACCATAATCCCTGAGCACAGTGGCGACCCTCAATCGATAGTCCTTGAACACCTCCGCTCGCCCTTGAGCTTGTACTCCACGATGCGCCTCAAGCTTCCTCCACTCTTCAACGGCCTTCTCGTCGCGCCAGATGGAAAGTGACAGTATCTTCCCAGGTTCGTACAGACTCTCAAAACGCTCGATGGAGATGAACCCATCAATGTTGTCGAGTAAAGGTCGCAGATAAGCTGCAAGGTCGAGATACTCTTGTTTGTGCCCATCTTTTGGATACACTTCAAATATTACGGCAATCATCGTTCTGCTCCCTTTCTTCAATTCCTGTGTGTTTCTCATACTGTTTTAGTTGCGGTCCTCTCTTGTTTTCTCAATGAGACCTTTTTGTCTCCAGCAGCGCAATACGTGCATTCGCAGAAGGTCGATAGGTGATCGTTTTCGTCAATTGTTCGAGATCGACTCCCGATGCCAACACGTGTTTGATACCTGCGAATGCGATGATCTCAGCAAGTGTTTCGCTGGGACAGACATGCAGACCAGCACCGAAGCTAAATGTTCGTCGGTCCTTTCTCTCGATGTCGAATTGCTCAGGATGCGGATTGACCACTGGATCACGATTCGCAGCCGCCAGCACGACGAGTATTGCATCACCGTCTCATATCTTGACCCGCAACAGTACCATTCTGAGCGAGGAAACGGCGTGTATTCTGAATCGGCGGATCAGAGCGCAGCACCTCTTTGATGGCAAGGTGAAGAAGATTGGGATCATCTTTCACCTGTTCAAGCACGTTGCGGTGAGCAGCCAACGTGATGATGGTATTGGCAGTCAAACCAGCTGTTGCTTCATACGCTTGAAATAAGAAGCCGATCGCATTGGCGACAATGACATCTGCCTCTTCACATCCAACGTGCTTCGCCTCTTCTGCGAGCGTTGCAAGCAGACCAGTGGAACGTCCAACTCGTTGAGCATTTAAAAGAGAGCGAAACAGATTACACAAATGAGCCGCTGCTTCCTTCCCTCTTTCCACCTGCTCAGGACTGCTGGATGGTGCGAGACAAGGAACAAAATCACTCACCCATGATGCTGTTGGTTGCAGTGTGTCGTCAGGAACACCGAGCAGGCTCGCGACGATATACACTGACAGTTGGAAGGCAAAATCAGAGCAATATCCGGAAGGAGCCTTGTCGAAGAGAAAGTGTGCCCATCGTTGGCTCTGGTCAGCAATGTGCGTTGCATCGATTGACTGCAATGTCGCAGAGATGGCATGTTTGAAAGGGCAATGCCCCTTGCCATCATTCATACGAACGAGGGAGCGAAAGATAGCAGCGGCGGGTGATCCAAGCAATGTTTTGGGAATAGGTTCTGTCAATGGTCGTACTCGACAGAGATCGCTTGTGAGAACAGCGTTCACCGCGGCCGCACTTGAAGCAATCCAAAGTGCTTTCGCTTCGTCGTAATACAGTGGTTTGTGTACGACCAGATCCGCGTAGTAAGGATACGGATTGGGGTGCGTCACAGCAGAAATTGGATCGAGTGTAAAAGTTTTCTCCATCAATTCTCCCTCATCGTCCAAATTATTAAATAGATGTCACAAAAGTAGTATAGTAGGCCAGCCTCCATTTGTCCAATAGATAGCGTTTATGTTTGCCATCAGTTATACTGATGATCAGGAAGAATAAGATGAAGGGAGCACATAATGGAATTAAGTGAAATTGAGGCATTCGTTACAATCAGTCGGAGTGGTGGCTTCACACGAGCAGCAGGAATGCTGCACCTGTCACAACCTGCAATCAGTCGAAGGATCGAACTCCTGGAACGTGAACTAGGTGCGCCGTTGTTCGAACGTCTTCCCAGTGGCATCCGCTTAACGGATGCAGGCCAGGCATTTCTCCCGTACGCTCAACAGGTGTTAGCAACTATTCAAGACGGAACCGTGGCAGTCCATGCACTTGAAGAAGAGGAGAAAGGCACTATTACACTGGCCCTTGTAGGGACATTAGCCAGTACGCAACTGACATCACACTTGCAAGCCTTTCATACGGCGTATCCTGCTATTCGTTTACTGTTGCGTACGGCACGCAGTGATGAGGTGAGTGTCCAGGTACAGCAAGGCGATGCGCACCTGGGTCTAAGATATTTTGCTGATCCGCGCTCGGACATTCATTCGCAATTGATCATGGATGAGCCATTGTTGGTTATCTGCGCTGCCCATTCGCGCTTCGTCACAGGATCCCTGACCGAACTAACCGCGTTGCTCGGCGTCCCCTGGGTCAGCTTTCCTCTCGATGCAGCATCCTCAGGCGAACCATTTGCACGTCTTCTCGAACAACAGTTGCTGCTACATGGATTGGATACTGCTGAAAGGATCGTGATTGATAGTTTGACCGCACAAAAGCGTCTGATCGAAGCGGACTTCGGGGTCGGGCTCCTGCCAGCAAGTAGTATCGCAGAAGAACTTCATCTCGGGACGGTGCGCGTCCTGCCTATCACCGCTCTGCAAACCAGTGTGCCTGTAATGGTTATTCATCGTCGTCAGGCCTATCTCAGCCGGGCAGTCCGCCTTCTGCTGGCAATGTTAGCACCACAGGCTGGTCCTTGAATCTTATGATTTACACGCGTAATATATCACACGAATTATGTGAATCGGGAGCTGATGAGCTATTCTGATGCATTGAACGAGCACAAATGTTAGGCATCCCAACGTCGCATAAACTCATCAACAATCTGATTCACCACACCTGGCCATGAGCCTGGAATCCCAACATTTACACACAAAGCATCCCTCGTCATTCAAAAACAATTAGTGCTGAAAATCAGCAGTATTCACCCAAAAATACCGCTGATTTAATCTAAAATGTACGGGCAGGGCTTGCCCCTGCCCTGGAATGGCAAAGGCGCCCCTGCCCTGGAATGGCAACACACATATGGAGAGTGTCCCCATCCCTACACGAAAATACAACACCTGAAACACCTGAAACACCTGATACTCTTGTTACTCTTGTTACTCTGAGCCGTCTCGACTCAAACGTATCTGATACAAGTGAAACACCTGAAACACTTGAAACAGTGAGCAACCTTGATTCAAACATATCTGTGCAGCTTGATGCTGGGCAATCCCCACTCCTGATTTTATTTTGAATCTTCATCAGGCGCTGGAGAGCCTTCTCCTCACCTTTTTACATGTATAAATCACAAGTACTTCTCAAACCAGCCCACCATCCGCTCTTCCAAATCAAGTAAGTGCGCCCTCTCATTGAAGCCGTGGCCCTCGCGCGGATAGACCACCAGTTCCACCGGAACTTTGCGTTCACGTAACGCGCGATAAAAAGCGTAAGCCTGGTTGACCGGCACGCATTGATCGTTTTCACCGTGCACGATCAACGTCGGTGTGGTAACACGCCCAGCATAGGTGATCGCCGAACGCTCCCGGTATTTCTCCGGTTGCTCCAGCGGATCGACGCCTATGAAGCGCATGTCCCAGTCGGGAATGTTGGACTGCGCGTGGAAGCTATGGAAATCAGAGACTCCCGCCCCCATCAGGGCAGCTTTGAAGCGCGTCGTCTGAGTAACCGCCCACGCCGTCATGAAGCCGCCATAGCTCCAACCCATAATGCCAACCCGTTCGCTATCAACCAAACCTTGCTCGATCAGGTAATCAACCCCGCGCATCACATCCTGGAAATCCTTCCCGCCCATATCGCCCACCACGGCGTCGGTAAAGGCGCTGCCGTGACCCAGGCTGCCGCGAATATTGGGCTGGAGTATCGCAAAGCCAGCCGATGCCAACATCTGCGACCAGTACCCCCAATTTTCAGTGTATGCCCAGGATGGCCCACCGTGTACCTCCACAATTAAGGGCGGCATGCCCTCCCCTTTTGGTGTAAGCGGCAGCGTGAGCAGGGCATCGATCTGCCAGCCATCAACGCTTTCGTAGCGTATGCGCCTGGTTGGTGAGAGCGCGAAGGTCTCTTCGGCGATAGGATTCAGCCGTGAGAGGCGCTGCCAATCGACTCCGCTACTGTTCTCTCCCTCGATCGTGAGCTTGCCAAGCCACACATCATACGGCTGCTGTGGAGTCTCGTGTGTAGTGGCGAAACTGCACAGATCGGCGGTTGCCGAGAAACGCGGCCCGAACCTTTCACCCATCACGAAATCGTCGACCAGTATCTTCATTGAACCATCGGCAGCATCAAGGATACCGAGTTGATGCGTTAAGCTCTCCCACCCGGCAAAGAGGAGACGGCGACCATCCGCGAACCAGCGACAATAGCTAAAGCTAAAGGGCGCATTTGGAGTCAGATTGCGCGCATCTCCTCCCTCGACTGACTGCATGTAAATGTCTCCCCCAATCAGCCCCCTATCACTCCATTCACCCGAAACATAAGTGATATGCTGCCCATCAGGCGACCACGTCAACGCGCTGGCCTGGCGTGTCAACTGCGATAGCTGGCGTATTGCTCCTCCGCTGGCTGAAACAACTCCAATCTGTCCGCGATACCAATCGGTCTCGTCTGACCCGCTGGAATAGTACAGCGCCATGTATTTGCTGTCAGGCGACCAGGCAAATTCCCACACCGTCATATTATCGGGCGTAACTGCTTCGGGAATATCATAGTCGGAACGAACGGTCCAGAGGCGGCGCTGGCGGTCGGAGGTGATCACCTTGGGATCACTCTTGGGCTCTTCTCCCTCTAACGAAAGAAAAGCAATACGGCTGCCGTCGGGCGACCAGGCCAGGTCGCTCGCACCGTTGGGCATGGTGCACACCTTTTTGGCTTCTCCACCTTGCGCAGGTAGCAAATGCAGTTGTGGTTTGTCTTTCTCACCTTCTCCCACCGACGTGAATGCCAGGAGCTGGCCATCGGACGACCACCGCGGGCAGATATCCTCTTTTGGCCCTTTGCTAAAGGGTTTGGGCTCTCCTCCCGCCGTCTCAACAATCCAGATGCGCCCGCTCTCCTTTGGCTTGTCGGCAACAAATTCCCAGACGACGAATGCAGCCCTTGCTCCATCGGGAGATAGGTTCACATCATTCGGAAAGCGCACGCTCAGCATAGTTCCAGGTTTAATAGGAACGCTTGGGCTAAGCTTCGAACTATTCGTTGTTCTCTCCACCGGAACAGCGGTGTTCTGTACGTCGCTCATATAACCTCCTTAAATGTACGGGCAGGGCTTGCCCCTGCCCTGTTTTCTCAGCGGCCCTGTTTTCTCAGCGGCCCTGTTTTCTCAGC
>JRHI01001888.1_pt1 | contig 15987 bp, 9 predicted proteins | sample 215371 | NCBI WGS metagenome assembly JRHI01 (sample SAMN02929681, study PRJNA255918) | sediment metagenome | biome: cave system; feature: Ice Cave; material: Sediment; isolation source: sediment from deep within a dark volcanic ice cave with no known source of... ...
GTCCTGGTAGCGCCCCGGATGGCGCTGGAGATCGGCGATGTCGGGATTGCGCAGCGAGACCGCACAGCCGCTCAGCGTGACGGCGAGTGCGAGGATGGCGAAGAAGCGAGCCCGTTGAACCATGATCCCCTCAATTCGCAATTAGAATCCACAATCCACAATCCACAATCCACAATTAGAATCCGCAATCCGCAATCCGCAATCCGCAATCCGCAATTCGCAATTCGCCATGTGGCCGCCATCCTCCTCACATCAAATCGCGTGCCCGAAGCCGAGCCCGAAACGTGCGAAAAACCAGCTGTTTCTCCCCCCAACGTCCTGAGACGAAGACACTCGCGTGCCCTCTTCGTGACAATGGCGGCTTCCCTTTGACAGCGTCGAACAGCACCCGGGATCCGGGCAGGGGGTGATGCGGTTGGCGTCCGGTGAGGGCGAGACAGCGGGTCAGTACATGCTGAGATAGCGGTCGATCTCCCACTGGGAGACATGTTTGATGTAGTCGAGCCACTCTTCGCGCTTGGCGGTCACGAAATGCTCGAACAGGTGGTCGCCGAGCGTTTCCCTTACCAGGTCGTCCTTCTCGAGCTCGTCCAGCGCTTCGTTGAGATTCCCCGGCAGCTCGTCGATCCGCAGGTGGCGCCGCTCGCGGTGGCTCATCGCGTAGATGTTCTTGTTCACCGGCGGCCCCGGGTCGATCTTCTTCTCGATCCCGTCGAGGCCCGACCGCAGCATCACCGCGAGCGCCAGATACGGGTTGCACGATGGATCCGGCATGCGCAGCTCGATGCGCGTGGACGTGCCGCGCGCGGCCGGCACGCGCACCAGCGGGCTGCGGTTCTTCTCCGACCAGGCGATGTTGGTCGGCGCTTCGAAGCCCGGAACGAGGCGCTTGTAGGAATTCACCAGCGGATTGGTGATCGCGCAGAACCCTTTCGCGTGGCGGAGGATCCCGCCGATGTAGTTGAGGCAGGTCTGACTCAGCTGACCGTCGGCCTTCGCGTCGTAGAAGATGTTGGTCGCGCCGGAGAAGAGCGACATGTGCGTGTGCATGCCCGATCCGTTGATGCCGTAGATCGGTTTGGGCATGAACGTCGCGTGCAGACCGTTTTTGATCGCGATGTTCTTCACGACGAAACGGAACGTGCTGATGCTGTCGGCCGTTGTCAGCACGTCGTCGTAGCGGAAATCGATTTCATGCTGGCCGGGGGCGACCTCGTGATGCGCGGCCTCGACGTGGAAACCCATCGCCTCGAGCGCGAGGACGATCTCGCGGCGGACGTCTTCGCCCTGATCGACGGGGCTGAGGTCGAAGTAGCTGGCCGCGTCGTGGGTGTCGGTGGTCGGGACGCCGTTCTTGGTCTGGAAGAGGAAGAACTCGGCTTCCGGGCCGGCCTTCATCGTGTAGCCCTTGGCGGCGGCCGTCGCGATCACCTGTTTCAGGCACGCGCGCGGGTCGCCGATGAACGGCTCGCCGTCGGGCGTGTAGATGTCGCAGATCATCCGGGCGACCTTTTCGCCGGTCGTCCCCGGCCACGGGAACACCCGGAACGTCGAGAGGTCTGGACGCAGGTACATGTCCGACTCCTCGATGCGCACGAAGCCCTCGATCGACGAGCCATCGAACATGATCTTGCCGTCGAGGGCGTCCTCGAACTGCCGGTCGGGGATCTCGACGTTCTTGATGGTGCCGAGAATGTCGGTGAACTGCAGCCGAAGAAATTTGACTTTCTCGCGCTCGATGCGCTCGAGAATCTGGGCTTTGGTTTCTTTCGCGGGCGTCTTGGACATGCTGCGGGGAATTCTACCGAAAAAGCGGTATCACGAAGCGCACGAAAGCAGACGAGGGCGAGCGTATTCGCTCGGCTGAAGCCTCGCGCGACGTCGTGTGGATGCCGTGCGATTCTAGGAGTTGGCTGCCGCTTGGGGTTCGTCGACGTCGGCCGCGCGAGGGGCGGCGGCCAGCACGCCGGCCAGATGCGCCGCGAAGATGGCGGCGAGCGCCTGGACGCCCTCCGAGGTTTCACCGCCGCTGCGAATCTCCGCCGAAAGCGCCCCGATGCAGCCGTCCGCAGACATGATGGGGGCGACCACCGCTCCGCTCGAACCCCCGGGGCGCGCGAGGACGATTTGCACAACGCCCGACCGGTAGGCCGCCGCCGCCGCATTGTCGGCCGAGCGCGGAACCGGCGGGATGCGCGCGATCATCTCCGCGCTGTAGCCGTGCGCGAGCGCCGGCCGCAGGTCGCTGCCGCTGGCGTTTCCGACCCAGACCATCAGGCCGCTGGCGCCCAGCACGTCGGCCGCGCGGCCGAGCACACGGGTCAGCTCGTCGAGATCGCGGACGCGCCCGAAGTCGGTCGCCACATCCGTCGCGGCCTTGAACACCGAACCCATCGCGCGAGGCGTGACGGGCGCGATCTCGGCCGGCGCAGCGATCGGCGCGCTTGCGACGCTCTCGCCCGTTGGGGCGATGCTCGGGGCTCCCGAGACGCCCGAGTCGGCCGGCACCTCGGCCGGCGCCCTTCCGCCCGGTGCAGGTACCAGCAACAGCACGACGATGGCGACGAGCCCCGCCGCGAGACCGATCTTGAGGGTCTGCTGTTCTTTGATGGCCGCGACGCCGACGTCGACGGCCTGATGCTGGGCCTGCCGCGCCGTTTCGATCTGCCGCACGGCGGTCGCCGCCGCATCGCTGCCTTCGGTAAAGATGACATCGCCGGCCATCAGCTGCTGGCCCGACTTCAAGTAGTCGCGCGCCCGCTTGTCGATGGCGGAGAACTCCGCGATGGTCGCGGCCGCCTCGTCGATCGCCGTACGCGCACCCGGTCCAGCCGATTCCCGCAGCGCGGTCAGCGACGCCGTCGCAGACTCGATGGCCGCAGACGTCTTGTTCGTCCAGAACGCCAGGCCCTGGCCGGCCGCGACATAGGCCTGCTGACCGACGCGCGCGTCGACCAGTGCGTCGCTGGCGTCGCGGGCATGCTGATCGAAACCGCGCAACGACGCGCTCTGGCCAGCAATCTGTTGTTCGGAACGGATGAGGAGGAACGTGGCCGCGCCTATCGCGATCAAGGCCAGAGCGCCAAACGTCCATCGCAACGCGCGTGAGAACAAAACGCCGCCAGAGTATCATAGGCGCGCATAAATAAAGACCCTGATGACTGCTTCACACGTCCCCGTTGTCGAGGGCGCCGACCGCGTGCTCACCGCGCCCGCCGTGGCGTTTGTCGAAGATCTCACGCGGCGCTTTCGGCCCCGAATCGACGAGCTGCTCGCGCGCCGCCGCGCGACACAGGCGCGCGTGGACGCCGGCGCCCGCCCCGGCTTTCTCGCCGAGACCGCCGCCGTGCGCAGCGGCGACTGGCAGGTCGGCGCTATTCCAGCCGATCTGCAGGACCGGCGCGTCGAGATCACCGGTCCGGTCGATCGCAAAATGATCATCAACGCGCTGAACTCTGGCGCCAGCGTGTTCATGGCCGACTTCGAGGACGCGACGTCGCCCACCTGGGCGAACCTCGTCGGCGGTCAGGCCAACCTGATGGACGCGGTGCGCCGGACGATCTCGTACGAGCAGCCGGACACCGGAAAGCGCTACGCCCTGAAGCCTCCGCTCGCGACGCTGATGGTCCGCCCGCGCGGATTTCACCTCCCCGAGCGTCACGTCAGCGTCGACGGCCGGCCCGCGCCGGGCATGCTCGTCGATTTCGGCCTGTACCTGTTTCACAACGCGGACGCGCTCGCGCGCGCGGGCACGGGGCCGTATTTCTATCTGCCCAAGATGCAAAGCCATCTCGAGGCGCGCGTGTGGAACGAAATCTTGCTCCACGCGCAAGCCGCGCTGAAGATGCCGGCCGGCACCATCAAGGTGACGGTGCTGATCGAAACGCTGCCGGCGGCATTCGAGATGGACGAAATCCTCTACGAGCTCCGCGATCACATCGTCGGGCTCAACTGCGGCCGGTGGGACTACATCTTCAGCTCGATCAAGACGCTGCGGCGCGACGCCGGGTTCGTGCTGCCGGATCGCGGTCAGGTGACGATGGAGGCGCCGTTTCTGCGCTCCTACACGCAGCTGCTGATCAAGACGTGCCATCGGCGCGGCGCGTTCGCGATGGGCGGCATGGCCGCGCAGATCCCGATCAAGGACGATCCGGACGCCAACGCGAAAGCGATGGAGAAAGTGCGCGCCGACAAGCTGCGCGAGGTGCGCGAAGGCCACGACGGCACGTGGGTGGCGCATCCGGCGATGGTGACCTTGGCCAAGCAGGTGTTCGACGAGGGCATGCCGGGTCCCAACCAGATCCATCGCCGGCGTGAAGACGTGGCCGCCGATGCCGCGGCGCTCGTGGCGCCGCCGGGGGGCACGCGCACCGAGACCGGGCTTCGGCACAACATCCGCGTCGGCATCCAGTATCTCGAGGCCTGGCTCGGCGGCCAGGGTGCCGTGCCGATCTACAACCTCATGGAAGACGCCGCGACCGCGGAAATCTCGCGCACGCAGATCTGGCAGTGGCTGGAGCATCGCGCGGCGCTCGACGATGGCCGGGTCGTGACGCGCGATCTGGTCCGGCAGCTCATCGCCGAAGAGGTTGTCCGGGTGCGCGAAGAGGTCGGATCCGCGCGCTTCGACCGGGGCCGGTTCCAAGAGGCGAGGACCCTCTTCGGCCAGGTGGCCACCTCCGACGAGCTGGAGGATTTCCTGACCTTGCCCGCGTATGACTTGCTGGAGAAGCCGTCATGAGCGTCCCGCCTTTCACGTTGCCTGCATTCCTGGAGCGCGCGCCATCCGCCAAGATCGCGATCGTGCTTCCCGAGCAGAACCTCCACATCTCGTACGGCAACTTGCGCGGCCAGGTGCAAGCGGTCGCCGAGCAGCTCGCCGCCGTCGGCGTCGCCCGCGGCGATCGCGTGGCCACAGCGCTGACCAACGGCCTGCCGATGATCGTCTCGTTTCTGGCGGCATCGGTCGCCGGCACCGCCGCGCCGTTGAACCCGGCGTACAAAGAGGACGAATTTCGTTTTTTCCTCGAAGACACCGCCGCCAAGGTGCTGCTGCTGCCCCGCGACGGCGCCGACGAAGCGCGCCGCGCCGCCGGCGATCGTGTGCCGATTCTCACGATCGACATGGATGCGGCCGGCACGGTCAGCTTGACCAGCGATCGGAGCGCGAGCCTTTCAGGCGAGCGGGTCGCCCGCATGCCGTTCACGCCGCCCGCTGTCGACGATGTGGCGCTCGTGCTGCACACGAGCGGCAGCACGGGCCGCCCGAAGCGCGTGCCGCTCAAACACGCGAACCTCTCGATCTCGGCGCAGAACGTCGCGCGCAGCTACGCCCTCACGCCCGACGATGTGTCGCTGTGCGTGATGCCGTTGTTCCACGTGCACGGGCTGGTGGCGTCCACGCTGGCGACGCTCGCGTCCGGCGGCACGGTCGTGGTGCCGGCGAAGTTCAGCCCGCTGTCGTTCTGGAGGACGGCGAGAGATCACGGTGTGACCTGGTACTCGGCGGTGCCGACGCTGCACCAGCTCCTGCTGGCGCGCGCGGGCGATCCGTCGGATCCCGCGCGGCGGCCCGCTGGCGCCGAGAAGCTGCGCTTCATCCGGTCGTGCAGCGCGTCGCTGCCGCCCGCGGTGATGCACGCGCTCGAGGCGGCGTTCGGCGCGCCGGTGCTCGAAGCGTACGGCATGACGGAAGCCGCGCATCAGATGGCGTCCAATCCGCTGCCGCCGGCCGAGCGGCTGCCGGGATCGGTGGGGCGCGGCACCGACGTGAAGATCAGCATCATGGACAAGGCGGGCACGCACCTGCCGGTCGGCGAGGCGGGCGAAGTCGTCATCCAGGGGCCCAACGTCATCACCGGCTACGAGAACAACCCCGAGGCGAACGCCTCGTCGTTCGTCGACGGCTGGTTCCGCACCGGCGATCAGGGCGTGCTCGACGCGAACGGCTATCTCACGCTGGTCGCCCGCATCAAGGAGCTGATCAACCGCGGCGGCGAAAAAATCTCGCCGCGCGAAATCGACGAGGTGCTGCTCGCGCATCCGTCGGTCGCCGAAGCGGTCTGCTTCGGCGTGCCGCACGGCACCTGGGGCGAAGAAGTGGCGGCCGCCGTCGTTCTGCGCGAAGGCGAGGCGGTCGGCGAAGCCGATCTCCTGGCGTTCTGCAAAGAGCGGCTCGCCGACTACAAGCGGCCGAAGCAGATCCACATCACGCAGGCGATTCCCCGCACCGCCACCGGCAAGATTCAGCGCGGCGCGGTGGCGAAGGCCTACTCGCAGGCGTCGTGAACACCACGCTGTGAAGATCGTCATCGCGGGCGCGGGCGCCATCGGCGGCTACATCGGCGCGAAGCTGGCGAAAGCGGGCGCCGACGTCGTGCTGTTCGCACGCGGTCCGCATCTGCGCGCGATGCAGGAGCGCGGCCTGCGCGTTCTGAGCCCGGACGGCGACTTCGAGGTGAAACCGCGGGTGACGGGCGACCTCGCCACGATCGGCCAGGCGGACGTCGTCTTGCTCGGCGTCAAAGCGCACGGGCTGACGATGCTCGCGCCGCAGCTGCGGCCGCTCTTGGGACACGACACCGCCGTCGTCAGCACGCAGAACGGGATCCCGTGGTGGTATTTCCAGGGCTACGGCGGCCAGCTCGACGGGCTGCGGCTGGAACGGGTGGATCCCGGCGGCGTGATCGCCGGCTCCATCGAGGCGCGTCGCGTGGTCGGGTCGCTGGCCTATTTCGCGACCGACATCGTCGAGCCCGGCGTGATCCGGCACACCGAGGGGAACAAGATCAGCTTCGGCGAGCCCGACGGCACGAAGTCCGATCGCGCGCGTAAAATCGCGGAGCCGCTGATTGCCGCGGGGTTCCGGTGCCCGATCAACCAGCGGTTCCGCCACGAGATCTGGGTGAAGCTGCTGGGCAACGTGGCGTTCAACCCGATCAGCGCGCTGACCGGCGGCACGCTCGAGGAGCTCGCGCGCGATCCGGACGTGTCGGCGGTGGTCCGCGCGCTGATGGCGGAAACCGAAGCGGTGGCGGCGAAGCTGCACATCGAGCTGCCGATCACGATCGACCAGCGCATGGCGGGCGCGGCGAAAGTGGGCGCGCACAAGACGTCGATGCTGCAGGATTTCGAGGCGGGGCGGCCGCTGGAGATCGAGGCGATTGTCGGGGCCGTGGTGGAGCTGGGCGAACGGCTCGGCGTCGCGATGCCGGCCACGCGCACGGTGTACGCCTGCGCGAAGATGCTCGACGCACAGTCCCGCCGCGCGAAGCCTTTAGGCGAGCGGCAATCGCTCGGCTGAAGCCTTCGCGCTACACGGAAACGGGAACCGCTCTAGGGAAGCGAGGTCCGGCGCGGCGATCTCGATTCCCGCGTCGGCTACCTCACGCCCGCAGCGGTCGTGGTCGTCGGCGCGTTCACCCAGACAGGCTGCACGAAGGCGCCGTTGCCCGCTGAATCCCAGATCGCAAATCGCACCCACGCCTTGCCGCGCGAGTCGAACGGAATCGAGAAACGCTTCGTCCCGAACGCCCCGAGCTCGGTCACCCGGACGATCCGCCGATCGATTTTCTTCCCGTCGCCCCACACGACCTCGGCGAACTCGAGCGGGTACGTCCAGTCGACGTCCGCCACAATCGTGCGCTGACTGCCGGAACCTTCGACGGCGTAGCGCGTGATGAGGATCTCGCCAGTTGTCACGAAGAAATTCCCGTCGCGAAGCGCTTTCAGGATGGGGCTCCAATCCTCATCGGGCCCCGGCACACGGTCGAGCTTCAGGTAGTTCACGGGGAAGTTCGCATAGGTGTCGTCTTCCGGCCCCTTGCGATAGGTGTCGATGTCGGCGATGACGTACTTGGGCCAGAGTCCGGAGCTGGCGTTGAGGTTGTTCATCGTGTCGACGGCGTCGAAGCACCGCCAGTCGCACAGACGCTCCTCGGACAGGTCCATCCCCATCCCCGGCTTGAACGCCACGCCGAGGTACCGGTCGTTCTTGATCCACGCCTTGTTCCACACCGCGTCAGGGAAGCCCGTCGTCCCCTTGGTTCTGGGGTGGGCGTGATACCAATACGCGCCCTCTGCGTCGATCAGCTTCTGCAGATCGTCGGCGTTCCCCGTGTGATAGACCTTCCCGACGCCGGGGAAATTCTCGGTGAAGGGCTGACCGTCCGTGCGCACCTTCGACCAGAAGACGTTCTTCGGGAACATGATGTTGTAGTGGCCGCCGAAGTACACGCTCGGCTCTTCCCAGGGCGTCACGAGGAAGTCGGTGTCAGACGCCCGTCGCGACCCGTCGGCGTAGTCCTTCTCGTCCTTGAAGCGGAGCGCGCCAGGGTCCGTGCGATTCAGCTCGAAGTGGAAGTCGCTGAGGCCGACGATGTTCAGGCCCAGCGCCTTCATGGCCGCCAGGTCGGGAAGCGGCGTGTCGAGCGAGCCGGCGTCACGCAGGCGATCGGTGAACCCGAGGTGGAAGTGGTTCACGAACGTCTTGTAGCCGGGCAGCGGCTTGAACACGTCGCCGTGCGTGAACGCCATCACCGCGTCGCGCGTCGGCTCTGCGGCGCCGGGACTCGCGTAGTAGTAAACGGCCATCTTCTGCCACGTGCCAGGCGGCGCGTTGAACAGGGCGAAGTTGGCGATGTATTGCGCCACCTCCTCCTTGTCGGCCTGGCGGATGCCGAAGCTGTAGCTGGTGTCTGCGTCCTTCCGGTACCACACGTATCCCAGGTTGGTGTCGACCTCGCGCGTGAAGAAGAACGTGTGCGGCGGCGTGAACGTGGCCAGCGATCCGCCCTTGCCCTCGGCCACGAGCACGCGGCTGTCGGCTTTCACGGGAACAATCGTGTCGTTCTTGACGCCCCCGAACTGATACCGCTGCCTGTCGCCGGCCGTGTCGTGCCACGTGAGGCGCGGCATCGTCGTGGTGGAGAAGCCCCGCAGACCTGCCTCGTACTTGTACGCGACGGACTGTTGATCCGTCTTCGCGATCGCATCCATCCGGAACAGGTTGGTTCCGTGGTACACGGTGAAGCGCAGGTTGCCCGAGAAGATGCCCATCGTCAGCCCGGGGAACGTCACCTCGACGCGTTCACCGTCGGTCTTCACGCTGCACGACGATGTGCTGAACGTCGCGTTCGCGCGGCCGATTTCCTCCGGCTTGCGCGGGAGGCCGATGTTGCGCGGCGTTCGCTCGTTCGGGCGTACGCCTGGCACGTCGAGGGGGGCGTCCCAGAACGCATACCATTTGTTCTTCTCGATGACTTCCGCGGTGATCTCGAGGCCGAGGCCGCGCAGCGGCTCGGCCTGCTGCTGCGACATCCTGCGCACGCCAGTGGTCACGTGATATTCCGGGATCAGGTTCTCGCCGAGCACCGCCCACGCACCGCCTGCTTTTCGGACGGCCAGGTCGCGAATCGACGGCTGACCGCCTGCGATGCCAAACCGCGCGCGCAACTCGGTTCCGCCCTGGCCGGTCCACGACAGCACGAGCAGGTCCTGCTGAGCGGTTGCTGTCAACCCCGGACGGCTCTTGTATTGCGACAGATCGCATTGGATGGGCTCGGCCGACAGCGTCGAAGCCGTCAGCAGCGTGGCGATGGTGGCAACAAACGCTCTCATGAACACCTCCTGAGGTCCGTTCCCGGGGACGGCCCTGCTCGTGAGCGGCGGTAGGCCGGTGCGCTTCATCTATCCGAGCGCCGAGATCAACGCTCGGATGCTCGTCATCTCCCGCACGCCTTCGATGGCGTCGAGGGCGCGCGAGATCTGTTCCGGCTTCATCGTCAACTGCGCGCAGTCGCTGAACTTGGCGTGGAGCTCTTCGCGCGTGAACGGCCGATCGGGGCCCCCGCGATATGCATCGTCGGACGCCTGGACGATCGTCCGCCCGTCGGTCAGATCGACTTCGACGATGCTTCGAATCTTCTCGAACCCCTGAGCCTCGATCGCCGGATCGAAGACCGTCGTGACGCGCTCCATCATTTGCTGGACGGGGGCGCTCGACACGAACTCGTCGGTGAACTCCCGCACGCCGGCCCGGCGCCGCAGCAGGATGCTCGAGAGCAGGAACGGGACGCAGAATTTTGCCTCGAGCTCGGTCTTCGCCGTCTTGTAGCGCAGCGGCTGGAGGATGTTCGAGCCGGCGCGCAGCCGCACGGCCTTCACCTGTTCCGGCTTGATGTCGCGCTCGGTGACGACCTTCAGCATCGCATCCATGCTCGGGTGGCTGAGCACGCCGCAGGGGTACGGCTTGACCGACACGCCGGGATTCACGATGGACCACGGTTTCCCCATGATCGGATTGAGCCGATCGAGATCGGCGCCGCCGCCGAGCACCTGGAAGAACCCCCACTCGCCGTCGAGCCCCTCGTCTCCTCCGGTGAAGCCGCGACCCGCAAGGTCCGCGGCGAACACGCCGTTCTCGGACGCGCGCCCGACGTGCAGCGGCTTGGTCATCGATCCGAAGTTGACGCGAATGCCTGCCGCCAGACTGGATGCAATCGCCAGCATGTGCGCCAGCGCGCGCTCGTCGAGGTTCATCAACTTGGCTGCCGCCGCCGCCGCGCCGAACGTGCCGATCGTGCCCGACGAGTGAAACCCCCTGTTGTAGTGCGCCGGATCGATGGCCTCCGCGATTCTGCACTCGACCTCGAAGCCGACAATGAAAGCCTCGAGCAGCGTCGCGCCGGACACGTTCTGACGCTCCCCCACGGCGAGCGCGGCGCAGAGCGCGGGGAGCGTGGGATGTGTCAGCAGTCCGTAGGTCCGATCCGGTGTGGTCGACAGCTGCGTATCGTCGAAGTCCATGGCGTGGCCGCTGGCGCCGTTGGCCAGCGCCGCGTAGGCGACCGACGTCATCAACCCGCCCGATCCGATCACCGTCGCTTCCCGCTTGTCGGTGCCGGCCTTGACGTAGTCGCGGACGATCGCGCTGCCGCGCACGGTCGATCCCGCGAGGATGACGCCGAACCCGTCGATCAGGCAGCGCTTCGCCTGGGCAATCACCCCCGGCGGCATGTCCTTCAGCGTGGCCTGGTGGATGAACTTCGCGGTCGCCGCGGTCGATCCCTTGATCGCCGTCTTTTCCAGCTTCTTCGGCGGAGGCCCGGCTCCGGCCACCGGTCTCGCGCGCGAGGCGATTGCCGACCCGACGACCGACGCTGCGGCCAGACCGAAGAATTCCTTGCGTGTCACCTTCATCGCGGGCTCCTGCTCAGCGTGCCGCTATTCGACCGCCGCGGTGCTACGGGTCGCCGTCCGACGCCAGGCCGAGTACTTGCCCGCCCGCTCGACACTCGAGCACGTCGCGCAGGCGGCGGCGACGTAAGTATAGCCGGGGGCTCTGATCGTCCAGGGCGACAAAACGACATTTCTGGCAACGAATGGGGCTATAGTTCCGCGCGATGACGCAATCATTCAGCAGCCTCGCTGCGGCCGCGCTGATGCTGACCGTGGTGGCGGGTGGGTGCGGTTTGCGGCGCGGGATGATTCAGTTTTCGACAAGCGACAAGGAGAAGCTCGCATGAAACTCGCCAGATTGACACTCTTCATCGTCGCCATGGCGCTCGCCGCTTCGGTGGCGCACGCCGACCCGCTCACCTGCACGACGACCGGCTACAAGGCCGTGGCCGGCCTCGTGGCTGCCGTCGCCGACAACGCGCTGACCGTCACCTGGGACGGCGAGAAGAGTCAGGAGATTCGCTTGCGCTTCACGCTGAACGGCGGCACGCCGACGATCGCCGATCTCTCGGTGCGCGCCAAGAGCGGCCAGTGGGCCTCGCTGGCGAGCAATGCGACGCCCGATTACAAGGTGGTGTCCGGCTTGCGCCGCGCCACCGACCAGCAGCTGAAACCGCTCCTCGACCTCGGTGTGAAGATCACGCCCGCGATCCTCGACTCCATCCGGTGGGAGGCGTTCTGGGACTCACCGCTCAACGTGCCGGGCGACACGGTGGCGCACGGCGGCGCGACGCCGCCGCCCGATGGCGTTGCCGATCAGCCGGGAATACCGCGCAAGCCCGCGGAGATTACCCGCGCGTCGGCCAACTACCAGGTCAAGAGCTGTGACGTGAAGAACAACGGCGCTCGCCTCGAAGTCTCGTTTCCGGGCGTGAAGCTGGGTGTCTTCGATGGCCGTCTCGAGTACCAGATCTACAAAGGCAGCAGCCTGATCCGTCAGGCCATCGTCGCGAAGACCGAGCAGCGCGCCGTTGAGGGGCACGCGTGACGATCGCATGCCCGGACACCACCGAGTCTGTGCTGGGCGCGGTAAAGCCGCCGTCCGAACGCCTCACGCCGCGTGAGCCGCTCGATCATCGCGATGAGGACCGGGCCGGCGCGGTGGCGAACGGCCCCACCTCGGGCTTGCCTTGCGTATTCGCGAGCGCGCCGAGCTCTGCGGCGACGCCGCGGGCGATGGCGGCCGTCTCGCTGCCTGCCTGGAAACAGGTGAAGTCCGGCCTGTCGCGCCACGCGAACGGCCCGCACAACCGGACGCCCGCCTTGATCGCCGCGTCGTGCACGATGTTGATCGCGCGCTCGTAGTCGGGCGTGCCCTGGCGGAAGCCCGAGAAGTTGCCGAGGTCGCCGCTCGCCGCAAAGATCGCGGTCACACCGGGCACCTTGGCAATCTCGTCGGCGTCTTTCAAGCCGTCGAGCGTTTCGATCATCTCGATCAGCACCACGTTGTCGTTGATCGTGTTGCGGTAGCCGCCGGGGACGTTGCCCCACATCGCCGGGTCGAACGCCTGGCCGCCGCCGTTACTGCGGCGTCCGAGCGGCGGGAAGTAGGTCCAGTTCCGCGCCTCGATTGCTTCGGCCGTCGAGTCGACCGTCGGCACGACCACGACGAGGGCGCCGGCGTCGAGCGCGTGCTGGATCTCGCGCTCGTCGGTGTACGCGACGCGCACGCCCGGGACCGCCTTCGCGTACGGACAGGTGCGCCACATGCGCGCCACGGCCTCCCAGTCTCGATCGTTGTGCTGCATCTCGGTCCAGATGAAGTCGTAGCCCGCATTGGCCATCGCGCAGTAGGTCGCCGGGTCGGTGGCGCTGAACACCGTCCCGCCCGTGACTTTTTCGCCGCGCATCATCTTGAGCTTGACCGGATTCCAGATCTTCGATCCCGCCGGCGGATCGAATGCGCCGCCGTACTTCCAGGCGGCGGGATTGAACGGCCCCTGGTTCACGGCACCAGTCGGCGCCTTCATCCGCGCGCCGCTGTCCTTGCCGGCCGGCGCGGCCAGGGGGAACTGCGTGGCGCCCGGGTTCGCGTTGTTGGCGTAGGGATCGGCGGTCGGCGGCGGCTGCGGCGGATTCTGCGCGTGCACGGCAAAGGCGAGCACCGAGAGGAGCGCGACGAACGAGGCGATGCCGCGCAGGCGGCGACGTGTCGTGCAGTCGATGTGGGAGATCGTCATAGCCGGATCCTTTCCTGATGGCCGCGATCGGCCGGTGCGAATGCTACCAAAGAAACCGGCGGCGGGCGCCATATTCTGCGAACCGGCGTTCACGCTTCGGTGCGTGCGGGACGACCATCCTGAACCGGCCCGGCTCGTTGTGCCAGCCGCACCCATCGAAAGCGCGAGGGCGAGCACGACGAAAATGGCGCTTTCATCGCCGATCCCATGAGCTGACGTCGCGCGCCGTTCTGACGTCGCATTCGCGTATATAGTTTGCGATCCATCCACGAATTTCCCGGAGGATGCAGGCCATGATTTCGCGAGGGAGCAAGCCGTTCGTCGCGCTCGGGGTGTCGGCGATTCTCTCGGTGGTGTGTCCGATGGTGAGCGCGCGGGTCGCCGGCGCGCAGGTCGTCGGGGGCAGCATCGGCGGCACGGTCACGGACGAAACGGGAGGCGCGCTGCCGGGCGTCACCATCACCGTGAAGAACACGGCCAGCGGCGTGACCCAGGCCGTCACGACCGGGGAGCGCGGCAACTACCGCGCGGTGGCGCTGCAGCCGGCGCCGTACTCGATCACCGCCGAACTGAGCGGCTTCGCGGTGCGCAAGCGCGACGTCGTGCTGACCATCGGCACCGAGCTGTCGATCGACTTCAAGCTCGACGTCGCCGCGGTCGCCGAGACGCTGACCGTCGTCGCCGAGACGCCGCTCGTCGAAGTGGCGAAGTCGCAGCCCTCGTCGGTCATCGTGGCCGAACAGGTGGCGGCGCTGCCGGTGCTGCAGCGCAACTTCCTCACGCTCGCGCAGTTGCTGCCGAGCACGACGCCCAACAATCTCGGGCAGAAGTTCTCGGTCATCCAGTTCGGCGGGCCGGCCGATCAACGGAACGGCTACACCACGATCATCGACGGCGGCGACATCGACGATGCGATCTGGGGCAATCCGACGATCAACATTCCGCAGGACGCGGTCCAGGAATTCAAGGTGTTCCGCAATCAGTTCGACGCCGAATACGGCTCCGCGCTGGCGGCGGTCGTGTCGGTCGTCACCAAGTCGGGCACCAACGTGTTGAGCGGCACCGGGTCGTATTTCGGCCGCGACAAGGCGCTCAACTCGAAGAATTACTTCGCGACCGGCGGGAAGCCCACCTTCCATCAGTCGCGTTTCGGCGGCACGCTCGGCGGCCCGATCGTGCGCAATCGCACCCATTTCTTCGCGTCGTACGAGCACAACGATCTGAGCACCGTCAAGATCATCAACCTGCCGGCGGCCAATCCCTTCGCGCTCGCCAACAACGGCGAGTTCCCGTCGGGCTCGAGGAACACCGTCGCGACGGCGAAGCTGGACCATCAGCTGAGGGACGGCAATTCGCTGTTCGTGCGATGGGCGTACGACGACCAGTACGCCAACCGCACCGGCAACACCACATCCGACTCGCGGCAGGTGAACGACTACAGCCACATGCAGAGCGTCATCGTCGAGGACAACGCCGTGGTGTCGACGTCGCGCGTGAACACGCTGCGCTTCCAGTTCATGAACCACGACCTCGGCACCGTGCCGAACAGCTTCGACCTGAGCATTGCGCGGCCGTCGGCGAGCTTCGGCCAGGACACGACGGTCCCGCAGGACTTTCCGCGCAAACGCTACCAGGTGTTCGACACGTTCTACGTCAACCTGGCGAGCCACGATCTGAAGTTCGGCGGAGACTTCGAATTCGCGCACCACGAATACGATGCGCATTTCTTCCAGGCCGGCTACTTCCAGTTCGGCACCGATCTGCCGTTCGACGCGAACAACTCGCGGACGTGGCCGATCTCCTTCACCATGCAGACGCCGGGACACTGGCAGTTCGATTCGAAGGCGACGAACACGTTCGTGGACGACACCTGGCGCATCGCCGATCGGCTTCGGCTCAACCTTGGCGTGCGCTATCACTTCGACGCGGACCTGCGCCTGGCCGGCTTCTACGACTCCCTCCTGCCCAACCCGCTGTATCGCAACCTCGACAAGTTCATCAGGAACGATCGCGGAAATGACTACAAGAACTTCCAGCCACGCCTCGGCGCCACCTACGACGTTCGCGGCAACGGCACCCTCGTTCTGCGCGCCGGCAGCGGCCGCTACTCGACGCGCAATCGCCAGTACTTCCAGATGACGACGCAGGACCGCACGCTTGGCACGGCCGTGCTCATCACCGATCCGAATCAGCTCCGGTCCTACCCCGACATCAACGCGGTGCTCGGCGGCAAGAGCCTGACGGAGTACGTCGCCTCCGGCGGCGCGCGGTCGCTGTTTCTGATCACGAACGACTACGTGCTGCCGTACTCGTGGAACACGACGGCGGGCGCCGGCTGGCAGCTCAATCGTGTCACGTCACTCGATGTCGACTACGTCCACGACGCCGGCAAGAAGCAGCTCGGCGCCTACGACGAAAATCTGCCGACGAGCGGCGCCATCGGCGCGTCCAACCCGCGCCCGGTGTCGAATTTCAGCGAAGTGAAGGTGATGCGGAACAACACGAGCAGCTGGTACAACGCCGTCGAGACGCAGCTCCGCACGCGCGTGCGGAGCTGCGTCTCGACGGC
>JRHI01001889.1_pt1 | contig 15975 bp, 15 predicted proteins | sample 215371 | NCBI WGS metagenome assembly JRHI01 (sample SAMN02929681, study PRJNA255918) | sediment metagenome | biome: cave system; feature: Ice Cave; material: Sediment; isolation source: sediment from deep within a dark volcanic ice cave with no known source of... ...
AACAATTAATTCGACTAATTTAAGACTCAGTACACTAGCGTACAACACTCTTGGTTCGCCTCGAGGCTGTGAGAGCGCGCGGCGCGGCGACGTTCTTCCAATAACTCTCGCTTCCAAGGAGACGATCGAATGGTGCTTGAACTGAAGTCGGTGGCGCGACTGTTCGCGGTCGGCGCCACGCTGATAAGCTTTGCCCTCATGTCGGCGGACCACGCGGAATCGCCGGGAGCCGATGCGGACCCCGCCGCAGACCTCGCGGACGCGTTCATTTTTCCATCACCTGAATCCCCGTCCAAGCTGGTGGGCGCGATTACCTTCGGCGGCCGGCCCGCACCGCGTTCCCGGATCGACGGCACCTTCTACTGCGACCGGGATGTCCTTTACACGTACAACATCGAGCGGGCAGACGCATCCGGCAAGTTTCACAGCTTTCCGGACATCGAGATCTACGCCCGCCTCGGCAAGAACAGCCAGGGGCAATGCGGCCTGCGGCTCGAGAACGTTCCAGGCGCCCGTAGCGCATTTTCCGGCCTGATCGAAACGGTCATCCTGGCTCAGAGCGGGAAGGCGTTCGCCGGATTGCGCAATGATCCCTTCTTCTTCGATGCCGAGGGCCTAACCGCGCTGTTGAACACCTTTGCGGCGCCCGGCCAGAGCGGAAATTTGGATTCCGCCTTCAGGCTCACGGGCAACCAGCCGCGTCGCGACTCGTTTGCGGGCCGCAATGTCTCCGCGATCGTGTTCGAAATGGACCTTGACGCTGTGGCGCCGATGGACGGGGACAGCGGCACGCGCCCGAAGCTCCGGGTGTGGACGACAACCAGCCGGTTCGCGGGGTGAAAAGAATGAAAAATTTGATTACGGCAGCGAAGATATTTCTGGGACTCTGTATCGCGGCGGTGCTGGCCGGCTGCGGCGGCGGCGACGGCGAACGCACCGGGAGCGACAACTTCGATTTCAATACAGCATCGGCCGATCGCTACGTACGCGTCGATCGCACCGGAGAGCCGGCAATCGCAACCGCGCTGCTCTCCAGGACGGTTGACAGTCCGACCCCGGTCGACGGCAACGGCAACCCGGTCAATCCCGGGTCCGCCAACAGATTCAACAATTTCAACGATCAACGCGATGCATTCAACCGCGGAGATCCGGTCAATGACGCGCGCGATTTCGCGTTCATGCTGACGCGGGGGCCGCAGATCAACTCGCTCGCCAACTACCACTACAAGCTTGGCCCGCAGCTTCGTAGCCTTGGTTTGACGCCGTGTTCCACCGAGACGGTCTCACCGCCCGCCAATAACACTCAGGTCGACATCTCGACGTGCGTTGCCCAGGTCGCGCCGGTGGTGTTGCCCGACGTGATCACGTACGACCCCAACGTTGCCGTCGGCTGGCCGAACGGTCGAGGGTTCGATGACCCGGTCGTCGACCGGCTGCTGGCTGCCGCGTTGTTGAAGATATCGGGGGGGCCGCATAACATCAACACGCTGGTGGGTGTCATCAATCCCACCAAGGACGAGACGGGAACAGCATCTCCGGCGACGTTCCCGCATATGCGACCGGCGCTGCCCTTTCCCTAATCGCGGAACGGACAGGCGCGCGCACTACGACGTCATTCATGCGTTGCACCCTCGAATCCAGGCTCGGCGCCCCGCTGAGCCTGTTTTTTTTGTGCCTGCTTGCTGCGTGCGGCGAGAGCCCGAGAGACGCCGCGCTGCCGACCGTGGCTGCACGGCAAGACCCCACAGTGGCCGGTGCGCCACAACAGAAAGGCAATCCGAGACAGGTCACCTATGATCGGGAAGCGGCGACGCTCGACGCCGCCATCGACGGTGCCGTTCAGCTCATCGACAAGCAACCGAACAACACGCTGATCGCGCTGGAAACGGTGTCGCTCTACACCGAGCGCGCGCGGCTTACCGGCAACTACGACGATTACCGGAAAGCGCAGGCGCTTCTCGATGCCACGACTTTGCGCACGAACAAGGCGTCCTTTCCCTGCCTCGCGCACGCGAAGCTCCACTACGCGCTGCATCGCCTGCAGGCGGCGAGCTCGGCGCTCGATGCCTGTCCGGTCACCGTCGACCCGGTGGAAATCGCCGGCCTGCGCGGCGACATCGCGTTCTATTCGGCGCGCTACCGGGAGGCCGAGGAGTTGTACCTCTCGCTGGTCAATCAGGTTGGAACGACGCCGCAATATTTCCGTCTCGCGATGCTCAGGAACAAGATGGGATCGCCAGGCGAGGCCGCCGCGCTGCTGGAAGCCGCCGAAAGGCGCTACCACGGCGGATCGGCGACGATGAAGGCATGGTTCAAGGTGCAGCGCGGATTGATTGCGTGGGACCTCGGCCGGATCGACGAAGCGCTGGCCCTTTACAGCTTGGCCTCCGACGAGCTTGCGGGCTGGTGGCTGATCGACGAGCAGATCGCCGAGGTCAAGCGCCTCAACGGCGACACCGCGGCCGCCAAGGCGCTATACGAAAGCGTCATCCGGCGAAACGGCCTGCCGGAGCACATGGACGAGCTCGCGCGGCTGTTGCGCGAAGGCGCCGCACCCGAGTCGGCGACCGAGTGGATCAAGCGTGCCCAGACCATTTATCGCGAGCGGCTGAAGCTTTTCCCCGAAGCGAGCGTCGGGCACGCGGTCAATCACTTCCTCCAGTTCGGCACGCCGGCCGAGGCTCTCGCCCTCGCGCGACGAAACGCCGAGCTGCGCCCGTACGGCGACGCCCAAATCGCGTTGGCCGCCGCGCTTTTTCGTGCCGGACAGGCAAGTGCGGCGGCCGAGTGCATCGCCCGTGTCGAAGCGAGCGGCTGGAACACCGCGCAGCTGCACGCGATTGCCGCGCAGATCAACGCCGGACTGGGCCGCGGCGCCGCGGCCGACGCCCAGCATGCAAAAGCGATCCAGATGAACCGTCACGTGATGCGGCTCAACACTCTCGCTCAGCCGATCCAACCCCAGCTCGTCTCGATGCTGTGATGCGGCTTGGCCTCGTTCTGCCGGCGGCACTCGCCGTCGTGGCGGCGGCGGCTGCGACTGCCGCAGCAGACCTGCCGTATACGCCGAAGGACGACAGCGTCGTGCTGGAGCGCCTGGCGGTGCCGCGCCTGCCGGGCTCCGCGTCGTTGCGCGAGCTGCGCGATGCCTGGACCGCACAGCCCGCGTACGTGCCCGCCGCACTCGCCTACGCGCGCGCGGCGCTTGAGCTCAATCGGCGCGAGGAAGACCCGCGTTATCTCGGCTACGCCGAAGCCGCTCTCGCCCCGTGGTGGCAGCGGCCGCAGGCCCCGCCGGAAGTCATGCTTCTACGCGTCAGCCTGCGACTCGCGCGCGTCGACTACGAGGGCGCCGAGCAGGATCTCCATGCACTCGTAGAAAGCCCGACACCGGAAGGCCACGCCGCACGCATCACCCGTGCCAGCCTTTACCTCAGCAAGGGCGAGCCCGCCGCCGCACTCTCCGACTGCGAGGCGGCGACCGCTTACGTGAGCCCTCTTGTCGCGAGCACCTGCGTCGCTGCCGCACGGGGCCTCGCCGGCGATGCGGCAGGTGCCCTTGCCAACCTCGAGCAAGCGCTGATCGCGAGCCCGGGAGCCCCGGTCGCCACTCTACTGTGGGCGCACGGAGTGGCCGCCGAGCTTGCGCAGCGACTCGGCCGGACAGCGGCCGCACGGCAGCATTTCGAGGAAGGCGTGCGCCGCATGTCAGACGCGAACACGACGGATCCGGGTCTGCTCGCGAGCTATGCCGACTTCCTGCTCGACCAGGGCGAGCATCGACGCGTCCAGGCATTGCTTGCTCCGTATCAGCGGCAGGACAGCCTGTTGCTGCGCTTGACACTCGCCGAGCGCGCACTGGGACTCGAGGGCGACGCGGCCGCGGCCGGCGCCGCCGACGAGCACGCGCAACGCCTCGCTCTGCGCTTTCAGGAGATGCGCGATCGCGGCGACAAGAGCCATCTGCGCGAGCAGGCGCTGTTCGAGCTGGGCATTCGCCGCGACGCGACTCGCGCACTCCAACTCGTGCGGCAGAGCTGGGCCGTCCTGCGTGAGCCCGTCGACGCGCGCCTCTACCTTCGCGCCGCCATTGCCGCGAAGGAGCCCGCCGCCACCCTCCCCGTGCAGGACTGGCTGCGGACATCGGGACTCCAGGATGCGCGGCTCACGCCCGAACTCGCCGCCGCGCAAAAGCTCGTGACGTCGCGATGAAGCGAGCCGCGGCGCTGCTCTTCGTCGTCTGGGCCGCGAACGCATCCGCGCATAAAGCGAGTACCAGCTACCTGCAGCTGCGCGTGCACGGGACGGAGCTTAGTGGCCGCTGGGACATTGCGCTACGCGATCTGGACTACGCGCTGGCGCTCGACACCGACGGCGACACGCTGCTCACCTGGGGTGAGGTGCGGCGGCAGGAGGCACGGATCGCAGATTACGCGCTGCATCGTCTCACGGTGCGCAGCGATCAGGACGACTGTCGGATCTCTGTCGAGAGTTTGCGGATTGCCGACCACAGCGACGGCAGCTATGCGAGCCTTGCGCTCGCCGGCAATTGCCCGCACGAGCCCGTCAGTCTCAGTCTGAATTACGAATTGCTGTTCGACGTCGACGCCTGGCACCGCGGCCTGCTCAACCTGGACTTTCGCGGTAGCCACAGCGGCCTGTTCGCACCGACGGAACACCTGCTGCGCTACAACGCGGCCGGGGCGAGCAGCCTGACCGTGTTCAGCCAGTACTTTCGCGCCGGCGTCTGGCACGTCTGGACGGGGTGGGATCACATGCTGTTTCTTGCCGGTCTGTTTCTGCCCGCGGTGGTGCGTCGTCGCGGCAGCGAGTGGCAGCCCGCAACGAGCCTTAGGGTTGCGGTCACCGACACGGCGATTATGGCGACCGCGTTCACGCTGGCGCACGCGTTGACGCTCTCGCTCGCGGCGACGGGACTCTTTTCGCCACCGACGCGCTGGGTCGAATCGGGAGTGGCGGCGAGCGTGATGTTCGCGGGCCTCAACAATCTGGTGCCGATGGTCTACCGGGGGCTGTTCTGGCTTGCGGCCGGCTTTGGCCTGATTCACGGCGCAGCCATTGCCGGCGCGCTGATCGAGCTGGGACTGCCACCCGGCGATCGCGTTTGGTCGCTGCTCGCGTTCAACCTCGGCGTCGAAGCCGCGCAGCTTGCGGTGGTGCTGGCGGTGATCCCGGTGAGCTTCGTCTGCCGGCGCTCGCCGTGGTACCGCTGGCTGGTGCTGATACCCGGCTCGCTGTTCATCACGGTGGTCGGACTGCTCTGGCTGATACAGCGCGCGTTCAACGTCGACTTCGGAATGCCGTCGTCCTGACCTAAGTACGTCAGTCGACCTTGATGTTGGCGTCCTTGATCGTCTTCGCCCACTTGGTGAGCTCGGCCTTCTGAAAATTCGCGAACTGCTCGGGACTCATCGGGATGAACTTGGCGCCCTCGGTCTCGAGGCGCTTCTGGATTTCCGGTGAGCGCATGATTTTCTGCACCTCGGCGTTAAGACGCGCGACAATCACCGGCGGCATGCCGGTCGGTCCGAAAAACCCGAGCGCACGTGCGGCAGCACGGTTGGCATGGTCGCGAAAGCCATCGACGTCTGTCCGCCAAGCAAATTGGTGATCGCCGGCACGTTGCCCTTGTACGGCACATGGACGATGTCGACCCTGGTCATCGACTTGAACAGTTCGCCGGCGAGGTGGCTCGTCGTGCCGACGCCGGCCGAACCGTAGCTCAGCTGGCCCGGCTGCGAGCGCGCAAGCGCGATGAGCTCGGGGAGCGTCGTCGCCGTGAGCGACGGATGGACGAGCAACAGCCCCTCCGCATCGAGCAGGTGGACGATCGGCGTGAAATCCTTGATCGGGTCGAACGGCATGGTGGGCAACAGACTGACGTTGACGGCATGCGTACCTATATTGCCGATCACCAGGGTGTAGCCGTCCGGCGGCGACTTGGCGACGATGTCCGCGCCGATGTTTCCACCGGCTCCGGTCCGGTTGTCGATCACGACCGGCTGGCCCCAAGCTTCGGTGAGCTTTCTGCCGATCTCGCGCCCGAAGGTGTCGGCGATTCCGCCGACCGGGAAGGGCACCACGATGCGAATCGGCTTGTCGGGATATGTCGGTGCCTGCGCTGATGCCAGCGTGGCCATCGGCAACATCGCCGCACCGATCAGCATTGCGATCGTTTTGCGCATGGAAGGCTTTCTGCCCGTCATCCGATTTTCCGCTGCCACGAGCTTACACTTCGGCAAGCGCACCCGGCTCGACCTCGCGCAACGCGGTGAGCAGCAACTCCGGGCCCGCGTTTTTCAGAAGCACCGAGTCCGAGAGCACGCGCCGCCACGCGCGTGCGCCGGGCGCGCCGTGATACAAGCCCAGAACATGACGGGTAATCGCCCGCAAGCCCACGCCGCGCGCGAGCTGCGCCTCCGCGTATGGCAACAGCGCCTCCACGACCTCCTCGCGCGAGCGCTGCGGCGCGCCGGCCCCGAAACAATACGCATCCGCTTCGGCAAGGAGATAGGGATGGTGGTATGCCACCCTTCCCAGCATCACGCCGTCGACTTCGGCGAGCTCGCACGCGATCGCATCGTGCGTGGCGATGCCGCCGTTGATCACGATGGTGAGCGCGGCAAAGTCCCGCTTGAGCTGGTGCACGAACGAATACTTGAGCGGTGGAATTTCGCGATTCTCTTTCGGAGACAAGCCTTTCAGAACGGCATTTCGCGCATGCACGATAAACGCCGTCGCGCCGGCATCGGCGACGGTGCCGACGAAGTCGCGAACAAAAGCGTATTCGTCGACGTCATCGATGCCGGTGCGATGCTTGACCGTGACCGGCACCGACACCGCGTCGCGTATCGCCTTGACACAATCCGCGACCAACGATGGATCGGCCATCAGGCACGCACCGAAGCTGCCCGTCTGCACCCGCTCGCTGGGACAGCCGACATTAAGATTGATCTCGTCGTAGCCCCATGCTTCGCCAAGCCTCGCGCAATGAGCAAGCGCGTACGGATCGCTGCCACCCAGCTGCAATGCCACGGGATGCTCGGCGGGATCGAAGTCGAGATGCCGCGGCACGTTGCCGAACATCAGCGCTCCGGTCGTGATCATCTCGGTGTAAAGAAACGCGCGCGGGCTGACGAGGCGCAGGAAAAACCGGCAATGGCGGTCGGTCCAGTCCATCATAGGCGCAACGCACAGGCGGTGCGTTAAATCATTCATTACTTTGGTGTACTCAGCTCACGGTCGGTCCAATGAATACTTGGAACGATTGCTAATTTTATCCGGCTGCAAGCACCACCGGCCTCGATCGTCTGCGCTGTACTACGCGCAAGCTGGGGCGCCGAAATGGACGATGTGGCTTGGCAGTGCACACGCTGCGCGCACTAGATTTGGATGAATGCCGGGAAACAGGAAAACCCGGTGCAACGGAGGCATGCAAGCTTCACTCCAACGAAGTGGCCTTAGAGCGGTCAGACAGTGGCAGCTCGCAGCGCTTGCCGTTCGTCCCTAGTCGCGATCTCCCAGAAGAGTGCGCCAATTGCGGACTCAGGCTGGCGCGGCTAATGCTCAACCACGAGACTCTCAATGATCGGGCACGTGATCCTGCCCCGGCCCGACTCGCAACGGCCAATCAATTCTTGCAATGTCTTGCGCAGCCGCATCAAATCGGCAATACGCGCTTCCACCAAGGCCAGCTTTTGCTGGGCGAGTCGCTCGGTCTCGCGGCAACTGCGCCCATCCTCGAGCTTGAGCAGATTGGCGACCTCGTCCAGGGTGAAGCCGAGCTGTTGTGCCCGCCTGATGAACCGGATGCGCTTCACGTCATCGTCTGAATAGCGCCGCACGCCGCCGATCGGGCGGGTTGGTTGCCGCATGAGCCCGCGTCGCTGATAGTAGCGCACGGTCTCCACGTTGACCTCCGCCGATTCGGCAAGGCGGCCAATCGTCAGGCTTGCATCCATCGAACCTCCTCGGGGGCTTGACACCGTACTATGGTACAGACATTAGAGTACGCTCATCTTGATCCGTTCGGAGCACCAAGTTGTCGGAAACCGGAACCCAGAAAGTGACACTCATCGGCGGCGCCATCGCGGCCTTCGCCGCGTCGCTTTGTTGCCTCGGGCCTTTGGTGCTGGTTGCCTTGGGCGTGAGCGGTGCCTGGATTTCGAACCTGACCGCGCTGGAGCCGTATCGGCCGGCGTTCATCGGGGTGGCGCTAGTTCTGATGGGGTTCGCCTGGCGCAGGATTTACCGCGCCCCCGCGGCCGAGGCTTGCGCACCCGGAACCGCATGTGCCCTGCCTCAGACCAACCGCGTCTACAAGGGCATCTTCTGGCTGGTGTCCGGGCTGGTGTTGATCGCGCTGGCTTTTCCCTACGTCCTCCCACTCTTTTATTAATGTGATTGCTAACGCGAGCCTGTGGTGCTGCGTTGTCGCCCTGGTGCTGGCGGCAGCAATGTTTGTCGACCCCGTCATGGCGAAGCTCGCAAGCGTCGTAACCCGTCGCCCCGTCGTCGCTGGTGTGGCAGCGGTACTGCTGGTGTTTGTAGTGTCGGCAGTCCCCTATGTCCTGTTGTCCTCTAACTAGGAGATCATGATGTTGAAACGCTTTCTTACCATCGGAACTGCTTTGGCCATCGCGGGCCTGTCGGGCACTGCGCTGGCTGTCGATAAAACGGTCACTCTGAGCGTGCCCGGCATGACCTGCTCAGCGTGCCCGCTCACGGTCAAGCAATCCCTGCAGCGTGTGAACGGCGTCGAGAAGGTAGCCGTTGCCTTCGAACCCAAAGAAGCCGTGGTCACCTTCGACGACGCCAAGACCAGCGTCGACAAGCTGCGCGAAGCCACGGCCAATGCGGGCTATCCGTCCCTTCTCAAGGCAGGCAAGTAAGCATGGCCAGTTATGAATTGCGCGTAAGCGGCATGACTTGCGACCACTGTGCCCGCACCGTGGAGGAGGCGCTCGCGGGCGTGGCCGGCGTCGAGCGCTCCAGCGTCTCGTACCGGGAGGGCAACGCGAGCGTCGAAGTACGACACGCTGTCAAGGCCGCGGCGCTCGTGGCGGCCATCAAGGCCAAGGGTTACGGCGCACAGCTGCTTGACGGCGGCGAGAATGCAACCGCGAAGAGCACGCCCAGCGGGGGTTCTTTCCTCGGCGCGATTAGCGGACTGTTGCGACCCAAGGCCAAGGCGAGCGACGCGCATTCGCTGCAAGTGGCGATCATCGGCTCGGGCGGTGCAGCGTTCGCTGCCGCAATTCGCGCCGCCGACGAAGGCGCCCAAGTAACGCTCATCGAGCGCGGCATCACCGGCGGCACCTGTGTCAACGTCGGCTGCGTGCCCTCGAAGATCATGATCCGCAGTGCGCACATCGCCCACTTGCGCCAAGCGAGCCCCTTCGACGCGGGGATCGCTCCGGCGCCGAACCTCGCGATCAACCGCAAGGCCCTGCTGGAGCAACAACAGGGCCGCGTGGTCGAGCTGCGCCAGGCCAAGTACGAGAGCATCGTCGCAGCCAACCCGAACATCTCCCTGATCAAAGGCACCGCGAGCTTCGTCGATGCGCGCACGCTGCGTGTGATGCGTGACGACGGTTCGGAGCACAAGGTTTCCTTCGACCGTGCGTTCATCGCCGTTGGGGCGAGCCCGATAATTCCGCCCATTCCGGGATTGGTTGACACGCCCTATTGGACTTCCACGGAGGCGCTCGCCGCCGATTCCATTCCGCCGCGCCTTACCGTGATGGGCTCGTCGGTGGTCGCGCTGGAATTGGCCCAAGCCTACGCCCGGCTCGGCAGTCGCGTGACCATCCTCGCACGCAACACATTGCTGTCGCGCGAGGATCCGGAGATCGGCGCGGCCATCACCGAGGCCTTCAAGGCTGAAGGCATTCAGGTGCTCGATCACACTCAGGCGCAAAGCATGGCCTTCGAAAACGGTGAATTCGAGCTTTCCACCAATCACGGCGCGGTAAAGAGCGAGAAGCTGCTGGTCGCCACCGGCCGAGCACCCAACACCAAAGGGCTCAACCTGGAGGCCGCTGGCGTGAAAGTCGACGAGCGGGGAGCCGTCGTGGTGGACGAGCACCTGCGCACCACCACGCAGAACATCTACGCCGGCGGCGATTGCACAGACCAGCCGCAGTTCGTTTACGTCGCGGCGGCTGCCGGAACGCGGGCGGCGATCAACATGATGGGCGGCGATGCCACGCTTGATCTGACCGCCATGCCGGCGGTGATCTTCACCGATCCGCAGATCGCGACCGTAGGCCTCACCGAAGCGGAGGCGCGCCGGGCGGGAATCGCGACCGACAGTCGCACGCTTACCCTCGACAACGTGCCGCGGGCCCTGGTCAATTTCGACAGCCGCGGCTTTATCAAGCTGGTGGCGGAAGTCGCCTCGGGCCGTCTGATCGGGGCGCAGATCGTCGCCGCAGAAGGGGGCGAAGTGGTACAAACCGCGGCGCTCGCCATTCGCAACCGCATGAGCATTGCGGACCTCGGGCAACAGCTCTTCCCCTACCTCACCATGGTCGAGGGCCTGAAGCTCTGCGCGCAGACATTCTTCAAAGACGTGAAGCAGTTGTCCTGCTGCGCGGGTTGATCCGGATCGGACAGTGCGTAGGAGTGCAGCCATGCCTACCGCACCGCACCACACCACACGACACCACACCACACCACACCACACCGAGAAGCAGTTTATGAGCGGTGCGGCGCGGCGCGAGTAAATCCCGATGTCGAAGGCGCTGAGCAGCGAGGCTTCGGATTACATCCTCTTGCGGGTCGGTATGTCTAGCGCAGTTCTGTTACAGCGCGCACCGCGACGAGACGTGCAAAAGTGATCGTGCCCGCGGCGCGGCGCTGGTGTTCATCCTTCGTCCGCTTTGAGTTTAGGCATCCGCGGGCGCGCGCTGCTATCACACAAGGAGATATACGCTGAAGGTAGTGGTGATGTTCCGCGGAATATCATACAAGCCTATTTTTCCATGAGCCTGGCCTTAAGACCACGTCGGCATAGACAGGACTCTCTGTTTCGCCGGTGGAACGACCCTTTGCGTTGGCCTTGCAACTGGGTGGTGAAGAAAGCGCTGACGTTTTACCCCGTCAAGGCGTGAAGCCACCGAGCTGAGCAACGCTCGCAATCTTTGAGGAGGAATTTAAGGTGACTAAGCAATATGATCTCGTCGTCATCGGAACCGGAACGGGCGCTTCCGGCGCGGCTTCGCGCTGTCGCTCGGCCGGATGGAGCGTGGCGGTCATCGACCATTTGCCCTTCGGGGGCACCTGCGCGCTGCGCGGCTGCGATCCGAAAAAGGTATTGGTCGGCGCTGCGGAAGCGGTCGACCATTCCCGCCGCATGCGCGGTCACGGCGTCGCCGGCGGCGAACCAACCATTGCCTGGAACGAGCTCATGAAGTTCAAGCGCACGTTCACGGAGCCCGTGCCGCCGATGAAGGAGAAGAACTTCGCGAAAGATGGTATCGACGCCTATCACGGCCGCGCCAAGTTCCGCGGACCCGGGTCCGTCGAGGTCGGTGGTGACGTACTCGAGGGCCGTTTCATCCTGATCGCCGTCGGCGCGGTACCGATGCGCCTCGGCATTCCGGGTGAGGAGCATGTCATCACCAGCACCGAGTTTCTCGAGCTCGAGCAACTGTCCAAGAAGATCGTTCTGCTCGGAGGTGGCTTCATCGCCGCTGAGTTCGCCCACATTGCAGCGCGAGCAGGCGCGCAGGTCACTGTGCTCGAGCAGGCGGATCGCATGCTCACGCCGTTCGATCCGGACCTCGTCGGTTGGCTCATGGAAAAGTTTCACGAAATCGGAATCGACGTGCGGCTCAATACGCGCGTGACGGCCATAGAAAAGAGTGACGGTGGTCTCTCGGTTCGCGCCTCCTCGAACGGCAATGACGAAGTGTTCAAGGCCGATCTCGTCGTGCATGCCGCCGGGCGCGTTCCCGATCTGGAGCCACTCGATCTTGCCGTGGCGCGCGTGAAGAGCGACAAGGGCCGCCTCAACCTCAATGAGTTCCTCCAGAGCGTGTCCAACCCCGCGGTTTATGCAGTAGGGGACGCAGCGATGAGCGGTCCGCCGCTGACGCCCGTCGCGAGCCATGATGCGAAGGTCGCGGCAGCCAACATGCTGAAGGGCAATCATCTGACGCCGAACTATCTCGGTGTGCCGAGCGTTGCCTTCACCATCCCACCCATCGCGTCGGTCGGTCTGAGCGAAAAGCAAGCGCGCGAGAAAGGGCTCAAGTTTCGGACGCAGAGCGAGAAGGCGTCGGACTGGTACACAGCGCGGCGCATTGCGGAGTCGACCTACGGGTTCAAGGTCCTCGTCGAAGAAGGAACCGATCACGTTCTAGGCGCGCATCTCGTCGGGCCCCACGTTGACGAGGTCATCAATATCTTCGCGTTGGCCATCCGGAAGGGCCTGACAGCAGAAGATCTCAAGACGACAATTTTCGCGTATCCGACGGGGGCATCGGACATCGGCTACATGATCTGAAACGCATAGCGGGCTCCGGCATAAAGTTCTTGTTTCGCGGCTGTGCCCCGGCGCACGAAACGCCCCGCAAGATTCATCACAACGTCCCGCCAACACGCGACAGCAACCTTTAACGAGCCTTGCCCTGACTGTTCGCAACGCACCGTCGGCTTTTTCTACCGCAAACAGCGCAGCAAACCAAGCTTCCGATCTGATAAGCAACTGAGGAGAAAAGCATGCAAGATCTGATTAAACAATTTTCTGGCATTCTTGGCGCCGGAGTGGCTGCAGCATGCTGCCTCGGTGTGCCGGCGGTGCTGGCGGCGGTCGGCGCGGCGGGGCTTGGTTTTCTTGTCAACGATGCTTATCTTTTCCCCATCTTCGTGGCATTTGTCGCACTGAGCCTTTGGCTGCTGTACCGCTCAGCGCGGGGTCACCAAAACCTCGTCCCGTTCCGGGTTGCGTTGGCGGGCGGCCTGGTCGGCGTCACGGGGTTGTGGCTAATGGTGACGGGTTTCTATCCGCATTCGTGGCCGATTTATGTTGGGCTCACGTTGCTCGTCGCCGCCAGCGTGTGGGATGCCATGAACGCCCGCCGGGCCGCTGCCCGCGCTATCGTCTGCGAAACGCCTCAGGAGAAGCCATCCTCTAGCGACGCCAGGCGTCTCGCTAGCCACGCGATGATCGGCGTACTGGCAGCGGGGACGCTCTACGGCATGTACAAGTCGGTGCAAGTCTTCGCGCCGAGCGCACGAGCGGCCGGCGGTGGCGAAACGGAGACATGCTTCGGTGTCGCGAAGGCCGCTCAGAACGACTGCTCCACGGCGAAGCACAGCTGCAACGGTCAAGCGACCGTCGATAATGCAGCAGACGACTTCAAGTACGTTCCCAAAGGCACGTGCGAGAAGATCGGAGGAAAGTTACCGCCCGGCTGAAGGTGGCCTACTGAACCTATCGCCATCTTTGGTGTAAGTCCAAACCGTACTTCTTGCGCGTGCTGACGCGCACTGGGGCCACACTGTCGGTTGGTCGATCCGAAGTCGGCGCAATAAGCTTTGGGATAATTAGGGATTTTAGCCGAAGGCTGGCCACAGGCCTCGATCGTTTTCGCTGCATGGGCCCAAGTGCGTTGACCGCCAGCGAACGAACGCGCGATGCTCGTTCTTTTTCCGACCTGACCCGTTGAATTTGCCGGCGAAGCGAGTACGATGCGTTTTCCGCGCTCGGACAAATGACCGATTCATCCGATCCTGAATTTGTCTCTGCGCGGGTCGTTTTTCACACCGAACGATCAGACCAATCATACTGGGAGATTTTGTCATGAATTTTAACCGCTGTTTGACCGCGACGACGCTGGCCGCGGTATTGTTTGCTTTCGCGTGGGCCGGTACCGCATTCGCTGCACCCTTCACGATGACATTGACACCAGCCGCTACGACGACCGCAACTGCGCCGCCGTTCGGGCCTGCCGCAGGCGCGGCTGTCGCCGACGAAATCGACACGGCCGTCGTTGGCGACGAGGCCAACGGTGGCGATGAAGCCGACCTGGGCGATGGCGGCAAGGTCGTCAATCGCAGCATCGCGCGCGGACAAGGGCGCGGCAACGGGGCGCCCGGCAAGGGCAAGGCCAAGTCGAATCCGGAAATCGTGACGAGTTTCGACGGGCTCAACTTCTTTCAGCAGCGCTTCGCCAACCACGGCAACCAATTTTCAGTCGAACCGCCGGATCAGGCTTTGTGCGTCGGTAACGGCTTCGTGCTATCGTCGGTGAACGACGTGCTGCGCATCTGGGATACCGCCGGCAACGCCTTGACGGGGGCGATCGATCTCAACACTTTCTATGGCTATCCGGCGGCGATCATTCGCGCGACGGGTGCACGCGGACCATCGCTCACCGATCCTACGTGCCTGTTCGACGCGGATACGCAACGCTGGTTTCACGTCGTGCTCACGCTGGATCACGTAGGTCTCACGGCCGCGCTGAACGGCAACAATCACCTCGACATCGCGGTCAGCACCACCGCCGATCCTACCGGCGCATGGGTTGTCTACAAGCTGCCGGTGCAGAACAATGGCACGCAAGGGACGCCGGACCATCATTGCACCAACGGCTTCTGCCTGGGCGATTATCCGCACATTGGCGCCGATGCGAACGGCCTTTACCTGACGACCAATGAATTTGCGTTGTTCGGTCGCGGCTTCTTCGGCGCGCAGATCTATGCGCTTGGCAAACATGCGCTCGCCAGCCTGTCGCCCAGCGTTCCGGTGGTACTGATCAACACCGCCGATCCCGATATTCCTTTCCCGGGCTTTACCGTGTGGCCGGCGCAGTCACCGGGCACCCAGTACGCGAGCGACAACGGCGGCACCGAGTACCTGATGAGCTCGCTTGCGGTGTTCGAGCTCTCGGGCGAATCGGACCAGATTCTGGTGTGGGCGATCACCAACACGCAATCGCTCAATACCGCCTCGCCCTCGATCGGACTCGACATCAAGGCGATTACGACGCAGAGCTACAGCGTGCCGCCCCGGTCCAATCAGAAGCCAGGCAACACCCCGCTTCGCGACTGCCTCGCCGACCTCACGACGGATTGCTTTTCGGCGATCGCCGGCGCGCCATCACGCTTCAACAATCTGCTGCTCCGGCCCGACAGCAACGATTCGCGGATGCAGCAGGTGTCTTATGCAAACGGCAAGCTGTGGAGCGCGCTCGACACCGCCGTCGACATCGCCGGCGACGTGGATGGAACCGGGGCCCAGATCACGCGCGCGGGCATCGCCTACTTCGTGCTGAACCCGAACTCCGGCAAGATCTTCCAGCAAGGTACGGTGGCGCTCAAGGGCAACAACACGAGCTACCCGACAATCGGCGTGCTGGAGAACGGTCGCGGCGTTATGGGATTCACGCTCATGGGGAACGACAACTTCCCGAGCGCGGCGTACGTTTCACTGGACGCCAAGATCGGTACCGGCGACATCCACGTTGCCGCCGCAGGAGTGGGTCCACAGGACGGGTTTTCCGGTTACCGGCCGTTTGCGGTACGGCCGCGTCCGCGCTGGGGCGATTATGGCGCCGCGGCGACCGACGGCAACACGATCTGGTTTGCGAACGAGTACATCGCGCAAACCTGCACCTACACACAATACAAAGCCGACCCGACGTGCAGCGCAACCCGCGGCGCATTGGGCAACTGGGCCACGCGCATAACCCAAGTCAATCTTAAATAGAGTCCGAAACGTCCCCGCCCCGTCGCGCGCATGCATGGCGGGGCCTCTCATTTGGCGCGTTCGCAACAAAAAAGCGAAGGTGCAAACTGGCTTTGGAAGGAGCAGGATACCGATCACCGTTGGCAAGCTTCAAGGAGCATAGGTGCGAATCTATAATCATCGCTTTGCCGCGCCTGTCGCGCGGCTTTACTGAGCAGTCAATAATTTAGATAACATTCTGTGAACTGCTTGTCGGT
>JRHI01001621.1_pt1 | contig 15971 bp, 14 predicted proteins | sample 215371 | NCBI WGS metagenome assembly JRHI01 (sample SAMN02929681, study PRJNA255918) | sediment metagenome | biome: cave system; feature: Ice Cave; material: Sediment; isolation source: sediment from deep within a dark volcanic ice cave with no known source of... ...
GAGGTAGGCGATCGCGTCCTTGATCTCCGCGCGCTCGTAGAACTTCGTCCCGCCGATCACCTGATAGGGGACCTCGGCCCGGACGAGCGTGTCCTCCAGCACCCGCGACTGGGCATTGGTCCGGTAGAAGACCGCGATTTCTTTGCGACTGACGCCTTCGTCGACCATGCGCTCGATCTCGCCGAGCACGAAGCGGGCCTCGGCATGCTCGTCGCCCAGCACCCGCAGCTTGATCGGATCGCCGTCGCCGAGGGCCGTCCACAGCGCCTTCTTCATCGCTCCGCGATTGTTCGCGATCACTGCGTTGGCCGCCGAGAGAATCGTCTGCGTCGAGCGGTAGTTCTGCTCGAGCTTGACGACGTGGGCGTCGGGGAAGTCGTCGCCGAAGTCGAGGATGTTCCTGACGTCGGCGCCGCGGAAGCCGTAGATCGATTGCGAATCGTCGCCGACCACCGCGAGGTTGCGGTGCCCGTGCCGCGCGCCCTCCTCACCGCGGGCGGCGGCGCCTGCGAGCAGCGTCAACCAGCGGTATTGCGCGTGGTTGGTGTCCTGGTATTCGTCGACGAGCACATGGCGAAAGGCCGACTGGTAGCGGTCGCGGACCTCCTCGAACGTCACGAGGAGGTCGACGGCCCGGAACAGGAGGTCGTCGAAGTCCATCGCGTTGTTGCGCACCAGCTGGCGCTCGTAGATCGCGTAGGCATCGGCGACCGTCTGCTCGAACAGCGAGCCGACGAGCTCGCCGTATTCGGCTGCGGTGCGCAGCCGATTCTTGGCGTCCGAGATCTGGTTGTGAACGCCGACCGGAGCGAAGCGCTTCGGGTCGACGCCAAGGTCGTCGAGGCAGCGCTTGACGAGCCGGCGGGAATCGGCCTGGTCGTAGATCGTGAACTGGCGCGTGTACCCGAGCCGGTGCGCCTCCGAGCGGAGGATCCGGCAGCAGGCGGCGTGGAAGGTCATCACCCACATCCCCCGGGTGCTGCGCCCGAGCAGGAGCTCCACCCGTTCGCGCATCTCGGCGGCGGCCTTGTTGGTGAAGGTGATCGCAAGCAGCTCATCTGCCCGCGCCCGGCCGCTGTGCACCAGGTAGGCGATCCGGTGGGTCAGGACCCGCGTCTTACCGCTACCGGCGCCGGCCAGGATCAAGAGCGGCCCGTCGCCGTAGGTGACCGCCTCGCGCTGGGGCGAATTCAGGCCTTCGAGGAGCCGCTCGATCCGCTCGTCAGCCAGCGCGTCGGTCACATACCTGAGCATAGAGACGGCCTCGGCGGCCACCGCCCCAACTAACGCCGGAAGGCTAGCCGCCGGCGGGGTTGCGGCCCTTGACGGTGCGCAGCGGGCGAACCTCGCCCGACGTGCTCCGCTTCGCCGGCGGCGTTTCTCCGGGCAGGTCGGCCAGCGCGCGCTCGAGCGAGCCGATCCTGCTCGCCAATCCCTTGAACGCGTCCGCGACCGGGTCGGGGAGGTGGATCCAGTCTGCGTCGGGACCTTCCGGGCGGCGGCCGTCGATCCGCACCGGGTGACCCGGATTGCCGACCACGGTCGAGTTCGGCGGCACGTCGTGGACGATCACGCTGTTGGCGCCAACCTTAGCCCCGTGACCGACCCGTATCGGGCCGAGGAGCTTCGCGCCGGACCCGATCGTAACGTTGTCCTCGACCGTTGGGTGGCGCTTGCCGCAGGCGAACCCCGTGCCCCCGAGCGTCACCCCCTGATAGATCGTGACATTGCGGCCGACCTCGGCCGTCTCGCCGATCACGACGCCGGCGCCATGGTCGATGAAGACGCCCTCGCCGATCTTCGCGGCCGGATGAATCTCGATCCCGGTGGCCGCACGCGAGAGCATGGCAATCGAGCGCGGCACCAGCGGCAAGCCCAAGCCGTGGAGTCCGTGGGCGACGCGGTGGGCGAGGACGGCCTGGATACCCGGCCACGTCGCCAGCAGCTCCACCTGGCCGACACCGCGCGCCGCTGGGTCGCGATCGCGCGCAGCGGCGAGATCGCGACGAACCTCGCCGGCCACGCGTGCGAGCGTTCCCAGGCCGAGCATGTCCGGAAGCCTACTCTGGCCCGCGAATCCGGCCGGACGCCTCAGATGGTCGGACGTCGGCGGCGTCTACCCTCAGGAAGGCGCGAAGAATGGCGTCGAGACGTATCGCTCGCCGGAGTCGGCGAGGATCGTGACGATTCGCTTGCCGGGTGAGGTCGGACGACGGGCGACCTCGAGCGCGGCCCAGAGCGCCGCGCCGGCTGAGATCCCGACGAGCAGGCCTTCGCGCCTGGCGGCCAGGCGCGCCGTCTCGAGCGCGTCCTCGTCGGTCACGGTGATCACCTCGTCGATCAGCGCGCGCGCCAGCACCGGCGGCACGAAGCCCGCGCCGATGCCCTGAATCTTGTGCGGGCCGGGCCTGCCGCCGCTGAGTACCGGAGAAGCGGCCGGCTCGACCGCGATGATCCGGCACTTCGGCTTGGCTCGTCGCAATGCCTGGCCGACCCCCGTGATCGTGCCTCCCGTGCCGACTCCGGCCACGAGGATGTCAGCCGCGCCGCCAAGTGCCTCGATGATCTCCGGACCGGTCGTCAGCCGATGTGCCTGCGGGTTCGCCGGGTTCGAGAACTGGTCCGGGAGGAAGAAGTTCGGCTGCTCCGCCAGCGCGCGGGCCGCGTCGACGGCCTCGTGCATGCCGCCGAGCGATTCGACCGTTTCGACGCGCGCGCCGTAGAGCGCCAGCAGCCCGGCGCGCTCGCGACTCATCCCCTGCGGCAGGGTGAGGATCAGGTCGTAGCCCTTCGCCGCGCAGACGAAGGCCAACGCGATCCCCGTGTTGCCGCTGGTCGCCTCGACGATCGTCGTTCGGCCCGGCGCGATCCGACCGGCCCGCTCGGCCGTTTCGATCATCGCCACGCCGATTCGGTCCTTCACGCTGCCGCCCGGGTTGGAGGACTCGATCTTCGCGTAGAGATGCGATCCATGCCCGGGATCGAGCATCCTTGTCAGCTCGACGATCGGCGTCCGACCAACATGCTCGGCAATGTTGATCGGAATTCGGGCCATGGTCGCCCAATGTAGAGCAACGCCGGACCGCCCGAATCAGTGTTGCGCGTCCTCGTAGCGCTGACTCCAGAGGTCGAGGTCGTCAGAGGCCTCGGGCACCCTGATCTCGACGCCTTCCTCGAGCGCCAGCTCGGCGACTTCGGAGGCGCCGTGGAGCATGCCCGCCTCGATCGCCTTGGTCAGGGCAGTGGTGATCGCCAGGCGATCCTTCCCGCTGACCTCACCCTCCATCCGATCCCACAGCTCGGCCGCGACCGGGGCCATCAGGTGGATCAGGCCCATCAGCAGGTCGCCGCCTCCGGCGCCTGGTGGACAACATTCTCCCGGCTCTTCCATTTCGTCTCCTCAAGGCTGCTTGCGGGGCGGTCGATCGGCTGTTCGGTCTGTGCGCGCCGTGATGGGCGCTTCTAGATGTAGTACATCGCCGGCCCGGTCTCGCGCGTTTCGCGCTCGACCACGTCGGCGATCGTCGTCTCGGCGAGCAGCGCACGGGCGGCCTGCGCCGCATCGGCGAAGATCCCGGTGGCGCCCGCTCCGAGGGCGCCGTCGAGCAGCTCGACTACTTCGAGCACGCTTACCGTCGTCGGGTCCCGAGCGAAGCTGTAGCCGCCCTTGACGCCGCGCTGGGAGCGCAGGATGCCCGCCCGGCGCAGCACCGCGAAGAGCTGTTCGAGGAATTGGACCGGGATCTCCCGCCGGCGGGCGAGCTCGCCGAGCGACACGGGCGCGGCCGTCCCGCATCGGCTCAGCTCAGCCAGTGCCGCCACCGCGTACGGAGACTTACTCGTGATCGAGATCACAAAGCGGATGGTATCCGGCTAGAGCCAGCCCTTCTCCGTGGCGGTCAAGACTGCTTGGGCGCGATTGACTGCCCCGAGCTTGCCGTACACGTTGTGCAGATGGGTGCGGACCGTGCTCGTCGAGAGCGCCAACTCGTGGGCGATCTGCTTGTAGACCTTGCCCTCGGCGAGCTGACGCAGCACGTCCATCTCGCGGGTCGTCAGCGGGCACGGTTCGATCGACCGCTTGCGCGTGCCGGCACCCTCGTTGGGCAGGTCGAACATCACCGCGCGGAGCTCGCGCGGCCCGATCCCGAGGGTGCGCGCCGCCTTCAGCATCTCGGCCGGTGAGACCGCGCCGTCGACAGCGTAGTGGGCGAGCATGTCGGCGACCCGCACGAGCGCGGCCTCGCCGACGGCATCGTCTGCGTGGTGGCGCTCGATCGCCGAGGCGATCGCCTTCGGCAGACCCCACCGCCTCGCCAGTACCCCGCCAACCAGCGCGTGATCGACTCCCAGCTCGCGGCGCTCCGCGCGAATCCGCTCCTCAGGCGTGCGCGCGTCGCGCAGGACCTGGTTCGGATAGCCGGTGTAGGCGTGCATCAGGACGAGCTTGCCGATGTCATGCAGCAGCGCCGTCACCATCAGGCGCTCGCGCGGCTCGTAGCCGATCTCGCAGGCGAGCCGGTCCGCAGCGGCGCGCGTCGCGAGCCCGTGCAGGCGCATCCGCTCGGGGGCGCCGTCCCAGACCGCGGTGCGCTCGAAGAAATCGAAGGTCCGTGCGCGCCGGGCGACCTCGGACACGACCTCGGGCGAGAGGACGTTGACGGCCTCGACGATGCTCTCGACGCATGCCCCTCGCTTCCCGGGGACGTTGTTCGCGACCCGGAGCACCGCCACCACCAACGCGAGATCCGACTCGACCGCCGCGATGACGGACGCGATCTTGATCGGTTCGCCAGCGGCCAGGCTCAGCAGGCGGTGACGCGACTCGGCGAGAACCGGGAACTCCTCAAGCGCCTCGAATGCCGCGGTCAGCCGGCGCCCGTGACCCTCGCCCAATCCCTGGGGGCCGATCATCCGGGGCACCATCCGCTGCTGGCTCGTGCTCGGTGCGGCTCGCACTGTGGGCATTCGTCGATCTCCCTCTCTCTCGTGTCGCCATGTCCAAGACGATTGGCTTGCCCGGCGAGCGGCGTGCTCTGGCTCATGTATCGGCAGTACGCGTTGCGAGCTTGAACCTGGTCCCGTCGGCGGCTCAGCAGCCGACCGCGGCCGGTCGATCCAGCTCGAGCGCCCGATCGATCCGCGCGAGCACCTCCTCTCGGCCGAGCAGCACGACCGTCTCGAAGATGCCCGGGGAGACAGGTCGACCGGCCAGCGCGACGCGCAACGGTTGGAAGACCTCCTTCGCCTTCACCGCGCGTTGCTCGACCACTGCGCGAAGCGCGGCGTCCACATGCTGGAGATCGAAAACTTCCAGCCCGGCGAGCGCCGCGCGGACGTCGGTCAGCACGGCGCAGCCGTCAGCGTCGAGCCAGCGCTCGCGCGCCGCCGGATCGTCCTCGGGCCCGTCGAACACGAAGCCGACGAGCGGCCAGAAGTCGGCGAGCGTCTGGAGCTTCTCCTGGCTGACCGCGACGGCTCCAGCCAAGTCGTCGCGTCCGGTGAACTCCTCGACCCGCGCGGTCAGCTCGTCCTGCGCCAGCGCGCGTACGTAGCGGCCGTTCATCCAGCGAAGCTTCTGCTCGTCGAAGCGCGCCGGGTTGCGCTGGACCCGGGTGATCGTGAACTCCGCGATCAGCTGCTCCGTGTCGATCAGCGTCTCGTCGTTCTCCGATCCCCAGCCGAGCAGCGCGATGTAGTTGCGCACTGCCTCGGGCAGGTAGCCCGCGGCGCGGAGCTCCTGCACCGATGCGGCGCCATGGCGCTTGGACAGCTTCTTGCCGTCCGGCCCGTGGAGCAGCGGGAGGTGGGCGTAGAGCGGCGGCGAAGCCCCGAGCGCGCCCAAGACAAGCAGCTGCTTGGCCGTATTGGTGAGGTGATCGTTGCCCCGCACGACGTGGGTGATCGCCGAGTCGAGGTCGTCCACGGCGACGGCCAGGTTGTAGAGGGGTGTGCCGTCGGCCCGCGCGATGACAAGATCGTCAAGTGAGGAGTTCGGCGAGGACACGGCCCCGAGCACGAGATCCTCGACGACCGTCGCCCCGTCGTCCGGGACCCGCAGCCGGACCGCGCCCGCAGCCTCCGGATCGCCGCGAAAGCCGCGGTCATCACCGTGGAGGCGCTTGTATTCGCGCACGTCCTCAGCGGTTGCGGCCGAGCGATACGCATGACCGTCGGACAGCAGCTGCTCGACCACCTCGCGATGGCGCTCGGCGCGCTCGGACTGGAGGATCGGGCCCTCGTCCCAGTCGAGCCCGAGCCAGCGCAGGGCGTCGAGGATCTGGGCGACGTTCTCCGGGGTCGACCGCTCCCGGTCGGTATCTTCGATCCGCAGCACAAGGCATCCGCCACCGCCGCGGGCCAGCAACCAGTTGAACAGGGCCGTGCGCGCACCACCAATGTGGAGTGCGCCGGTCGGAGAAGGAGCAAAACGAAGCCGCATGAGCGCGCCGCATGCTAAGGGGTGCCGGAGACGGCCGACGTGGCCGACTCCGGTGGGCCCCCAGCCGGCCGCACCCTCTGGGGCACAGGCAGGCCGGCAGCCATGACTGGGTGCCGGAGACGGCCGACATGACTGGGTGCTTGGTCGGCGCCCACGTCTCGCCGGCCGGGGGGCTGTGGAAGGCGGTCGAGCGGGGTGCCGCGCTCGGGGCCGAGGCGATCCAGATCTTCAACCAGTCGCCCCGTGCTTGGCGACCGACCGCCTACGGGGAGGAGGACTTTGCCCGCTTCCGCGACGCACTCGCGCAGAGCCAGATACGAGCGGTCCTGATCCACGCCGTCTATCTCCTCAACTGCGCGTCCGACGACGCCGAGATAGCCACCAAGTCGCAGGCCTCGCTGATCCACTCGCTGCGGGTGGGCGACGCGATCGGCGCCCATGCCGTCGTGCTCCATCCTGGATCAGCCAAGCTAGGGCCGGTCGGCGGGGCCGTCGAGCGAGCCGGCCGCGTCTTCGCGGCGGCGCTCGGTGAGACCGATCGCTGCGAGCTGCACCTCGAGAACACCGCCGGGGCCGGCGGCACACTCGGCCGGTCGTTTGACGAGCTCGCCGCGCTGCTCGAGGCCGCCGGCGGCCATCCCCGCCTCGGCCTGTGCCTCGACTCCTGCCACCTGCTCGCCTCGGGCTACGAGATCCGCGGACCGGGCGCACTTGCGGCAGTGATCGACGACTGCGAGCGCGCGGTCGGGTCCGGCCTGATCGGCTCGCTCCACCTCAACGATTCACAGACCCCGCTCGGCTCCAATCGTGACCGCCATGCCAACATCGGCGACGGCGAACTCGGCCTCGACGCCTGCAGCGCGTTCCTGCGCGAGCCGCGCTTCGCCGGCCTGCCGTGCGTGCTCGAGACGCCTGGCCCCAACCGCTCAGGCCCGGTCGCGGAAGAGGTCGCGCTGGCGATCTCGCTGCGCGACGGAGAGTGAGCCCGCCCGCCGGTCGGTCCGGTCAGGCGACGAGCCGGGCCGGGCCGCCGAGCAGCTGCTCGAGCTCGGCGCGCAAGCCGGCGCTCGGCTCGACTCGGTAGTCGGCGCCGAGGCGCAGGCGGCGCTCCGCCGAGAGTTCGAGCACGACCTCCGACTCACCGGGGAACGTAGAGAGGAGATGGCGCAGATCGACAAGCGCGTCATTCGAGAGCCGCTCCGACTCGACCTGGACGTGGAGCGGGCGCGGGACCGCATCCGCCACCGTCCTGACCCGTGCCCGCTCGAGCTCGGCATCGTCGGGACAGAACGGTTCGACCGACTGCGCGACCACGCAGCTCTGGCCCTCCTTGTGGTCAACCCGGCCGCGCACGAGGACAATCTCGTCAACCGCGAGGTGGCCTTCGAGCTTCTCCAGCGAGCCGCCGAAGACCAACACCTCGATCGTTCCCTCCAGGTCATCGAGCGTCGCGAACATCATGTCCGTGCCGGCTCGGGTGCGGATCTTGCGGGCCGCAGTGATGATCCCGCCGACCGTCACCCAATCCTTGTCGCGGCGCTCTACGACTGCCGCGAGCCGGCAGTCGACCGCCAGGCGCAGCGCCTCCCGCACCCGCTTGAGCGGGTGCTCGGAGATGAACAGCCCGATCGCCTCCTTCTCGACCGCGAGCAGCTCCGCCTGCTCGAACTCGACCGGCGAGATCGGGGGGCGCCCGGCGGCACGGGCGCCGGCCGCACCGCCCCCGCCGCTGCTGCTGCCGCCGCCGCCCAGCGTCTCCCCGGGACCGCCGAGGTCGAAGATCGACGCCTGTCCGATCTGCTCGTCCTGCTGCGCCTTCTGGCCGGCTCCCTGCGCCTGCTCGAGCACCAGCAGCATGCCTCGACGACTCGCACCCGTAGAGCCGAACGCCCCGCACTTGATCAGCGCCTCGATCGCCTTCTTATTGACGGCGCGCGAGTCGACACGCTCGCAGAAGTCCCAGATCGACGTGAACGGCGCGCCGCCGGCGCGTGCCTGCTTGATCGCCTCGACCGCCTGGTAGCCGACTCCCTTCACGGCGTCCAGGCCGAAGCGGATCTTGCGCTCGACGACGGTGAACTCGTGATCTGAGAGGTTGACGTCAGGCGGCAGGATCTCGATCCCCATGTCCTCACAGCGGGCGACGAAGAACGGGACCTTGTCCTTCGTCGACATCACCGACGAGATCAGCGCCGCCATGTACTCGGCCGGATGGTTGGCCTTCAGCCAGGCGGTGCGGTAGGCGATCAGGCCGTAGCACGCCGCGTGGCTGCGGTTGAAGCTGTAGTCAGCCGACTTCTCGTTCGTGTTCCAGAGGAACTCGATCACCTGCTCGCTGGTCCCGCTCGCCCGGGCGCCGGCGACGAACTCCGGCTTGAGCAGGGCCATCGCCGCGCGGTTCTTCTTGCCGATCGCCTTGCGCAGGTCGTCGGCCTTGGCACCCGAGAAGCCGGCGATCGTCTTGGCGATCCGCATCGACTGCTCCTGGTAGAGGATCACGCCGTTCGATGACTCGAGGATCGGCACGAGCCGGTCATCGACGTAGACGATCGAATCGGGGTTGTGCTTGCCCCGCGCGTAGGTCGGGATCTGATCCATCGCGCCGGGACGGTAGAGCGCGTTGAGCGCGACGAGGTCGTCGAACTCGTCGGGACGCACCTTCTTCAGCGCCTCGCGCATGCCCTCGGACTCGAACTGGAACACGCCGACAGAATCTCCGCGGCCGAGCATCGCGTACGTCTCTGGATCATCCAGCGGGAGGTTCGTCATGTCCGGACGGGCTCCCGATGAACGTTCGATGATGTCGAGTGCGTCCTCGATCACGTCGAGGTTGCGCAGGCCGAGGAAGTCCATCTTCAGCAGTCCGAGCTCCTCGACCGGCTTCATCGAGAACTGGGTGACCATGCGGTACTGGCGCTCACCGTGCTCGTCAACCCCGCCGTCCGCCAACTGCAGCGGGACGATGTCGGTCAGCGGCCGGTCGGCGATCACAACGGCGGCGGCGTGGATCGAGGAGTTGCGCACGATCCCTTCGAGGCCCCGCGCCACATCGATGATCTGGCGCGCCGTCGCGTCGTCGTCGTAGACGGTGCGCAGCGGCTCGCCCGCCGACAGGCAGTCCTCGAACGACGGCGAGCGGCCCATGATCGGGTCGGGGATCAGCTTCGCCAGGCGATCGCCGACGCCGTATTCGTGGCCGAGCACCCGGGCCGCGTCGCGTGTCGCCGCCCGCGGGAACATCCGGCCGAAGGTGACGATCTGGGCGACCGACTCCTTGCCGTACTTGGCGATCACGTACTGCATCACCTTCTCGCGGCCGCGGACCGAGAAATCGATGTCGATGTCCGGCATCGAGACCCGCTCGGGGTTGAGGAACCGCTCGAAGAGGAGGTCATAAGCAAGCGGATCGACGTCGGTGATGCGCAGACAGTAGGAGACGATCGAACCGGCGGCCGACCCGCGCCCCGGCCCAACCGCGACGCCGTTGCCCTTCGCGAATGCGACGAAGTCCCAGACGATCAGGAAGTAGGAGTTGAAGCCCATCCGATCGATCACCTCGAGCTCGAGCTCCATCCGCTCGACCGCTGCGGCCGGCGGCGGGTCGCCGTAGCGGTCGGTCATCCCCGCCAGCACGCGGGCACGCAGGAACGAGCGGTCGGTCTCGCCCTCGGGCACCGGGTACCCGGGGATCAACTGGCGCCCGAGCTCGAGCTCGACCTCGCAGCGAGCGGCTATTTCGAGMGTCGACTCGAGTGACTCGGGCCACTCGGCGAACGCGCTGGTCATCTCCCCGTTGTCCTTGAGGTAGAACTCGCTGGTCTCGAAGGTCATCTTCGGCTCGGCGAGCGTGCTCTTCGTCTGCACGCAGAGCAACGCCGCGTGGTTCTGGTAGTCCTCGCGCCGCAGGTAGTGCACGTCCGCTGTGGCGCTCAGCGGCCGCCCGAACTCGCGGGCGATGCGGACGATCTGCTCGTTGCAGCGGTCCTGCATCGCGAGCCCGTTCCGCTGCACCTCGAAGAAGACGTCCTCTGCGCCGAGCGCTCCGATCAACTCGTCGACGTGGGCGCGCGCCTCGTCGAGGCGGCCGTCGCCGATGCGCTGGCAGAAGCGCGACGCCAGGCAGCCGGTCAGGGCGATCAGCCCGTCGCCGTAGCGCTCGACCTGTCCCAGGTCGACCGTCGGGCGGCCCCGGTTGAGCCCCTCGAGGAAGCCGGCGGAGGAGAGCTTCACGAGGTTGCGGTAGCCCTGGTCGGTGCTGGCGAGGAGGGTCAGGTGGTTGCGCTCGACGCGTCCGCGCGTCGCCGCCTCATGGTCGTCGACGAGATAGACCTCGCAGCCGACGATCGGCTTGATCCCGTGCCGGCGACACGCCTGATAGAGTTCGATCGCGCCGTTCATCACCCCGTGATCGGTCAACCCCAGCGCCGGCTGCCCGAATGCGGCGGCCCGCTCGGCAAGCGCGTCGATCTTGCAGGCCCCGTCGAGCAGCGAGTACTCGGAGTGGACGTGGAGGTGGGCGCAGGCGGGCGTCGTCATGGCTCGTCACGGATCCTAGGCGCGCTCCCAGACGGCACCCGCCGAGCTTCCCGCTGTTTGCGTGACAGATCGCTCAGGCGATCCGCGAGCCGTAGCCCCATTTCGGCATCGGCGAGAGGCCGCCGTTGGCGATCGCGAGCTCCGTATCGCCCGAGCGCCGGGTCATCGCGTATGGCGGCATCGCCCACACCTGGTAGCCGATGCAGCCGTAATGGCCCCGCAGATAGCTCGTCAGGTCGCCGCGGTGCTCCGCGCAGGCGTAGCGGCGCGGGCCGAGCGGACCACCGCCGTGCCAGACCAGCCAGCGCCCGGGAGGCGCGTCGAGGTACTCGCCGAAGACGAGCTCGCGCAGCTGCCCCTCCAAGCTCGTCTGCGTCGCAGGATCGGGCGACGCGTCGCAGAACTGGCACTTGAAGCGAACGAAGACTGGCATCGCTGTCCTCACGTCGAGCCTACCCCGACCGGGGCCTCCGACTCAGAACATAGCGCGGCCGGGCCCAGGCGTCGAGCGTTGAGCGGCCTGCTCCCGAGGGCCCGGGTAGGCTTCCGTCACCCGATGCCCGAGCGTCCGCCACGCACAGCCACCTATGAGGCCGACCCCGAGCACGTCCGCCGGGTGCTCCTGCTCTACTCGGGTGGCCTCGACACCAGCGTGATGCTGAAGTGGATCCAGGACGAGTACGACGCTGAGGTCGTGGCGCTGACCGTCAACCTCGGCCAGCCCGGCGAGGACTACGCCGTCGTCAAGGGCAAGGCGCTCCAGCTGGGCGCGATCGATTGCCATGTCGTCGACGCGCGCGAGGAGTTCGCCCGCGACTTCGTCGTCCCGGCGATCAAGGCGAACGCCCTCTACGGCGGCGGCTACCCCCTCTTCACGGCGCTCGGCAGGCCGCTGATCGCAAAGCTGGCCGTCGAGTACGCCCGCCGGCACGGCTGCGACACGATCGCCCACGGCTGCACCGGGAAGGGCAACGATCAGGTCCGGATCGACGGGACGGTCGCCACGCTCGCCCCCGAGCTGCGCGTGATCGCTCCGGTGCGCAGCTGGCGCATGGGGCGCGAGGAGGAGATCGTCTACGCCCGCGAGCACGGCATCCCGGTCAAGGGCGGGACCGAGACCGTCCCCTACTCGATCGACGACAACCTCTGGGGCCGCTCGTCCGAAGGCCGCTGGATCGAGGAGCTCGATCATGCGCCGGAGGACGACGTGTTCCAGCTCGTCACGCCGCCCGAGGCGGCGCCCGACGAGCCAGAGGTGCTCACGATCGGCTTCGCGCGGGGCGTGCCTGTCGCGCTGAACGGTGAGCCCCTCGCCCTCGTCGAGCTGCTCGAGCGGACGGCGGCGATCGCCGCCCGCCACGGCGTCGGCATCGTCGACCATATCGAGGACCGGATCATCGGCCTGAAGGTGCGCGACATCTACGAGGTGCCGGCCGCCGCGATTCTGCTGCCCGCCCACCAGGAGCTGGAGAAGCTCGTCTCCACGATCCATCAGAACCAGTTCAAGGCCGGACTCGACCGCCAATGGGCGTACCTCGTGTATGCGGGCCTCTGGTGGGAGCCGCTCCGCGGCGATCTCGATGCCTACATGGAGTCGGTCAACGCCCAGGTGACCGGGACGATCGGCCTGAAGTTGTACAAGGGACACGCCCGGGTGATCACCCGCGAGTCACCGAACGCGGTCTACGATCAGGCGCTCGCCTCCTTCGGTGAGTCCGGCGGCCTGTTCTCGCAGGCCGCGTCGCCCGGCTTCATCGAGCTCTGGACGCTCCAGTCGCGCATGGCTTGGCGACTTCGCAACGGCGACTGAACGTCGGCACGGCTCAGAGCTCAAGCAGAAGGCGCCAGACACCGCCGACCTTCGCCCGCGGCCTACCGCGGATCGGCTGCGATCCGCATCTCACCGGCTCGGGCGGCCACAACCGGCGTCGCCCGGCAATACGGGCACGGCTCCTCCCAGATCATCCACTCGCCACCAGCCTGCTCGACGATGGGCGCGGTCACGTATTCCATTCTGCAAGCGGCACATACGCGCAGCTCGGTCGTCACGCCTGTGGTCATCCGAATTTCACTCCTTGTCTGCCTTTTTCCAAGGTTGAAAGCTCTATCAGTCATATCGGACGCCACTGCCCTGACCTGAAGCTCGACTGGGCAGCCGTCGGCGCTCTTGAAGTTCCTTCGCACCAGCGCCAGCCGCGGATGACCCGACCGTCCCAACCCACGAAGCCGTGCGGCCGGGACCGCCCCCTCAGGCGGCGGTGCGCAGCGGCTCGGGCACAACGCCCGAGACGGCCGTCTCGGCGAGCATCTCGCCGAGCAGCGGCGCGAACTTGAAAAGGTTGTTGCCGAAGCAGACCGTTGCGTTAGGGAGCGCCCACACGCCGATGTCATCGCCGCCCGAGAGCAACGGCGAGCGCTGGAAGGTGCAGCGGAGCTCGGCGACCGGCTCGGGCTCGAGCTCTGGCATCCGCTCGGCGACGTGGGCGCGCAGGCGCAGGTGGCTGAGGTGCGAGGCCTCATCCGCGCTGACGCGGTCCGACGGATAGTCGGTGTCGCCCGACAGTCCGAGCGCGAAGCGCCCGCTCGAGCCGACGAGGAGCCCGTAGACATGCTCGGGGCCGCCATGGTCGAGCAGGCAGGCCGGCCGGCGGCCGGGATCGCGCATCGGGAAGGCGAAGCGGCTGTGGCGGTAGAAGGTCGCTTTGAGGTCGAGGCCGAGCTGGCGAGCGAGCGCTGGGGTGCCCTCGCCGGCGCAGATCACGAGATGGTCGGTCGACCACATCCCGTCGGCGCTCATCAGGTCGAAGCCTCCCCCACGGGCCTGGGCGATCTCCAGCCGGGTCGTCGTCCGGTGCGCCGCCGTGGCCGCGACGAGATGGCTGATGATCGCCCCGGCGCAGATGTTGCCGGCGCCGGGCTCATGGAGGACGGGCTCCCCACGCCCGACGGCCACCCCGGCCCGAGCGCGGGCGTCGTCGCTGCCGAGGACGGCGCAATCGAGCCCGGTCAGCTCGAGATTGCGCCGCATCGAGTCGATCTGCGCGCCGACGACGACGGCACCGTGGTCGCCGATCAGCTCACGCCCGAGGGAGCGCTCCCACGCCGACCACCCGTCGCGCGCGCGCTTTGCGAGCCCGGTCAGCCTGAGGCTGGTGTGGGCCGTGCGGAAGATGCGCACGGGACCCTTCGACTGGCCGCCGGCCGGCTCGCCGGCCTCGATCAGGGCCACATCCACGCCGCGCTCGCGCAGGGCAAGCGTGGTCGCCATCCCCACGATCCCAGAACCGACCACGGTGACTCTGCTCGAGCCCATGGCAGGAGGCTACCCTGCTGGCCGACGCAGCGGTCCTGAACATATGATGAGCGGATGGCGATCGTGACTCTCCGCGGACCGCTCGCGAAGATGGCCGGCGACGGCGGAGACCTCCGCGTCGCGGGCGCGACGGTGGCCGCACTGCTGGCTGAGCTCGAGCGGGAACACACGGCCCTCGAGGGCTGGATCCTCGACGAGCGAGGCGAACTGCGTCGGCACATCAACGTGTTCGTCAACGGCGAGCGCGTGAAGCCGGACGCTGCGGTCGCGGCCGAGGATCGCGTCGAGATCCTGCCGGCCATCTCGGGGGGATGAGCCCGGCCGGATGACGGAGCTGCTCGTCGGGACCCGCAAGGGCCTGTTCGTGCTCGACGGGTCACCGGCCGGCGGATTCTCGATCCGGGCACGGGCGTTCGTCGGCGAGCCGGTCGACTACGCGATCCGCGAGCCGAGCAGTGGACGGGTGCTCGCCGCAGTAACTTCGCCATTCTGGGGCCCGCGGATCTGGTACAGCGATGATCTCGACGGAGACGACTGGCGTCCGTCGGCCGGGCTCGGGCTCCCACGCGGCGGCGAGGAGGCCCTCTCCCGGATCTGGGTGATTACGCCCGCCGGCGCCGATGCGGCCGGCCGACACCTGTACGCCGGCGGCGATCCCGGCGTGCTGTTCGAGAGCCGGGACGGCGGGGAGCGCTGGGAGCTCAACCGCGCGCTGTGGGAACACCCGACCCGCCCGGCCTGGCAGCGCGACTCGGGCGGGCTGTCGGTCCACTCGATCGCCCCCTGGCCCGGCGACCCAGCACGCCTGGCCCTGGCGATCTCGGCGGCCGGCGTGTGGCTGACCGAGGACGGCGGGGCGACGTGGCGCCACGGAAACCAAGGGATCGTCGCCGACTACCTGCCGCAGGAGGGGCGTGCCGGGGCGATCGCGCTGTGCGTGCACCATCTCGAGCGCGCGACGCGTCGCCCCGACCGCATGTTCATGCAGTTCCACGGCGGGGTGTACCGCTCCGACGACGCCGGAGAGTCGTGGATCGACATCGCTGCCGGCCTGCCCTCGAACTTCGGGTTTCCGGTCGTACTGGACCCAGCCGACCCCGACAGCGCGTACGTGATCCCGGTGGCGAGCATCGACCGGGTCACACCCGACGGGCGGGTGCTCGTCTGGGAGACGCGCGACGCCGGGGCGAGCTGGGCGCCGCATGGCGAGGGGCTGCCGCAGCGGGACGCCTACCTGCAGATCCTGCGCCAGGCGTTCGACCGGGCCGGCGAGGGATCTGACCTGGAGCTCTACTTCGGCGCGACCTCGGGCGAGGTGTTCGGCTCGCCCGACGCCGGGGCGACCTGGTTCACGATCGCCCGGAGGTTGCCGGCGGTCAGCTCGGTCCGGGTCGGCGGGTAGGGCCGACGGGCGGGCGGTCGCTCGGGGTCCTCTCAGCAGCCGCGGCCGGGCGTCGAGGATCCCGCGGCCACGCAGGTGCGTTTCACCGTCGGATAGCGGGAGGCCCTGATCGTGAAGATGTAGACCTTGCCGATCGCCCCCGGCTTGACGATGCTGACCGTGATCCGGGCTCCCGGGGCGAGCCGCCGGCCGTGGAACAATCCGGCGAGGTCGACCTTGGTGCCGGTCCGCGGCTTGGCGCCGCGTGTTCGCTTGGGGGCGCATGGCCGGCGTTTGCA
>JRHI01001890.1_pt1 | contig 15971 bp, 20 predicted proteins | sample 215371 | NCBI WGS metagenome assembly JRHI01 (sample SAMN02929681, study PRJNA255918) | sediment metagenome | biome: cave system; feature: Ice Cave; material: Sediment; isolation source: sediment from deep within a dark volcanic ice cave with no known source of... ...
CTCTGCCGTTTCAGCCCGAAGTGGGGCCAGGTAACGTTGCCGAACCTACCAGCGGACGAGTTCGCGAAGTTGCCGGGTGCAGGTAGGGTCGGGGCATGGCCACCCGCCCCAGCTGCCGACGAAGCCCCATTAGCGCGATGGGCGCGACCACCGCTCCCGTCAGCGGTATGCCTGCCACCCTCCCAGCTCGTGGGTCGATGAAGTCTTCATGTTCCGCGGAACCGAGAAGCGGTATCTCTATCGGGCCATCGACCAGCACGGCCAGGTGATCGACGTGCTGCTCCGCGAGCGGCGCGACCTTGCGTCTGCTGAGGCTTTCTTCCGGCGCGCCCTGGGAACCTCCGGGGTGATTCCCACCACCGTGGTCAGCGACCACCACCAGCCCTACGTCAAGGTGGTGCAGCGGACCGCGCCGAGGGCCCGGCACATCCGCACCGRGCTACACCGACGGTGAGGCGAGACCACCAAGAGCATCGAGCGCGGCCAGGTGGCGATCCGGGACCGGCTGCGATCGCCTCGGGCCGAGCGCGCCCTCGTCCGCCGTGGCACCCGGCAACTTCGCGAACTCTCGCCGTGCAGGCGGCCACCGGCGTTTCCGGTGAGGACCTTCGCCGGATCGTCGACCTCGCGCTCCTGTCGTGGCCGGCACGGCCCGCACCCTGACCCCGGCGGCTGAGCTCAGGCGTCGGGGACGCGCAGCGGTTCCGGGTGGTCGGCGAGGGCGATGACCGGATGCGGCGTGATCCGGTGGCCGAGCAGGACGGGGCGGTTGGCCTGCCCCAGTAGCAGGGGGAGCAGCTCGTCGGCGCGCACCTGGCCGTACCAGCCCCGGTGGGCGGGCCGCTCGCCGAACTCGGTCACCTCGTCGGCCCGCACCGTGGGGCCGGAGACCACGAGCGGGGTCGGCTCGCCGGCGTGCATCACCCCGTGGGTGGACGGTGTGGCGTGGTCGCCGGTCACTGCGACGATCGCACCGGCGGCCAGCTCGCACAGGCCGGCGAGCCCTCGGTCGATCGCCGTCAGCACGTCCCGCTTGGCGAGCGGCTGCTTGCTGTGGCCGGCCTCGTCCGTCGCCTTGGTGTGCACGTGCACGAACCGTGCGCCGCCGTCGACGAGCTCTTCGGCGGCGTGCACCCGGGATGCGAGGTCGGTCTCCAGGTCGTCGACGGGGGAGATGGATCGCGGGCATGCCCAGCGCGGCGGCCAGGCCTCGGTAGAGGCGGGTGCCGGTGACCGCCGCACCGGCGACTCCGACCTGCTCGACGAAGCTCGGGATCCCGCCGCGCGTCCCCGCCCACTTCGTGGTCAGGACGTCCAGGGCGGGGAGCCCGCGCTCCCGCCGGTCCGCGTTGACCCCGCTGGCCACGAGCCGCTCGCGGGCGGCGTGCAGGACAGCGTTCAGCGTCTCGGCGAAGGCCGAGCCCTCGGGGCTGGTCGGCAGCGGCCGCAGCCAGGGGTGGAACGTCTCGAAGAACGGGTCCGAGTCGGTCACGTCCGCGTTGGCGTGGCCGGGCGCGGTCAGCAGCGCCTCGCCACCGCCACCGAGCGGCTGCAGCCGGACCTCGAGGCGGGCGAGCACGGGCTCCAGCTCGGCCAGCAGTGCGGCCGCGTCAGCCTCGTCCCCGCGTCCGCCCCGGCCCGTGATCCACAGCAGGTCGCGCTCCCGGCGGGAGGTGCGCAGCGCGGCGTGGGCGACGGCGGTGTCCCGTTCCACCGGAACGCCGGCGCCGAGCGCCTCCAGCACCGCGCGGCCCGGGAACGGGACGCCGGCGAAGCCGAACATCGCCCAGTGCGCGAGCTCGGAGGTCGGGGCGCGGCCCCAGCCGAAGGGCAGGTGCCAGCCGCTGGCCCCGCCGCGGGCCAGGGCGTCGAGGTTCGGGGTGTGCGCGGCCTCGGCCGGCGTGCGTCCCCCGAGCTCCGGGATCGGCCGGTCGCCCAGCCCGTCGAGCACCACCAGGACGATCGGGAGGCGGTCGTCGTCGAGCCGGGGCTGGGTCTCGCCGTGGCCGGCCGGTCTCATCGCCGGTGGCCGCTCGCCACCGAGGTGAGCAGGTTCCGAAGCACGGGGACGACCGCGTCGGGGACCAGCACCTCCCAGCCGGCACCCTGCTCGATCCGTGCCCGGATGTCCGAGCCGGACAGCCGCCCCTCGAGGTCGCCATCGATGACCTCGACCGCGTACCCGGCGGCGGAGAGCAGCCCCGCCTTGTGCCGCTCCCAGTCGCTGTAGGCGCGCACCAGATGCAGTGCGTGCAGCGGCACGTACTCGGGCCAGTGCTCGGGCCGGGTGAGGTCGAACGGCACGATCGCCATCCGCTCGACGAGGCCACGCTCGGCCAGCGCGGCGTCGAGCAGCTGAACGCGCTCGTAGTAGGTGAACGGGTTGGCCGAGGGCCGGTGCCGGTGCGCCGAGGTCGCCTCCTCGCGGCGCGCCCCGGGGTCGGGGTTGGTGATCGCCACGACCAGCCGGTCGGCGTCGCGCAGCGCGATCTCGAACAGGTCCAGGTGCTGCGCGTGTACCGGCTGGAAGCGCCCGGTCACGCACGCCAGCGCACGCGCGCTCACGACACCCGCTCGCGGTCGCGCAGCAGGCCCCGGGCGATGGCGTTGCGCTGGATCTCCACCGTCCCGGCCGGGATGCGCAGGTTCCGCGCCACCCGGAACAGCTTCTCCTCCGGCGAGCCCAGCAGCAGCCCGCGCGCGCCGCGGACCTGCACCGCGCTGTCCGCGACCCGGAAGAACGCCTCGTCGTTGATCAGCTTGACCAGGCTGATCAGCCGGGGGGCGTCGCGGTGCAGCGGCATGCCGAACGGCCCCAGCTCGTCCAGCTCGGCCTGGGCGACCAGCGACGCAGCCCTTGCCTGGTAGATGTCGGCGTCCATGTTCGCCAGCAGGTGCTGCACCGCCTGCAGCGACCCGATCGGCCTGCCTCCGGACAGGCGCTCCTGAGAGTGGGCCAGCGCGCGGTCGAGCAGCCAGGCGCCCCAGCCCGCGCACATCCCGCCCCGGCACAGCCGCCGCCAGTTGATCCACGACATCGCCAGGCCGAAGCCGTCTCCGATCTCCCCGACGACGTTCTCCGCGGGCACCCGGACGTCGGTGAACTCCAGCTCGCCGGTGAGCCCGTCGTCGAGCATGGTGGGGATGTCGCGGCCGCGGCGGAACCCGGGGGCGTGCCCGTCGACCAGGAACATCGACAGCGACCGGGTGCCCGCTCCCGGCTCGGTGACCGCCACCACCGCAACGACGTCGGCGAAATGTGCGTTGGTGATCCAGGACTTGCGCCCGTCGACGATCCAGTCGCCGCCGTCGGGGCGAGCCCGGGTCGACATGCTCAGCACGTCGGAGCCGACGTCGGGCTCGGTATTGGCGAACGCCGCGGTGATCTCGCCGTTGACCAGCGGGGTCAGATACCGCTCGCGCGCGGCCGCCGAGCAGTGCTCGATCGCAGGGTTGGGACCCTCGGTCCAGGCCAGCGCGGCCAGCCCGAGACCCAGCCCGGAGTGCCGGTAGACGAACTCCTCGACGTGATGCATCTCCACCCGCGAGAACCCGCCCCCGCCCACCTCCGCCGCGGTGTGTGGCGCGTACAGGCCGGCCCTGCCGGCACGCCGCTGCACCTCCCGACGCGCCTCCCAGACCTCCGGGTGCATCCGGCCGGCCTCGTCGAGGTGGGGCTGCCCGGCGGTGCCGGCGCCCCGGTCGGCGAGCCGCTCCTCCAGGGGCGCCACCTCGTCGTCGAGGAAACGGCGGAACCGCTCGGTGTAGTCCCAGGCCCGGCGGCTGATGCCGACGTTGCCCTCACGCGTCATCGGGTGCACTCCCTCGCTCCGCAGGTGGACATCGTCACGCCACGGGATACGCTGCCGCCCGGTTGCGGTACGCCCGCGGGCTCACCCCGTAGGCGCGCTTGAAGGCGGTGCTGAAGGTGAAGGGGCTGCCGTAGCCGGCCCGCTCGGCGATGCTGGCGACGGTGGCGTCCGACTCCAGCAGCAGATCGGCGGCGAGCGCCATCCGCCACCCGGTGAGGAACGTCAGCGGTGGCTCGCCGACCAGCTCGTGGAAGCGCCGGGCCAGCGCCGCGCGGGAGACGCCACCGACGGCGGCCAGGCTCGCGACCGTCCACTCGCGCGCCGGGTCGTTGTGCATCGCCCGCAGGGTGCGGCCCACCACCGGGTCACCGTGGGCGCGGTACCAGGCGGGCACGTCGGCGCCCGGCCGCGAGAACGACGCCCGCAGCGCCGCCACCAGGAGCAGGTCGAGCAGCCGGTCGAGCACGACCTGCTGACCGGGCTCGTCCCGGACGATCTCCTCGGCGAGCAGGGGGACGACCGGACAGCTCCAGGTGCCGGCGCGAAGGAGGATCAGCGCCGGCAGCGCGCCCAGCAGCCTCCGGCTGATCTCCCCGTCGGTCTGGTAGGTGCCGGTCAGCATGATCACCGAGCCGGTCGCGCTGTTGCCCCAGGTGCGCACTCCGAGGTCCATCGCCTCGCTCAGGCTCGCCCCGTCGAGGGTGGTGCAGCGCTGGCCCGGGTGGATCACCACGTCGGGCGGTGTTCCGGGGTCGTCGGCGACGGTGTAGTGGCCCGGGCCGCGGATGACGGCGACGTCGCCGGCGTTGAGCGGCCGGCGGTCGCCGCCGTCGGGAAGGATCCACGCCTCCCCCTGCACCATCGCGACCACGGTGAGCGGTGCCTCGTCCTGGATGCGCAGCGACCAGGGTGGATCCAGGATCGACCGGAGCAGGAAGGCGCCCCGGGCCCTCGGCCCGTCGAGGAAGTCGGCGAGCTCATCCATGCGCCGAAACTATAGACGAAAACGAATGTATCTGCTCATTTCAGCGATGGACACTCTCACCGGGTCGGGCTTTGATGGAGGGCGTCACCCACAGCCGATGAGGTCCTTCCGATGTTCGAGGGCTATTCCCGGGCGCTCACTGTCGCCGCCGCGGTCGGCAGCGGTCTGGTGGCGGGCGTGTACTTCGCCTTCTCGGCGTTCGTGATGCAGGCGCTCCGGGAGCTCCCGGACGCGCCTGGGCTCGCCGCCATGCAGGCCATCAACAGGGCGGCCCCGTCGCCGCTCTTCATGATCGCGTTCCTCGGTTCGGCCATCGTCTGCGCGGTGCTGGCGGTCTCGGCGCTGACCCGCCTCGACGAGCCTGCCACCCGCTGGCAGCTCGCCGGCAGCGCGCTCTACCTGGCCGGCTTCCTGGTGACGATCGTCTACCACGTGCCCCGGAACGACGCCCTGGCCGGCGTGAACCCCGCCAGCCCTGGAGCGGTCGACGCCTGGAGGAGCTACCTCGGCGGCTGGATCGCCTGGAACCACGTCCGGACGCTCGCCTGCCTCGCCGCTGCCGTCACCCTCGTCCTCGGGCTCCGCGCCGGTGCACCGGCCTGATTCAGTCGCCCAGCACGATCGGCAACGAGGGGTTGGCCGCCCACTCGACCATCGACCCGTCGTAGACGGCCACGTCCTTGACACCGAGGAGGCTCAGGACGAGGGCGTCGGACGATGCCGCGATGCCCGCGCCGCAGTAGGTGATGACCCGCTCCGGCCCGGCCGTGAGCACGTCGCCGAAGGCGGCCCGCAGTCGCTCCGGTGGAAGGTAGCGGTGGGTCTCGGCGTCCACCAGCTCCGCGTACGGCACATTGCCGGCACCGGGGATGTGTCCGGGCCTGGCGTAGTCCTGGCGCTCTCCGCGGTGCACCTCCGGTTCCAGGGCGCTGACCACGCAGACCCCCGGCCGGCCGAGCGTGGCGAGCACCTCGTCCCTGCTCACGAAGACGCCGGGCCGGGGTCGGGCCCGGAAGGTCGCAGGTGCGCACTCGGGCTCCGGCTCGACCGAGGTCGGCCGGCCGTCCGCGAGCCACGCCTGCCATCCACCGTCGAGGACGGCGGCCTCGTCGAAGCCGAATGCCTTCAGCATCCACCACAACCCGAGCGGCCCAGATGTTCATGGAGGAGTCGTAGAGGACGACCCGGCTGCCCTCGCCGACTCCGAGCCGGGCCATCACCGCGCCGAGCTGCTCGGCCGGCGGGAGCATGAAGGGAAGAGGAGAGGACCGGTCGGAGAGCTCGTCGAGGAGGTCGGCGTGAGCCGACCCGGGGATGTGACCCCGCTCCCAGGCCGTCCGGCCGCTCCTGACCTCCAGACCCGCCTCGGGGCTGCGTTCCAGGATCACTCCACAGTCGAGGACCCTCAGGTCGGGGGCCTGGAGCTGCGGCTCCAGCCATGCTGCGCTCACCAGCCGGTCCATGGGGTCGCCTCCTCAGCTGCTGCGGTGGCCGAGCGCGAGCCACTCGGCGGGGACGTCCGCGCCGAAGCGGCTCAGGGTGCAGAGCTCGTCGGCGAACGCCCAGTGCTCAACGATCCTCCCGTCGACGACGCGATACAGGCTGATTCCCCCGCCCTCGATCCGCCGGCCCGACGGCGGCACGCCGGCGAAGTCGCCCTCGGTGTGGGTGAAGTACGCCGTGTACCGCTGCGCAACCCACTCTCCCTCGCTGATCAGCTGCTCGGTCCGGAACTCGACGTGGGAGAACACGCTGCTGCCGAACTCGAGGAACAGCCTGATCCCGTCGACGTTCCTCGGCAGTCCCTCGGGCCAGCTGTTGCTGCGCCAGTCGGGGGCGAGCACGCTCACGAGGGTCTCGAGATCACCGCCGTTCCATGCGTCCTGGTAGCGCGTGATCAGGTCCGCGTTGGTCTCGCTCATCGCCCTTCTCCTTCGTACTCACCGCCGTTCTGGATCGTGGCCGCCGCCGTGGCCACCTCGTCCGCGAATCGCCCCTGGTCCTCCTGAAGGCCGCTCCGGAGGAGGCTCCAGCCCGAGACATGCCTCGCGTGCAGAACGGCCTCGGCCACCTCCGCGTCCGTCGCTCCGCGAGCCCTCGCCATCTCGGAATGCAGCAGGACGCCGGAGGGGCAGCGTGTGGCTGCGGCCACGGCGACCCCGATCAGCTCCTTGTACTTGCCGGGGATCAGGGTCTCGCCCAGCGCCAGGCGCTTGACGAGGTCCCACTCCGACTCGATGAACTCGTCGGGGATCCGGTCGGCCACGTCCTGTCAAGTGGTGTACGAACGGTCGGCGCCATCCTGGGATCCGTCATCGGTCAGGACGCCTCGGCCAAGGGCAGGCCCTCCGGGGTGAATGAGGTCATGCGCGCCTTGAGCAGTGACTCGACGGTCATGTAGCGGCGGGCGACAGCCCACTCGTCGTGCTGCTCGGCCAGGACCGCTCCGACGAGCCGGACGATGGCCGGTCGGTTGGGAAAGATGCCGACCACGTCGGTGCGGCGGCGGAGTTCCCTGTTGAGCCGCTCCTGCGGGTTGTTGGACCAGATCTGCCGCCAGTGCTCCTTGGGGAAGGTGGTGAAGGCGAGGATGTCATCGGCAGCGCCGACGAGCATCTCGGCCGCCTGTCCGAAGCGCTCTTGGAGCTGCTCGATAACCCGAGCATGCTGGGCCCAGGTCGAGGCGGCGTCGGGCTGGGAGAAGGTGGAGCGGACCACGGTCGCCACCATCCCCTGGGCTGCCTTGGGGACCCGGGTGAGCAGGTTCCGCATGAAATGGGTTCGGCACCGCTGCCATGAGGCCCCGGTGAGGACGGAGGCGATGGCGTCCTTGAGGCCGAGATGGGCGTCGGAGATCACCAGCGCCACGCCGCTCAGTCCACGGGCCACCAGGCCGCGCAGGAAGGCCGTCCAGGCGGGGCCGTCCTCGGTGGTGACCACGTCGATGCCGAGGATCTCCCGGTAGCCCTCCGTGTTGACGGCGGAGGCCACGACGACGCAGACGTTGACGACGCGGCCGCCCTCGCGGCACTTGAGGGTGAGAGCGTCGAGCCAGAGGTAGGTGTAAGGGCCGGCGTCGAGCGGCCGGGTGCGGAAGCCCTCGACCATCTCGTCGAGGCTCTTGGCGAGCTCGCTGACCTGGGACTTCGACATCCGCTCGATGCCCAAGGTCTTGACCAGGCCGTCGACCCGCCGTGTGGAGACGCCGCGGACGTAGCACTCCGCGACCACAGCGACCAGGGCACGCTCCGCTCGCCGGCGGGGCTCGACCAGCCAGTCGGGGAAATAGCTCCCCGTCCGCAGTTTGGGGATGGCGAGGGTCATGGTCCCCGTCCGGGTGTCCCAGGGTCGCTCCCGGTACCCGTTGCGGGATGCGACCCGCTCCGGCGACCGCTCGCCGTAGCCGGCTCCGCAGAGTGCATCGGCCTCAGCGCTCATCAGCCGCTCGGCGAACTCCTGCACCATCTCGCGGAGCAGGTCGGGCTGGGCCTCGCTGAGCAGGTTGCGAAGCCATGGCAGGATGTCCATGCTGGAGGTGGTGGCCACCGTGGTATCTCCCTGACCGTGTCCATGGTCGCCACCGCGTCGTACAGCGGGGTGGAGTCGAGCACCCGGCAACGTCCCACCACCCCTGCGGCCGCGGCCGTGGTCCCCAGGCCGAGCCCGTGGAGCTGTACGGCGACAGCTCCTACGGCGCGGGTGCGCTGCTGCGTAGTCGTTGGGGTCGGCGCTGGGCGCTGGGCGCTGGGCGCTGGGCGCTGGGCGCTTCGCGACCGTCGGTGAGAGGTGCGCGCAGGCGGTTGCCCCGGATCGAGCGGACAGCGGAAGGGGACGGTAGGTGAGAGGGCGTGCCGGCCTTGCGCGATCTCCCTGGAGCCCTGAGCACTGCCTTAGCTCTCACCCGAAGGTATTCAGAACCCGTACCGGGTAATTTTCCCGTCACGCGCCGAGCGCTGGGTAGAGGCCGAACCTCTCACCACCCGGTATCGCACTGAGGCATCGAGCCACGAGGTGCCCGAGGGCCCTGTTGACACGTGACTCGGGGGGCGCTTACGCTGGTGGTGCTGGCATGCGGGGCAGCACTCTCCACGTCCTCTACGCCCGCGCAGGAGCCGCCCATGGCGTCGGTCGATGGCGCTGTCGTCTCGGCGCAAGCCCGTGTCCGCCTCACGCGAGACACCGTCGCAACGCTCCGCGAGTGGCAGGGCCATGCTCTTCGGCGGGGAGCCAGCCGCCCACCAACGTACGGCGCGCTGCTGGACGCCGCGGTGGAGATGGTCACCGCCCACGGCCTGGACATCGTCGCAGAGGTCCGCCTCTCCGAGGAGGTCGCCTAGTGGCGGTGGTGGTTGCCGTGACGGCGAACAAGGGCGGCGTGGGCAAGTCCACGACCGCTGTTCAGGTCTGCGCGGAGGCGACACGGCGTGGTCGACGAGTACTAGCCATCGATGCCGACAAGCAGGCTGACCTCACCCGCTACACGGGCGGCGCTGGCGAGCCGTGGCGAGGTCTCGATGCCGTCCTTCGCGATCCCCCTCGGTCATTGGACCCCGGACCCTTCATCCGACCAGCATCGGCGGGATTCGACGTGCTGGGCAGCTCACCACGCCTGACAGCCGCCGACGAGGCGATCGCCGCAGGCCTTCATGCGGGCCCGTACTTCTTGCGCACGGCTCTGAGCCACGTTGGGGACGCGTATGACCTGGTCATCATCGATGTTGGCCACTCTGATGCGATCATGACGAACGTCTTCGCCGTTGCCGACGCTTTGGTTCTTCCCACACTAGCCAACTTCCCCGACGCCTACCACGCTGGCGACATGCTCGCCGCAGCGGCGGATGTGCGCGAGCTGCTCCACCTCCCGAAGCTCGACCTCATGACGCGATCGACCATCAGCGTGTGGCGCCGCCAGCACAACGGCACCTCCGACGGCGTGGTGCTCGACCTCCTACGGACGGAGTACGGCGAACGGGTCTCCCCGGCGGTCATCCCCCACAGCGCGAAGGTTGGGGAGGCCAACAAGCTCCAGCTCACGATTAGGGAGTACCGGGACCAGTACGGAGGTCGGCGTGACCGGCCTCTGAACGCCCTCGTCGACGCCTATTCGGGGTTGACGGAGTTCGTGCTCAATCGTCTTCCGGCTCGGGCGGTGGCTGCATGAGCAAGCGCAAGGCCGCGCTCGCGGCGATGACCCTGGGCGAGAAGCCCGATCTGCGGATCGAGCAGAGGACAGGCATCCAGCAGGGTCTGCTGCCCGTCGAGAGCATCCGTCCTGATCCGAATCAGCCCCGCAAGTCCTTCGATCAGAAGTCGCTGCTCGAGCTGGCGCAAAGCATTCTTGACGAAGGTCTGATCAATCCGATCACTGTGCGCCCACCTGGCGCCGATGGCTTTTCGATGATCGTCACCGGAGAGCGCCGCTGGCGGGCCTGCCAGCTGGCCGGCCTGACGACGATGCCGGTGGTCATCACCTACGACCTCGGCGACGACGCCGATGCCGCAGCCTTCCGCAGGGCCCTGATCGAGAACCTACAGCGCGTCGATCTCTCACGGCGCGAGGTCGCCGACGGCCTCACCAAGCTGCGCTACGACCTCGGTCTGACGATCGACCAGCTAGGCAAGCACGTCCACAAGTCGAAGGCGTGGGTGGAAGACATCCTCGCTTTCGGCAGCCTCAGCGAGGCTGCGCGCCACCTCATGGATGAGTACGGAGTGGCCACGCAGCTCGCCCAGACGCTGCGCTCCATGGACGGCCACGACCAAGTGGTCCTCATCGACCGCCTCAAAGATCTTCCAAACCGGGCCCAGCAGAGTGCTCTCGCCACTTATGTGAAGCAGGTCGTGCGTCGAGGTGACCATAGCGTCGAGTCCGCGATCACGACAGCGGAGCACAGCGGAGTCGTCCTTCCGCTCGCGACCCCGTCCCCGTCTCCCAACGGGGAGAAGGGTGACCGGAAGCAAGCGGCGGGGACAGATGGTGGCCCGGCGCGGCGGCGCGGCCGGCCCCGTCTCGTCACCCGCCCCTTCGACTGGGAGGTGGTGGACGGCATCTCCTTCCTGACCGTGTCCACACGGGACCTCCAGACGGTGCGTCTGGCCACCTTTCCGCGCGTCACCGCGGATGCATTTCTCGAAGCGGCGTTTGCTGACCTGGACGCGCTCGCCGCCGTCTGCGCGAGCCTGACCGATGACGCCGCTGGGGTAGAGGTGTGGGAGGCGGTCGAGCGGCGTGTGGAAGCCCTGCTTCAGGTCGCCCGATCCAGGATCGCGACCGTCCCTCCGCCCAACGAAAGCCGTACCCGGTAATTTTTTCGGAACCGAGCATCCCACGTTCAGCGACGAGGTGTTCGGTCGCCCGAGGGGCCGCACACACCATGACCTCGTTCACGCCAGGGAGGTCCGCGGCCTGGTGCGCTAACGCTAACCGCCTCCACCCGCGAGTCGGTCGAGGATCTCGAGCTCGATGAGATCCTTGGGTCGCCCGGCCGCGCGCTTCATGCGGCGGAGCGCGTCGAGAGAGCAGAACTCAGCCTCCAAGCCGGGCTCGAGCTCGAGCGTTATGGCGTCCTCGATCAGGTCCTGGAAGCCATCCGTGCCGGCCGGCGTCCCAAGGCAGTCCAAGTCGCCCGCGTCGGTGACGAAGGTGAAGTTCAGGCCGTTCTTGAGAGTCTCAGCGTCGAGCAAGAACGGGAGCCCGGGCTCTGCGCCACGAAGCCTGGCCCGCAGTTCCTGCAGGGCTGCGGCCAGCGCCTGGAGGTTGCCCTGGTCGCGCGCGTAACAGATGTCGAGGTCGCCCGTGATCGTCGGCGATCCGTGGACCGCAGACGCCATCCCGCCGACGACGAGGAACCGGACGTCGTGGTCGCGCAGAACCCGGATGGCCGCGTATGGGTCGAAGGGCGGCGAGTCAGCCTGGAAGCTCATCGGGCCCGGCGTGCGACCGAGCGGCCACCTGAGCCATGAACGGGGCCAGGTTCCGAGCCGTCAGGACAGCTCGGCGGAAGCGCTCGGCCGGGGTGAGGCGGGCCAACTCGGCCAGTTGTGTCATGTCGATCGGCGCGGGCTTGGGCTCCTCGGCGTTCATGTCTTTGACCATACCAGGGTGGCTCGGCGCGATCTCCGTACCGGCTTGGTCACCAGTCCGATCCCTACTCGCGCAGGCCGGCCAACCAGGCGTCGATCTCCCGCACGAGGCCGACCATGGCCTCCCCCTCGAGGGCGACGGTCCAGAGCCCCTCGAAGAGGTCGCGATACACCGCCACCTCGCGCGGATCCTGGATGCTCACCGTGCCCGCCTGAAGCTCGATCCGGACCGTGTCGTCGGCGATGCTGAATGAGGTCATTGCCCAGGCGGACAGCCGGGCGCGGTGCGGGACCACGCGAACCTCGACGTGGGGAAAGGCGGTGGCGATCGCGAGGATCCGGTCCAGTTGCTGGCGCATGACGGCTGTGGGAGCGACCCGGGCCCGGAGCGCCGACTCGTGGATGAGGAACCGGAAGGACTTACTCCGGTCGTAGAGGACGCGCTGCCGCTCCAGGCGGCCGGCGACGAGGTCGTCGACGTCCTCGAGGAAGGGTGCGACGAGCGGACCCATCGAGCGGGTGTAGTCGGGCGTCTGCAGGAGGCCCTGGACCACGTGGGCCGAGAAGTTCCAGAGGACGTCGGTGGCCGCCTCCCGCTGGCCGATCCTCTCCTGGATGGAGCGCTCCCCACCCTTGCGGTGGGCCACCCGGAGCGTCTCGACCTCGACGGCCAGTTCGGCCAGACGGTCGAGCAACTCCTCCTCGACGGCACCTGGCAGCTGCAGAATCCGAGCGAGGCGCGCGACGACTTCACGAGTCGGCGTATTGCTGCCGAGCTCCAGTTTCGACACCATCGACTGAGTGATCCCCAGACGCTCCGCAAGCGCGGTCTGGGTCAGATGGGCCGCTCGGCGCAGCGCATAGAGGCGAGCACCGATCGCTCGGCGGCGCTGCTCGTGGGGAGTCGTCGATCCTTCGTCCTCCGGGGACGTGGAGGAGTGGGATCGGGTCACGTCAGCTCGCGATCGCCTCTTCTGAGGTCAGGTGAGGACACGGGTCGATGCTCGTGGCGCGGAGAACGGCCAGGAAGTTTTGAAGTGGGATCGCCTCACGGACGGCAAGGTCGCGGAGACGCCGATACTCACCCACATCCCGACTGACGAGGTCCAGGCCGAGCCATTGGCCATCCTCGGCGTAGTGCATGACGGCGACGATCGGGTCGGCCGTGTCGAGGTCAAAGGCCCAGAAATCCGGGGGCTGGGAGCCGAACGGCGTGTCATCCCAGCTCCGACGGTGGAGGATTCGGACGTCGTCACCTGCATCCGCTGTGACGGCATAGCCCCACTCGACCTCATACCGCAGGTACGGGGTCAATGGACCGACGATGGCGTGAACGCGTCCGATGGTGCGCCCTTGGCTGGGCATCGCCCGGATGTTCTCGACGTACGCGGCCAGGCCGGCCCCCAGCGGCGGAGGGGCCGGATCCCCACGGAGGTACGAGCGGACTCGGTCCGTTGTCTCGTACCGGCCGAGCGCTTCAAGTCTCCACGCGGTCTTCTTGAAGTTGTTCAGCAGGTGGTTGAGAGCGTCTGCGTCTTTCACGGCGCGTCGACTCCGAGGCGCCGCGCCGCCCAGCGAAGGACGAGGTCGGTTGGCATCAGCCACATGCCTTCCCCGGGTGGCGGTGGGGCAAAGTTCTCGACCTCTGGCGCGAAGTACCCCTGGAATGCCGTGACCGCGGGGTCGCCGTCCACGGCGTAAATCGCCGGGCAGGGGCCGTCCTCGCAGTCGCCCGCTTCCTTGGTCAGCCTCATCGCAGCTCCTCCCAGGATCTCACCTCTGGCGATGGAGTATGAGCGGAATATCTCTCGAGGTGAACCCCAGGCCCACGTGCTCCTGGCATTGGAGCTCATAGTAGGCTACTATTCCAGCTCGTCATCCTCCAGCCACCAGCGAGGGCGGGTCATGCAGAGTAGGCAGCCGGGGCTCGGGGTACGAGGCAGCGATCGGCGGCTCGGTCCGCGCCCCGTCCCGCACGAGCCCGGGTTGCGGGAGCTGGCTCCTGCACGGCGACGAGGCAGCTCCAAAAGTTCGTCCCGGCGTCTCGCTGCGTCGGGGTCGTCAGGTGACGTGATGCCGCGGCGGCCGCCGGCACCAGGGAAGTGCCACTGCACCATGGCGGCCGCCGCGGCTGGAGGCGGGGGCGGATGACGATCTTCGACCGCGCCCCACATTCGGGCATCGCCGGGGGAGGGCGCCTGCAGCTGCGAGTGTTCACGACCCTGCTCGGGATGGGTGCGGCCCTCCTCATGGGGGGCGTGGGCTGGCACCTGCTCATGACGCCTCCGCCGTCCTCCGACCAGCAGCGCCTCGAGCTCCAGCAGCAGCGGCTCGAACTTCAGGAGCGCCAGCAGCAGCTCGCGAGAAACCACTCCTGGGACGCCTGGACCACCGCGGCAGGGAAGGTGTTCGAGATCACCTTCTTCTTCGCCCTCAGCACGGCCGCCGTCCTCGGACTGGTCGGCGCCGGCGCACACGTCCACCGGCAGGGCACGGTGTGGTGGGCCAAGCGAGACGGCCGCGTTCCGATCCACCGCGACGCGCTGACCCCCGAGTTCAGCACCGCGGCCACCGCCAGCCACCAACAGATCCTCGCCCGTCGTGCCGAGCATCCGGCCCTGCCGCGCGGTATTCAGAACGTCACCTGGGCGCCCCGCGTCCACGGGGTGACGGCCGCCGTGCCGGAGGTGCCAGAGGTCAGGGTGTCCGCGGAGGGCAAGCCCATCTGGTCGCAGCTCATCAGCAGCGGGGAGATCGGACACCATTCGGACCTCTACCTGGGCAAGGGCATCGACGGGCCGCTGCGCGGCACCCTGCACGAGCACCTCGGGTCGGTGGGGTTCGGCGGCAAGCCGAACAAGGGGAAGAGCTGGGCGGCGGTCTGCTACGCGTGCCAGGTGGGGTGCCAGGGCGGCCGCTTCCTGATCAGCGACCAGCACGCCGGCTCATCCGAGAGCCTGGCCAACCGTCTCCTGCCGCTGTCGTCGCTGTTCCTCGGCGAGCCAGCGCGCACCCCGGAGGAGACGCTCAAGCTGCTGCGCCGTGCGGTCGGCGAGCTGGACCGGCGGCGGTCGTGTCCCTGCCAGGCCTCCCCCTCGCAGCGATGCCCCAACTGCTCCTGGCCCCTCGTGGCGATCGTCGACGAGTGGACCTCGCTGGTGATCCGCAGCGGGAGCGCAGGCACGACCGACGAGCTTCTGCGCTGCATCAAGCTCGTCGGGGTCGACGGCCGCAAGTACGGGGTCTACGTGTGGCTGCTGGCTCAGTGCTGGTCCGCGCGAGACCTTGGGGACAGCTCGACGCGCAGCCCGCTCATCAGCCTGCTGGTCTTCAACATGCGGCCCAACGAGGCCGAGATGATGACCGGGTATCCGCAGTCTCGCTTCGTCGATGCGCTCGGTCTCGGCCAGGGTGAGTGCCTGATCTTCGACATGAAGACGGGCACGCCCAGCCGGGTGAGCCTGCCGCTGATGACCCAGTCGGACGTGTCGGAGCTGGCACGTAGGGTGGCGGCAGTTGCTCCTGCCGAATTTCTGGCAGCTGGCGGTCGGCGGCTGCCCGGCCCTGCCAGTGGACTGCCGCCAAGGCTTGTGGCAGGGCCGTGGCAGGGGTCGGCAGGGGGTCGGCAGGGGGCTGGCAAGAGCTCGGCAGGAGCTCCTGCCGGGGTCACCGATGAGGAGATCCTCGAGCTGTTCCGCGAGGGCTATGACTTCTCGGGGGTCGTAAAGCAGCTTGCGGGAACCGGGGACGGCCGTCGCTACACCACGGCCCGCAAGGCGGTGGAGGCGGTGCTCTTGGAGCGGGCTCTCGGTACCCCGGCGCGGAGGGACGACGAGGAGGAGGACGGCCTGCAGCTGGTGGTGGGCTGCGACGCCGATGGTGACATCGCCGGCGCCGAGCCGGACGAGGGGCCTCTGCCGTGAGGCTCGCCGCCATCGGCGTGGCACTTCGCCGAGATCGCTCACGCGCCGCCGCGATCCTCTTAAGAGAGGCGGCGGGCCAGAGGTCATGGCCCGGGCACTAGGCGAGTGCTGCGCCGTCGGGTGGATTAAAGAGGGTCTTCCGGCATGGATGTGGGTGCGGCTGAGGAT
>JRHI01001891.1_pt1 | contig 15967 bp, 10 predicted proteins | sample 215371 | NCBI WGS metagenome assembly JRHI01 (sample SAMN02929681, study PRJNA255918) | sediment metagenome | biome: cave system; feature: Ice Cave; material: Sediment; isolation source: sediment from deep within a dark volcanic ice cave with no known source of... ...
TTGCGAGGGTGATGGCGCCCTCTCGGTCGACGACGACGATTTAAGTGCGGTTACGGTTGTCTATCCGGGTCAGGCTGCATACCCTTTGCACATGGGTGCGGCGGGGGCCGCGTCAAACGACGACCGTGGGGTGTGACTGATGCGGACTCGAGTCCTCAGGATGATGCTGGGCAATGTCCTGGCGTGTGCCGCGCTGACCGTCGCCTCGGCCTCGGCCTCGGCCAGCGCCCTGGTCCGGGTCGACCAGGTCGGCTTCGCCACGGACGCTCCGGCCAAGCGGGCGATCCTCATGTCGACGACCAACGAGGCGGGCGCCGTCTACTCGGTCACCAACACGGCCACCGGCCTGCCCGCGTTCTCCGGGACGGTCCCGGCGAGCACCGGCGCCTGGGGATCGGGATACCCGTTCATCCATCCGCTCGACTTCAGCTCGATCAAGACGGCCGGCACCTACAAGGTGGCGGTCGGCGGGGCCACCCCGGCGATCTCGCCGTCGTTCAGGATCGACACCGCCCAGCGCATCTACTTCCCGCTGCTCAAGGACGCCGAGCAGCTCTTCCTCGCCCAGCGCGACGGGCCTGGCGCGACCGGCTCGCCGCTCGGCAATGTCCCGGGCCACCTGACCGACAGGCGGGCATTCGCCTACGCGACCCCGTCGCTCAACGCGAGTGGGCAGCTCAACGGCTCGCCGCCGCTGCGGCGGCTGTCGAAAACCAGAATCGACGTCTCGGGCGGCTGGCGCGACGCCGGCGACAACCTCAAGTTCCTTGACGTGGCGAGCGTCGGCGCCTACGAGCTGCTGTTCTCACTGGCCAACTACCCGAACACCGCCTCCGCGGCGCGCTTCGCGGCCGAGGGACGGTACGGCCTCGACTGGCTGCAGAAGATGTACAACGACACGACGGGGACCCTCTACTACCAGGTGGCCCTCTCCGACGGAACGCCAAGCGGCTCGATCCTCGGCGACCACACCCAGTGGGCGCTACCGAGCGCGTCGGACAAGCTGCGGATACCGGTCACGAACACGAGCAATCCGAAGTACTACCTGAAATACCGGCCGGCGTTCCGGGCCAACGGCCCGGGACCCACGACCTTGCACAACGTGAGCCCGAATCTCGCCGGCCGAATGGCTGGCAGCTTCGCCCTTTGCTACCGGCTCCTTCACGCGACTCATGCGGCTTACGCCGGCAAGTGCCTGAAGGCGGCGCAGGACATCTTCGCGAAGGCGAACACGAAGCCCACCGCCCTCGTCCAACGCGTCGGCGGGGGCGGCGAGACGATCTGGCACGACGACCTCGAGCTCGGGGCGAGTGAGCTCTATCTGGCCATGACGAGCGGGAAAACCCGCCCGTCGGGACTGCTCCACACCGATCCGCGGTTCTACCTTCGCAGCGCGGCGAGGTGGGCCAACACGTACATCACCCGCGACGGCAACCCAAGCCGAACCAACGGCTACAGCGCCACGCTCGATGAGGGCGACATGAGCGGCCTAGCTCACTACGAGCTCGCCCAGGCGATCGTCAAGGCGGGCAACCCGCCCGGGCTGGCGGTGACCCGCGGCCGGCTGATCGCCGACATCAAGGCCCAGGTCGACTTCTGGCGCGGCGTGGCGACGAACGGCTTCACAGGCCCGCACGTGTTCGGCAACGCGTTCCGGTTCGACGACGCTACCGCCGTGCACGACTTCGGGCTGACGGTCCTCTCCGGCTTGTACCGGAAGCTCACCGGCGACGCGAGCGAGGCGACCTTCGCGCAGCAACAGGTCGACTACAACTTCGGCGCCAACCCGTGGGGGGTCTCGGACGTCGTCGGAGCGGGGAGCAACTACATCCAATGCGTCCACCACGCGCTGGCCAACCTAAACGGCAATCGGAACGGGAGTCGGACCGGCAAGGGCATCCTCGTTGGCGCCGTCCTCACCGGCTACGCGGACAGCCCGCCGATAGCTACGACGTATCCCGGGTTCGGCAAGTACTGCCTGCGCACGGGGGCTTCCGGTGAGCCGCCCTTCCTGAGCTTCAGCGCGACGGAGGACCAGCGCCAGGGCAACTACCAGGACTTCTACGCGGACTTCTCGCACACCGAGAACCAGACTGACTGGACGGCCACAGCCGCGCTTGCCTACGCTGCGCAGGTCGGGTCCTGATGGGGTACTCGGCTCCGTGGGAGATCTCAGGCGAGGAGCGGGCGCGGTTGGGTGGGTTGCTGCCCGCGTATGAGCTTGAGGGGGTGATCGGGTCGGGTGCGTTCGGGGTGGTGTATGCGGCTCGCCACCGCCACCTCGAGCGTGACGTGGCAATCAAGCGGCTGTCGTCGGGGGTGGTGCTCGATTCCGATGCCAGCGAGCGGTTCGCGGTCGAGGCGCGGCTGCTCGCGTCGCTGGATCATCCGCATGTCCTGCGTGTGTATGACTATGTCGACAGGGACGGGATCTGCGCGCTCGTGATGGAACGGATGCGCGGGGGGACGCTCGCCGACCGCACGCGTTTGGGCCGGCTGGCGGCGGCCAAGGCCTGCGCGATCATGATCGGCGTTCTCAGCGGACTCGAGCACGCCCACCAGCACGGCGTGCTCCACCGTGACATCAAGCCTGAGAACCTCCTGTTCGGCTCGGGCGACCTGATCAAGGTCGCCGACTTCGGGATCGCCAAGGTCGTCGGCGCCGCTGGTGCCCGGCTGACCGCGACCGCCGGTACGCTCGGTACCCCGGCCTACATGGCCCCCGAGCAGGTCCGCCGCGCCGCGGGCGCCCTCTCTCCCGCCACCGACGTCTGGGCTGCGGGCGCCGTCCTCTACGAGCTCCTCGCCGGCGATTCCCCCTATCCGCGCGGCGCCGAGAGTGACCTCGGCGACGTCCTGCTCCAGCGCGTCAGCGAGGATCCCCGCCCGCTGCGCGACGCCGCTCCCGAGGTTCCCGCGGCGATCGAAGCGGTCGTCATGCGCGCGCTCGCGCGCGAGCCTGATCGCCGCTGGCAGACCGCCGCCGAGTTCGCCACCGCGCTCGACGCCGCGGTCGACGACGGTCTCGGACGCGGAGCGCTCGCCGCCACTCGCGTCCCGATCCACCGCACCGAGCCCGGACCGATCGGCGGCACCACGATCGTCGGCGAGGACCTGCAGCCCACGCTTTTGCCCCAAGGGCGCACCCGGCGGCGCACGCGCCCCACGCTCCCCGTCACACCTCGCGCCCGGCGCACAGCCGCCGGCGCGCTCCTCGCCCTCGCCCTCCTCGTGGCGGTGGCAATCGTGGCGCTCGAGTCCGGGGGGCGCCATCGCGTCGCAGCCGCGAGCGCCGGAGGTGGCTCCCCAGTCGCCCTCGCGGATCTACCGAAGCCTCCGCTGGGCTGGCCGGCCAAGATGCCGATCGGGCCGGTCGACTCGGTCCGCACCGCCGCCCAGTTCGCCAGATACTTCGGCCGGGGCTCGATCGCCTACACGGTGCTGGCCGGCGATCCGAAGGCGAAGATGGACTGGAGCCATGCCCCGGGCCCATCGCCCAAACAGTTCGCGATGAGCGCCCACGCCGCCGGGCTACTGCCCTACTTCGAGCTCTACGAGCTGCGAGCGCTCGGCCTCAAGGGAGGCGACGCCGACACGCGGCGCCTGAAGATCACGCTGGCCAACGCCCCGCTGATGCGGATCTACTGGGCCAACGTGACCAAGCTGCTCAAGCAACTCGGACAGTCCGGCGGTCCGGTCGTGCTCAACACCGACATTACCTCGATGCCGCTGCTGGAGCAGGACAACGTCTTCAGCGCGGGCCAGCCGAGCGACATCGCCGTCCGCGTCAGCTCGCTCGGGATCCCCGAGTTCAAGGGCCTCAGCGATGACCTGCCCGGCTTCGCCGCCGCGTGGCTCGCGCTCCGGCAGAAGTACGCTCCCAACGTCAACCTCGCCGTCGAGACCGAGTTCTACGGGACGAACCTCGACCTGGCTAAGACCCACCCCAATTACAAGACGCTCATCAACGAGGCGTCCAACCAGGGTCGGTGGATCCTCAGCGCCGGATTCGGCGCCGGCTACATGATCACCTTCGGGAACCCGTATGCCGAGCAGGGCAAGGACCCGAACGCCGCCTACCCGACCGACGCCGACAAGGCGTTGTGGATCGACTGGATCCGCCAGTTCGTCAAGGTCGCCACGGTTCCCGTGATGCTCACGGGGGTGCCCCCGGGCAACACAATCATGAAGACGATCAACGACAAGCCCTTCCACTACCACGACCACTGGACCCAGTGGCTGATCGGCGACGCGAGCTTCACCAACCTGCGCAAGCTCCGGGACGCCGGCGTTATCGGGATCGTCTTCAGCGGCGCGGGGAGCCCCGACTTCACGTGCCCGTGCGACGCCGCCCACGACGGTGTCACCAATGGCGGCAGGACCGGCATGGTGGCGACCTCCTCCGACGACGACGGCGGCTACACGTGGATGCGGATGAAGGCGCTGCGCGATGCCGGTGGGCTCCCGCTGCGCTGACCGTAGACTCACGTCGATGGGTGAGCACGAGTGGGTCGTCCTGCGTCCTGGCGCCCCGGACGAGCGGGCCGTGCCGATACCGGGGCGGTTGCTCGTCGGTCGCGAAGGCGCGGGGGTCGAGCCCGCGCGGCGCCTGCTGATCGACAGCACCGCCGTGTCCCGCGATCACCTGGAGATCCGGTCACACCCCACCGGGGGAACACGGTTGCTCGACCTGAGCACGAACGGCACGCGCGTGAACGGGCGCCGCGTCCAGCGCGGCGAGCCGGTCTCGATCCACGACGGGGACCGGATCGAGATCGGCGGAATCGAGCTCCTGTTCCGCTCCCTCGTCGCCCCGCCGGTGCCCGCCGAGGTGATGGAGACGATGAGGACGACCGGCCTCGCCCGCGTCGCTGTCGTCGTCGGGGACATCGTCGGCTATACGGCGATGACGGAGGAGCACGGCGGCCGAGCGGTTGCGCGCGAGGTGGAGTCGTTGTTCGGGTCGCTCAGCCTGCTCCTCGCCGAGCACCAGGGCCGGGTGAGCAACTTCGTCGGCGACGCCATTTTTGCCGCCTGGGACGCCGATCGGGACCCCCGAGCCGCCGAGAGCGCGATCGCCTTCGCGCTCAGCGCCGCCGAGCTCGTGGCCGGCCGTGCGGGCACCGCCGCCGCGACGATCGGGGAGCTGCAGATGGGATGGGCGGTCACGCTCGGGGAGGCGGTGAAGGGGCGGCCCGTGCCGAGCCACGAGGCGATCCATGGCGATGTCGTCAACCTGGCCTTCCGGCTGTCGGGCGCCGCGGCTCGCGACGGCCTCGCGACGGTCCTGGTGAGCGCGGACGCCGCCGCCGCGGCTCCCGATGCAGCGCGCTATGGGCCGGCAACGGAGCTGACCGTCCGCGGCCGGCGTGCCCCGGCCGTCGTCCACGCGGCCGGGCGGCCCGGCTGAGGTGCGTGTGGGCCGGATCCGGGCTAGCTTTCGGCGGCGGCGCTGCCGCCCAGCTCGTCCCGCGTGCTGAGCATCGCGCGTAGGTAGGTGAGGACCGCTTGGACGCGGCGGTTATCGCCCGGGGCCCAGGGAGCCTCAGCTCACGCATGAGGTTGCGCACGTGGGCTTCGACCGTCCGCTTGGAGACGACGAGCCGCTCCGCGATCGCCGAGTTGGAATGCCCCTGGGCGACCAGCGCGAGGATCTCCTGCTCACGCTCGCTCAGGCACTCTGTGGGTCGCCGTCGCTTGCGGCCCCACGCCTCTCGACTGGCGCGAAAGCGATCACCCCGATTCCGCCAGGGACCGGGGCCTGGTTCGTCGATACGATTGAAGCCAGCAAGCAGGGCGCATGCCGGGGTAGCTCAGTTGGCCAGAGCACCGCTCTCGTAAAGCGGGGGTCACGGGTTCGAATCCCGTCCCCGGCTCTACAGGTCCTCAGCCGGTCAGGCCCGCTGTTGGGCGCGCGACTGATTCCTGGACGGCGTCGTCGTTTGCTCATCCCCACGTCCACTCGGGCGTCGCAGCGCGTTCAACTTGTCACAAACAGGACACGATCTCGGGCGATGAGTCACAACCCCCGACGGGCTCTAGGAGTCCCATCGACGACGCCGTGTCGTCAGCACCCAGCGGGGTCAGTGCATTGAGACTCGCAGCAGCAGCGCGCTGTGCCCCGCGACTGTCCGCTTGATCATGCCGGTCTCGGTTGTCGTCCGATGCTCCCAAAGCTCTTGTATGCGTAGCCTGCGAACGGCATGAATGCCGAGCGCGGCCGACGGGGCGCGGACCCCCGCCGGAAGCCGTCCACGGTTGAGCAGCGCGATAGCGCGGTCTCCGTTTGCGAGCGGCTTCACCCACACCTGGATGGCTCCTTGTGTGGCGACGAGACGGCCTTGGACGCCCAATCGGTCTTGGCTAATCGCGATGGCGCCACGGTTCGTCACCATTCTCTCGACCCAGATCGGCATGAAGCGAACGTCCACGCTGAGCATCAACGGGGCGGCAAGGACGGCCCACATCGTGAACTGGGCCCGCGCCTCTGAGTAGCTCATGCCAGCATCTGGGACCAGATAATCCGGATCGTTCCAGTGTCCCGGCCTTGCCGCCTCCGGATGCAGGGAGTCGTGGCTGATATTTCGCAGCACTCCGGGGAACCTGACGTTGCCAGGCGTGCCGATGTCGCCGGACGTCCGCCAGCTGTTGGCGATTCCGGAGGCGAAGCTGTAGGCAGCGTACGCAGAGTTGCCATACGTCGGGACTCCCGGGCCATATTCGCTCGGTGTCGAGCCATTGCAGACGTTAAAAAGCATCGGCCGCCTCGGAGAGTCGCCCAAAATCGCCGCCCGGAACCCACGATAGGCAAAACGCGGATTCAGTCGGATCGCGTTACCACCGCAGAAGTCGACCTTGACGGCGTCGAATCCCCAGCGAGCGAAGGTGTTCACATCGGCCGGGTAGTGCCGGTAACTGCCCGCTCCGGCCATGACACAGCCTGCGCTCCCTGCATCAGTGTATATCCCCGCAAGCAACCCCTTGCTGTGAATGTAGTCGGCGAGCCACTTCATGCCATGGGGCCATTGCATCGAGGAAAGGACGATGTTGCCACCCGAGTCTCGCGCTCCGCCCCACCACCCCGCATCCAGCCACAGATAGCGGTAGCCGGCCGTCTTCAGCCCGCGATCCACCATCGCCTTTGCAAGGCTCACGATCGCTGCCTCATCGACTCGGGTCCCGAACGCGTACCAGGTATTCACCCCCATGTACGGGGTTGGAGCCAAGTGCGAGGCGCCACGCGCGTGACCGACGGCGGCACCATACACGTGACGGGGGCCGGCACCACGCGCGTGACCGGCGGCCGCTGCGGCGCAAACAGTGAGCGCAACGAGCGAGGCGGTAGCTGGCACCGCCCATCGCCTGGACAGCATGTTTGCTCGTTTCAATGGATCAGTCCGGCGGACGGAGTGTAAGAGACCTTCGCGGCGGCCCAGCTTTGCGCGGCGGTGCACCTGCCCCCGGTGCCACGCCTGCCGAGTCAGGGGTAGTCAGAGGGCCCAGTCTGCTGACGCCAAACGCTCCCAACAACAGGCTGATACTGGTGCCAAAGTGAAGATAGTCGTTGTACTCGCCACGCAGCGTCAGGAGGCTGAGGCGACCAGGAGGCGACCTCGGCAGCTCCTGTGCCAATACGGGACGGACGTTGTCGGCCTGCCCATGGGTAACCTGAATATGATGCCAACTACGTCCCGTGTCGGCTGTCTGCCACCGTTCCACCTGATAGGTGTCGCCGATCTTACGTGATAGGTAGACGACATTGGGGCGGGCATGGTCAAGGACCATTCCGCCTAAATAGTGTGGCTCACTTATCTGAATCGGCGGCCCGGCTGCAACCATAAAGTGCCGCTGCCAGCGGCGGCCGTTCCAGCGCGCATACCAGTACTGGGCGCGAGATCGGGCGGGAAAGAGCGCGTAGACGATGACCGGGTGTTCTGCCGGGTCGAAGGCAGTGTCCTGCACCCAACTTCGCGCGCCTCTGTTGGCGCGCGCGTCGTAGACGACTTCCTTTAGTGATGGCTCAACGGTTCTGCCCCCCAAGGCGCCGAGCCCTTGGCCTCGGGCGGTGAAGAGATGTCCGCGCCTATACTCAATGAAGTAGATGCTCGTCATATCATTGTCTGGGTGTCCATCGGTGAAAGCAAACCCTATGCGGTCACTGCCGTTGGTGGCGACCTTCACATAGGGCCTTTTCCCAGTGACGTTTAGCAATTCCCTCGCGTGTGTCCATCCACCCCGGTTCTCGCGGAGGGAATAGGCAGGTTCCCAGTTACCACCGCGCCAGAAGAGATAGTGCCTATTGGCTTCCGCGGCGAGAATGATGGGGTTTGGATAGGTATAACCGAGGATGCCTGAAGTATTCGAGGTCAGTTGCTGCCGGGGCCACCAACGGTCTAGATTGCCGGGCTGTTCCGTGGTCCGAAAGAACATGTCTCGCCCGTCGTGACCGGACCAGTACACGGTTACCCGATTGTCCCGCTCCACAGATATCGCCGGCGCGATGTGATCATCCTCGTACAGTCTCCCGAGGATCTTCTTCTTCACACTGCCATCGCTGGCAATGGACTCAACGACCACGTCGCCCGAGGGGCTGGCCCACCCAGCGACGATTTCGTTGATGCCATCCCGGTGGATGTGAACGGCCCGCTGATCAGCGAACCAGCACCAGGCGCCGGGGCCCAGATTTAGCGGCGTCCGACAGCGATCCGATAGGCCTGCTGCGAGCGGGGGACATGACTGCTGCAGGGGCGCGCGGCGGGCAAAAGCCGCCGGGGGCTCTGCTCCGACGGACGGCTGGGCGAGTTCCCCGAGTGGACCCAGCTGCGCCAAGGCCACAGCTAAGCCGGCGAAGGTCGCCGTGATCGTGTTGTAGCCCCCAATCTCGGTCGTGACAATAGTCTAGTTCCGAAGCGGGCCAGAAGGTGCCGCCGCTCTGGGTATAGCGACCAGCGGCACAACCTCCTACGGGTTAACCTGGGTCGCCAACGAGCTCTCCGGCGTTGGCACCTTCACAGCGCACAGCACTCACGTCACCCGCTACCAGATCACCTGGGCCGGGCAGCCGCTCAGCATCGAGACCGTCGCGCATGGACCGGGCTGATCTGGGCGCTCGGCCCGACAACCCAACGGAGGCGCTCTCACAACAAGGCGCCGTCGTGACCGTGATTCAGATTCAACCCAAATCCGGTGACGTCCGCGGCGTCCGGATGTTCAGGACTGTGAGACCGAGGCGAGTCCGAGATAGACCATCAGCGACCGGTTCAGTTGCACGAGCTCGTCCTCGTGGAGGCGTCCGAGTCGCTCATCCAGGCCCGATCTGGGCATCATCGTGATCTTGTCAACCATGAGGCTGCTTGGTCGAGCGAGCCCGCTGTCGTGCGAGGGTTCGATCTCGATCCTGACCAGCGGAGCGTTTACCGGATTGGTCGTGAATGGACAGACCGTGACGGAAGCCGTCGCGTCGAATCGGTCGTCCTGGACGATCATGACCGGTCGTGGTTTGCCGGTGTAGGCGCCTTGAGCGGCGGCCGTGTAGATCTCCCCGCGCGTCACACAGGTCGTGCTTGTAGGTCGTGCTTGTTCATCTTCGGCGTCCAGCGGAACAGAGATCGCGTCAACGTACGCCTGGTCGTCGGCCTGGCCTTCGCTCGTCGCGATCGCGACGGACTGTCGATGGGCCTTGGCGACGAACTCGGGCGCTCGGACATCCGGTACCCAGATCTGCACCGGAGGTCCTCATGGCCGGCAGTTGATCAACTGCGGTTACCAGCTCGTCGGCGTCCGCCGGGTAAAGGCTCGCGGCTAACCTCACGGCTCTGACCGCCGGACGAGACAGATTCCGACGGCAGCCCAAACCGACGTTCCGCGCCGCACCGGCTCATGCAGATACGCCTCGGGGCGCCGCCAGAAGCTATGAAGAAGATCTTCGGGGAAAAGGCGAAGGGCGGCCCGGCTTTCGGACCGCCCTTTGCTGGGCTCGGGCCGTGCGCCGGCATGAGCCGGCCGCGCCCGGTTGATGCCCTGCCTAACCCGTGGTGGTCGAGCCGGTGTCCGGGCCGCCGGTCTGGTCGTTGGGGCCGGACTGACCGCCGGACTGGTCGTTGGGGCCGCCGGGGCCATCGGTCTCTGAGCTGGGCGCTTCGGCCGCCGTCTCAGACCCCGCCGGTGCCTCTGTTGCCGAGCCGGTGTCCGGGCCGCCGGATTGGTCGTTGGGGCCGCTGGGCGCGTCAGTGGTCGAGCTGGGCGTCTCCGCCAGGCTGTCAGCCGCCGATCGAGCGACACGATGCGTTGCCCGCGCCGAGTGGTGGGCCTTGCCGTGCTGCTTGGCTGAGGCGACTACCGATCCGCCCAGCGCGAGCGCGCCGAGCGCGGTCAGCGCAGCGACGCCCGTAGCGAGTCGTTTGAGCATAAGACGGTGGTCCTTTCTGGTTGGATGTATCCGTCGGCACGCAGCGTAGGCTCGCTCGATGAATCGTTGATGAATGCGGCTCGGGCTGTCATCTGTGGTTCATCCAGGGCCAGGACGGCGAGGCGCAACAGGAGCTTCGTGACTGACGAGCTGTTGATAAGTGAGCGGCCTGCTGAGGTTGAAGACCGTGCTTCTCCCGGTCACTGGGAAGGCGATCTGATCCTCGGTGTGTGGAGCGGTCTGCGATCGGCAGTCTGGACGAGCGCTCAAGCCGGTCCGCGATGCGGCTGCATCTCCCGCCGATGGAATGTCACGACCGCCCAACAACGAAGAGCAGCCCGGCGCTCAGGCGATCCGTTCGGGAGGTCATCTACGACCACGGCAAGGCGATCGAACCGTTCTTGCCGCTGGCATGGGCACACGTGGTCTGGAGAACTTCGCCGAGAGCCACGCCGGGCTCGCCACGGCACTGGCCAAGGCGGTACAGGATCGCGGTGACACGCTGAAGAACGACTCGTTTTCGCTGGTCAGGATCGCGCACGTGAAGGCCGGGTCTGAGCACGGGATTGGTCCTGCTGTGCTGCGTGGGCTGGAGAAGGCGGTAGACCCGGTCTGGGGGGCGTACCTCAATGGCAGCGGCGCTGGCGGGTCAAGGAGCCCAACGGGGCCCTTTGTGCCCAACGGGGTCGGTGGCTAGTGGTCGTAGGAGTGATCCTCAATCCAAGCCGCCGCGGCGAAGTACCCGACGACGATCACGATGAACAGCGCTATGCCTAGAAGTGCGTTGAGCACGCGCGACAACGTAGCCCGACGTGATCACCTTCCCCTGACACCGCGGTTGTCGCCGGCGAGTCCTTTATCGCGCAACCCACTCGTGAGCGGAAGCGCGCATGCCGGCGTGGTCCCTTATGCGACCTGCATCTCACCGTCGGAGGCGGAGACTGCCGCAGTGATGATGTAGTCAGCTCTCGCCGCCACGGGCTTCTGCTTGACCCGATTGTTAGTCAGCAGCGGGGCTGCTAGCACCCGGATCGGCGCGTGCTCGGTTCCGCGCGGAGCAGGTCTCAACGCGTCGGACAGCTGAGACCCGAGTTGCCGGCCGAGCAGGGCAGGCCGCCGAGGCTCTGCTCTGAGTCCGGTCAACTCGCGGTCGGCAGGCTCCTGCTCAGCGCCTATCGCTGTGGCAGTCGGACATTCCATGTCTAGCCCACGGCGCTATCGTGAAGCCGTGAGTCCGAGCCGCCGGGAACTGACTCGACGCGCGCTTCTGCAGCAGGGGGCGCTCGTCACGGCGCTCGTCATGGGCGCGCCGGAGCTTCAACTCTCGCAAGCTCTGGCGCGGAGAACCTGGCGCTATCGGTCTGACGTCCGTGACACGTTCGGGACCGAGCTCGAGTATTACCGCTCGGACCCGCCTCATCTGGAGCAGCGGTTGGCGCTGTGCGTGGCCGCGGGGTACACGACGATCCAGACCTACGTCCCCTGGAACGTGCACGAGAACACGCGCGGCCGGCTGGATTTCACCGGCCAGACCAAGCCGGTGATCCTGTCTGACCACGCCGACGAGTATCAGATCGAGACGCCCGACCAGGAGGTTGCCGCCGGTGGCTACGAGTCGCGGGTGATCGCCAACACCGATCTGCTCGGATTCGTCAAGGCGTGCCAGCGCCACGGCCTTTCGGTGATCCTGCGGCCGGGTCCCTTCATCTCCGATGAGTGGCGCAACGGGGGGCTGCCGGACTGGCTGGCCCAGGCGTACCCGAACATGTTCATGCTGGGGCCCCACGGGACTGCGCTCGAGCCGGGCTTTCCGTTCAGCCCGCCGCTGGCGAGCGTGACCGGCGGAGGACCACTGTTCTACTTCGCCGGCCCATCCTATGCCTCAGCGGACTACCTGCGGGAGGCGGAGCGGTGGCTGAGCACGTTCGCCAAGACGGTGACACCCCTGCTGCGTTCGCATGGCGGTCCAGTGGTCGGCATGCAGGTCGATGATGAGATCTGCTTCTACTATCGCTTCGGCCCCTTCGAGGTTGATTACCATCCTTCGATGGTGGCGCGCTTCGGCGCCGATCCGCCCACCGATTGGCCGGCGCCGGGTGGTCCGCCGCACGCGCTGCGACCGGCCCTTGCCTGGCAGCGTTTCAAGGCTGGGCAGCTGCGGGTGTTCCTGAGCGCGATGGCCGATGCGCTGCGGGCAGGCGGCGCGGATGTACCGATCAGCCACGAGGAGGAGCTGCAGCTCGCGCCGCCGGCGAACTTCGCCCAGATCGCCCAGGCGGTTGACGTGCTGCATCCGGAGTTCTACCTGGATCCCGGGCCGTGGTCGGTACCCACGATCGAGTTGTGCGCGGCGGCGGTCCGTGGCGCTCAACGCTTGCGGCGCGATGTCATCTCAGCCGAGATGAGCGGGGGGGACGTGTTTGCGCGCCACTTGCTCGCGGGTGAGGGCATCAGTGGCTTTCTGGGCTTCACCTACACCGAGGGCATTGCCGAAGGCGATGTGCCCGAAATGAGCGTGCTCGGCCGCACGCTGCGTCTGGCCGGCCCGCGCCTGGCCCGCTCTGAGCGGATCGCCGACACGGCGATCATCTGGCCGCCGGAGTACCTGTACGCACCATATGACTCGACCAAGTACGGGTTCGGCCGCGATCTCCGCGGGGCGATCGAGAGCGACATACCGGCGCTCGCGACGTTGCTCGTCCGGGCCGGATTGGCCTTCGATCTGCTCGACACCGACGTCACCCAACCCTCTGACTACGCCCCCTATCCAACGATCTGGCTGGCCTGCGCCGACTCGTTGCCGCGCTCCTGCCAACAGGCGCTCGTGTCTTATGTGCGCGGCGGCGGAAAGCTGATCTGCTGGCCGGCGCCGCCGACGCTGGACGAGAACTACGCACCGTGCATGGTGCTTCATGACGCGCTCTACGATGAGCGCCTCGGAGCTGCCTACCCCGAGGACGCCCAGACGGTCAGGGTGCTCGGCACATTGGTCCAGGTCTGGCGCGGTGTGCAGACCTTCGAGCTCTCGTCTTCCTCTAAGCCGATCGCGTGGCGCGGCAGCCAGGTCTGTGGCTACTCGCGCCGCGTCGCCCGGGGGCAAGCGGTCCTGCTCGGAACCTGGCCGGTCGCCGATTCCGTTCCGGGACGCATCGGTGACGTGCGGGAGAGTCAGGACGTGCCCTCGGGCAGCGGCGCCGCCGGTGCCGCGGTGCTCGCCCGGAGCATGGTCGCGCGCCGGTGGGGCGCTGCCACGGCCAGGGCGATCAACACGGCGCAGGCGCCGGATGCCGGTCCGCCACAGAAGGTGCTGATCTTCGACTACACCAACGAGCGTCGGGGCGGAGAGGTCATAACCGGAGGGATCGTCGCCTACTGGGACGGTCAGAACGTCGTCCCGGTCAGCGGGATCAACCTCGGTCCGACCACCCCCGTGCTAGGGACATCTCAGCCGGAGATAGTGGTTCCTCCGTTTCGGCCGATCACCCCCGCTCATCTGGCGATGGCGCAAAGGCTGCACGGGCGCGCGGCCGTCTGCGCGGTCACCGACAGCCGTATCCAAGCCCGCCTGCTGCGGGCCCGCGATCCGCAGCCTGGGGCCGAGCCGCGTTCAGCCACGATCAGCATCGTGAACCGTTACGCCACCGATTTACGGTTCAGGCTCACCACCGATCAGCCCGAGAAGCGCACGCATGTCCCGCTTGCCGGCGAGATGGTCCTCCCCGCCGGAGAAGCCTTGCTGCTGCCGCTCGAATACGAGCTCGCCCCCGGCGTCGTCGTGGAACAGGCCACGGTTCAGCTGCTGGATGCCCAGGTAACCGGGCGGATCCTGCGGCTGGCGGTGAGCTCCCCAGCCGGCGGAGAGGCCGTCCTCCAGCTTCCGGGACCGCTGGGGGCAACGACTGTGGACGGCCGGCCAGCCGCTGTCTCCCACAACAAGTCGTTCATCAAGGTCGCCGTCGGCCCCGGCGAGCATCAGCTCGAGGTCCACTGGCACCAACCCAAGCCGGAACGCAAACGCCGCTCGCCTCACAAGCCCGCCAATCGGCGCCACCGATCCGTGAAACCCAAGCGCGCCTGAGCCCTTGCTCGGCCGGCACCGGTTCGGATCCATCCGCCTTCGGCCGCGTCACCGCGGACCAGCTGGAGGGTGGTCGGGCGATCGGCAGGCGTCGCAGAGAGGCACCGCGTCCACCACCACCAGCTCCGTTGTCCTCGAGACCGGGGGCACTCCAAGTTGACTCTCTCGTCCTGCCGTCGCGGAGGGCCAGCCTGACGAACGTTTGATCCTGTCGATCAAGACTTCCCCGTTAGCTGATTGCAATAGCCGGCCGACGCGTCTACCTGGGCGTCTGCCGACCTGGGAGCTTTCTGTCGGACGCCGAGCTCAGCAGCCCCGCTGTCCCGGCACCGGTCGGACTGTGATGGGAGGCACCAGACTGGTCCTCGTCGTCAGCTGACGCGGTGATCGTCCCACCGGTCGTGTCGACCGCCGAGTCGTCACATCTGGACGAATGAACCAAGCCGCCCTGGGAGACGCGCCACTAGCCGCAGGAATTCGTTCGAGCGCCGCGATGAATGCCCACGCTTCACCGTTACCCCCCGTTCCGGCAAGCCGCGGCCTGCCTGAACGGGGGGAGGCTCCCTCACGTCACTGGGTCTGCGCCAGCCCGGACGTGCATGAGGCCATGTGGTTGATCGTCAGCTGGTCGAGGAACACTGCCGAGTCGTACTGCCGGTCGCCCTGATCGAACATCGACAGAAACAACGAGTGAACCCCCGGCGTGATCCGGGTTGAGGCGCGCAGGATCGGCGTCGCGCCGCCATATGTCGTGCCGCGGGCATTGGCGGTGCTGAAAGCCGCTGGTCCCGCCGAGTTGATGCTGACTATGCCGCCCTTGGAATCCTTGGCGAAGTCCCGCGGCGCGGAGATGTGCGGATCGTTGCGGTTGCCGCTCGCCCCAGATTCCCAGGTCGTCTGGTCCAGCTCAGCGATGAACCCGTCGTTGTAGTTCGACCCCACGAACTGCGGGTACTCCTGCGAGAGGAACCGGAAGCGGAACGACAGGCAGTTCGCCTGCTTCGGCACCCTGACGGTTACGCGCAGGATCGTCAGATCACGCGTCCCGCGCAGAGGCACCCCATTGTCGTTGCATCCCGGAAGCCCGGCACCCTTCTTGTGATCGGCCAGCACCGCGCAGCCGTTCGTCAGGATCGCGTACGCCGCTCCCTTTCGCGGAAAGCCGGCCAGCGGCTCGGTCGAGATGGCGTTCGGATGGTTGTCCGGCGGGACCGCGGCAAACCGGCCGCTCAGGAACAGGCGCTTGTTGACCAAAATCGTCCGGGCCAGCGCCGTCGCGCCCGCATGAGATTCCGAAACCGGAGTGATCTTTCCCTTGTTCGCGGCCAGGGCAACGCTCCCAAGTCCAGCCAGCAAGGACAGCGCCGTCATGCCCAGCAGACGACGTGCACGAAGCACTCTTGACATGCATCCCTCCTCGGTTGATTTGCAGGCTGACGGTGGCCATGAGAACCTCCCCGTAGGCGGCCACTGGAACGCCC
>JRHI01001892.1_pt1 | contig 15952 bp, 11 predicted proteins | sample 215371 | NCBI WGS metagenome assembly JRHI01 (sample SAMN02929681, study PRJNA255918) | sediment metagenome | biome: cave system; feature: Ice Cave; material: Sediment; isolation source: sediment from deep within a dark volcanic ice cave with no known source of... ...
CTATACCATCTTGGAGGCAACGGTTACAGTAGAAGTAGTATCACGGCGGAGACGGAACATTTGCAGGAGCTAGGCCAGCAGGTGCGGCAGCGGCAGTGCGAACAGTCGCTGACCGAGTTGCGCCACCGCTCCGCCGATCCCGACGCCGATCCGGAACGGTTGTGGCAACAGTTCCAGGCGTTTCACGCGACGTATCCCGAGACGGACGTGGAAGGCGAATTGCAGCAGCTGCGGGCGGCGCTCAAGGGACGCCGCGATGCGCAGGTTGCCGAGCGCGCCCAGCGAGCGTTCGACGAGCTGATTGCCGCGGAACAGCAGGCGCCCGACCTGCTGGCGCTGGTGAGCGAGACAGATCGTTTCCTGCGCGATTACGACACAACGCCGCACGCCGCGGAGGTGCGGCGCCGCCGCGACGCTTACCTCGCCCGGCTGGACGACCGCGACATCGAGTTCGCTCGCAATTACTCGGCGCGCCATCCGCTAAACTTTCAGACGCGGCGCGAGTCGTACCAGCGCTACCTCGACAAGCACCCTACCGGCGCCTGCGCCGACGAGGCGCGGACGGCGCTGACGACCGTCGAGGCCGACTGGGACCGCTGCGATTTCCGGGTAGTGCGCGATCACTTCCTCGCCCATCCCGGCGACGTGGCCGAACTGGTGGCACGCTGTCGGACGTACCTGGCGGTCCATCCCCGCGGCAAGTTCGTCGCGTCGGCCGAGGAATTGCTGCGCTGGAGCGAGAAGGTGACGGCGCCGGGCGAGTATCGTGTCGTGCTACACAGCGGCAATTTCGATCACAAGGTCGCCCGCTGGCTGAGCCGCGGTCCGGACATGTCGGTCGAGCTGGAGGTAGCCGGCGCGCGCTACGGTCCCAGCCATAGTGTGCCACGGCGTTACGATCCCGACTGGGAATACGAATTCCCCCGCCGCATTCGCTGGAAGCTCGGCGATCCAATCCGCATCCGCGTGACCGATCACACCTGGGCCGATCGCGTGATTGCGGACATCGCGTCGGAAGAAGGCGACCCGCTGGCGCTGCAGTTGCTAACGGGAGACGTGTGGTCGGGACCGAATCGGCTGACGTTCGAGTGCGACTTCGCCCTGCCGAGTTTGCCGAAAATCGAGTGACCCGATAGTGTAGCCGCGACGCGCAGCGGGGCGCGGGGTTCGCACTCCGCTGCGCAGCGCAGCTACACGGGGTTACTAAACCACGGCAGCACAACGACTTGACCGCGACCCTGCCAGCCTGCCACACAGTGTTGGGGAGGGACACTGCCAACCTGCCACCCAGGGGGGCACCGGCTCGGCAGGCGTCCTCGCCACGGCCCCCGACGGGGAGTGCCCGCCGACGTCCTGACCCTGGACCTCAACGGGGCTCGGGTGACGGATGCGGGGCTGAAGGAGCTGGCCGGGCTCAAGCAGCTGTGGACGCTGGACCTCGCCTTCACTAAGGTAACGGATGCGGAAGTAGCCGAGCTACAGAAAGCGCTACCCGGGTGCCACATCAGCGCGTCGGGCGAGGCGGACGGCGGTGGCGGCCCGGGGCCGCGGCCGCGGCGCCCGGCCGATGGCCCGGGGCCCGGGTCCCCTTCCTGGAGAGTACCACGATGACCGCGTTGCGTGTTGGTCTGGGGGTGCTGGCGTTGCTGGGGCTGGCCTGGGGGCAGGGGCGTGCCGACGAGGCCGAGGAGCGGGTCGTCCGGGCGGTCAAGGCGTTCGGCGGCGGGGTGACGCGGGATGAGAAGGCGCCGGGCAAGCCAGTCCTCGGGGTGGGCCTCGGCTCCACCCAGGTGACGGATGCGGGGCTGAAGGAGCTGGCCGGGCTCAAGCAACTGCAGACGCTGGACCTCTACGAGACCCAGGTAACGGGTGCGGGGCTGAAGGAGCTGGCCGCGCTCAAGCAACTGCAGACGCTGAACCTCACCAATACCAAGGTGACGGATGCGGGGCTGAAGGAGCTGGCCGCGCTCAAGCAACTGCAGACGCTGGACCTCGGCTACACCCAGGTGGCGGGTGCGGGGCTGAAGGAGCTGGCCGGGCTCAAGCAGTTGCAGTCGCTGTACCTCGGCTACACCCAGGTAACGGGTGCGGGGCTGAAGGAGCTGGCCGGGCTCAAGCAGCTGCAGACGCTGGACCTCATGAACACCCAGGTGACGGATGCGGGGCTGAAGGAACTGGCTGGGCTCAAGCAGTTGCAGTCGCTGTACCTCCACGAGACCCAGGTGACGGGTGCGGGAATAGCCGAGCTACAGAAAGCGCTACCCGGGTGCCGCATCGGCCGCTAAATCGTTCCCACCATGACCGACATCCCCATCAAACAGGCGCTCTACGGCCAGGGCCCCGGCGGCTACCAGTTCCTGGCTCGTTCTCCTGATTTCCAGGACGACTGGCTGCCCGAGGCGGAACGTCTCTGCACGGCGTTCGGCGACCGGCCCGCCGGCGTGACGTGTCCCGGCGCGGTTTTCGCCCAGCCCCTGGGCAAGCAGTACGTGGCCGTCGTGCAGGTGGCCGACCAGGGGCGGGACGACACCGGCCGGCCAGGCGCTCTGAGCTTTCGCCTGCTCGTGCTGCCGCGGCGCGCTTACACCGATCTCGGCGCCGATCCCTTCGCGGTGGCCGAGCACTATCCGCCAGCGTGGACAGAGCGCGGCGTCCTGCCGGCGCTGACGTGGAGCGACGGACCACCACCGCGGCGCACGGTGGCGCAGGTGCAGCAGGTGCTGCAACGCCAGGGTGGCCCGAGCCTGTTCGACGATTCCGAGGTGCCGCGCGGCGGCTCGCAGGTGCTGCTCGGCGGCTGCCAGGCCCTGGTCGATGGCGCCCGAGTGGTCTTCGAGCGCCCGGCTCCCGATACGGACCTGCTCCGCGACCTGTGGACACTGCTGCCGTACAGCACGCGCGTCAACGCCTGGCCAGCGAGCTTCGCCTTTGGCAACGCCCTGCATTTCGACGCTCTCGTTGTGCCGCGCGTCAACCCCGACGATTATCCCCATTACAAGTCGGAGGCGCAGGCGGCCGACTATCCGGAGGGGCGCTACGAACTGAACCTGCAGATCGCGGCCGAGAACGGTAGCCAGAAGGACCTCGACGCCCTGTTCGCGCGGCGCAGCACGGCCGAAACGTTCCGCTTCATCGTGTTCCTGCTGGTGGTACTGCTGGCGCTGACGGCGGTGATCCGCTTTCTGCCGCCCGCCGCGCCGCCGGCGCCCGTGCCGGCCGTGCCCTCGAGCAAGGGCGCGCTCGACCTGCCGCCGGCCGAGCAGTATCCGAAGCTCAGCGCCGCCGAACGCGATCGGCTGACGCAGGCACTCGCGGAGCTGGCGCGGCAGCTGGGCGTGGCGCCGGCCATGGGAGCGACGGCCGAGCAGCTGCTGGAGACGGTCGACCAGCGCCTGGGGACGCCGGACAAGCAGCGCGATCCGGGGCCGCTCGGCAAGCAAGGACCGCCGCAGCGGCAGTTGCGCGTGCTGTTGTGGAAGCATGGCGTGGCGGAATACCGCGAGCCGGGCCTCAATCCGGTCGAGCTGGTGGAACGGTTGCAGCGGCAGGTGGCAGCGAAACCATGAGCGTGGCGCGGCGAAACGGCGGGTTACTTGCGCGCGCCCACGGTACCGGCCTTCTCCTTCACGATGGCGTCGCCCCACGGCGTTCCCGCCGGTCCCGCGGGCGGCGTCTCCGCGTGCAGCACCGGCAACCCCGCCGTCGGCGCGCTCGCCGGCAGCAGGACGCCGTCGCGATCGACCGCCCGGGTCTGTCCGGCCTGGACCACCGCCAGCACAGGCACCCGGTACACCAGCCGCACGCGGACCGCTGCCCGCGTCACCTCGACGCGCTCCACCTTCGCCACCCATGGATGCTTGCCGAACGCCTCGGCCAGTCGCCCGGCCAGGTCGTCCTCCAGCAACGGCAGCCGCTCGGGAAAGCCGCCGAGGTACTGCACCTCGCCCAGGAATTCGGTGCGTTCCTGTCCGGGCGGGGCGGGGCAGTCGATGCCGGTGAAGGCGACGGTGTAGCGTTCCTGACCGCGCAGCGATTCGCGGGTCGCCCAGCCGAGCGCCAGCAGTCCCGTCAGCAGCACCGCTGCGACGAGCACCGGAGCGAGCAGCTTCAGCAACGCCTTCCACATCGTCCTCATCCTTAATATCAGGGCCCGGAGCGTGAGCGGCGGGTTGCCTGTCCTGTCGCTCACGCTCTTGAACGCCGAGCAGCGGCACGATGCCGGGATGCCGGGCCTGCGCCGAAAGGGCGTGCGCATGACGAAGGACCGATGCCGCAAGAATGACGAATGGCGAGGCCCGAAGCAAGGCTTCCTCTGCTGTAGAATAAGCAGGACCGCGGGTTGAATGGTAGGGCAAGCGGAAGATCGGAGGATGTGCGAGATGGTACCGACCTTTTCACCGCGTGACCTCACCGCGGTTCTACAGCTCATGCCCCTACTCGCTCCCCTCGCGCTGATCGTCCTGTGCCTGATGCTCCTGCCCATCCTGCTGCGCAATCGCCGGTTGATCCACGCGGCCAAAATCGACGCACTCGGAGCGCAGTACCATCGCCAGCAGCAGTATGCCGAGGCGGAGGATGCCTTCCGGCGAGCCCTGACCATTCGGCAAGCCGTGCTCGGCTCCGAGCATCTACTCGTGGCCCAATCGCTGAACAACCTGGCGGCAGCCCGGAACGCCCAGGGCTGTCACGACGAGGCGGAGGACCTCTTTCGCCATGCCCTGGCCATCAAGGAACGCGCCCTGGGTGTTCACCATCTCGACATGGCGTTCGCCCTGAGTAATCTGGCGGAACTCCATCGCAAGCAGGGTAAGTACGGGGAGGCCGAGTCTCTGCATCAACGGGCTCTGGTGATCCGAGAGCGACGGCTCCACCCGGGTCATGCCGAGGTGGCGAGGAGCCTCAACTTCCTGGGCGTGCTCTGTCAGAACCAGGGCAAGCACGCCCAGGCGGAGGCGCACTTCCTGCGCGCCCTGGCGATCTGGGAACGGACGCTGGGGCCGAGCCATCCGGACACAGTGGACCTGCTCGGCAACCTGGCGGTCTGCTTCCATAGCCGGGCCAAATGGAAGGAAGCGGAGGCTTACTGTCGTCGAATTCTGGACGTCTGCAAGGACCGCCTGCCGCCACGCCATCCGCAGGTGGCGCGGGCCCTGAACGAGCTGGGCGGCATCCGCAAGACGCGGGCGAGTTTCACGGAGGCCGAGGCGCTGTATCGGCAGGCACTGGACATGGCCGATCTTTCTCCGGCAAGCGCTGGCGATGCGGCTCCAGATTCTAGGCGAGAACCATCCCGACCTTGCCCAGAGCTTTCACGGCCTGGCGGTGCTGTACCAGGTCCTGGGCAAGGACGCCGAAGCAGAGCCGCTTTTGCACAGGGCCCTGGTTATCCGTGAAAAGGTGCTAGTCCCGCACCACCCCGACCTCGTCCAGAACCGGGAAGAGTACATTCGGCTGCAGCGCCGTCTGAACCGGCACGACGAGACGGGTCATTGTGGACCTGGAAAGTGACCATTTTCTCTTTGGCGAATTCATTATCACACATAGAGTCGCCTGGCACAGCCTTTGCACTACTTTCTATGGATTCGTCGCAGAATATGCCACGGCCAGGCCTCCGGCTCAACGACGTCAGCATGTCCATCTGCAGTTGCCGCAAGTTTGCCGCCCCTCGCCGTTGAGATGACGGCCGAGAAGCTCATGGTGCGAATGGCTCCTGTCGTGGTGGAGCGGGGCACCAGGGTTTATGGATCGGTCGTGACTTTGAACGAGAGGGAACACCGTATGACGCACCGTTTTTCAGTCCTGGTGGGCGTCGCAGCCCTGGGTGCAGCAGTCCTGCTGGCGCCGTGCGTGGGCGCTGAACAGGGGCCCGCTGCCACGGGCGGGGCCGGCGAGGTGGTGAAGTGGCAACTGGAGCGGTTGAGCCAGGAACCCCTCAAGCTGATCAAGGCGACTCCGGATCCCCAGAGGGGGCAGGTCCGGTTCGTGGTCGAATTCACCCGGCCACCCGCGGTTACCGAACTATTTGACTGGGAACAGTCCGGCGGACCGGTCGTGTTCCGGTTTTTGGATGAGGACGGGGTCGTACTCAGGACCGTCAAGCCCCGCCTGGAGGGGGAAATCATTGCCAAAACGGGCTCGAGGATCCGGTTCGTACTGTCGATGCCGGACGAGAGGACCCTGGCACTGACTCGGTCGGTGGTGGCTCATTAGGCCGGCCCATGACCGGCCTTCAAGGCTCACTCGAAGGGGCACAATCATGCGTCGAATCGATAAAAGGCTGCTAGCCGTGGGCCTCGCCGCTTTGCTAGCGAGTCCCGCAGTTGCCCAGACGGGCACGGGTACGGCCAACATGCCTTGCGGGCCGCAGATGAACAACTATCTCCAGTTCTATCGTTTGTACGCCGGCCTCAACGCTGGCCTGCCGGCGGGTGCGGCACCCGGCCAGTCGTGGGCGGTCGCGGCCGGCGCGCTTCCCCTGCAGCAGATCAACTCCACATTTCCTGTGCAGCAGATCAACCCACCCATTAACCCGCTGTATGCTGGCCTCAATGGTGCCCTACCCATGAGTCCGGCGCCTGGCCAGTCGGGTGCGATCGTCGGAACCTGGCAGGGGGCGGCTGCTGCTGGCTCGTCAGGCCCGATGGGGCAGCAGATCAGTAACCCCTTCTCCGGAGTCGTGGCACCCGGTGGGACAGGAACTACGACCGCCACAGCTCCCTTTGTCTCGGGCGCGGTTACTCTTCCAACGGTGCTTGGTGTTCCCATACCTGGCACAGTCGGGAACACGGGCCCGGCGTCGCCCGCGCCTGGCACGAGCCCATCCCTCGGCTATAGCAGCGGTGGGCCTGGGGTAGTACCTAATGGGGGCCGAGGCGCGCCAGGCACGGCCGGGACCACCAGTCCTGCGACAGGTCTGTCCCCTGGATATAGCAGCGGCGGGCCAGGAGCAGTTCCCAACGGAGGTCGAGGCGCGCCGGGCACGACCGGTATGCCTGCCCGGACGACCCCCACGCCTGGGACAAGCCCGTCTCCTGGTTATAGTAGCGGCGGGCCAGGAGTACCTCCCAACGGGGGTCGAGGCACACCGGGCACGGTCGGGAACACTGGCTCGGTGGCACCCGCGCCGGCGACGGGGGGAACGCCATCACCTACCCCAATGTCACCAGGCGGCAGCCGTCCATAACTTCGGCCGGACAACGGACGGCATCCATCACCGCCGCAACCATCTCCTCCTTACGACAAGGTGATTGCTGTACGCCCAAACTTTAGGAGGTTGGGCGAGGGCCAGCCGGCTGGGGCAGGGTCTAGTTCACCGGGGATAAGAGGGCGACCCGGGGGAGAGCGGGGCCTGCGCGGGCTCTGGCTGCCGGCCCTCTATGCGGTGAAGTTGGTGGCCCAGGCGTGGGCTGCGGTAGTACGTCCAGTCGTTGCCATAGGGAGTGGCGTCCGGGGGGTGGAGGTATCGGCCCATCCAGGCCCACTTGCTTTCCAGCAGCACATACCCCTCTTCCCCCACGGCCCACACCCGCGCCGAATGGCAGACCAAACCCTGGGTATCGCGGTAGACGGCCAGGTCGCCCACTTCAGGCTGTTCAACCGGGCGGTAGCCGTTGTCCTGGAGGATCCGTTCCACCTCCCCGTCAGCCATGACGAACCGACCGCCAGCGAAGATCCAGCCGTGGCAGTTACAGGACCAGTCAGCAGGGGTTACGCGGATCACCCGACTGGTCAGCCCGTGCTCCCGCAGCACGCGATCCTCGACATCGGCCAGCACCTTCGCGGACCCCGATCCGCCCATGACTTCCGACAACTGTGCATCGTGTCCCCGGTCGGTGACGGCGGTGCCGAGAGGCATCGGCCGGACCGGCGGAAGTTCCAGGGTCGTTATGGGAGCCCCGACGGCTAACAAGGCGGCCGCGGCCGGGCAGCCCACCGCCAGCGCCGCCCACTGCCAGTGGGGCGCGCGGGCCCGCGCGAACGCTGCCGCGAAAGCGACGGCCAGCCAGTCCGAGCGGGCGGCCCGGAACAGGATCAGCAGGCCCGCCAGCGCCAGCAGTGGCCAACCCATGCCGGTGGGACTGCCCGTGACCGCGGAACACGCTCCGAGTCCGGTCAGACCCAGCAACGCGGGCGCTAGTCCCGGGCCGGCATGGCGAGGCGCTTGCCGGCAAGCGAGCAGGCCCAGGAGGCCCGCCGCCAGGCCGGCGCCGCCGAACACGCAGCTGCTGTACAAGCTCGTTTCAGGGAGGTCCAGCATGCGGCTCCTCTGGCGTCGTCTTGACCATCCCGAGCGCGTTGGGCGGATCGCGATCGGGCATATCCTCGCGCAGAGAAAGGATATGCAAACGATGATGAGAGCGCGATGAGGCGCTGATGAGAAACCTTTCCGCTGTGCGCTTTACAGAGGGCGCCGGGTGAGAGATATAAATAGAATCGTATATATTCTCTTTACGGCTCACGTTAGCTGCTCGCAGAACCGGGGCGCGTTTGCCAGCAGCGCCGTCGCCCACAGAACCAGGACATGCGGCCATAACTCGGATTCCCTCAACGGAAAGTTGCTGGTTGGCAGGGGCAAGCGTCGTCTCTGCTCCCATTCCAGGAGATAGCCGGCACGCACGATTTCTGCCGGCCGGAAAGGTCTGGCGGAGCGTGCTCGGCCGCCGTATCCTTGTTCATGGGACAAGCGGCTCACGGCCCGAGCGAACCCCTCGGCCCTCGACCGGATCGGGCCGCCTCATCGGGCGCTGGTATTGGAGGCCCCGCCATGCTGTCGCTGGCCGAGCACACGGTCCGCTGCTGTGAAGGACTGACGCGGCGTCAATGGTTGCACGTCGGCGCCGTACCCCTTGCCGGCCTGTTCCTGCCCGACCTGCTCCGCCAGCGAGCCCAGGCGCGTGCCCCCGCGCCGGCCCAGAAAGACGGCTCCTTCGGCCGGGCCAAAGCGTGCATCCTTGCCTTTCTGTTCGGCGCGCCGGCCCATCAGGACATTTGGGACCTAAAACCGGACGCGCCCAGCGAAGTGCGCGGTGAGTTTCGGCCCATCGCCAGCAGTGTGCCCGGGCTGTCGATCAGCGAACACATTCCGCGCATCGGCCGGCAGGCGCATCGCTTTGCCCTGGTGCGCTCGGTGAGCCATCCCGACAACACGCACACGGTGGCCATGCACTTCATGCTCACCGGCATCCGTCACGCTCAGCCGACTACCAACCCGCGCAACCAGCCGAGCGATTTCCCCACGTTCGGCGCCGTCGTGCAGTACCTGCGTCCCAGCCATACTCCTCTGCCGGCGGGCATTAGCCTGAACGCGCCGGCCAATCAGGTGTCGGCGGCCAACCACATCTTTCCGGGTTTCTTTGCCGGCTTGCTGGGCAGCGCCTACGACCCGCTGTTCGTCGCGCAGGACGCCAGCCAGCCGGGTTTTCAGCCGTTCCCCACCCTGGCCGGCGAGGGCGTCGAGCGCTTGCTGCAGCGGCGCTCGCTACGGGCTGAGGTGGAGAGCCAGCGGCCCGCGCTGGACGCGCTGGCCGCGTCGCGCCGCTTCGACCGCTATCACGAAAAGGCCATCGACCTGATCGCGGCGCCGGCGGCTCAGCAGGCGTTCGACCTGACGCGCGAGAACGACCGTCTGCGCGACCGCTATGGCCGCACAGCGTTTGGCCAGGGGTTGTTGCTAGCCCGGCGGTTGGTGGAGGCGGGCGTGCAGCTGGTGACGGTGAACTGGGCGCGGGACGACGCTTACTGGGACACGCACAGCGACAATTTCAATCTGCTGAAGAACCGGCTCTTGCCGCCGTTCGATCTGGCGTTTTCGGCCCTACTGGAAGACCTGGCCCAGCGTGGCCTGCTCGACGAGACGCTGGTGGTGTGCCTGGGCGAGTTTGGACGGTCGCCGAAGATCGTCGGCAATGCGGGCCGCGATCACTGGGCAGCGTGCAATTCCGTGGTGCTGGCGGGCGGCGGCATTCGCGGTGGCCAGGTGATCGGCGCTTCCGACCGCATTGCCGCCTATCCGGCCACACCGCCGGTGTCGCCGACCGACCTGTCGGCAACGATTTATCATGCGCTGGGCATCGATCCGCGTACCGAGTTGCACGACACGCTGGGCCGGCCATTGACGCTGGCGCCCGGGCGGGCGATGGTCGAGTGGTTCTAGTTAATGGTTCGAGGAGCCGGGTCGGGGGACATTCCCCATGTGTACCGCCCCTCAACCGCAGCCCGACGTCGCCCCACACGTATCGCACTTCAGGCACGCCCCGCTGCGGACCAGCGTCATCTGGCCGCACTCGCCGCATGGATCGCCCTCATACCCCTTCAGCCGCGCCTGCCGGATTTTGTCTTCCGCGGTCTGCGGCATCGTCGCCGTGCGCGCCGGCGTCTTGTGACCGTTCGTGCCGTTGCCCGGCAGCGGCCGCAGATGATCGCTCCGCGGCGTGGCGAACGCCTTCGGCAACGGTTTGGGCTCGACCACCCGCTCGGAAATCACCTCTTCCGACTCGAATTCGGGAGGCTCCTCTTCTTCATCCCGGTGCAGGGCGTCGCCGCGCAGGTCCTCTTCCTCCACCTGGGCCAGGTCGTGGCGGCCCAGGTAGGTGATCGCCAGCTCGCGGAAGATGTAGTCGATGATCGACGTCGTCATCTTGATGTGCGGGTTGCCCTGCACGACGCCGTTCGGCTCGAAGCGCGTGAAGAGGAACGCATCGACGTACTCTTCCAGCGGCACGCCATGCTGCAAGCCGAGCGAGATGGCGATGGCGAAACAGTTCGTCATGCTGCGGAAGGCGGCGCCTTCCTTGTGCATGTCGAGGAAGATCTCGCCGAGCGTGCCGTCCTCGTATTCTCCGGTGCGCAGGTAGATCTTGTGATTGGCGATGCGCGCCTTCTGCGTGTAGCCGGCGCGGCGATCCGGAAGGCGGCGCCGATGAGCGATGTAGCGATAGACGATCTTCTCCGCGATGCGCATCGGGTTGGCCTTGCCGGCGGTGACCTCCTCGGCGGCGATTGTCCCCTCCTCCGGCGTGTCGATGACGGTGTTGAGCGGCTGGCTCAACTTGGAGCCGTCGCGGTAGAGGGCGTTCGCCTTGAGCATCAGCTGCCAGCTGAGCAGGTACGCCTGCTTGACGTCGTCGATCGTCGCCTCGTAGGGCATGTTGATCGTCTTCGAGATGGCACCCGAGATGAAAGGCTGGGCAGCGGCCATCATGCGGATGTGCGCCTCGGCAGCGAGGAAGCGCTGGCCGGTCCGGCCGCACTTGTTGGCACAGTCGAAGACGGGATAGTGTTCCGGCTTCAGGTGCGGCGCCCCCTCGATGGTCATGGTGCCGCAGACGTAGGCGTTGGCCTCGGCGATCTGTTCGCGGCTGAAGCCGAGGGCGCCAAGCAGGTCGAACCCCGGCGCGTCGAGCTGTTCCTGGGCGAACCCGAGACGTTCCTGGCAGAAGTCGGCACCGAGGCTCCACTGGTTGAAGGCGAACGATAGATCGAAGACGCCGGCCAGCTGCGCCTCGACGCGGCGCAGGGCATCGTCGGTGAAGCCGCGCGCCTGCAAGCTAGCAGCGTTGACGTGCGGACAACCCTGAAGCGTGGCCGCACCGCGGCAGTAACGGACGATGTCATCGCACTGCCAGGGCGCGTAGCCGAGACGGGCCAGCGCCGGCGGAATGGAGGCGTTGATGATCTTGAAATAGCCGCCGCCGGCGAGCTTCTTGAACTTGACCAGGGCAAAGTCGGGCTCGACGCCGGTCGTGTCACAATCCATAACCAAACCGATGGTGTTGTGGCTGACGAAGCCATTCGCCGTGTACGTGACGTTGGCCGGCACCGACAAATCATAGGTCAGCTGCTCGCCGCCATCGTCGTTACTCTGCACCGTGTCGTAGAAGAAGCCGAGCGCTTGCCCGATCTCCGGATCGTGCGTGGCCTCGTAGATTTCGCGCAGCCTGCACCGGGTAACGGACCCTTGTCGCTTTACGGCCATGGGAATGCCGGCAGGGCAGAGGCCGGAGGAGTGCACTCGTTCCAGGGCGCTCTCGGACAGGTAGACGTCATCGTTCCGGCAAGATTGCCGGTCGTCGCCGAGGTGGACCGCCTGGTGCTTGCGCGTGCCTATGTAGCCGATCTCGTCGAGGAACGCCTGGTTGTAGGATTGATTGCGAAGGCGCACGACGTGCATCGTGGACTGACTCCAGCCAGAGTCGTCGAGTGTGGTCGTGGTGGGGAAGCCGAGCGCCAGCAGCAGCGCCTTGCCCTGTCGCGAGAAGGAGCCATGAGTGGAACTCCACGACGGCGCTCCCTGGATCACCGTGCCCTCCGCCTCGAACAAACCGCGCAGGAAGGCGGTGTAGCAGCGGCGATCGTTTGTAGAGAGGATGGCGTTGGGAATCCGCGGCACATAACCCTCACCGACGTGGTCGGGATGCGGCGGCAGCTTGTCGAAGCCGCACGCTTCCCACCACAGAGTCAAAGCGACCGAGTTCACGGAGACCTCGACATGACCTGGCCTGGCCTCCGCCGTCGCTTCGAGATGGAAGAGTTGCCGGAGCAGCTGCTGCAGGTGCACCACCACGTCCGGATCTTCCTTGCTGACACAGAAGCGCAGCCCCGTGGCATGGAGGGAGCCCTCGCCCATGAAGTAGCCGACCAACTCCGCCAGCTGAGGCGTCATCATCCGGGGCATGACCGTGAGAGGGTCGTTGGTCCCGTACACGTCGCCAGGCGGCGGGAGTGTGATCTTCTTCGGTTCGCCGATCAGTGCGTTCATGGCCAGTGGCACGACGTCGCCGGGAGTAACGTCGGCGAAGCGCTTCCATTCCCAGGCCCCGGTTACCCCGTTGATGACCCGGATGCGGTGCTGGAGAGTGCCCTGGATCTCGTAGCCGCAGGACAGATGCACCTTGCGCGTGGGGGCGATCCCGTTGACATAGAAGCGGGTCGCCAGCCGTGGGCCGTCAGGCGTGGCCACCTGGAACCCGGCCGGCTGCCACTGCGCGCCGTCCACGTTGCCGAGAGTGTTCAACGGCACCAGGCCGCGATCCGTCGTGACGAGCGCGTCGCCGGTCAGGCAGCCGGTCGGTGCGACAACCGTGACCTGGGCGTTGCGATACCCGTGCTTCTCGCCCAGCTCCAGCATGCGGTCGCATTCCCGGCGGGCGGCCAGCAGCAGGTAGTCCGGGCAATGACGCGGATCGATACCGACCGGCGTGACGGTGAGGCCCTCGTATTCTTCTTTCGGCGCGTTGTACGCGGCGCGGCGGTGGTTGCGAATGACGCGCAGCATCGCCTTGCGGTTGGCCTCGTAGCGCGGGAACGGTCCTTGCTCCGCGGCGATTTCCGCCGAGGTGGCGTAGGCGACCGCGTGCAGCAGGGCGGTGATGGCGCCGCACTGGGCACGGCCTTCCGGCGAATCGTATGGGATGCCCTGCACCATGAGCAGCGAGCCCATGTTGGCGTAGCCCAGGCCAAGGGTCCGGAAGTCGTAGGACTTCTGAGCCACCGATACGCTCGGGAACTGGGCCATGTAGACGGAGATTTCCAGGATCAGCGTCCACAGGCGCGAAGCATGGTGGCAGGAATCGACGTCGAAGCGGCCGGTGCCGGCATCGTAGAATTTAAGCACGTTAAGAGATGCTAAATTGCATGCGGTATCGTCGAGATGCATGTACTCCGAGCACGGATTACTCGCATTGATGCGCCCATCCGCCGGGCAGGTGTGCCACTCGTTGATGGTCGTATCGTACTGCACCCCCGGATCGGCGCACGACCACGCCGCATAGGTGATCTGGTCCCACAAATCGCGGGCCGGCAACGTCTCGCACGGCTTCGGCGCCCGGCCGGCCTGCTTCGCCTTTTCCTTCTCCGTGCGCCAGTAGAGATGCCAGGGGCCGTCCTTCTGCACCGCCTCCATGAAATCGTTGTTGATGCGTACCGAGTTGTTGCTGTTCTGCCCGGAAACCGTGTAGTACGCCTTCGAGTTCCAGTCGGTGTTGTACTCGTCGAACTGGAGCGACGTGAATCCCTGTTTGCCCAGGGCGATGACGCGTTCGATGTAATTGGCCGGTACCAGGGCGGCGTGGGCATCGGCGATCGCCTTGCGCAACTCCGCGTTGTGACGGCGGTCGAAGCGCTCCTCGGGAATCGGCCAATGATGACAAGCCTTCAGAACGGTGTTGAGGTGGCGGTTCAGCAGCCTGGAGCCGGTCACCAGGGCGGCGACTTTCTGCTCCTCGGTCACCTTCCAGTTGATGTATTCCTCAATATCCGGATGATCGAGATCGAGAACGACCATCTTGGCGGCGCGGCGCGTGGTGCCACCCGATTTGATGGCGCCGGCCGCCCGATCGCCGATCTTGAGGAAGCTCATCAGGCCGCTCGACTTGCCGCCGCCGGACAGCGGCTCGCCTTCGCCCCGGAGCGCGGAGAAGTTACTCCCCGTACCGGAACCGTATTTGAAAATGCGCGCCTCGCGGACCCACAGGTCCATGATGCCGCCTTCGTTCACCAGATCATCGCGGACATTCTGGATAAAACAGGCGTGAGGAGCCGGCCGTTCGTACGCCGACGTGGACCGCGTCACCGCGCACGTCGCCGGATCGACGTAGTAATGCCCCTGCGGCGGCCCCTCGATACCGTAGGCCCAGTGCAGTCCGGTGTTGAACCACTGCGGCGAGTTCGGCGCCGCCAGCTGACCCGCCAGCATGGCGCAGCACTCGTCGAAGAACGTCCGCGCGTCGGCTTCGCTGGAAAAGTAACCGCCCTTCCAGCCCCAGTACGTCCAGCAGCCGGCCAGGCGGTGGAACACCTGGCGCGCGTCGGTCTCCTGGCCGGTGCCCGGATCGTCGCCGACCGGCCGGCTGCACTGCAGCCATTCCGGCACACCCGGCTCTGCCACGCGCTCTGTCTGCGCCGGCAGACCGGCCTTGCGAAAATACTTCTGCGCGAGGATGTCCACGGCCACCTGCGACCACGGCTCTGGGGCCAGCAGGTCCCTCATCTCGAAGACCACCGACCCATCGGGGTTGGCGATCCGGGACGTGCGCGGCGCGAAGGCAAAAGCGGCAAAGGGATCTTGCCCCTCGACCGTGTAGCGGCGGGGAATTTGCATGGATTGCTTCCGTGAACAAGCTGAGCCGTACGTCGCCGCCCACCCGGGGCTGGTTTCCAGGTCCGCGGCACGCGAAGGCGATCACAGGCCAACAGAGAGAGTGTATCCGGCGGGGCGACACTCGTAAACAAAAATCCATCTTCTCCGGCAGGTTGCCGCTCAGCCGCCTTCGTCCCCGCCGTTCGGCCTGAGGACGAACGGCAGCGTCAGCCCCTTCTGGTCCTGGTACTTGCCCTTTTTGTCGGCATAGCTGGTTTTGCAGATGGCCTCGGCGCGCAGGAAGAGGATCTGTGCGATGCCCTCACCGGCGTAGACCTTGGCCGGCAGCGGCGTCGTGTTGCTGATCTCGATCGTCACCCGGCCGCGCCATTCCGGCTCCAGGGGCGTTACGTTTACGATTATGCCACATCTTGCGTAGGTCGATTTTCCGACACACACGGCGACAATGTCGCGGGGAATCTCGAGATACTCCACCGTCTCCGCCAGCGCGAAACTGTTCGGCGGAATGAGACAATGATCGCCCTCCATATCCACGAAAGATGCCGTGTCGAAGTTTTTCGGATCGACGATGGCACAGCGGGCGTTCGTGAACACCTTGAAATGGCGACTGACGCGGACGTCGTAGCCGTAACTGCTCACCCCGTAGGAGATCACCCCGGGACGAATCGCTGCCTCGGCGAAGGGCTCAATCTTGATACCCTGCTCGATCTGCCAGTCCGCTAGAACACCCATGAGTTCCTCGTTCGCGTGGTGGGGCCCTGCCCCGGAAAAGGCATATTCGGAAGGCCAGTCGCCGGCCCGGGGCTCGTCCACTTTAGAGGCTGTTCCAAATGAGGGCGCATGTACAGTATCCTC